>Ga0315282_10001881_pt1 | contig 39173 bp, 34 predicted proteins | sample YL17G07_20_MG_FD_203693 | JGI IMG/M metagenome (GOLD analysis project Ga0315282, IMG submission 203693) | Sediment microbial communities from Yellowstone Lake, YNP, Wyoming, USA - YL17G07_20 | ecosystem: Environmental > Aquatic > Freshwater > Lake > Sediment | place: USA: Wyoming | collected... | reverse complement strand
AATCTCGAAGTTGCCGGCACGTTGGCCCACCACCCAATGTCATTGGGGTGGACTCTTATCTCCCCAACCGGCGATGAAAAGCCGTTTGGCCGCCTCCACGCTGCACTTCTGGTATTTCGCATAGGCGGCCGCGGCCTTGTCGCACGTGGTCTCGGCCTCATCGCCTGCCGCCCAGCTTCGGATGATCGCGTCGAGCGTGTAGGCCTCCGGCGACATGAGGCCCGTGGTCGTAATCAAGGGTCGGCACTTCGCCTTCCGCAGCGGCTCCTTGAAGTAGGGGTAGCTCCTGCACGCAAGCACGACAGCAGACTCCGGACGGTCCGGGCGCACAAGATCAGACCGGCTTTCCACCTTCATGTCCATGAGCCCGTTGTGACCGACGAAGCAGACCATGTCGGCACGACCGCCGGCGTCGATCATACGTTTCGAGTCCCCTGTGCCGGCACTGAGTTTGGTGAGGCCGAGGCCCGCGGCCGAACCGAGAAAGTCCGTCAGGGCCGCCTTCATGTGGCGGCCGTCGTAGGCACACATCACGACGATCACCGGGTGCTCTTGCGCCTTGGCGACGAACACACTCCAGGCGAGGATTTCCGGCCGCTCGGGCGGATCGACCGGCTCCACCGGCGTCCAGTCCTTCGAGTTTCTGAAGAAGGTGTCGGCGCCGAACTGCGCACCCCAGTAGAGGTTCGACTTCGGGTCCTGTCCGTTGCCGAGCGCCTCGGGCACCGGGACGATCCCCTGATGCTTGTTGTCACACAGTGCGACGAAGACGTGGACCACCTTGACCCCCGGGACCCGGCGTGTCTCGCGCGGATTTACCTCCTGGCCAACGCATCTCGACAGCCGGCCGGCGCTCGAGACGACAAGGAAAAGAACCACCACACACGAGAAGCCCACTCTGCGACGCCATGGCCATGACGGTACCACCGGCATCCCTCCCAGAAAACCAGCAACCGGCGGAAGGATTCTACCACCATGCCCGCATGCTTGCAGGGATTTTCCGGCGGATTTCCGCGAGCCACCCCGGGTTTTTGGATGGACTTTGGCGTCGAGCGACGGTTACACTCAAGGGGTACGATACCCGCTTTTCCGCCGGAACCCGGGCGCGCCCGAACGACCATGACCTCGAAACTCTTGAAGGAGAATCCGTGACGCCAATGACCTCCGAGCAACGGTTCAAAAGGATGTTCGAACACCGCTCGGCCGACCGCGTCCCCATCATGGATCACCCGTGGGACGCGACGATCGAGCGCTGGCACAGGGAAGGGATGCCCGAGGGCGTCGACTTCGTCGAGTATTTCGACATCGACCGCGTGCCGGTGATTACCGTGGACAACAGTCCCCGCTACGCGGAGAAGGTCGTCGAGCAGACGGACGAGTACGTCGTCCGGACCACGAAGTGGGGCGTGACGGCGCGGACGTGGAAGCACGCGGCGTCCACCCCGGAATTCCTCGGCCACACCATCGTGGACCCTGCGAGCTGGCGCAGGGCGAAGAAGCGGATGAAGCCGGCCAGGGACCGCGTCGACTGGGACTCCCTGAAGGAACATTACCCCGAGTGGCGCCGCAAGGGCTACTGGATCCAGGGGCTGCTCTGGTTCGGGTTCGACGTGACCCATTCCTGGGCGGTCGGGACCGAGCGGCTGCTCATGGCGCTTGTCCAAGAGCCCGAGTGGTGCGCCGACATGTTCAACCACTTCCTCGACGTCAATATCGCGCTCCTTCAGATGGTGCTCGACGCGGGCTACACGTTCGACTCCACGCTCTGCTACGACGACATGGGGTACAAGCATCGCCAGTTTTTCTCGATGAAGACGTTCCGCGAGCTTCTCAAGCCGGCGCACAAGCGGGCCATCGAGTGGGCGCATTCGAAGGGACTGAAATGTGAACTCCATTCCTGCGGCGACGTGAGCCCGTTCGTCCCGGAGTTCGTCGAGATCGGGCTCGACGCCCTGAACCCGCTCGAGGTCAAAGCCGGGATGGACCCGATCCGCCTCAAGACGACTTTCGGCGAGCGGCTCGTGCTCCACGGCGGGCTCAACGCGGCGGTGTGGGACAAGTTCGACGTCTTCGAGGCGGAGATGAGGCGGGTCATCCCGGCGCTCAAGGAATCCGGGGGCTACATCTGCGGGTCGGACCATTCGGTCCCGTCCAGCGTCAGCCTCGAGGACTTCCGCCGGTTCGTCGAGCTCGCAAAGAAGCTCGGGAGGTACTGATCCGCCGTGCACGTCCCGGCACGGCACGGTTCATTCAAACGCAGAGTTCGCAGGGGACTGGAGACTAGAAACCACATCGGTCCCGATGAAATCGGGACCTCACTGGAAACTGGAATTCTCACCGTGACGCGGTGTTTCCAGTCTCCAGTCAGTCCCGACCCAGTCGGGACGATCTAGTCTCTAGTTTCTGCAATCGCCTGTGCCCTCTGTGGTCAAGAATGAGGGAGGAACCATGCGAGTCGTCGGAATCAACGGCAGCGGAAGGGCAGGGGGCAACACCTCGGTCCTCGTGAAAGCCCTCCTCGACGGGGCGAAAGAGGCGGGCGCCCGCACGGACTTCATCGAACTCGCGGACTGGAGCATCCGGCTCTGCAAGGTCTGTAAGAGCTGCAAGAAAAACCACCGCTGCATCCTCCCCGACGACATGCAGAAATTCTACGACCTCGCGCCCAAGACCGACGTGCTCGTCCTCGGGTCGCCCATCTACCTCGACCACATCAGCGCCCACCTGATGACCTTCATCCAGCGCACCTACTGCTACGTCGGGGCGAGCCTGGAGAACTGCTGGCCGCGGAAGGACGTGCGTGCCGTCCTCGGCATCACCTACGGCGCCGCAGACCCGAACGAATATAATTACGTGCTTGACTGGATGGAAGACCGCCTCCAGTATTACTTCGAGATACCGACCGTGGGGAAGTTCAAGATACCGTCCACCCGTCACGACTCGATCATCCAGCCCACGCATCCGGAAGTCCAGCGGGCCTACGCCTTCGGAAAGACACTCTCCACATGACCGCCCTCAGCCTGTGCTTCCCAGAGGGCGGGACGGCCGCTCCCATCTACCCCGCTCCCTCCCCGCGTTCCCACCGTCCCTCCTCAGCCTGAATGCCATAAGACCTGAAGCATCAGAATGTTACGGTGCATACCTAGGAAAGGTATCCGCCTATGGTTCCGCGTGGCCCGGCGCGGAATCCAGAATTCTGAAAAAGCACTTGACAGGGCAGGGGATGTGTGATAGTATTCCGGTCGGATAACTCGACAATTGGGAGAAGACCATGTTCATTTCTCAGGAATGTCATTACGCGCTTCGCGCCGTCTTGGAGCTAGCCCGCCGGTACCACAGAGGCTCCGCCAAGAACAGCGAGATTGCCGAAGTCCAGGCGATACCGCCTCGATTCCTGGAGGTCATCCTGAGCGAGCTCAAGCGCGGCGGGTTCGTGGGATCGAGACGCGGAAGCTCCGGCGGATACGTGCTGCTCGATGACCCGGCCAAACTGACGGTGGGCAGCATCATCGGCTTCATCCAGGGGCCCGTCGAGCCCGTGGAGTGCGTCAGCGCGGAGTCCCACATGGAGTGTTCCCTCAGGGAATCCTGTGCCCTGACTCGAATGTGGCAGCGGGTCAAGAAGGCCGTCACCGACATCTACGACACCACCACCTTTCAAGACCTGCTCGACGAGGAGATGCGGCTGCGCCGGAGGCAATTCGTCCCGTCGTATGCCATCTGAAAAGGCCAAAGGATCACGAATCCTTTTCTTTCGAAGGAGAAGAGATGACCGTCATCGCCACGCATGCAAATATCAGACAATTAGTGGAGACGCTGAACTTTGCACAGAAGGTGGACCGGGCGCTCCGGCTCCTCCGTGAAGCGTACGACCAGTTCGGCGACTCACTCGTCGTTGCGAACAGTCTGGGCAAGGATTCCGGGGCGGTGTGGCACCTGGCCAGGACGGTCAGCCCGGAGATCCGCGGGTTCATCGTGACGACCCGGTTCAAGCCGCCTGAGACCGTCGAGTTCATGAAACAGGAGGTGGCGCGGTACCCGGAGCTGCGCGTGTTCCGGAACGACGCGGGGATGCCCGACAAGCTGTACCTCACGGACCCGGACCGCTGCTGCGAGATCCTCAAGGTGGAGCCGACCCGTCGGGCCATCCGCGAGATGCACGTCGGATGCTGGGTGACGGGGCTCAGATGCACCGAAGGCCGGACGCGGACGGATTTCCAGGAGGTCGAGGAACGCGACAGGGGACTCGTCAAACTCAACCCGATCCTGATCTGGCACGAGCGGGAGGTCTGGCAGTACCTGGCCATCCACCGGGTGGCGGTGAACCCGCTCTACGCGAAGGGATACCGGTCGCTCGGCTGCGGGCCCTGCACGCGCATCACCGGCGAGCCGAGCGAACGGGCCGGCCGGTGGGTCGGCACGAGTAAGTGCGGGGGCGAGTGCGGCATCCACACGCGGTCGCTCCGGACGGATTACCAGATTTGAGGGTCCGCGCGGCCGACGTGTCCGAGCCGGCCGCGAACCGGACCGGAAGGGCAGTGGCGTGGAAGCACACCTCCGGAGCATACTCAAGGCGGCCACCTGGCGGCTCGGCGGTTTCGTCGTCACGGTCCTCGTGGCCTGGACGGTCACCCGGAAAGTGGGAATCGCGGCGTCCATCGGCCTGGCGGACACGGCGCTCAAGCTCGTCGCCTATTACGTGCACGAGCGCCTCTGGCTCAAGGTCCGTTTCGGGATGCTCCGGCGGGCCGACTACGACATATAGCGGGCTGCTGAAGACATCTCTTGCCGTCATTCTGAGTCCCGATTCATCGGGACTCCTCAGAATGACAGTTCGGAGAGTTCCTCGGCAACATGACAAGGTCAGGCATTCTCTGAATCCGCCGGGACGGGCGCCATGTCTAAGAATGATGATATATTTCCATGCGATCGCATTCCGGCCGACCCGGCCGCGGCGCGACTCTTGGGACTCTATCCCCAGCGACAGCCCGGGCGTTGGATGCAGAGGGTAAGAGTGCCCGGCGGGGTAGTGACGGCTCACGAGTGGCGGGTCCTGGCGGAGGTCGCAAGGGAATTCACGCCGGAGGTGCCGCTTCACCTGACGACGCGGCAGGACGTCGAATTCCATGACCTCACCGCCGAATCGGTCCCACCGCTAGAGAGGAGACTAGCGGAGGCGGCGCTCACGGGTCTCGGGGCATGCGGCGACACGGTCCGGAACGTCACCGTCTGTCCCTGCTCGGGGACGGCGTCCGGGAGGCCCGACCTGGGGCCGCTCGCACGGGAAATCCTCCGACTGCTCCAGGAGACCGAAGGAATCCACTCGCTCCCTCGCAAGTTCAAGATCTCCCTCTCTGCCTGTCGGGAAGCTTGCGGCCGACCGTGGGTGAATGATCTCGGGTGCGTCGCCGAACGGAGGCACGGGGTGTGGGGCTTTCAGGTGGTCGTCGCTGGATCTCTGGGTCCAAGACCCGGGACCGCCATGCGGATGTTCGATTGGCTCGATGCAAGCGACGTGCTCGCCTGCGTGCTAGCGGCGGTGCGGGTCTTCGCCGGTTGCGGCGACCGTGAGCACCGCGGGCGAGCGCGGCTCAGGCACGTGAGGGAGCGCTTCGGGGACGAAGCGTTCGCCGCGATGTTCCGTTCGGCCTTCGCGAAGGCAAAGGACGAGCGATCCTGGCCGGCGGTTCACCTCGAGGAGGCCAGAGAGGGGTTCCCCGCGGCGCTGCCTCTCACGTTCGCCAACGGCGAGGTCACGCCCGACGCGGCCGAGGCTCTCGCCGTGCTGGCCGGGCGCGAGGACCTGCGCGTGCGCATCGCACACGATCACCGGGTCATCGTGTTCGGACGGGACGGTGAAACCGCGCGCAAGGCCGTCGCGGAGTTGAGAGGATTGGCCGAAGCCGCCGAGCCGAGACCTCTGGTGGTCGCGTGCCCCGGGACACGCTGGTGCAGTCGGGCCCTCACCGACACGAACCGTCTGGCGGACCGACTTCGCGTCGAACTCGCCGACAGACTCCCCGCAGACGCCGCCGTGTGCATCTCGGGCTGTCCCAACGGCTGCGCACACAGCACGGTGGCCGATATCGGCCTGGTCGGAGGGCTCGCCGCCCGAGGAGGTCGGAAGACGGAGGTATTCAGTCTTTTTGCCGGGGGCGGGATGGGACGTGACGCCCGGCTCGCACAGCCGGTCGCCCGCAACCTGTCGGCGGATGAGGTGCTGTCGGAAATCCGGCGTCTCGCGGAGAAGGGGATCCCCACCGGCGGGGGTTGAGAAACTATCTTGCTTTGTCGATGACATGACAGGAACGACGGTGTTTGCCCCTCTCCCCCGTTTGGGCGGGAGAGAGGGAACACTGCGCCAAGGCGCAGACCCCGCGCGTGCTTACTCTTCTTCGATGATCTGGTCGTAGAAGGCGATGATGTCGTCGGGGGTGTCGCCCGCGCGCATCTCGATCGCCGAGCGCGGGTGCCGGTTGAGCTGTCCGGTGAGCATGTAGGCGACCTGGTAGCCCCATTCCATTTTCTGGCGGAGCGGCCAGCAGTGGTCACGGATGCACATCAGCACCGGGCGGAGGTGGAACTTCGGGTTCTTGAGAAACCCGATGAGGAGCTCGAGTGCACAGTTCCCGGCCCCTCGACCGATCCCATTGATGGTCGCATCCAGCCGGTTGGCCCCCACGATGCACGCCTCGATCGTATTCGCATACGCTAGCTGCTGGTTGTTGTGCGCGTGGATGCCCACCTGGATGTTGGTCCCCTCGAGCGCCTTCAGGTAAATCTCGACGTAGTCCCGCACCTGCTCCGAGTAGAGCGCCCCGAAGCTGTCCACGAGGTAGAGCGCCGAGATGGGGGTCTGTGCGATCGCCTGGAGCGCGTCCGAAAGGTCCTTGTCCTGGATCACCGAAACCGCCATGAGCTGCAGCGCCACCTCGTACCCTTTGTCGTGCGCGTCCTTCACCATGTCCAGTGCCGTCGGAATCTGGTGGATGTAGGTCGCCACGCGAATGAGGTCGATGACGCTCTTCTCCTTCGGCAGGATGTCCTCGTGGTAGTCGGTGCGCTCGGCGTCGGCCATGGCCGAGATCTTGAGCGGGGTGGGGTTGTCGCCGACGATCCGGCGGATGGCGTCCTCGTCGCAATACTTCCACGAGCCGAACTGGGTCGGGGCGTAGATCCTCTTCGACGCCTTGTAGCCGATCTCCATGTAGTCCACGCCCGCGGCCACCAGCGTCTCGTAGACCGCCTTGACGAACTTGTCGTCCCACGAGTGGTCGTTGATGAGTCCGCCGTCGCGGATGGTGCAGTCCAGCACCTTGATCTCGGGACGATACGTCACCCACGTGCCCTTGGCCTCCACGTCTTTTCGGTGTTCCACCACGGTCTTCTCCTGAATTTGAGGAATGCCTAACCATAGCATCAAGATGGGGTTCTGTCAAATATTATCTCGGACGGCGGTGACAGTTTCGCAGCAAACGCCGGATTCCACTCACTGGCAGCATGCCAAAAAAAGAACTGTCATCCTGAGCGAAGCGAAGGATCTGGCCGCGATGTGGGGAAGGTCTTCTCTTTGCGCCATCAAATCGGCCATTGTTATCCCTTGGGGGCAAGATTCTTCGTCGCTTCGCTCCTCAGAATGACATTTGTAGCGGCCTCCTAGGAGGCTGGCTCGGCGGCAGGCCGGGTCCAGGTCTTGAACCGAAAGAGGAGCAAGAGCCCCGGGATCGCGATCAGGGTGGCGACGATGAAGTACCACGGCCAGCCGACGGTCTTGGCGAACCATCCGGTAGGGGCGCTGACAAGGAACCGCGCGGCGGCCATGAGGCCGGTGAAGAGGGCGAACTGCGTCGCGGTGAAGCGTTTGTCGCAGATGCTCATGATGAACGCCGTGTAGGCGACGGTGCCGAGTCCGGCGCAGAAGTTCTCCACGATGTTCGCCGTGACCATCATCGGGTAGTTCTTGCCCAGGAGGGCGAGCGTGGTGAAGGAGAGACCCGAGAGTCCCTGGAGGAGTCCGAAGGTCCAGAGGGAGCGGTACATTCCGAGGCGGACCATGAGGGCGCCGCCGACCAGACTGCCGACGATGGTGGAGACGAGTCCGAAGCCCTGGCTTACATTCCCGATGACGGTCTTGGAGAACCCGATGTCGCGGAGGAATGGCGTCGTCATGGCCTGGGCGACGAAGACATCGAGCTTGAAGATGAAGATGAAGAGGAGGACCTCGACGGCGCCTCGGCGGCGGAGGAACTCGACGAAGGGTTTGACGACGGCATCGGCAAGGGTGCGGGGCGGCGTGAGGCGGAGTTTCGGTTCCGGGGCAAAGAGCGAAGCGACGACCCCGAGGGACATGGCACCCGCCATGAGAAGATAGACGGCGCTCCAGGGGATGTGGTCGGCAAGGGAGAGGGCGAGCGCCCCCGAGACGAGCATCGCGATGCGATACCCGGTGACCGCGAGACCCATCCCGGCGCCGAGCTCTTCGGGGTCGAGGATCTCGGTGCGGTAGGCGTCGATGACGATGTCCTGGCTGGCGCTGAAGAACGCGACGAGGACGGCGAGCGCCGCCAGCGTCATCCGGCTCCCGGCCGGGTTCGTGAAGGCCATCGCCGAGATACCCAGGACGAGCGCGACCTGCGTCACGAGCATCCACCCGCGTCGGCGCCCGAGAAACGGCGGGACGAAACGGTCCATGAGCGGGGACCAGAGGAATTTCGCCGCGTAGGGCCAGGTGACGAGTGCGAAGACGCCGATAACCGCCAGGTCGACCTTGGCGTCGAACATCCACGCCTGGAGGGTGTCCGTCGTGAGCTTGAAGGGAATGCCCGAGGCGAACCCGAGGAACAACACGACGGCCATCCGCCGGCTGGCGAACACCTTCAGCATTGATCTCATGACTGTTCCTTCCGGAGTCGCCTGCCGCGCGTGGGCGCGGGTCCGGCGAGCGCCGCGCGAAGGATGCCGCCGCGCTCCGCGAGGAGCCTCTGCGCCTCCGCGAAACCCACCTTCCGCTCGTGCATGACGACGGCGGTCTTCGCTTCGCCGCGGGCGTCCCTGAGCAGCTTCCGCGCCCGAGAGCGCGACACGCCGGTAACGGTCGCGACGATCCGCTCGGCACGGTCCCGCAGTTTCACGCTCCGGGCCCGCAGGTCCACCATGAGGTTCCCGAAGACCTTCCCCGTCCTGATCATCGCAGCGGTGGAGAGGGTGTTGAGGATGAGCTTGGTGGCGGTGCCGGCTTTCATCCGGGTCGAGCCGGTGATCGCCTCGGGCCCGACGACCGCCCGGATGACGACGTCGGCGCGGATGTCGCGGGCCGCCTCGGGGGCACAAACGATGAACACAGTCGAGGCACCGAGCGTTCGGGCGCGGGCGAGCGCCCCGCAGACGTACGGAGTCAACCCGCAGGCGGCGATGCCGACGACCGTGTCGCGCGGACCGATGCGCCGCTTGTCGATCGCAGCCGCTCCCGCTTGGGCGTGGTCTTCGGCTCCTTCGGAGGATCTCACGAGGGCCCGTCGGCCGCCGGCGATGATCCCCTGGACCATGGTGGGGGAGACCCCGAAGGTCGGAGGACATTCGGAGGCGTCGAGCACGCCCAGTCGTCCGCTCGTCCCCGCTCCCACGTAGAAAAGCCGACCTCCTCGCCGGAAGCTTTCCACCACGAGCTCGACCGCCCGGGCGATGCGCCTGCTTTCCTTCCGAACCGCCGACGCCACCTTCGCGTCCTCCGCGTTGATGATCTCCACGATCTCGAGCGTCGAGCGACGGTCGATGTCGCGCGTCCTCGCGTTGGGCTTCTCGGTGGTCAGTTTCGAGCGGTCCTTCATGGTTCTCCTCGATGCCGCCTCGCACCACGCCCCTGGTCCGCTTTGGCGGGCGGCATGATTTTAGCAAGTCCACCCGGCGGAGGCCAGTGCATATCCACGTGCTGGAAAAGTCCTGCCTGTCATGCTGAGTCCCGATACCTCGGGACGAAGCATCTGGGTGGCGAGCGGCAAAAATCGTGAAGAGGGGTATCCCCTTGACTCAAGTAACCACAAGAAGAACATGCCGCATCCAAAACGGCGATAGTGCCCGAATCGCCAAATCTCGCACGATAACCGCGTCGGAAAAAGGGTCCTGGACCCTTTATTCACCCGGAGTTTCTTGCAAGCTGCTGGGGCGATTTTTCCCGAAGGAGGGTTGCCCCACAGCGCCGGTCCGGATATAATCCGCCCGACGCGCGCCCACACGAGGAGCAGCCCGGAGGCTCCGCGGCGCACGTCTCGCTTGAGTCACTTTTCCGGAAAGGAGAGAGCATCATGTCGCGCTGGTGGCTGCTTATCGCGGCGGCAGCATGTTTGGCGTTTACCCAAGTTCCGTTCAGCCAGGCCGAGGGAGGGAAGACACAAATGGCGGAAGCGATAGCACCGGTCGTCGTGGTGATGGAAACGTCGGAAGGGACGGTCAATATCGAGCTCTGGCCCGACAAGGCCCCGGTCACCGTGAAGAACTTCCTGAGCTACGTGGACGAGAAGTTCTACGACGGGACGATCTTCCACCGGGTCATCGGGAATTTCATGATCCAGGGCGGGGGATTCACCCCGGAGATGAAACAGAAGCCCACGCACGCGCCGATCAAGAACGAGGCGAAAGCGGACGTGCGAAACGACCGCTGGACCCTCGCGATGGCGCGGACCGGCGTCGTGGACAGCGCCACCGCGCAGTTCTTTATCAACGTCAGGGACAACGTCAATCTCAACCACCGTGACGAGACTCGCGATGGCTTCGGCTACTGCGTCTTCGGGAAGGTCACCCAGGGAATGGACGTCGTGGACAAGATCAGGAAGGTCGAGACGAAAACCGTCGGCGGCTTCGAGAATGTCCCGGTGACGCCCGTCGTGATCAAGAGCATACGGAGAACCGAGTAAAAGAAGGACGGAAAGGCCTAGGGCCGAAGGTCGAAGGCCGAGGGAGAAGCAAAGAAGGCGGAAGGGCGACAGTCCCCCGCGCCGGTGGGTCCCAGTCTCGGTTTATCGGGACGAAGGCGCGATGCCTTCACTCCTAGGCCAGCACTCTTTCCCCCAAGGGGAAGGGTTGGCACCGCCTGCGTCGCACATTGGATGTTCTTCCCTCATTTGCCTCCAGGGATGATCTTGCCAAGGACGACGGGATGTCGCGCCCCGGTCGCCGAGGGGACGTTGCCTGCAGCGCCGCGGATCGTCTCACGGGCGAGGATCGCGAACGACACCGCTTCCTTCGCATCGACGCGGATGTCCAGCTCGTCCATCAGGAAGACCCGCGCGGGCCGCTCGGAAGTCGAACCCCCTCGACGGGCAATCTCCGCCTGGAGCATCTTCACGAGCGTCCGGTTGTGAGCCCCGCCGCCCGAGAGGATCACCTCGTCGATACTTCTGGGAAGGAATCTCTCGTATGCATCCGCAATGCTCGCGGCGGTGAACGCCGTCGCGGTGGCGAGGATGTCCTGCGGAGGAATGCGTTTCTTTCGGGCGTGCGCGTAGAGACGCTCAGAGAAAGCCCTGCCGAATTCCTCGCGCCCGGTCGATTTCGGAGGCTTCCTTCTCAGGAAGCGGTGTCGCATCAGCTCGGCGAGCAGCCGAGGATTCACGCGTCCCTTTGCGGCGAGCGCGCCCGAGGCGTCGTAGCGCATCTTTCCCCGGCTCACGAGCTGGGTGAGAGAATCGATGACCATGTTCCCGGGACCGGTGTCGAATGCGACGACCTCCGAGAGCGTGCAGGCGGCGGGGAGGTACGTGACGTTGGCGATGCCGCCGATATTCTGGATGCATCGGGATTTCTTCGGATGACGGAAGAGGAGGAAGTCGGCGTAGGGGACGAGCGGGGCGCCCTGACCCCCGGCGGCGACGTCGCGCACGCGAAAATCCGCGACCGTCGTAACCCCGGTGCGCTCCGCGATGACGCACGGCTCGCCGATTTGAAGCGTCGAGCGCAGGACCCCCTTTCCGAAGTGCTTCCCTTGAGGCAAATGGCAGACGGTCTGCCCGTGGGAGCCGATGAGATCGAGGGTGTCGAACGGGACGCGGTTTCTGCTAGCGACCGTCCGGAGCGCGGAGGCGAACACCTCGCCCAGCACGAAGTTCATGTGGCAGAGGTCGTCCACGCACACGCGGCCCGGCTCCGATAGCCTCAAGACCTCGCTGCGCAACCGGGAAGGGTAGGGCACCGTGTCAAAGGCCCGAAGCGCGAGTCGGCGCTTGCCGATGTCCACGATCGCGACGCTGACGCCGTCCGCGGAGGTCCCGGACATCAACCCCGCAACCCGGAGGATCTTCTTCGCGGCGAGTCTCGATAAGAGCGTCACTTCGACGCCTCCGCCACCAGTGCCTGGAAAAGTTTCAGGTGCAGTTCCTGGTCGATCATCGCCTCCGGATGCCACTGGACCCCGAGCAGGAAACGGTGCTTCGTGCTCTCGACCGCTTCGACCACGTCGTCCTCGGAGAAGGCGACCTGCCTGAGGGGCGCTAGCGTCTGGCGGATCGCCTGGTGATGGGAGGAGTTCGTCTCGAGGCTATCGACGCCCAGGACGCGGTGGAGCAGCGTCCCCGCGCGAACCGTCACCCGATGCGTGGGACGGTCCTCGGCCTCACGGCGATGATGCTTCCGTGCACCCGGGAGGAGCGTCGGGATGTCCTGGAAGAGCGTCCCGCCGAACGCGACGTTCAGCGCCTGCGCGCCGTAGCAGATGGCCAGCGTCGGCTTGTCGAGCGCTTTCAGCTCTTCGATGAGGAGGAAATCGAACGCGTCGCGTTCGGGCGTGATGCACACCGTCGCGGGGTGTTTTTCCTGGCCGTACCGAGCGGGCGGGATGTCCGGACCGCCCGTGATGAGCACCCCGCCGAGCTGCACGAGCATCTCGCGCAGCACCTCCCGGCCGACCGGCGGCAGCACCACCGGCACGCCTCCTGCCGCCTCGACCGCCTTGGGGTAGTGGTGCCACACCGTGCACTTCCCGCCCTGGTAGTCCGAGGACACGCCGATCAGGGGTCTCATCTTCGGAGTTCTCCTTCGACCGTTTGAGCGACGGGACGGACGAGACATCCGAATATTCTACACGTCCCGTGCGGTTTTGCCAGAGTGTTCTTGATGGGGGACAGGGCATCCCGCCGGTCATTGCCTCTTTGGTCCCGACGGATCGGGTGGGTGTGCGAATCGATTGTGGTGGGACTCCCTTGTCCCGGCGGGGAATGTGAACAAGTCCAGCGGAGAGACCGCCGGGGGCGTCAGGATGGGATCCGCCCGGGGTCTGTTTTTCCTCGTAGGGGCGAGGCATGCCTCGCCCTCTTTCTCTTGGGGTTTTGCGGTGAGTGGGGATCGGGCGACGCATGCGTCGCCCCTACAGAAGAGACCGCCGGGTCGGGAGGTTTCTACCACGATATCCTGTCACGCCCGATCGGGTCGGTGCGGATGCCTCGGCGCGGATGAATCTGCTTGCATGGACCGCCCCCGCGAAGCATAATAGCCGCTCCACAAGGAACACCAAGTCCATCCAGCGGAGAAAAAGATGAAACTGACGGATATCCATCTGCGGGAGTATGGGAGGTTCTGCGAGGAGTCGGCGGCGTTCGCGTGTGAGCGGTTCCACCTGCCGGCGAAGTGGGATTACGTCTACACGAACGGGAAGGTGCTGCTCCGGGTCAAGCACGACGGCGGGGGGTATCTCCAGATCGACCCGCCGGGCGGGCCGGCGATGTTCCGGCAGGAACGCGGCGAAGACACCCCGAGTTTCCTCACCTGGATCATACCCGAAGCTCGTGCTTCGCAGCGAAGCGCCGCTTCGCAGACCAGCGGGAGAAAAGCCTCCCGCGCGTTCACCAACTTCTGGCTCCCGAGTGTCCCGTCCGTGAATCCCGGAACCGAACCCGAAGAATACACCTGCACCTTTTCGCCCGACGCCGCGCGCGTCCGACTCCGACACGACGGCTGGCTCGTCGAGACCGAACTCTGGGTGGCGCCGGAGGACATCGCGGCGGTCATGACCGTGGCGGTGACGAACACGACGAAAAAGCGGCGGGGCTGCGTCCTCCTTCCGGTGCTCAGACCCCACATGGCCCCGTTTTCGCTGGCTCCCTGGGACATGCCTCAGACGTATCAGACCTCGGCGTTCTGTCGCCTGGGCAAGACGGACGCGGTATGGTTCGAGACGCGGAACCCGGCGGGCGACCCCTCGAGGCGCCTGCGGGCGGCGGTCGTTTCCGACCTCAAAGCCGCCGCCTTCGAGGTGTCCCTCGCGGGATTCTGCGGAGCAGGGGAGTGGTCTTCACCCCAGTCCGTCTGGAAGGGCGGACTCGCCCGACGGGTCCTGCCGTCCAGGTCGTATGCCTACGGAAAGGTGGACGGTGAAAACGCGGTGATAGGCCAGTCGATCGTGGCGGCGCTCTCGCGCAAGGTGACGCTCGCTCCGGGCAAGAGACACGAATTTACGGTCGTCCTGGGAAAGTTGCGCGACACGGCGGACGGCAAACTCCCGCCGAAGAGCGAGATGACGAAGCTCGCGCGGTACCTCCGGCCGGAAGTGCGCAGGTCTCTGCTCCGCCGAATCCGCGGGCGATACGCGAAGCTCTTTGCCCTGCGGAGGGTGGAGACACCCGACGCGTGCATGAGCCGCTACGTAAACGAGTTCCTGCCGCTCCAACTCGAATGGGTGAGTCTCTTGGACCGCGGGTGGCCGACCGGGATGCGCGGGACCCGCGACGCCGCCCAGGACGCCGCCGGCATGGTCCCCCTGGACGCGGAGCTCGCTCGAAAGCGACTCCTGGAAATCCTCTCGCTCCAGCGCTCCGACGGATGGTTCCTCCGGCAGTACAGCACCGCCGGCCACCAGGGGAAGCACGACCACCGCCCGTACGTCGACTCCGCTTTCTGGGTGTGGGAACTCCTGTGGGAATACATCTGCTACACCCGCGATTTCCGAGTCCTCGGGAAGAAGCTCCGGTGGCTCGACAGCAAAGCCAGGTCCACCGCGTTCGACCACGCACTTCGGCTGTTCGAGTATTACCTCGACGCGAAGAACCTCGGGGAGCACGGTCTGTGCAAGATTCGCGGCGGCGACTGGAACGATTCGGTGAACGCTGCGGGGCTGGAAGGACGCGGCGAGTCGGTGATGGTCTCGTGTCAGGTGGTGCTGGGCCTCGAGCAAGCCGCGGAACTGATCGACCGGCTCGGGGAGAGCACCGGCGACGGGAAACTCGGCGCGGTCGCCCGGAGATTCCGCGCCGGGGCGAAGCGTCTGCGCGCAAACCTCCTGAAATCCGCGCGCAACGCCCGCGGATACATGAACGGCGTTTTTAACGACGCCGGGAACTGGGTCTTCAGTCCGAAAGACCCGGACGGGAACTCGCGCGTGAGCGGCCCCGCAAACTCCTTCGCGGTCATCGCCGGCATCGTGCGGGGAAAGGCCCGCGACCAGGTGTTCGACGCCTTGAACGGTCTCAAGGGTCGACACGGGTGGCATCTCTTCTATCCGCCGATCGGCGAGCCGCCCATCGAGAAGCTCGGCCGCATCGGTCAGGGAGACCTCGCCCCCGGACTCGCCGAAAACGGAACCTGCTATAACCACGGGTGCCACGGATTCCTGGGACGTGCCGCATGGACCGCCGGGCGCGGCTCCATGCTCCACGAGATCCTCCGCTACATGCTCCCCTACGACCAGAAGGCCCACCCGGTTGACGTCGCGAAGACCGCACCCTACGGCGTGGTCAACCAGTGGAAGGAAACGATCGGGCTGGACGGCGTCGGCGGAGACACGTTCCTTTCGGGCAGCATCACGACCGCGATCAGGAACTGCTACCAGGGGATGGTCGGTTTCCGGCCGGAGCTGACGCACCTCGTCATCGACCCCTCGATCCCGGACGGGTGGAAAGGGCTTGCGGCGGAAGTCCCGTTCCTCGGCGCGCACTTCCGCATCCGCGTCTCGAACCCAGAGCACGTGGAATGCGGCGTCACGGAACTCCGGCTCGACGGAAAACCCGTGCCGCATCTCCTCGAGGACGAACGATTGGGCCGCGTGGTGGGCACCATCCCCATTTCGGAGCTGACACGCGGCGTCGATCACGTCATCGACGTGAGACTGGGAAAGCCCCATGCGTCTGCCCGGAGAAGGCGTCGTGCGCGGAGCATAGCATGACCCACTCGTCGCAAGAATTCCAGCGGGTGATCGCCCGGCACGCGAAGCTGTGGAAGAAGCTCCGGGAGAAGTCCGTCGTCGTGACGGCAAGCCGGTGGGGTGAGGGAGCTTTTCACCGTGGGCAGGACCTAGCCGCCGAGGCGCAGCGGCTGGCGGAGGCACACGCCGGTCCGCGTGTCCTCGAAGAGCTGTGCGAGGAACTCGAGCGAAAAAGTCCGGCGCACCCGTGCGTCATCGACATGGTGCAGGCTGTCACGCTCGTGAAGGAACAGCGTCTCGATCCGCCCGACGCTATCTCACGGGCACGGGTGAGGTACCAGGGGACGGACGGGGTTCGGGGGAAGGTCGCTCGCGATGACCCGGCGGAGCGTCCGCTCGCGGCACTCGTCCGGGAGGGGCAGTTCACGCCCGGCGTTTGCGAGCTGCTCTGTGCGGGCGTCGTGCTCTCCCGGAAGGCGCGTAAGCCCCCGACGGTGGTCGTGGCGGAAGACGGCCGCGACCCCTTCGGAAATCGAGACTACCCGAAGGCCGCAATCCGCGGATTCACCCGCTTCGGCTGCAAGGTCTTCGACCTCGGCATCGCACCGACGCCGCTCGCGCCGGTGGCCGCCGCGAAACTCAGAGCGGAAGTCGCCGCCGTCCTTACCGCTAGCCACAACCCCGCCGATCAGAACGGCATCAAGTTCTTCATCGACGGCCGAAAGCCGCTCCCCGAGACCGGCGACTGTCCAATTTCGGCCGCCGTGTTCCTCGCCGCACTCGAAGGGCTCCCGCGCGAGCGGCCGCACGCGCACGTCGAGCGGGTCGACCCGAAGGAACTCCTGCGCGAATACCTGGCGTGTGCCCTGGCGGCGGAGGAGATCGAGGTGCTGCGAGGGGCGATCCTCATCATCGACGTCGCACACGGGGCGTTCGCGCCGCTCGCACGGGAGGAGACGGCCGCTCTGGGGCTCCGCGCGGAGGTCATGAGCGAGGACATGACCGGCGACAACATCAACCGCGAGAGCGGCGTCGCGTGGATCGAAGGAAAGCAGCGAATCGCGGGGGCCGACGCGGACGGCGAGATCGCGATTGTCGGTAAGGTGCGGTCCGTCGCGCGCGAAAGCCGACAGCCGGTCTTCGGCATCGCACTCGACGGCGACGGCGACCGCGGGCTCGTGCTCGTCTACGACGCCCAAACCGACGAGGTCCGCGTCATCGACGGCGACCGGATCGCTTTCCTTCTTGCCCGGTTAGCGCACCGGACGGGAAAGACGAAGGGGCGCGTCTTCGCCGGAACGGTGGAAAGCGACCTGGCCGTCTTCGATGCGGTCCGCCGGCTCGGCATCGAAACCGTCATCACCCCCGTCGGCGACAAGTGGCTCTCGGCACGGAGTGAGCTCGCGGCAAAACTCCTCGTCGGCGAGGAACCGTCGGGACATCTGGTCTTCCCGGTCGATCTGCCCGTGAGCGCCCGGCGGAAGAAAACCATCTTCACGGGGAACGGCCTCGTGACGGGTCTCCGGGGCGCCGCGGCGATCCTCGGACTCGGACTGAAACCGGCGGAAGCCGCCCAGCCGTTCAGGCCCGGAGTCGTCAGGACATTCTACACCTATTTCGTCGATCGGGCCCGCTTTCATCGCGAGAGTGCGGTGTGGCGGAAGGACGTCGAGATCGCCCGTAAAGAGCTCGATGCGCTCAAGAGCAAGGGGGAGATGCCCGGCGTCTCGGAACTTCGCCCGGTCGATTTCGAGGACGACCCGGACATGCTGTACCTGAGCGTGGAGGCGGGTCGCAACGTGCTGGGCGCGGTGTTCGCGCGAAACTCCGGCACCGAGAACAAGACCGCGACCTATGCCCGCGGACGTGCCGATTGCGAAACGCAACTCGTCGCAATCGCACAAAAGGTCAATCACAATCACGGTCGGATGATGAAGGACGAGCGCATTCCGGAAGCACATGCGGCACAAGCCCTCTCGGCGGCGCTTTCAAAGAAGCGGAGTCTGTCCCTGGCCGAGGCCCGGCGGATTGCGGAAGAGCTCGGCGTCCGGGGCGAGGCGGGATTCGCCGCACTCCTTTTCGCCCTTGCCCGGCAGGGAGAAATTCGACGCGTCGGTGACGAAATCCAGAGTCTCAGCAGATCACCCTGCAATCGACCTTTGGGAGGACCATCATGCAGTGGGAACAGTTGACAGCGCCGGACCTAGCGGCGGCGGCCCGCGAAACCGGAGTGTGCGTCTTTGCGATGGGGGTGGTGGAGCAGCACGCGAAACACCTGCCGCTCGGGACCGACTACCTCGTCGCCCACCGGATCGCGACACTCGCCGCCGAGAAGGAGAAGGCGGTCGTCTTTCCGCCCTGGTACTTCGGACAGATATTCGAGGCGCAGTGTTTCCCGGGGGTGGTGACGACCTCTGTCCCGCTGCTCCTGGAACTCCTGGAGGGCGTCTTCGACGAGATCGCCCGGAACGGCTTCAGGAAGATCGTCCTCTTCAACGGGCACGGCGGCAACCGGTACCTGGCGCCGCTCGTCGTCCAGTGCACCCTCGCCAGGCAGAACCAGTACTCGCTCTACTTTCTCGAGAAATGGGTGACGCCGGAAAGGAAGAAGGAGTGGGACGCGATCTGCGAGACGACGGAGCACGGTCACGCCTGCGAATGCGAGACGAGCATCTCGCTAGCGTGTCACCCGGAGCTGGTGAAGATGGAGGCGGTTCCCGCGAGACCCTCGAAGGCGCTCAGACGGTTGAGGAACGTGCCCGGGAATTTCAGCGGGATCACGTGGTACAGCCACTACCCGGAGCACTACGCGGGGGACGCGCGGCCGGCGACGGCAGAGAAGGGCCGGCGGCTCCTCGGACTCATCGTCGACACGCTCGCGGAGTTCATCGCCGCGGTGAAGGCCGACCGAGTCGCCCCGACGCTCGAAAAGGAGTTCTTCGAGCGCAGCCGACACCTCTCCGGTGAGCACCCTCATCGTCGCAGACGATGAGCGAGAAACCGGGACATCCGACAGAAGGGAGAGAACCGATGCAGTGGGAACAGTTGACGGCGCCCGAATTCCGGAAAGCCGTCCGCAAGACCGGCGTGTGCATCCTCGCCATGGGGGTCATCGAGAAGCACAGCGACCACCTCCCGGTGGGGACGGACTACCTTGTGGTTCATCGCGAGGCGTGTCTCGCCGCGGAAAAGGAACCGGCGGTGGTCTTCCCGCCCTGGTACCTCGGGCAGAACTACAACTGCCGGAGCTTCCCCGGGGCGGTCGCCGTTGAGCCCGAGCTGCTCCTCCGACTCATCGAGGACGTCTTCGACGAGATCCGACGGAACGGGTTCCGGAAGATCATCATCGCGAGCGGGCACGGCGGGAACGACTCGCTCATCCGGTGGCTTGCCCGCTGCACCATGTGGAAAGAGAAACCGTACTCCCTGTACGTGGTCCCGGAGACACTCGACGCCAAGCGACGCAAGGAGTGGGAATCCATCTGCGAGACGACGGAGCACGGCCATGCGTGCGAGTGCGAGACGAGCGTTTCGCTCGCCATCCACCCGGAGCTCGTGAAGATGAAGGCGATTCCCCGAAGGCCCGCGACGGCGCTCCGCCGCCTCGCGCATCTCCCCGGGGTCTTCACCGGCGTCAACTGGTACAGCAACTACCCGGACCACTACGCCGGGGACGCGCGACCGGCAACGGCCGAGAAGGGCCGACGGCTCCTTGAGCTCGCAGTCGATGCCCTGGCGGAATACATCGCCGCCGTCAAGGCCGACAAGGTCGTCCCCGCACTCCAGACCGAGTTCTTCGCGAGGGCGAAGCACCCATCCGGGAAGTAGGGGTTCCTGACATTTGACATTGTGGGTGCTGCTGTAGTGCGCCTCCCTTGTGGGGCGCTCTCTTCAGCGTTCGGGCCGGCCCACAAGGGCGCCGGACTACGTGGCCCTGGGGCCGCTCATCCACAATTACAATTGTCATGAACCAGTAATGCTGCTTTGAGCCCGAAGGGCTCGAATCATCGAGCCCAGGGCATCGCCCCTGGCTGTGTTCCTGGAGCCTTTCAGGCTCCAGGGCGCTACATCTCGTCTTCGTCGAGTTTCGAGACGAGGAACCACGGGTCGCGCTTCACCGCCTCAAGTCCGACACGCAGGAGATCCGCGATCCTCATCAGCCGGAGCTTCGCGTTTCCCACCGTCGCAAACCGGATGAGCCCGGCGGCCCTCAGAGGCTCCTCAATGCGGTCGAAGTGTTTCTCCATCCGGTACTCCAGGTTCAGACCCATGTGAAGCGCGTAGAGCTCCTGCTGTCTCCTCCGCGGCATCTGGAGGTACTCCTCCACGGTGAGCAACCAGTAGGCTTTGTCCTGGACCTTGTATTCGAGGCCGGCGAATTCCGAGATGAGGTGTATCGCGGAGTTGCTCGCGTGGTCCACCCCGAGAAGAAGCACTTTCCCGCCCTTGAGACCCAGGAGGTGGACAAACTTCTTCTCCGCGGAGGGAAAGATATAGCGGTCGTTGAACGCGACGAGTTCCAAGGCGAGCGGCCCCTTCGCACAGATGGAGTACATCGGATGAAAGCCCCTCAGGAAGTCACACCGGCGGCGGGCCTCCTTGGGGATCGCCCCGGTGAAGATGTGCTGCTCCTCGGGTCTCGCAAGGTCGGCGATCTTCACCCCGGTCCACTCCGGGAAGACGGCCGTCTCCTTCGTCCCGCCCTCGTTCAGCATGAACTCGGCGAACGCGTCCCCGGTAAACGTCGGAAACACCACCGTCCCCTCGGGACCGACCGCCTCCAGGATGGCATCGACGACGGCGTCGGCGCCTCCTTGCACGCGGCCGAACGAGGAGAGTGACGAATGCACGAGGACGGCATCACCGCCCTCGAGCCCCACCTCGACGAGACCACGCACGATGTCCTCCCGCGTCACCGTCGGCACACCCTTGCGTCTTCGCATCAGGTCTCCTCCGAAGTGAAGTCCAAGCCATGCTGAGATTCCCCCTCTTGGGAGGGGGAGGCGCAGGGGGGAGGTTACCGGCATCCCAAATCCGAATGACGAATCCGATCATATCGTGATTAGCTTATTTTTTCATTCGTCATTGATTCGTCATTCGGACCCGCCTTCGCCAAGGCTACGGCGGGCAAGTTTCGGACTTCGGGTTTCCCCCAAGCCCCCTCACCCCAACCCTCTCCCCCTGAAGGAGCAGAGGGAGAATTGCCACCCCTCACCCCAGCCTTTAGTCGCCAATGCGTGTGGCGACCTCTCCCTCGGGGGGAATTACCTGCCGATTGCCCAGAGGCCTCACCAGACCGCGGTGCGCTTCGGAAGCGGGTCCACGGTCTCGGCCATCCGGTCCGAGAGACGCTTCAGCATCTCCGCCTTGAGCGACAGATGCACGGGATCGTCCCAGAGATTCCAGGTCTCCGCCGGGTCCTTCACGAGGTCGTAGAGTTCGCCCGGCTCGAGCCCGTGAAACGCGACGAGCTTGGCCCGGCGCGTGCGAACCATCGTCGCATAGGCCTTCTTCGGCTCGCACGACCTTTCCTGGGAATTGTAGCACTCCGAGTAGACCTCCGCGCGGTGGGTGTCGAGGTCGGCCTCGCCGGCGAGGAGCGGCCAGAGCGAGCGACCCTGCATCCCCGGATACCGCTCGAGTCCCGCCGCGTCGAGCAGAGTGGGGGCGAGGTCCACCAGCTCCACGAGCGCCTCGCTCCGGCGGCTCCCTTTCACCCGCGCGGGCCATGCGACGATGAGCGGCACCCGCAGCGCCGGATCGTAAAAGTGAGGCCCCTTCATATAGATGCCGTGGTCGCCCAGCATCTCCCCGTGGTCCGACATGAAAACCACCATCGTGCTGTCGAGCTGTCCGGTCTTCTTTAGCGCATCAAGCATCCGACCCACCTCCAGGTCAATCAGGTCGATCATCGCCCAGTACGCCGCGCGAACGAGACGATGGTCCCGGTCCGTCATGTCGCGCGGGGCGAAGTAGTCCGGGATGCTGTACGCCCCGCGGTGATCGATCTGCTGAAAGACGGGTTTCTTGTCGAGTTCGCCCTCGACGTAGTTGGGCAGCCCAATCCGGTCGAGGTCCGCAAGGTAGCGGTCGAGGAGATCGGCGGGGGGGTCGAACGGATGATGTGGGTTGAAGATATTGACCGAAAAGAGCCACGGTCGGTCGGATTTCGCCCTAGCGGTCATGAAGTCGATCGCCTTTTCGGCGCACCAGGTGGTCTGATGGAGTGCCGCGGGCATCCCGGTCTGGACGTGACGCGAATCCGTCCGCTCCTTCCGCTCGAACGTTACGCCCTTCGCCTGAAGCCACTGGATGTACTCGTTTGCCGGCTGCCAGGGATCGGCGTGCGGCGACCAGTGGAAGTCCTCGTAGCCGTCGTCGATCCGGGCTTCGACGCCCCGACACACGTCCGGATGCAGCGGCGCCAGGTGAAGCTTCCCCGAGAGCCCGCAAGAATACCCGGCGTCCCTGAGGAGCTTCGTCACCAGAACCTCGTCCGCCGGAATCGACTGCCCGTTCTGCCGACAGCGCGTCGTCCGCGGGTATCTCCCCGTCAGAAAGCTCGCACGACTCGGGGTGCACACCGGGTTCTGGCAGAACGCGTAGTCGAAGAGCACGCCTTCTTGTGCCAGGCGGTCGAGGTTCGGCGTCCGGACGAACGGGTTCCCGCAGCACCCGAGGGTGTCGAACCGCTGCTGGTCCGTGCAGATCCACAGGATATTGGGTCGCTTCACGAGAGACTATTCCTTTCGTTCAAGCTGGGCCGCAGCGGCCTTGTCGAGGAACCAAGCGGCCCCCCGCACGAGTCTTGCGGGAGTCCGCCGGACGTCACCCTCTTCGGAAAAGACACGTGCGAGGGCGGAGGCCTTTTCCACCCCCGAGACCAGGACCAGGACGTTCCGGGCCGCGGCCAACGCCCGCGGCGTCATCGTGATGCGCTCTTTCGGCTCAGCAGGGGCCTCGGAGATGGTAAACCGTTTCCCGTGCTCGTCAAGTGCCGGAGAACCGGGAAAAAGGGAAGCGATGTGCCCGTCGGCGCCCATCCCGAGAAGCACGAGGTCCGGCGTCGCGGGAAAAATGCGCCCATACGCCGCCGCCACCGCTGCTCGGCCGGGACCCTCCGCGCAGATCCGATGGACGTTTGCCTCCGGGATCTCGACCCGCTCGCGCAGCACGCACGTCGCCATCCGGCAGTTGCTGTCCGGATGCTCCGGCCCAACACAACGCTCGTCGGACCAGAAGACGTGCGTCTTCCGCCAGAACGCAGGATCGTCACGGGTGCGTTCGGCGAGGATTTCATATGCGCGGCGGGGCGTGCGGCCGCCCGCGAGGACCAGGTCGAACCGCCCGCGCACCTTCGCGGCGGCGCGCCCGACGGACAGGATGTACTCCGCGGCGGCCTCACTCAGACTCTCGAAGTCGGGGAAAACACGGATCATCTGCTTTCGCCGGCGTCCTGTTTCGCGATCGCGCTCGGAAACAACCGGCATCATCATAGGGAAGGATGGGAGAGAGGGCAAGCAGGAACGAACGGGAATCGTCGCGATGCGGCAACCACGTTCGTACCTGTCATCCGGGACGCTTCCATGGACGAAGGAAGGCGCCCAGTCCGATGAGACCGGAAAGCGCGAGAAGAAGCGTTCCCGGCTCGGGGACGGGCGTGGCGACGTACAGTCTTGGGTTCGATTGATCACAGTAGGCAATGTACGGACTGCCGGAAGAATCCAGCGCCATGCTTAACCAGGCGGACGTGGTGTCCAGGGTGACCACGGAATCGAACTGCCAGACGCCACCCACGCGGGAAGCGTACCGGACGCCATAGGTCAAGGGGGAACCGGTTTCGGCCCAATAGGCGATATGAGGCTGGCCAAGGGCGTCGAGGCAAAGAGAGGTGCTCCAGACACCGGCGCACGTTTCCACCAGTTCATCGTGCCATTGGCTCCCGTCGAAAGAAGTGTATCGCAGGGCACCAGGACCGCCGGGTCCGAGACCGGAATAACTGATATGGGGAAAATTGTCGGCGTCGAGCGCAAAACCGACGTAGGCACCCGGGCCGACGAGGCTGGAACTCCATGACGTGCCGCTGTACGTTGCGCACCACACATTGTAGGAACCGGTCTTCGCGTGGCAGTAGGCAATCCGTGGGCTGCCACCCGAGTCCACCGCAATCCTCGCCTGAGCGAGGCCGATGTTGGAGTCCACCGTTGACGTCTGCCAGCTCGAGCCGTCATAGTGGGCGTAACGGAGGTCCCCCGTGTCCGTACGAACGTGGCTGATGCATGGGCGACCGTCCTTGTCCAGAGCCAGACTCGACAGGTCGCCAGTGTGGTCGCCCATCTCGGCTATTTCGGTATGCCAAGCCGATCCGTCGTAGTGCGCGTAAACGAGCCCCGAGGAGAAGCCGTCGTTTCCGAAGCAACTGATGCCGGGGTGGTTGTTTGAATCGAACGCCAGGCCCGGGTGGTAGCCGTAGGACGTTGGAACTGTCGTGAGCTGCCACGTCGAGCCGTCATAGTATGCGTAGCGCGGGACAGCCATGCTGTGGGAGTGGTAAGCAATGCCGGGGTGATCATTTCCGTCAATGGCTATGGAAGGAGACCATCCGGTGCTGCCCGCGCCATCGACGAGCGTCGTCGTCCATTGTCCTGCACCCAGGTGGACGGAGAAGGCCAGTGCACAGCATGCGCCAAGAATGAACGTGACCTTTCTCATGTCGCCCCTCCGTATCCGTCTCGAAAAAAGAAAAAGGGGGAGTAGTTGATGGCGTAGGCGATGCGTGGTCTTGCGGCGCTGTCCACTGCGATGGAACTGTGGCCGCCGAGCTGCTGGTTCGCGTCGCCGTCCGCCGTCTCAACGGTCCAGTCGATCGCCGAAGGCGCCGTGGAGAAAAGCGCCAGTAACCACGCAACACCCATCACCAGCCGAAGCATGCAGCGCATGGATTCCCCCTCCGATCAGGCTACCTTCGCTCATTCGGCTTGTGATTACTGCAAATTCCGTGCCAAACTGCAGAGGAAAGTCTGTTGAATCTATTCAACACGGCCGAACCCCCGTGATGGAAAGGGGTTGGGATGAAATCATGTTGAGATATGGAATATCTTGACTGGAAATGGATTGGCGCGCGTGTTGAGTTTTTCAGACACGCGGCCGCTCAGCAGGGCGCTTGTTTCACCTAACTACTTATAGCTCCAACGGTTACGCAGTGTTGAATTTTGGGTACATCGTACGGCAACAGGATGAACTCTGGAATGGTGATGAGGGTCCGGGGCGGAGCGCCGAGGTTTCATTCGGCCCCACGAAGACGGAAGATGCGATGGATGTCGGCGGGTTCGAGGCGATAGCGCGAGGCGTGACCCTGGTAAAACCCGTGCTTCGCGATCAAGTGAACGCCGAGCTCGCTGAAGACCATCCTGTGTCCGGTGGAGGCGTCCGTGAGCGTCACCTCGCCTTTCCGGAAGGTCCCGCACGAGCCCCACGGACACGCAATGCGTCCTATGCCCTCGGCATAGACCGCCCGCAGGCGGTCGCCGATTTCGGCCGTCTTTCCGAGGGCGTCCACGGCGACGGCGAGGACGGTCTGGAGCTTCTTCGCGAGTTCCGCGTGGGTGGTGTGGAGTGCGGCGACGGTCGAGGCGTCGGCGTCGAGAATCTCTTTCAGCGGGCGGGGGTCGGTGCCGAGAAATCCGTCGCGTGAGAGCACGCCCGGCGCCAGCCGCTCCATGACCGCCTGGATGTCGAGTGCACGCTTCATCGTCCCATACCTCGTTTCCTCTGGGGCCGCTCACCGGAACCTGTCGTAGAAGATCCGGTCTTTCGTCACGCCCTTTCCCTCGATCTCCCGGATGGCGGCGTCGACCATGGCGCCGCTGCCGCAGAGATAAAACTCCTTTTCCGAGACATCGCGGACGTGCCGCTCGACCACCTCCGTGATGAGTCCCGTCTCGCCTTCCCAGTGATCCTCCGGGGCCGGGGCGGAGAGTGCCGGCACAAACCGAAAACTCGGCATGTCCCGTTCCAGCTCGCGGAGTTCGTCCGTCAGGAAGAGGTCGCGTCTCGTGACGGCCCCGAAGAAATAGATGCACTCCCGGCCGATGTGCTTCTCCCGCATGTGACGGATCATTCCCCAGAACGGCGCCATGCCCGAGCCCCCGGCGATCCAAACCATCGGACGATCCGTCTCCGTCAACGCGAACTTCCCGTAGGGTCCCTTGAACCGGACCTCGTCAAGCTCCTTGAGCATGGTGAACACCCACGTGGTGCAGATGCCCGCCGGCACCATCCGGATGATCAGCTCGACGTGGCGGCTCTCGCTCGGAGGATTGGACAGGCTGTACGACCGGTAGACCACCTCCGCACGTCCGCCGCAGGGCGGGACGCCGAGCCGGATCACGTGTCCCGGCCGGAAGGCGATCGTATCGGGCTCGACCAGTCGGATCCGGACCTGCTTGATGTCGTAGCTGAGGTCGCGGATGCGCTCGACGACGCCCGCATATTCCCCGGCGGGGAACGCTTTTCCGGGAACTCGCACGGAGGCATCCGGGGAGTCCACGAGTTCGGCCCCGACCGCACGTTCCCGAGCACCTTTGGATGTCTTGGTCTCAGGTGGGTTCTTGTCCACGGCCCGATGCTTTCCGAAGGCCCAAGCGTGTCCAACGCATCCTGCGCCGCCCGACTCCACTTTAGCCGAGAGCACGGTCCCCGGTCAATATCCATTTGATAATGCCGGACCGGTTATGGTATAAGACGGCATGTCAGGCAGAACCGCACAGGAGCGCCGGTCATGAAGAAGAGCGAGCTCATGGAGGTCTACTACCGGATGCGGCTGGCGCGCGGCTTCGAGACGCGCGTCGCCGAGCAGTATACGAAAGGCCGGATCGGGGGGTTCTGTCACCTCTACTCCGGGGAGGAAGCCGTGGCGGCCGGCGCGATGCTGCACCTGAAGAAACAGGACTACGTTATCGGGTCGTACCGGGACCACGCGTATTACATCATCCGGGGCGGCGACCCGGGCAAATGCATGGCGGAGCTCTTCGGACACTCGAACGGCTGCTCGAGGGGCAAAGGCGGCTCGATGCACCTCTTCGACTGGGACATCAACTTCCTCGGGGGATACGCGGTCGTCGCCGGGATGTGCCCCCTCGCCGTGGGACTCGGAATCTCCATCCGGTACAAGCAGGAAGACCGCATCGTGCTCTGCTTTTTCGGCGACGGGGCCACCAACCAGGGCGTCTACCACGAGTCCCTGAACATGTCGGGCCTCTACAGGCTCCCCGTCGTATGGGTGTGCGAGAACAACCGGTACGCCATCGGCACGAGCGTGGCACGTTCGAGCGCGGAAGAGTCCCTCGCAAGGAAGGCCGCCGCGTACGACATGCCCGTGTACGTCGCCGACGGCATGGACTTCTTCAAGATGCAGTCGGTCGCCGAGCGCGCGATCGCCGACGCGAGAGCCGGCAAGGGACCCTCCTTCATCGAGGCGAAGTGCTACCGCTACCGCGGACACTCCATGTCCGACCCCGCGAGCTATCGCTCGAAGGAGGAGGTCGAGCACTGGAAAAAGAGAGACCCCATCCCCAGACTCAAGGCCCTCATCCAGAACGATTTCGAGGTGCCGGACGAGGAGTTCGAGAAACTCGACGGGAAGGTGCAGCAGGTGCTCGACGACGCGGTGAAGTTCGCCGAATCGGGCCGTGAACTCCCCGTGGAAAAGCTGCACGAAGACCTCTACGCGGAATGAACCCGTGACGGGGGACGTGAACGTGGCAAGGATCAGCTACCGGGAAGCGCTGAATCAGGCGCTCTTCGAGGAGATGAGGCGCGACGAATCGGTCGTCCTCTTCGGCGAGGACGTGGCCGAATACGAGGGGTCGTTCAAGGTCACGAAGGGGCTCCTCAAGGAGTTCGGCCCGAAGCGCGTCTTTGACACCCCGATTTCCGAAGCGGCCATCGTCGGGCTAGCCACCGGAGCGGCGCTCGGAAAACTCCGTCCCGTCCCCGAACTCATGACCGTGAATTTCGCCTACCTCGCCCTCGACCAGATCTGCAACCACCTCGCACTCATGCGCTACATGTTCGGCGGGCAGGTGACTCTCCCGGTGACCATCCGGATGCCCGGAGGGGGCGGGCACCAGCTGGGCAGTCAGCATTCCCACAGTCTCGAGGTGCACTTCGTCCACACCCCGGGGCTGAAGGTCGTGTATCCGGCGACGCCGGCGGACGCCAAGGCGCTCCTCAAGGCCGCCATCCGCGACGACAACCCGGTCATCTTCCTCGAGCACGAAGGACTCTACAACCTCCAGGGCGAGGTGCCGGAAGACCTGGAAGTCGGGATCATCGGCGAGGCGAAGGTCGTGCGTGAGGGCGAGAGCGTGACGGTCGCCGCCTACGGCGCAATGACCCACGTGGCACTCGAGGCCGCCGACCAGCTCGAAAAAGAAGGAATCCGGGCGGAGGTCGTCGACCTGCGCACGCTCCGGCCGTGGGACAAGCGGACGGTCACGGATTCGGTGGCGAAGACGCACCGGGCCGTCGTGGTCGAGGAGGCGCCTCCGGTGTGCGGCGTCGCTGCGGAGATCGCGAGTTCCATCTACGAGACGGTCTTCGACGAGTTGGATGCACCGGTCGAACGCGTCTCGGGCGCGGACGTGCCGCTGCCATACGCCAGGAATCTCGAACAGGCCTGCATCCCGCACGCCAAAGACGTCGCCGCCGCCGTGCACAGAACCCTGTCTGGGTGACCCGCCGCAGAGGGGGCGCAAATGTACGAAGTCACGATGCCGAAACTCTCCGACACCATGGAGGTCGGCCAGATCATCGAGTGGCGCGTGAAGGAGGGTGACGAGGTCCACGAGGGCGACGTACTCGCCGAGGTGGAATCCGACAAGGCCGTCATGGAACTCGAGTGCTTCCACGACGGGAAGCTCGCAAAAATCATCCACGGCAAGAGCGCGGAGGTGAGAGTGGGGGAAGTCATCGCGTGGATTGCCGGGAAGGGCGAGACGGTGGAGGCCGCCGGTCCTCCGGCCGGGACGCCGGAGGCGAAGGAAGCCGCCCGGATGAAGGAACCGGAAAGGAAGCCGGCGGCGGAAAAGGCGCGCCAGGGTAAGAGGAAAGAGGAAGCGAAGAGGATGGCGCCGGAGGAGGAGGAGGAGGAGCAGCAGGAGAAGGGTCCCCGGGCGGTGCGGCCGGAAGGCGAGAAGCGCGAAGCGCCGGTTCGGGCGGAAACCCGTCGGCCCGGCGTTTCTCCTTACGCCAGCAGACTCGCCCGCGAGCGGGGGATTGACACCTCCGAGCTCGCCGGAAGCGGTCCGGGGGGACGGATCATCGCACGGGACGTGGAGCGGGCCTCGTCGGGCAAGCCCACCGCCCGGGGGAAAGCGGAGGCAGCGCCGACCGCCCCCAAGGAAGGGCCGACGCCGACTGCGATGCCCGCCGGGATCAGACCCTCACCCGACGAAGAGCTTCCACCCATCGACATCCGTGCGGACGAAGCGACCGTCGAGGAAGCGTCGTTCCGTTTCCGGACGGCGGCGGCGCGCGTCACCGCGTCGAAGCACGTGATTCCCCACTTCTACCTGACGCGCTCGGCCGACGTCACCGAGCTCTTCGCCCGACTGCCGGAACTCAAGCAGAAGCTCGGCGTCACGGTGACGCACCTCGTGGAGCTAGCCTGTTTCAAGACGCTGAAGAAGCACCCGGAGGTGAACCGCAGTTACGACCGTGGACGCATCATCCGGTGGAAGGGCGTGCACCTGGGTCTAGCGGTCGACACCGACCAGGGCCTCACGGTCGCGGTTCTCGTGAGCGCCGAGGACCTGGGGCTGGAGGAACTCGTCCGGAGAACCTCGGCACTGGTCGAGCGCGCACGGGCGGGAAAACTCTCCGGCGAGGAGAGACGCCACCCCACCTTCACCATCTCGAACCTTGGCATGTTCGACGTCGAGCACTTCGAGCCGATCATCAACCCGCCGGGCTCGATGACGCTCGCCGTCTCCAGCGCACTCGACTCACCCGTCGTCCGCCGAGGCTCCGTCCAGGTGGGAAAGGTCATGAAGCTGACGGTCTCCTGCGACCACCGCATCGTCGACGGGGTCCTCGCGGCGAAGTTCGTCCACGATCTCGCGTCGCTGCTCGAGGACCCCGACGCGCTGCTCGACGGAGAGTTGTAGCCGACCGAAGCTCGGGAAAGTCCACGCCGCACTCCGCCCGGAGGGACATGACGGGCGGTCAACGTCCTCCCAGGGTCGCCGCCACCTCCTGAAGCTGCTGGATGATGGGGACTTTGATGGGGCACTTGGGCTCGCAGGTGCCGCAGCGGCGACACGCCTCCGCCGACCGGTCGCCGTCCTTGCGGCTCCTGAGGCGCGCGTATCTCCTCTTCGCCGATTCGATGAGTCCGAAGAATCGGACCTGGTTGAGCAGTCGGAAATTCGCCGGGATATCGACCCCGTGCTTGCAGTCCATGCAGTATCCGCACGCCGAACAGAACCGCCGGGACTCGGCGGCAATCCTGTCAAGTCGTGCCTGCATTCTGCGCTGCTGCTTCGCGGTCATGAGCTTCCTGCGTCCGGCGATTTCGACGTTCTCGGCCACCTGTTCGAGGGTGTTCATTCCGGAAAGGGCGGCGGTGACGCCCGGGGTGGCCAGGACGTAGCGAAGCGCGATTTCCGGGGCGCCTTTCGCCCCCGGCAAAAGACGCAGGATCTGCGGAGTCGCCGTCGCCAGCGTCCCCCCTCCGATTGGATTCATGACGCTGACGCCGAGGCCCCGGTCCGCCGCGTAGCCGATGACGTCCCTCTCCTGCGGGTTCATCCAGTTGTAGCTGACCAGCATCGCGGAGAATTCGCGCGTGCGGATGAACCTCTTGATGTTCTCCGGGGTCTCGTGAGAGGAGAACCCCCGTCGGCGGATGAGCCCGCGTGCGAGCGCCCAATCGGTGAACCGGATGAACTTCCGTCCCCTCTTCTTCCATGCATCCATCGACATGGAATGGAAGAGGAAGTAGTCGATGGAGTCCACGCCGAGTTTCTCGACGGCCTCGTAGAGCAGTTTCTCGAAATACTCGCGCGGCTCGTCCTCGTACCACGGGGTCTTCGTCTGGACGGTGATGTGCGAACCTTTCCAGCCCTTGAGCGCCCTCCCGATGGCGATCTCGCTTTTCCCCCGGTGATAGTGGTGGTGGGTGTCGATGAAATTCACGCCTGCGTTCATCGCGGCGCGCATCACGTCCACCGCGCGCGTGTAGTTGACCGATCCCCAGTCGCCCTTCTTCCGTGCGGGCAGTCTCATGGCGCCGAAACCCAGCCGCGATATCTCCGGACCATCCTTGCCGTATCTGCTGTACTGCATGTTCCCGTTTCCCTCCTCTCGCCAAAGCCGCTCGTCCCCGACCGGCTAAGAGCGTCTGCCAGGATGACCTCATCGAATGCCCCGACTGGGGCAACAGAGAGCGGCCGCGGGCCCCCGAACGCGATGAACCGCGTTTGGGAACCCCTATCGCCCCTCCCGGACCTGCAGAGATTTTCCTCCTGTTCGAGTCAAGTCCATTATACCACATCCGGTCCGTGCTTCGGTCAGTCGGAGGGAGCGGCCGCTTTCCTGTCGGCGGCCAAAGATCCTTCCTCCGGGTAGGGCAGGCCCACGACGCTGCTGATGTCGTCATAGTGTGTGCGGATGCGAACGGAGGCCTGCCAGGGGCCGTTGGCCTGGTTGACCCGCATCCGGAGGACGTGTTCGCCTGCCTCCAGCGGAATCTTGTATCGCTGGGCGGAACGCGTGACGGGACGCTCTGAAAAGTCTTCGACTTCGAAGCGGTAGACCAGCTTCCCGTCGACCCAGAGCAGCATCTGGTCGTCGGACTCCACGAGAAAGAGGTACGTGTCGGTTTTGGGCACGTGAATGCGCGTGTGGGCGTAGATCGTCTTCATCTGCGGGGCGTTCAGGCTGTTCCCGCTGGTATGCAGTCCGAAGTCGAGCACCCCGAAGTGGTCCATGCTCGACTCTTGGATCGGGGCCCATTTGTGCGGGTCAGCGGGTTTGAGTTCGCGCGTCCCATCCAACGGCCCGACGTCCTCGTTGCGCAGGTAATTGAACATCCCGCACGCTTCCCAGACGAACGGTCGGAGCAGCGCCACGCGCGCACTCGCAATGGTCTTGTCCTCCCGGACCAGCTCCGCCCGCAACATATACTCACGCCGGGCGAGCTTCGACAGGTCCAGGTCCCCGAACGAAAGGGGCACGAAACACACCTCGGGAAGCCGTGAGAGGTTGAGTTTGTGCTCCGAGACGCGCCAGTCTTTGCCTCCAACGGCCGCCGCCTCCAGCGTCACCCTCAGCACCGCCGTCCCCGTCCCCGCACGCAGCCGCCTCAGCACCACCCGGCAATCCGGAACCGACTCCGGCGAAATCACCATGCTCTTGAGGTCGAAGGAGACGTGAACCGTCGGACCCTTCCTCGTTTCCCACGATGTGCCTCTTGCCGGAAGAAGATTCGCGCGATACGCGTCGCCCTCGGACACCTCCGTCGGACTCAGCAGGAACTGGTCGATGCGGATCCCGTCCTCGTGGATGAAGACGTGCAGGAAATGGTCGCCCGCACCCAGAAAAACGGGACTGTAGTTCATCTCCGTCCACAGCCAGCGAAATGGCGTGTAGTTGGCCATCGATCCCACGTTGGGACCGCCTTGATCCACGCCCACGGACACGCTGTTCGAGCAGTGGGTATCGGTGGTCCACATCCGTCCGTAGACGTGGTACCTTCCCGCTTTGGCCACGTGGAAGTGATACCGGAGAACCGTGAATTCCCTGGGCGGACAGATGTCGTAGAAATTGAAGATCCCGTAGCTCGTCTGGGCCGGGCCGTTCGCGATTCCTTCCCACGAGTGGATGTACGCTCCCCCCGAGCACGTCGGGTCGGGATGGATTTCCCAGCCCCAGTTCATTTCGGTGAAATGCTCGGCTTCAAAGACGATGGCACCTTCGGGAGGCGGAGGGAGTTCGGGCCCGTGCGGCAGGAGGGCAACGCCTCCTTCCAGAAGGTCTGGCGCCTCAACCGTTGCGGGACCGGACAGTTTGGGAACCGTCTCGGGCGGAGGAAGGATCATGTCCACAGGAGGACGGAGTCGGACGCGCAGTCCGACGATCCGGCTCCCCTGGACCTGGGCCAGAAGCCTCTTTTCGGGCTCGTACCGGTAAATCGGAACGTCCCCATTGACGATCTGGTCCGGTCTCACGTATCGAGGGACCATCTCGGTGAGGGTACGCGGGAGGGTCCCGTGCTCCAGCTCGTACCGCAGAAGCTGGTCGCGGACGGAGATCATTTCGTCGACGCGGCGGGTCGCGACGATTCGATCCGAACGACTCAGAAGTTTGTCCAGGAGGAACGCGCCGCCCGTGCCCGCGACGAGGACGATGATCAGGATCAGAATGGTTTTTGCCACGGTACGCATCAGGATATTATAGCCGAAAAGGGCGCCATGGAAAGTCCTTGCTCGGCGCCGAATGAAAAAACTCTCACGGGCCCCGAAATATCCGGAACGAAGCGACCGGCCCTCAGGAGGGCACGATTCCCCCGGCGACGATGTCGTGTCCGCGCACCAGGACAAACCGACCCAGTTCCGGCACGTCGTAGAAGCACTCCGTCACGATCGGACGTTCCGTCCGGATGGTCACTTCCGCGATTTCGCTGTCCTCCAGTTCCTCCGAACTCCCGGCGATGACCTCGAGCGACGAGGAGTCCATCCGGCGGGCGATCTCTAGGACGTCCGCGGGCGTCTCCTGCGTCGCCTGTCGGATCACGAGTCTCTCGCCGAGCGTCAGACGCGCCGGACTCATCCAGAACACCTCCGCCCTCAGCGTATCCGAGACGGTCGGCCGGGATGCCTTTTCACAGGCGACCTGCCCGCGCTCGATGAAGAGCGGGTCCTCGATCGTAATTCCGATGGATTCCCCGGCGGTCGCCTCGCGTGAACCCGGCGCGAGGAACTTCTCAATCGACTTCACCCGACTCTCGCTCCCGGCCGGAAGAAAGACGATCTCCTGGCCGGTCCGGATGGTGCCCGACTCGACGCGGCCGACCAGCACTCGCCTGTCGCCCAGACGGTAAACGTCCTGCACGGGAAACCTCATCGGCTTCTCGCACGCGCTCGGAGGAACCTTGAAGCAGTCGAGCGCATCGAGCACCGTGACGCCGCCATACCACGGCATCCTGGCGGACCGGCCCGCCACGTTGTCCCCGTCTCTCGCGCAGATGGGGATGACGTGCATGGGCGCAAGTCCGAGCGAGTCGAGGAAGACGAGGATGCCGGACGACAACTCGTCGAACCGGTCCTTTGCGTACGAGACCTTGTCCATCTTGTTGATGAGGACGGTCAGCTTCGTCAGTCCGAGCATGGCGAGGAGACAGGCGTGGCGGCGGGTCTGCTCTCGGACGCCTTCCTCGGCGTCGATGACCAAGAGTGCCGCCTGCGCCTGGGACGCCCCCGTGATCATGTTCTTGACGAACTCCTTGTGACCCGGGGCGTCGATGATGACGTAGGAGCGTGCTCCCGTGCGGAAAAAGGCCTGCGCCGTATCAATGGTGAGCCCCTGGTCACGTTCCTCCTGGAGGTGATCCATCGCGAAGGCGAGCTCGACCGGCCGGCCGAGTTCTTTCGACGTCCGCTCGATCTCCTCGACCTTTTCCCGCGTGAGTGAGTTCGTGTCGTAGAGCAGCCGCCCGATGAGCGTGGACTTCCCGTGGTCCACGTGTCCGACAATCACGAGCTGGAGATGGTCCCTGACCATGACAGGCCAGTCCATGGTTTCTCCTTCGGTTCGTGACCCATGACGAGATAACAGCGAAAGATAGGCTGACGGCTGAAGGGATGTGATCCCTTCGGCCTTCAGACTTTCCGTTGCTTCAGTCCACTACATGTAGCCGAGGGCGCGGAGCTTCTGCATGGTGTAGGCGGATTCCTTGTCCTGGGCGCGTCCCGCGCGCTCGGCCGACGTCGTCGTCCGTAGCTCTTCCACGATCTTGTCGACGGTGTCCGCATCCGAATCGATCGGCTCACAGCACGGGGCACACCCGATCGACCGGTAGCGCTTCCCGCTCTTCGCAAAATACAAGGAACTCACGGGCAGTCCCTCCCGCTGGACGTACTGCCAGATGTCGAGCTCGGTCCAGTGGAGCAGGGGATGGACGCGGATGTGGGTCCGGTCCTCGGAGCTCGACTTGAACTGGTCCCAGAGTTCCGGCGGCTGATTCCTGTAGTCCCACTTGAACTGGTCGTCGCGCGGGGAGAAGTAGCGCTCCTTCGCCCGGATGCCGTGCTCGTCCCGACGGATCCCGAGGAGCAGCGCCTCGAAGGCGTGCTTGAGGATCGTCCCCTTGAGCGCTTCCGTCTTGAGCTGCGTGCAGCAGAGGAGCTTGTCCTTCCTGTCGGGTCCCATCCCGGAGGCGAGAGCGTCCTCGTTTCGCGCGATGACGAGCCGGAGGCCGAACTCGCGGACGTACCGGTCCCGGAACGAATAGATCTCGGGAAACTTGTAGCCCGTGTCGATGTGCATGACGGGAAACGGGAGCCGGCCGAAGAACGCCTTTCGCGCAAGCCACACCAGGCTCGTCGAGTCCTTCCCGATGGACCAGAGGAGCGCCAGCTTCCGGAACTGCGCGTACGCCTCCCGGATCACGTAGATGCTCCGGCTTTCCAGCTCGTCCAGCCTGTCCATGTCCGATCCGCCTTCACAGGTATCCGAGGTTCTTGAGCTTCCGCCGGGTCTCGTCGACCTCGTCCTGCGTGGGCGCCTTGCCAAGGCCCTCACACTGACCGACGAGGTCCCGCAGCACGTAGACGACGAAATCGGTGACCGAGTTATACCCGGCGCCGTCGATGAGCACCGAGATCTTCCGATAGAGCGGCGTCGGCAGCTTGATCGTGGTCCTGCCGCTCGATTTCGACCTGCGTGGCATGTAAGTCTCCTTCAGTGCCCCGCTGAGAATGTAACCTTGTGGTTTATGGTGGGACAGGCATTCTTGCCTGTCCTCCCGTGGTCAGACACGAATGTCTGACCCACCATTTTCTGAGAGGTCCTCGGAACCACTTAATCCAAATCCTCCGGCGGCGGAACGCCGAGGGTCGCTAGAATAGGTCTCGTCATCTCATAGATCGAAAACCGCTCCGCGGGCAGTGCGATACCGCGGGCTAGCACCAGTGCGTCGTCGTACGTGTGCATCCCTTCGAGTTCCGTGCGCAGGAAGACCTGCTCCTGAGCCAGACCCATCTTGAGGTCGTACCCGTCGAACGGGACGGCGATGAGGTCCGGTGCGGCGCCGAACGTGGCGTCGCCGGCAAGCACCTCATCGAGGGACATTTCTGGATTCGGCCCGTCGGCGCCGGCCGGCCAATACACCTCCTCCCGCCTCAGCACCTGCCGGATGACCCGGTCGCCGTTCGGAGCACGCATCGCCAACAGGTCCTGAGTCACCTGCTCTCGAACCCTGTCATAGTCTTCGCGCGGGACGATACCCCCCGGCTCGCGGCCCCGCAGGTTCACGTAAATCCGCCCGGGAATCAGCGAATAGACCCTGGTCCCGGCCGGGTCGATATCCAGGGGCTGCTTCGGCGAGACGCCGCACCGCGTCGTCCATCCCTTCTCCACCAGATACCGGGAAAGCTGCACCTCGTCCTTGATGGTGCAGAAGCCGTGGTCCGACATGACGAGGAGCGCACCGTCTGGCGGCATCACATCCATCAGCCTGCCGAGATAGGCGTCGAGTCTGCGGAAAAAACCGAGGAATTCCCCGGCATATTTCGCGTCCCCGTCCTCGTACTTCCGAAGGAGGAAATGACACAGCCTGTCCGTCTCCATGACGTGCGTGTGAAAGTAGTCCCACTTTTCCTCGGCGAGGAAGTGAAACATCGCCTCCATGCGCTTGTCGAGCGCCTCGCGAACGTCGGAGAGCATCAGGTCCCGGGACTTGCGGGCAAGCATCGGGTCGGCGTCGATCCGGTAGTGAATGGACGCAAGATACTCGCGCACCTCGCGGGAGTTCGCCACCTTCTCGATGTTCGGACACAGGAAGTCGCCGATCAGGATGCCGTTCACGCTCCGCGGGGGATAGCTCACCGGCACGTTCATCCCGAAGACGCGCCTGCCGGCTGCGGAGAGCATCTCCCAGATCGTCTTCGAACGGATGGACGTGGAAAGCGGAATCGTGATATCCCAGTGGTGCGGCCGGCGCTCCACGAACCCGTAAAGACCGTGCTTACCGGGCTGCTTTCCCGTCACATAGGACGCCCACGCAACAGACGAGACCGTCGGATAGACTGAGTCCATCCGGCGGAATTCGGCCTCGGACGCCAGCCGCGAAAAGTTTGCAAGTTCTTTGGAATCAATGAGTTGCTTCAGAAGCGTGTAGGAAACCCCATCGATGCTGAGCACAACCAGAGGTCTCACCGCCCACGCCTCCCGGCTCTTGTAAGGCTCTTATGAGACTCCTATTATATCCTTCCTATCGGCGGCCGGAAGAAAAAAAAGAAATCGCGTTCCTCGTGTGGTGCCGGTAAGCCTCCGCCCGGATGTCATCTCTGAGGAGTCCCTATCTTCTCGGGACGACGAAGAATCCAGTCGCCAAGTGTCAGGGAACGTCTTTTCGAGTCGGGGCAAGATTCTTCGTCCCGATGGAATCGGGACTCAGAATGACAACGGTGATTTTCTCTTGCATCCTGCCGTCGTACAGTTATGAAGACTTTCTGCTGAGGAGGGAAAGCGCGCATGAGCAGGAAGGTAAAGGTCGGCGTCATCGGCTGCGGGGCGATCAGCGGCGCCTATTTCAAAGGGTGCAGCATGTTCGACATCCTCGAGGTCGTCGCGTGCGCCGACCTCGACGACAGCCGCGCCAGGGCAAAGGCCGACGAATTCGGCATCCCGAACGCCTGCTCCGTGAAGCAGCTCCTGAAGGACCCCGAGATAGAGGTGGTTCTCAATCTCACGATCCCGAAGGCGCATACCGAAGTGAACCTCGCGGCGATCCGGGCCGGGAAAAGCGTCTACTGCGAAAAGCCTTTGGGGGTAAACCGTGCGGAGGGACGGAGGACGCTCGCCGCGGCCGCGAAGATGGGGGTGCTGGTGGGGTGTGCCCCCGATACCTTCCTCGGGGGAGGCGGACAGACCTGTCGCAAGCTCATCGATGAAGGGGCGATCGGTGAGCCGGTGGCGGCGGTCGCGTTCATGGCCGGGCGGGGACACGAGAGCTGGCATCCCGCGCCCGAGTTCTACTACCAACTCGGCGGCGGTCCCATGTTCGACATGGGACCTTACTATCTCACGGCACTCGTCAACCTGCTCGGTCCGGTGAAGCGCGTCACCGGCTCCACGCGCATCACCTTCCCGGAGCGCACCATCACGAGCGAGCCGAGGCGGGGAACGGTCATCCAGGTCGAGACGCCCACGCACATCACCGGGGTCATGGACTTCGCCTCGGGCGCCATCGGCACCGTCATCATGAGCTTCGACGTGGCGAGTCATAACCTGCCGCTGCTCGAAATCTACGGCACGGAAGGGTCGCTGAGCGTCCCGGACCCGAACGGCTTCGGCGGGACCGTGAAGATTCGCCGCCTGCAAGAGGAAGCGTGGACGGAGGTGCCGCTCACCCACTCGGGCGAGGTCGGCCGGGGGATCGGCGTCGCGGACCTGGCATACGCCCTCGTCCACGGCAGGACACACCGCGCCAGCGGCGAACTTGCCTATCACGTCCTCGACCTGATGCAGGCGTTTGAAGAAGCGTCCGAATCCGGAAGACACATCGAGGTCAAGAGCACCTGCGCCCGGCCGGCGCCTCTCCCGACGGGACTCAAGCCGGGCGCGCTCGACGTATGAGTCGCAAGAAACCAGACAGAACTCGTAACGTAGGCCGGAGGAAAGCGACATGAAGAAGGTGCTAATCGTATGCGGAGGCTGGGAAGGACATGAGCCGAAGCAGTGTGCCGAGATCGTCGGCGGGGCACTCGCCGCTGAGGGTTTCAACGTGGAGACCGCCTACACCCTCGACATCTACCTCGACAGTGAG
>Ga0315282_10001880_pt1 | contig 39177 bp, 31 predicted proteins | sample YL17G07_20_MG_FD_203693 | JGI IMG/M metagenome (GOLD analysis project Ga0315282, IMG submission 203693) | Sediment microbial communities from Yellowstone Lake, YNP, Wyoming, USA - YL17G07_20 | ecosystem: Environmental > Aquatic > Freshwater > Lake > Sediment | place: USA: Wyoming | collected... | reverse complement strand
ATCTCCACTTCCATATGATTGATTCCAATTCAGTCTTTGGAGGTGAAGGAATACCCTATGTTTTTGAGCAGTTTGAACTTATGGGGTCATTTGAAAAAATCGATGACAATCTGGATAAGAGCTGGATTCCAAAGGGCGAAAGTTCCTTGAGATACAAAGAAATCCCCTTGGAAGATGTCGTGATAAAATTTAGTGATAGGAAAAATATTCGGCACTTATCTCGGCGGCCATCAGAACTTCCTTAAAAGCGACCCGAGGCGGGGGAGGCTTCGAAGCTACAAAGGTCAGCTTCAGGTGATCGATGATCCTGTCCACCACAGAATAGTCCGTGAGGAAAGCAATGATGAGCATCCGACCGCCGCACTCAGGGCAGAACATCGGGTCAACTAAGCGTTTTCGGGGTAAGATTCTTAGATTTCCGAAAACGCTTCTATGACTTCGAACTAGTGATCTCAGCCCCCCTTCCCCCCTTGTAGCCAAGGGGGGCCCTAAATCAGGTAAGCGTTTTCGGGGTGGTGTGGCGGCGGAGGGATTTGAACCCCCGACACTGCGGATATGAGCCGCATGCTCTGACCAACTGAGCTACGCCGCCAAAGGTGGTACGATTTTAGACAAATCGCCCCGCTAAGTCAATTTGGCCTTCAATTGGCCGTCGATCATTTTGACGCGGGTCCTGTCGCCGACCAGCCCCATAGTTCTTGCTCATCACCCACCTTCGGGGGGTCCCATTCGCTGCGAACTATGGGGCGCCCCGGTCGGCGCCACCCGCTCTCTTGAAACAGAATTAAAAGCTTTCGACGGTCAAGGCCCTCAGCGGCGGATACGCTCGAAGCCGCTGACGCAGATGAACTCGAGCTTCTCTTCCTTCTCGATCTCATCCAAAAGAAGGTTCAAGCCCAGGACATCGCTCGAGATATGGCCGGCGACGACGACGTTCAGGTTGGCCTTCTTGGCGTTGGCCAAATGGTCTTCGCTGAAGTGCATGCCGACCAGCGTGCTCACGCCGCCGGCCGCCACTTTGTCGAAGATGTCTTTCGAACCCTCTGTTCCGCCGGTCATGTCCACGTAGATCCTGCCGCAGGAATTGCTCTCCGAACCGCTGACGATTTTCGTCGGGACCTGAAGCTCGGCGGCCCGTCCATACTCGGGGATGGCCTTGAGAAGCTTGACCAGGTCCTTCAACCTTTCCGGGTTTTCCTTCTCGAAAAGCTTCGTCAGGAAATTCGTCACACAGTTGTCCGCCGGCGTATGGAGGCAGGCGAGCGGAATTCCGAGGATCCGGGCGGCGTCGACCTCCCGGTTGTGGTTGATGGGCATGAGCCGGCGCTCGATCTCGCCGATCCTCTTTTCCATGAGCTGTTCGGCGACGCTGATCGTGACTCCGAACTTGGCCAGGAGCTTCGCCTGGAGCCTCATGACGTCATGGAGCTGGGCCGCGGCCAATCCCAGCGGATGATGGGACACAACGAGGTCGATGGTCTCCCCTTTCTCTTTTTTGAGGAGGTGGGCCAGGAGGAGCTCTCCGATTTCGATGTCGATCCCGATCATGATCTTCTTGACGTCCGTTTTCAATTCCCCGAAGAGAACGCGGCTGTCGGAGAAAGGATTGAACGACTTGTCCGGATCGTAAAACTTCTTTTCCTCTTCCTTCAGGTCCTTGAATTTCTCCCGCTCCTCGGCCAAAATCTTTTGGATTTCGGACGTTCCCCGCAGGTCATTGGCGATGCCGACTTCGACGGCTTTTTTATAAAACCTCTCGAGCTTCATAGCAGTCTCCTTATCCGTGCGATTTGTTACTTAAATTTTTTGTCTGTTGTATTATACCAAAAAAATGGATATATAAACCCTGTTGATGTTTGGCTCCAAAATCCGGCCAAACAAGATTTCTCTCAAGGAAGGGTGACATGACCGGATCACAAAAAAGAATTTTTTCCGTTTTTCTTGTCTTCCTCTCTGTCTTTCTCGTGGCCTGCGAAAACGAAAAAGAAGAGAAGAAAGAATCCGAGCCGAGGGCTGAGGAGATGACCTGGGAAAAGAAGTTCCTTGACGAACTGCCCGCCCTGGGCCACCGCAACTGGCTTGTCGTCGCCGACGCGGCCTTTCCGCTCCAGATCAGCCCGGGCATGGAGGTCGTCGTTTCCAAGGAGGACCATTTCGCCGTCCTGGAAAAAGTCATGAAGGCGATCGGTCAAACGAAGCACATCCGGCCCCGCATTTATTTGGACAAAGAGCTGGACTACGTCCCCGAGGAAAACGCGCCGGGGATGGACGCCTGCCGGAAGCGGCTCAGGGATATTCTGGCGATCTACGAGCCGAAATCCGTCCTCCATGAGGAGCTGATCGCCCGCCTGGACCGGGTGGCCCGAACCTTCAAGATCCTCATGATCAAGACGAATTTGACGCTGCCCTACACGTCGGTCTTCATGGAGCTTGACTGCGGTTATTGGGGCCCGGAGTCCGAAGCCAAGATGCGGGAGAAGATGAAGTAAAAAAAATGTTGGTCTAACCCCGTTTTTTCTACAAACGAGTCATGTTGGCCCGCCTTCCGCGCTCTCCATCCTCATTGACATTCCCAGCCTACAGATATATAAGTCCTATCAATGTTTGGCCATAGCCTTCAGACCAAACGAAACTTCACAAAAGGATTTCTCCGTCATGATGTTACACAGCATTGACTGGGTCATTATCGCCGCCTATTTTTTGCTTTCGTTGCTCGTCGGGGTGGCTTACTCCAAAAAGGCCGGTTCGAACACTTCGGAATACTTCCTCTCCGGACGAAACATGCCCTGGTGGTTGCTCGGCGTGTCCATGGTCGCCACGACGTTCTCCGCCGACACGCCCAACCTGGTCACGGACATCGTCCGCAACAAAGGCGTCGCCGGCAACTGGCTCTGGTGGGCCTTCCTCTTCACCGGCCTGCTCACGGTTTTCGTTTACTCCAAGCTCTGGCGCCGGTCCAACGTCATGACGGACATCGAATTTTATGAGCTCCGCTACAGTGGAAAGCCGGCGGCGTTTCTGCGCGGTTTCCGTTCGATCTATCTCGGCTTCTTCTACAACATCATCATCATGGCCACCGTCACCCTGGCCATGATCAAGATCTGCGGTGTGATTCTGAACCTCAGGCCCTGGCAGACATTGATCATCGCCATCGTCATCACGACGCTGTACAGCAGCCTCGGCGGGCTATTCGGCGTCCTCTTGACCGACCTTGTCCAGTTTGTCCTCGCCATGTTCGGCGCCATCATGGCCGCCGTCTTCGTCCTCAAGCTTCCGCAGGTCGGCGGATTATCGAATTTGCTCGCCCACCCCAATCTCCAGGGGAAGCTTTCCATCCTCCCTGATTTCTCCAAAATGGACCTGGCCATCGCCGTCTTTTTCTTCCCGCTTATCATCCAGTGGTGGAACGTTTGGTATCCGGGCGCGGAGCCCGGCGGTGGAGGCTATATCGCCCAGCGGATGCTGGCCGCTAAAAACGAAAAACACGCCATGGGTTCGACATTCCTGTTCAACGTCCTCCACTACGCCCTCCGTCCCTGGCCCTGGATCCTCGTCGCCCTGGCCTCCCTGGTCGTCTTCCCGAATCTGGCGACACTCCAGGCCGCCTTCCCGCACATCGACCCGAGTATCATGAAACATGACCTGGCCTACCCGGCGATGATGACGTTTCTGCCCACCGGCCTCATCGGGCTCGTTGTCGCGTCTTTATTCGCCGCCTACATGTCTACGATCTCCACCCACCTCAACTGGGGCTCGTCCTACATGGTTAATGATTTTTATAAAAGGTTCATCAATACCGAAGCTTCCGAAAAGAAGCTGGTCTTGATCGGCCGCATCAGCACGTTCGCCTTGATGATTTTTTCGAGCCTGTTAGCGCTTTTCCTTCGGCACGCGTTAGAGGCGTTCCAGATCCTGCTGCTCGTGGGTGCCGGCACGGGCCTGATTTTCATCCTCCGCTGGTTCTGGTGGCGGATCAACGCTTTCAGCGAAATCACGGCCATGCTCGTCTCGTTCATCATCGCCCTGTACTTCAAGCTCGTCCACGTGCGGCTTGGCTTCAAGCCTCTTGAAGATTGGCAACAGCTCTTCATCGGCATCGTCATCACGACAGTCTGTTGGGTGACAGTGACATTGCTGACGCGGCCTTCGGACGAAGAGAAGCTTCGTAAATTCTACAGGCTTATCCATCCGGGCGGACCGGGCTGGAAGCGCATCATTGAAAAAGAGAAGGCCGCCGGAATGTTGACCGGCGCGGCCGCCGAGCCTTGGGATCTGCCGACCGGGATCCTCTGCATCATGGTCGGATGCCTGGCCGTCTGGGGATCCCTTTTTGCGGTAGGATACTGGATTTACGGCAATTACATCCCGGCCGTCCTCCTGACCATGACGGCCCTCGTTGCAGGCTTTGTGCTGACGAAGCTCTGGCGAAAATTGAAGACTACTTAATCGCCTCCAAAATATCCTTGGACGGCAGCGCCGCCTTCTTCAATACTTCCGCGGCCTTTTGACGTTCGCCCAACCGCTCGAGGGCATGCCCGCCGAAATAAGCGCCCGGGCCGCGGCCGTCCAAATGCTTGAGCGTGTAATCGGCGGCGGCCTTGAACGCTCTTTCAGCTTTGTCCTTCTGCCCCAATTTCTGATAGCACAGCCCTTCGAGATAATCCTGGAGACGGCCATCGGGGTCGAACGGCTTTCCCGTGCCCAGCTTTTCCGGATAATCTTTGGACCTTTCCAGCTGCTCGACCGCGGCCGCCCAATTCCTTGATTGGATCCGGGCGAGCCCCAGCTGGACATGGGCCTCGGCGAAAAGACCGTGAATTTCGCTCGCCCCTTCGAAGGGCAGGGCTTCGATCGTGTCCAAAACGGCGGCCGCTTCTTCGTATTGATTGACGTTCATGAAGGATTTGACGAGGTTGACCTGGATGGGGACTTCCTTGGGAAAAAGTCCGGCGGCCTTTTGCGCGGCTTCCAGGGCTTTTTCATGCTTTCCCTGCTGGGCGCTGAAGTCGATGAGCGTCTGCCAGTTCCGCCACGTCTTTTCGTCGATCGTGACCGCCCGCTCGTAATCGGCGAAAGCTTTCGCCGGATCGCTCGAACGATAGAGATACCCCCGAGCGAGGAAGAACGGGGCGAAGTCGGCAGCGTCGCATTGCTTGAACAAGTCCATCGTCTCTTCGACGCGTCCCTTGCCCCAGAGGATGAGCCCCAGATAATACTTGGGCTTCCAGTCCTGCGGCCGGGCGGCCATGGCCCACTCGTAGAGCGGGATTTCCTCCTCACGGAAGGGAAAGACGAGAAGCGGCGAGAGGGCGGACGCCTTTTCCAAATAGGCCTTGCTTGCGTCGGGAGCCCGGTTCAGGAGAAGAAAGGCCAGCATATAAGCGACGGTCGGATGTTCGGGCGCGTTCTTGAGCAGAGCGAGAGCGTCGTCATCGCAGCCCAGCCGCATGTAGGTGATCGCCATCTCGATGTAGCTTTCCTGCGGCAGCTCGTTGCGGATCAAAGATTTGAATTCGTTAAGGTTCGTCGGCGTCGGATCGAGGAGATAGCGCTCGAAGCGGGCCAGGTGGTCGAGAGGATCCATGTCGAGGAGCCGGGCCAGGACGCCCTTCGCGGCTTCGGCCTTGCCCGCCTTCCTCGCCGCCGCGGCCAGGGCCTCATAGGCAGCGCTGTTCGAAGCATTGAAATCGATAGCCCGTTGGGCGTATTGCCCGGCCAGGTCGTATTTCCTCTCGACGAACGCGATCTCCGCCAGCCGCAAATACGCCGCCGAGCGGAATTCCAGGGAACGCGCCGCCCAGCCCAGCGTCTCCTTGGCGTCCACAAGATCGCCGAGGCGCCGCGAGATCACGCCGTAGATATAGTTGGCTTCGGGATTGTACATGTCGTTTTCGAGCGCTTTTTCCGCGTAGCCGAGGGCCTTTTGATACTCGCCCCGCCGCGCATACAATTCCGCCAGCCGGGTCAGGGCGCGAAGATGCGCCGGTTCCTTGGCCAGGCAGGCCAGATATTTCTTGAGGGCGAGGTCGAGGTTGCGCGCCTTTTCGCTATGGATGCCGTTCTGGAACAGCCCTTCGGCCGTGGATTCATCGACGGCTTTGAAGCGCTGCGGCCGCTTTAAATCGTCGACGGCCGCGGCGCTTTGATAAACGAGCTTTTCGCCGATTTTAACCGTGAACGGCGCAGCGCCGAGGTCGAGCGTCAGGGCTTTTTCATAGAGGCCTTCGGGCTTCAGTTTCAGGCGTTCGCGATAGAGCTCTTTGCCCGCCGCAGAGACCGTCAGGTCCTCGTCGATATTCTGCAGGGCAAAGAATCCGATCTTCAAAGAATTTCCGGCGGCCTCGGCATTCAGGGCCCCGTAGGGCGAAGCCTTGACCATGGACCCGATGCCCGAGTAGGGGAACCACAGCTCCTGCCAGCGGTCGGACGCCGACGGCTTGAAGAACTCGTGGTCAGATTGGTTGTAGAGGCGGCCGGCCTGAGGTTCGGTGTATTGCCCGTCCTTGTCGGTCAGGAGATCGACCCAGATCTCGCCCGCCCGCGACAGGTCCCAGATCCAGACTTTGTGGCCGGGCATGTCGTCGTAGAGGGCCCAGTGGCCGAATCCCGAATCGGAGTTCTTGTACCAGGCGCCATAGAAATCATTGTATTCGCCGACCGTAAAATAGCTCTTCGAGCCGCCGAAGTCGTTGTTCTTGTACCAGGAAAGATCGCGGCCTTGTTCGTCGATGGGCCAGGGCCGGAGGGGGACAGAATAGTCGTGCCCGATCTGGAAGCGGCCGGGGAAAATATACTTCAGGTCCTCGGCCGTTTTGATCGCCGCGCACGACCAGAAATAATAAGACTGGCTGAACGGCGAGGGATTGAACCAAGCACCGTTCGTCTCGAAGTAGGCCTTGTCTTTGGGCAGCGTGATCGTGACGCTCCAGCGCGTCCTTGAGGGAAGGTCTATCGTCCCGACAATACAGCTCACGCTCCCGTCGGGATTCTTGCGGAGGACGTAATCCACGGGTGTGGCCGTCGAAGGGGCGTGACCGACAATGCCGAAGTTGAACTCGATGCCGCCCGAGGTCCACGGCCCCCGGAGGGCGATCTCCCGGAATTTCAGGACGTGGTTGGTGTAGAGGAACTCGCGGTTCGCGGATTTCTCCGTGGCGCCCCAAACCTTGCCGCCGACCTGGGGCAGGACGGCCACGGAAATGTACGGATTTTCCAGGCGGACGACAGTCCATTCCCGCTCGATGCCCGTGCCGCTGAATTTATTAAAGAAGAAATACGGATAGAGGCGGGCGCCCTGCCCTCCCACACCCGAGCGGGCGAAGATGGGAACCGGGTCCGGGTCGGAAAAAGGATACGTTTTGATGACCTCTCGTCTTTCTTCGATGCGCGCCGCGCCGCCCGAGGAATGCGATTTGCAGGCTACAAAAATGACGGTCACACATGCCCAAAAGACTCCCATGACTATCCGCGCTTTCTTCATAACGACCTTCCTTATCTCATTTTCTTCTATCTTATTTAATTTCATAGGGGGACACAATACTGTGTCCCTGTTTTAAAAAGAGGGACACAGTATTGTGTCCCCCTCGAATTTTAATTATGATTCAAAAAAATGTCTAAGGAGGCTCGCATGAGGAAGAAATCCGCCGTAATTTTTGTTTTGATCCTGGTTGTCCCGTTTCTGGCAAACGCCCAAGAGACCAAGAAACGGCCGATGACCGTCGATGACGGCCTGAACGTGTCCTATTCGTGCTTCGGTTTCACGCCCGTGTTGGCGAACATAAAAGCATAGCTGTCGGTCAGAGCATCGATCGCCTTGGTGATGTTGCTCGAGCCGTGTCCGGAGCGCGTCTCGATCCGGATGAGGACCGGATTGTTCCCTGCGTCTTTTTCCTGAAGCGTCGCTATGAACTTGAAGGAATGGGCGGGGACGACGCGGTCGTCATGGTCGGCCGTCGTGACGAACGTCGCCGGATAAGCGACGCCCTCCTTGAGGTTGTGGAGAGGCGAATACGAATACAGGTTCTTGAAATTTTTCTCATCGTCGCTCGAGCCGTATTCCACGGCCCAACCCCAGCCGACAGTGAATTTATGGTAGCGCAGCATGTCCATGACGCCGACCGCGGGCAGGGCGACCTTAAACAAATCCGGCCGCTGGGTCATGGCGGCCCCGACGAGCAGCCCGCCGTTCGATCCGCCGGCGATGGCCAGCTTATCGCTCGACGTGTATTTTTCCTTAATCAAATATTCTGCCGCAGCGATGAAGTCGTCGAAAACATTCTGTTTATTAAGGAGCATCCCGGCCTTGTGCCATTTTTCGCCGTACTCTCCCCCGCCGCGGAGGTTGGGCTCGGCATAGATCGCGCCGTTCTCGAGGAGGATGATATTCGCCGGGCTGAAACCCGGCTGGATGCTGATGTTGAAGCCGCCGTAGCCCGTGAGATAGCAGGGATTCTTTCCGTCGAGCACCAATCCTCTCTTGTGGACGATGAACATCGGAACCCTGGTTTTGTCCTTGCTTTCGTAAAAAACCTGCTTGACCTCGTAATCCTCCGGGTTGAATTTGACTTCGGCCTTGCGGAAGACTTCGGAGGCGCCGCTTCGGATATCATATTTATAAATCGTCGGGGGGAAGGTGAAGGACGTGAACGTATAGAACAGTATTTTGTCATCTTTCCAGCCTCCGAATCCGTCCGCCGTTCCGAGCGCCGGGAGCCCGATCTCCCGCACGAATTGGCCGTCAAGGGCATGCTGATAGACCTTCGTGTTGGCATCTTGGAGATAGGTGCAGAACAGTTGTCCGCCGCCCGTGTTCGCCCCGTTCAGGACATCGGCTTTTTCGGGAATGACGGTCTGCCAATTCTCCTTGGCCGGCTTTTTGGGATCGATCAGGACGACCTTGAAATTGGGGGCGTCGGCATTCGTGTAGACGAGGAACTTGTCGCCGACGTTATCGACCGCCGCGGCATCGAAATCGAATCCCTTGATGAGGATCTCGAAAGGCGCGTTCTTCTTCCTCAGGTCTCGCGAGTAAAGCTCGGTCCCCGAAGTCCCCTCGGAGACGCTGAGGAAAGCGGTGGTCTCATCCTCGGTCACGGACAATCCAAAATAGCGCAACGGATGTTGATGATCCTCATAAATGATCTTATCTTTCTCCTGCGCGTCGCCCAACTTATGATAGAAGACCTTCTGGAATTCATTTTTGGCGGTCAGCTCTTTGCCGGGAGCCGGCTTGTCATAGCCGCTGTAGTAGAATCCGTTCCCCTGGAAGGCCGCCCCCGAAAATTTGACCCACTGGATGCGGTCGGGAAACTCTTTCTTGGTCGCGATTTCCATAACCCGGATCTCGGACCAGTCCGAACCCGCTTCGCCCCGGGAGATGGCGACATGCTTCTTATCCCCGGAGATGCCGATCAATCCGATCCGGATCGTGCCGTCCGGCGAAAGCTGGTTGGGGTCGATGAAGACTTCGGGCTGCCCGTCCAATCCCTTTTGGATATAGATCACGGACTGGTTTTGCAGCCCGTCATTTTTATAGAAGAAATAGTATTCCCCGACGCGGAAGGGCGACGAATACCGCGGATAATTGAAGATCTCGGTCAGCCGCTTGTGGAGCGCCTCGCGGAAAGGAATCTTTTTGAGATAATCAAAGGTCGCGGCATTCTGCGCCTCGACCCACTTGCCTGTCTCTTCGGATTTGTCGTCCTCGAGCCAGCGGTAGGGATCTGCGACTTTCGTCCCGAAATAATCGTCCACTTGATCCGCTTTTTTCGTCAGGGGATACGTGATCTTCTCGGCTTTTTTGCAGACGGGAAAGACGATTAGGGCGAACAGAATTAGACACGCGATCCATTTCTTATTCATACGGGCCTCCTGGGAAAGATGGAAATATGTTTTTATTACAAATATTGGGAAAGATCAACTCGGTGTGGATCTGACCGTATATCACTTTTCAAGATAGGGCGACACGATCCGGAAAATTCGGGACATAACCCTTTTCTCTTGAAAAGGGATTGTTTCCCATGAATTTTCCGGTCATGTCCCCGAAAAGTGATATGCGGTCAGGGTGCGGATTGAGGCTGATTGGAGAAAACGGCTCTTCTTCAAGACATCTGTTGATCGATGATTTCGGCCGTGTGGGCGATGCGCAGCCGGAGGCCCCGGCGCTGGCAGCCGCCGCGGATCTGAAGCAGGCATCCGGGACAGTCCAGGGCGACAACGTCGGCGCCCGTTTTTTCAATGGCCGCCAGCTTATCCGCGAGCAGGGCGGCCGAGATCTCGGGATGATCGACACTGAAGCTTCCCGCGAAACCGCAGCATTTATCGGGCTCGTCCATGTCGAGGATCCCGGTCTGCAAGGCCGCTTCGACGAGTTTTCGCGAAGTTCTCCCGGCTCTTAGAACATTGTGGTGATGGCAGGACTCATGATAGGTCGCCTTTTGCGCCGGCCGACCTTTTTTCATCAACTTCGTCAGGTGCTCCCATTCTTTCTCAAAAATGAAGCGGCTGAATGGGATTGTTCGGCCGGCCAATTCTTTCGCTTTCTCGGAACTGACGGCTTCAGGGCCCCGGCGAACCAGCATGGTCGCGCACGTCGGGCAGAGGGTGATGACGGGTCCGTCGATCTCTATCTTTTTCAATAAAGCAGCGAAGGCCTCGCTCGAGGCCTTGCGGAATCCCGCATTCCCAGCCGGAAATCCGCAGCACAGGCCGGGCGCGACCCTGACCTTGTATCCGAGCTTGGAAATGACGCGCGCCGCGGCCATCCCGATCTCGGGGTAGAAATGCTCGATCAGACATCCGCCGAAGACCGTCACCGTCCCCTTGGACGATTCTGCGGCGGATTCGGCGGGGACAAATTCTTTCTCAAACATCTTAGAAAAAGGCTTCGCCGCCGGCGCCGGCAGGGCGCGGAAACGGTCGTATTTTTTCATCCAGACGGGAAGTTTCCGTGAGAAGCCGTCCTTAACCGATATCATCCTCCGGGCTGTTCGCGCCGCTTTGAACGCGGCTCGCTGGATTCCCGGGCCGGCCATGACGCCGTCGAAGGCGAACCGTTTCCAGAGCGGCACTCCCGTTTTTTCGCGGAGGCGCCCGGCCAAAGCCGTGATCAAATCCGCGATCTTGATCTTCGTCGCGCAGTATTCTTCGCAGCGGTGGCAACGCAGGCAGATTCCGGCCAGCTCCTTTGACTTTTTGAGCCCGTGGATCCAGGCCGTGAAGAGCGTCCCGATCCCGCCCATATAGATGTGCGAATAGGCCTCGCCTCCGATGATCTGATAGACCGGGCAGACATTGAGGCAGGCCGAGCATTTGACGCAGCGCAGGACCTCCCGGAATTCCGGATCGGCCAACATGTCCGAGCGGTGATTGTCGAGGAGAATGATATATTGCCGGCCTTGATGCGGCCCGGCGATGAAGGACACGTAGCTCGTGATCGTCTGGCCCGTCGCATTCCGCGGCAAGAGCCTGAGGAGCTTAAGCGCATCCTCGAGGGTCGGCAGGACCTTTTCGATGCTGGCCAGGACGATATGAACGGGAGGAACGGTCGTGACCAGCCGGCCGTTGCCTTCGTTCGTGACAAGCATGATCGCGCCGTTTTCGGCAAGGAGCGCGTTCGCCCCCGTCAAGCCGGCCTGGGCGGCGAAGATTTCTCGGCGCATCTCGCCTCGGGCGAGGCGGACGAGCGAGGGAATGTCGTCCGCAACGCGTCGCCCCATCTTTTCGGAAAAGAGCGCGGCCACGTCCTGCCGGGTCAAATGGATGGCCGGCATGACCATGTGCGTCGGCCGCTCGGCGGCGAGCTGGACGATCCACTCGCCGAGATCGGTTTCGCGCGCTTCGACATCGTATCTGGCCAGGAAATCATTCAGCCCGATCTCTTCGCTGACCAAGGACTTCGTCTTGACCATTTTTTGAATGCCGTGGTCGCGGCAGATCTTGAGGACGAGCTCATTGGCCCGAGCGCCGTCCCTCGCCCTCAAAACATGGCTGCCGTGAGCCCGAGCTTTTTCCTCGAATTGGGCCACAAGGTTCTCGTTCTGGTCGAGGGCCCTGTCTTTGAGCTCGGCCAAAGCCGTTCGCAGTTCTTCGAAGTCATAGCCCTGGAGGACATTCTGCCGTTTGGACCGGAAGCTCGCCGAAAAATCCTGGAGAATCTTTTTGAGCGCCGGATCGATCTTAATCTTTTTCATGCCGTCAATTCTTCAATTTTTCCTTCCCCTTGCTAGCCAATCAATAAAATGATGAGGCGTGCCGGGCCGTGGACTCCGATGGTCAACTGGCATTCGATGTCCGCGGTCCGGCTGGGCCCGGAGACGAGCGAGACCTGGGGCGAGGGGATGTCGGTCCTGGCCAGATGTCGCGCCATTTCCGGAGCTATGGCCTCGAGACGGGGAACGATCCTTTCCTTTTCAAGAAGACAGAGGCAGGTCTCGGGCAGCGTCCAGACATTCTTCTCCTCATCGCTTTGATCGAGACGGACGAGGGTGCCGGTCTCGGCGACGCCGAAATCCGCGGCCGCAAGGCCGGCAGCCACCCATATAGAATCCGCGGAGAGCTTCGTCTCAAGACTCGAAAACTCTCTGTCGAACGGCTCTCTGTGTTTGAGGCTTGCGGCAATGAGGGCGCTTTTGATCTCGTTTTTCTCGAAAAATTCCTTCAGGAAACAAACGGCGTCATCGACACGCGGGAACAGCTCGACTTCGCTGCCGACGGCTTTCGCATTTTCAACGAATCTCTCAATTTCTGGATCCATCGACAGTGCAGCTTCGCCTTAAAAAGAGAACATGATTACCACTTCTCCGCTTTCTTCGGCTCCATTTTCCGCAAGTCCAGCCCCCGCTCGTAGGCGCCGGCCCGGTAGAGACAGATCTCGCGGAGCGAGGAGGGATGGTGCAGGACCTCGGAGAGCGATTGTTGCCCGACGGCCCACACGCCGCCCCCCCTCACGACCACGACTTTATAATCATGGAGCAGCCGGATGAGCGTTGCCTTATCCGCCAGGGGAGGAACAACCGGAATGACCAAATAGAGGAAACTTCCCTCGGCATCGATCGGCACGATCCGGCCGGGGGGAGCTTCTTCGCCGGGATAGCGGAAATGCGAATGGGCTTCGGCTTCCGGGAGATAACAGTGCAAGACGGTCTGAAAATCGGTCTCGGCGTAGATTGCCTTGTGAAAAGCGAGTTCGGGCGAATCCGCGGCATCCGGCCGGAGGGCCATCTTGAGCATCGGCCCGCCGACCTCGCGCGGCATGGAGGCTTTCGGTGCGTAAAGTAGCTCGTTCACGCCGCGCACGGACATCGACCCGGTGTGGAAGGGCGAGAGGCGCGATTCAAAAATCCGCGCGCCCGCTTTTCGAAATTCCCTGAGGATCTCGGTTTCCTCCGGGAAGTGGTTCATCTCATCGCCCTCGATCGCAAATTTATCCGGGGGAAAAGCAAAAAATTCCGCCGCCCCGGCCTTCGTTTTTTTTCGCAATCCCTCGACGTCAACGTCCAATGTTCGGGCCGTCCTTACGACCGCGCCCGCATTGTTGGCCAGGCACAAATGAAAGAACGCCTCTTTGAGAGTCCGGCCTCGGGCGAACGTGCCGTGCGTCTGGATCACGGTCACGGGATGTCCGGCCAGGCGGGCGGGGATAATCTCGGCCATTTCAGCCGAGCCGCTGGGCACGGCCACCCAATCCACGTGAATGTGATCGCCCAGATGATAAAATCCGAGCGGGTCGATCGGCACGAATTCCGCGGGCCGGTTGGGCTTGTCCGCGTCGTCAAGCGTCACGATCATCAAATCTTTCGTATGGGCGTGAAACGAGGCGGACACGCCTTCGATGTTTAAAATCCGCTGATGGATATCCGTTTCGGAAGATGCCTTGTAATATCCGTAATCCGTATCCGTAGCGGACAAGAAACAGATCTGGTCCGGCTCGAGGTCGCCTTTCTGCGAGCCCGTGGCCGTGATCATGATTAAGTCCTGGCCCCCTTCGTCCTTCGCCCGGATGGCCATGTTGCCACTGTGACTGTCCTGAATATCGTAAAGAAGCGAGGCGCGGCCGATGGATTGAAAGAGCCGTAAGACCTGATCGCTGGCTTTCCAGGTGCGGTGGTTCATTTCTTTCGACCCTCGATCCTCAAAGATTCAAGCAGCGCCTTCGCCGGGCGGCCGCTTGTGTCCCAGCCCCGAACCTCATAGTAATCCCGCCTCATCCGCTCCTGGGCGTCGAGCGAGACGACCTTCTCCTCGCCGGAGACGACGATCGGGACCTGGCTGAACCGCGGCGGCAGGACATCATCGTCCCTGGTTGCTCCCGCTTCAAAATTGAACAGCCGCTCGAGCGAGGCGATCCGATTGGCGATCTCCTCAAGCCGCGCCTCGGAAAAATCCAGGCCCGTAACGCCGGACAACATACGCGCCCAGGGGCCGACATCGAAGGCGAAGCCCGTGAAGCGACAGACGCCCAGGCTGTCCTGGAGAATGCCTTTGTTCTGCATGCTGCGGACGGAGAGGGGCGATTGGAGCAGGCTGAAACGCGGGATCTCCTTGGTTCCGCCGAAGAAAGCGAGCGAAACCGCGTAGCCGCCGCGCAAATGGCAGGCGCCTGTCGGCGAAGTCATATAGCCGAGCGCCTGAGTGAACGAGGCTCGCGGATCGTAGCCCGGAATCTCCAGCCTTTTCACGGTCATGGACAATTCTGGATGACCAAAGCGGCTCGCCAAGCGGAAGGACCCTTCGGCCAGAAGAGCACCGGCGTTCCGGCGGGCGGCCGTGTCGCGGGCGAGGCGTTCCAAAACCTCGGCCTTTCCGAAACGCAGGTCGAGGCCGCCGGTCGCCTCGGGTCCGAGATGGCCTCGTTCAAAAAGCTCCATGGCGCAGGCCACGGTCCCACCGAAACTTATCGTATCCAGCCCGAGCTCGTTCGACCTGTAGTTGGCCCGGGTGATCGCTTCGAGATCGTAGATGTCGCAGACGGGTCCCATCATGACCGCGGTTTCATACTCGGGCCCTTCGCCCGTTTCGCTCTGTCCGCGGCCGGTTTCCAGCCGGGTATGGCGCTGGCAGCCGATCGGACAGAGGAAACATCCGCCGGCGCGCTCGAGCAATGTCCTGGCCAGGGTTTCGCCCGAAACTTTTTCCAGGTTCTCCTCGAGGTGAAAACTGTCGAGGAAATTCTTGTGCGGCAACATGCTGATGACGTTGATCAATTCGACGAGCCCCGAGGTGCCGAGCTCGCGGAGGAGGCGTTTGGTGACGGGCGCCTGTTTCATGAGGTAGAGCGCCTGTTCATAGCCGGATTGGAAGCGTTCCCTATCCCGAACGCGGATTTTCGCCTTGCCGGCGACGCGGATGGCCTTGAGGTTCTTGCTGCCCCAGACCGCGCCCGGACCGCATCGGCCGTAGACCCGGTTCTTATCATTGACGACGGCGGCGATTCGAACGAGGTTTTCTCCCGCCGGACCGATGCACAGCACTTTCGGCCGGCTGCCTGGTTCGGCTCCCGCCGTTAGAGAATCCGTGGTCTGGTGCGTATCGAGTCCCCAGAGGCGGTCGGCAGGCAGGATTTCGATTTTGTCGGGTGTGATGTCGATGAAAACGGGTTCCGCAGCGCGCCCCTTGACGAGGAGGGAGTCAAAGCCTGTGGCTTTGAACGCCGCGCCCCATGTCCCGCCCGAATTTGAGGTTCCGATAATGCCGGTCAGCGGCGATTTAAAGACCATATGCCCGCGGCCGGCGGTCGGCGCGTTCGTCCCGACGAGGGGGGAGGCGGCGATGACAAAGACGTTGTCGGGACCGAGCGGATCACACTCCGGATCCACGGCGTTGTAGAAAAGGCGCGTGGCCAGACCGCGGCCGCCGAGATAGTCGGCGACGAGCGAGACGGATAGAGGCTTGGTCTGGATATCGCCCTTGGTCAGGTCGATCTCCAGGACCCTGCCGTGAATGCCATAAAAGGAAGCGTTCATTCTCTTGGACAAAGTCAGAAGTCTGGATGTTAGGATACTAAATCATCCCGCTTAAGACAAGGAAAAAACCCATCATAATCCCTTTCTTTCTTATGGCGAGGGGATGGGGGCGGAGAAGGACCTGCCCGAGGCGGAGCGGGCATGGATTCTTGACCGAAGGGAGAGAAGAGCGACCCGAGGGTCCGAGTCGATTTTCCTCGCCGGGGAAAATCGGCGTGCCTTCGAGCCCCCATCCCCGAGCCCTCTAGCCACCCCCCATCAACGGAAAAATGGAGACGACGTCGCCGTCCTTAAGTCCGGTCTCCAGGCCGGTCGCGGCCGGAAGGCCGGAGCCGTTGATCATGACGACGAGGTGCTGTTTGAGCTCATCAACGGCGAAAATTTCGGCGCGGCGGACGGGCGTATCGCAGATCAAGTCGAGGACTTCACGGAGACGAGCGCCCGGGGAGAGAAGGACGTCCTTTTCTTTCGCTTCGAAGATTTCCCGGAAGTAAGCAAAAAATTTTATTTTGACCGAGATATTTTTAATGTCGTTCACGATTTTTCCAAGGCTTCCCGCGTCCGCGCCATCAATCATTTTAATCCGGACAGGGGCCAAATTCTTCAAAAACTCCCGGAGCAGGCTTTTCCGGACAACGACGAGAATTCGCCGCCGCTCATTAAAAAGTGCATTCTTGAGAAAGGGCCAGAGGCCTTTGCCCTCGAGCTCGAGCGGCCCGATCTCATCCACGATCAAGAAGTCGGTTTCCCGGCTGCGGCGGATAATTTTCTCCGCCTGGGCAAGCCCCCCGGGAAGGACATAATAGGGCCCGACTTTCTGCCAATCGTCCGCGCCTGTTCGCCGGAGGAAAGGCCGGCTTTCTCCTTCTTGAATATCGGCTAAATCATAGCCTGCGGTTTCATTCCCGTCCATCACTCGCAAACTGAGAAAGCCATCCAGGCGGATCTTTTGGGCGCGAATCTCAGCGACGAAATTCTGAAGAACGGTCGTCTTCCCAGACTCGACCTCGCCCGAGAGAATGAAAATCATGGATTAAGAATAGATGAGCCCGAGGCCGAAATCAAGTCGCACAGGTTCTTTTACGAACGTGTTATCCGTGCATTTTTCTTTTTTCTAGGCGAGGGGATGGGGGCGGAGAAGGACCTGCCCGAGGCGGAGCGGGCTAAATTAGTATTCCGAAGACGCACGGAAAGACTATAAACTATGAGTCTTAATTCCCCCTTCCCCCCTTGGAATTCAAAGGGGGCCCAGAAACAGGTATGCGTCTTCGGCCAAGGTGCCGAGGACCCGAGCCGATTTTGAGGATTTGGGCCCAGAGCCCAAATCCTCGGGGGTTCCAAGGGGGTATGCCCCCTTCGGTCGCAGGGCTCTTGCCCGAGAAGGGGAGGCAGGGAGCGGAGCGAGCGTTGGAAGGGGCTTCCCCTCAAAGTCGCCAGGGAAAAATAGGCGTACGTTCGAGCCTCCACTCCGAGCCCTTCTTGACAGCACTTCGCTCAACCTTATAGAATAAGCACGGAGAAAGGAAAATTCGGAGCCTGTCGCCGAATTTTTCCCAATTTGGAAAGCCGATGAACGCCAACGAAGATTATTATCAGTGGGAAAAGCCCATCATTCTCCTCAAAGAGCAGATCGAGGCGCTGAGCTTGAGCGAAGAGTCCGGCAAGAAAGAGAAAATCGCCGCCCTCAAGCATGACATCGAACAAGAGTGGGCCAAAATTCAGCCTAATATCACGCCCACCCAGATCGTGCAGCTCGCGCGGCACCCCAAAAGACCTTACGCCCTGGATTACATTCATAGCCTGATGCAGGATTTCATGGAGGTCCACGGCGACCGGCGCTTTGCCGACGATCCGGCCCTTGTCACGGGCTTGGCCTTCTATAAGGGAGAGACCGTGGCCGTTCTCGGTCAGCAGAAAGGCCGGACGACGCGTGAGCGAATCGACCGAAATTTCGGCCAAATGAATCCCGAGGGCTACCGGAAGGCCCTGCGGGTCGTGAAGATGGCGGAAAAATTCGGGTTCCCGGTCATCTCCCTGATCGACACGCCGGGTGCCTATCCCGGCATCGGCGCGGAAGAGCGCGGCCAGGCCGAGGCCATCGCCTATAACCTCAAGATATTTTCGACCGTCCGCGTGCCGATCGTCATCGTCATCATCGGCGAGGGCGGAAGCGGCGGCGCCCTGGGCATCGGCGTCGGCGATTCGGTCCTGATGCTCGAGAACTCGTTCTATTCCGTCATCAGCCCCGAAGGCTGCGCGGCCATCCTCTGGAAGGACCAGAACGCCGTGAAACAGGCGGCCGAAAACATGAGGATTCGGGCTGAGGACCTCTTGGCTCTGGGACTCATCGACAAGATCATTCCCGAGCCTGCGGGCGGCGCTCATGTCGATCCCGAGCAGACCTTCAAAAATGTGGACAAGCATCTGAGCCAGGCCCTGAAGAAACTCGAGCCGAAATCCGAGAATGAGCTCCTCGAAGAGCGATACCAAAAGTTCAGAAAAATGGGGATCTACGTCGAAAAGTGAGCACCGAATATCCCGCCAAAAAAGAACTCGCCGCGATCAGGGGAACCAAAGACATCCTCCCCGGCGAAGTTGAACTCTGGCAGAAGGTTGAGGCGGAGGCCAAGAGCCTCTTCGAGCTCTACGGCTACCGCGAGCTGAGAGCGCCGATCATCGAGCCGACCGAGCTTTTCGAGAAAGGAACCGGCGAAACCACGGATATCGTCACCAAGGAAATGTACACGTTTACGGACAAGGGCGGACGGTCGATCACGCTCCGGCCGGAATACACTCCGTCCGTCGTGCGGGCCATCATCGAGCACCGTCTGGACCTTAAGCCCGAGCCGATGCGGTATTACTACATCGGGCCCATGTTCCGCTACGACAAACCGCAGAAAGGCCGCTACCGCCAGTTCCATCAGATCGACATCGAGGTTTTTAACGAAAAAGACCCGGCCATCGACGCCGAGATCATCGAAATGGCCGTAGCGTTCCTTGAAAAGCTGGGCGTTAAGGGAACCGAGACTCTTGTGAATTCCGTCGGCTGCCGCGCCTGCCGTCCAGCGTATTCGAAGGACCTGCGGGCGCGCGCGGAAAAAGTCCGGGACAAGCTCTGTCCGGACTGCCAGCGCAAGATCACGGTCAATCCCTTGCGGATCTTCGACTGCAAAGTGGACGGCTGCCGCGAACAGGCTGAGGCTTTTCCCCGGATCACGGATTATCTCTGCCGGGAGTGCCGCGAACATTTTGCCGAAATCTGCTCCACTCTGGACCTCTACAAGATCCATTACCGGGTCGAGCCGAATCTTGTCCGCGGCCTCGACTACTACACGAAAACCGCCTTCGAGGTCGTAAGCTCCGGTCTCGGAGCGCAGAACTCTCTTCTCGGCGGCGGCCGCTACGACGACATGATGAAGGATTTCGGCGGCCCGGACATCTGCGGAATCGGGTTTGCCCTGGGTCTGGAACGGCTGATCTCTATCCTTCCTCTCCGGCCTGAGAAAAAAAAGATCCTCTATTTCGCTTATCGGGGCGATGAAGGAAAAAAGAAGGGCATCGAACTCTCACGGTTTTTCCGGAGGAACGGCATCGAATGTCTCCTCGAGTTCGGTCCCAAGAGCCTGAAGAACCAGTTTGGCCGGGCCAACAAGCTCGGCGCGGCCTGGGTCTGTGTTGCCGGCGAGGATGAGATCCGGCGGGGAATTTATCAGCTCAAGGACATGGCTGCCGGGACGCAAACCGAGGGCTCTCCCGAAGACCTGGTGAAGATCATCCGTGCCTCTGAGAAAAAAGACCCATCGATTATTTGAAAAGGGTTCTTCCATTTTGTGTGGACAAAAGAGAAGAAAACGGGATGATGGCCGGAGCGAGCATGGAGGGTTTAACCTTCCCGAGCCGTCCTTGAGGGCAGCCGGCGCGGAAGAAGCCGGCCGGCGAAGATGTGAAAGAACGAGGAGAAGATTCCGGAGACGCTCTTGAAGAATTTATTATTGGATCTCATCTCCCCTTCCCCTCTTGTAGCCAAGAGGGGCCCCGAAAAAGGAAAGCGTCTCCGGCCAAGGTGGCGAGTACTTCGCCGCCGAAAAGGACGGTGAGGGAACGGCGTGAAAAACCCGATTAGCGAGCGAGGCCGTTATCCCGTTTGATTCTCACCTACGCAAAATGGGAAAAACCAATAAAATTAATTGAAGAGAGACGAACCATGGAAAACGCAAGCAGGAACATGACTTCAACCTGGAAACGGACCCATTACTGCGGCTCGCTCCGCGCTCTGGATTCCGGAAAAGAAGCGGTTCTCATGGGTTGGGTCCATAAGAGCCGCGACATGGGAAATCTTGTTTTCGTCGACCTCCGCGACCGGGAAGGCCTGGTCCAGATCGTCTTCCGCTCGGACAGGGCCGCCTTGATTGACGAAGCCAAGAAGCTGCGGGCGGAATATGTGATCGGGGTGAAGGGAACGGTCCGGCCGCGCGAAGCGAAGAACAAAGGCTTGGCCACGGGCGAGGTCGAAGTCGAGGCGGAAGAATTGAAATTGTTCGCGGTGTCGAAAGTCCCCCCCTTCGCCGTGGCCGATCCTCCGCAGGCGTCCGAGGAACTCCGTTTCAAACATAGATATCTCGACCTGCGCCGACCGGCCATGCAGCGCAACATCCGTCTGCGCCACGAAGCCGCGCTCCGCGTCCGGAATTACATGAGCAGCCGCGGCTTCTACGAGATTGAAACTCCCTTCCTCATCAATTCCACTCCGGAAGGCGCGCGCGATTACCTCGTCCCGAGCCGCATTTATAAGGGCCGCTTCTACGCCCTGCCCCAGTCGCCGCAGATCTTCAAGCAGACGCTGATGATCTCGGGCTTCGACCGCTATTTCCAGATTGTCCGCTGCTTCCGGGACGAGGACCTGCGGGCGGACCGCCAGCCGGAATTCACCCAGATCGACATCGAAATGAGCTTCATTGACCGCGAGGACTTGTTCCCTGTCATCGAAGGACTGATGGCCGCTCTGTTTGAGCTCGTCGGCGAGAAATTGACGTTGCCCTTCCCGAGGCTGGGCTATCAGGACGCCATGGAAAAGTATGGGAGCGATAAGCCCGACCTGCGCATCTCCTTGGAAATGAAGGATTTGACCGGCTGGGCGGTGGACCTGAGCGCGGACATGATCAAGAATGTCATCGCCGCGGGCGGCGGATTGAAGGGGCTGCTCGTGCCGCAGGCGGCCGGATTGTCGCGTGGGCAGCTCGATAAGCTCGGCGAAAGAGCCAAGTCGCTCGGCGCGAAGGGATTGATGTGGATCAAGAGACTCGGTGGTTTCAAGTCGTCATTGAAGCTGGCCGATAGCGAGTTCGAGCTGATCTGGAAAACCCTCAACGGCGGCGAGGGCGATCTGGCGCTTCTCATCGCCGACAAGAAGGAAACGGCCCTGAAGGCTCTCGGCGAAATCCGCCGCACTTGGCCTCAGGAGCAGGCCGGAAACAAGAGGTTCCTCAAATTCGCCTGGGTCACGGACTTCCCGCTCATGGAATGGAGCGAGGAGGAAGGCCGGCTCGTCTCTATGCACCATCCCTTCACTTCGCCGCTCGACGAGGACGTGTCCTTTTTGGAGACGGAGCCGGCCCGCGTCCGGGCCAAAGCTTATGACCTCGTCCTCAACGGCATCGAAGTCGGCGGCGGCTCCATCCGTATCCACGACATGGACCTCCAACGGCGGATTTTCAAGACGCTGGGTTTGACCGAGAAAGAGACCGAAGCGAAATTTGGCTATTTCCTGGAGGCCTTGACTTATGGAACGCCTCCCCACGGCGGAATCGCCCTGGGCTTTGACCGCCTGGTCATGATCCTGGCCGGCGAGGGGTCCATCCGCGAGGTCATCCCCTTCCCGAAGACGACGAGCGCCCTGTGCCTTTACACGAATTCCCCGTCCGAGGTCGGCGAACGCCAGCTTGGCGAGCTGGGATTGAAATTAAAAACCTGAATTGTGTCAGGAGGGGGGGGATTTAATATTATGAAAAGGTGTTTATTCCTGCCTAACGTCAGATCGCCGCGTCGCAAAGTTTCTCACAATGATTTTGCGAGTTTCGGCGATGATGGCGCCGATGACGGCGATGATCGTAAACAGAAACACAAGCCATATGGATTTCACGGCCAGAGCGCCGATCGTCATGCCCGCCTCGGGCGCCGTGGCGTAAAGGCCGGGCCCGAACGTGTTCGCGATGGCGTAGAGCAGACCGACCGTGCCTCCGCTAAGGGTCCCTAGAATGATTCTCTTCCCGAGTCTTGTGCCGCCCGCCAGCCGGCTCGCGAAAGACGAGGCGAGTGCCGGAACCCAGAGGGCCAACCACCAAACGTTTTTGAGCAAGGGCGGGACGCCTTTAACCCGAAAATAGGCATAATCCAGGAGCGCCAGGAGCGCTGTTCCCAGAAATACGACAAGCGCCGAATGGGCGGTGCGCGGTCGGAGTCCCACCCTGGCGGAGGCGCGTGTCCTGACCCGGCGCTGGATTGTCAGCGGAAAATTATAGAACACGTCAAAGACAAAGTGTTCGAGCCAGGCGCCCTTTTCGCCGAAAACGGGGACGATGTGGACGGCGCCCGTGGCCCAATGGCCGGCCATGAATCGTGCCAGGTCTGGATAGCGGTAGGCCATCTGGACCGGAAAAGCGAAATATCCGATATACTTGAAGAAGCTCATCCAAAAGGCGATGTTGTAGTCCTTGAAATTCCTCTCGCGCAGAATGAGGGAGCTCGTGTAGATTCCCCGGGCGATCGACCCCGGGGAAATGGGGATGATCTGAAAAAGGCCCAGAATCACGCCGGTCGCGAGGCTGGCCTGCTGCCATGTGAGCTCGGGATGCAGGCGGACGTAGATAAAGGCGACAATCAGGGCTACGACGTGCGTCGTGGGCATCAGCAGAATGTGAATGGCCAGGCTCTTCAAATATTTCTGGATGAACGGTTCTTTGATCTGAGAATCGATATGGGCGGCCTCATCGCGGCTCAGCATCCCGTTGCGCTCGCCCGAGGCGACCGTATCGCGGAGCCATCTCTCCCGCTCTTCGGCCTTGAAATACAGGCGCACGGGACGGACGAAGATGAAATTGAGCCGCTCCTTGAAATATCGTGCATCCGTGAAAAATCTGTGAACCCCGGCTGGAAAAATCGAGAGCGGCAGATGGAGGTAAAAGCGCAGGGGAGAATCCGCAAGCCTCAAAGCCCGGGTTTCCGAGACCCGTACTGCCCGGTGCCAACGAATGAGGGTTTCGGCGATCCTGGCGCGGCTCGAGCGCAGGAAATATTTGACGCTCGTCAACATCCGGCCGCAATGGCGGCGGAGGTCCGCCCGGCCCCAGAGCTTTCGCAGGAAGGGCGCGAAAATGAGAGGGAGCAGCCAGAGGGGGACCTTCCACCATGTTCGACCCGGCCAAGCGAACACGAGCAGGACCGGCGTCGCCAGGGTCAGAAAGGGAACGAGCAGAAAGATCAAAGACAAGAAGCCGCTCTTGCCCAGCGCCGCCTCGGTCCGGTCGTCGACCATGTTCCGGATACGCCAGCTTTGGCGAAAACCGTTCATGATCGAATGCCTGAGCTTCCGGCCGAACATCTTGAAATGATGATAGGTCATATCGACGAGCGAATCGCGGTAGGCCTTGTCTTCTTGTTTGAGCTCGTCCAGGGCATCTGTCATGCCGGCGAATTCTTGGGGATGAGCGCTCACAAACTTTTCGAGCTTTTTTAGGTCGCCCTTGTCGAATTGGGCGAACCGGCCGCGGCCTAAACCTCGAAAAATGAGCTTGATGTCCGCGGGACATTGCGGCGTCAGCGGCGTGAGGGCCATCCCCGCCCGGAAGTCCACGGCGACGAGGCCGGCTTCAGGATCGGGATCGCTCGCTGTCCGCTTCAGGGCATTGGGCTGGCTCTTGAGGGACCACCATTCATACTGGCGGGCGAGTTCGACCGCGCCCATTTCATGCATCAACCGCACCAAGCGGTCCATGAAGGCGCGCTTTGTCCTGTATTCGGGAGATCCCGCGCCGTCGTCCGGGCGGCCTGGTTTCCAGCGGCGGCGGGTGTCGAGGTCGTCGTCGACTTCGAAGCGCCATATCCGGCCGTCCACCCATTCGCTGAGCTCGCCGCAGCTTCCGAGATTGTGATCGGCCAGAGTGGCGACAATGTCGACGACCGCCTCCTCGGAGCCGAATTCGATTCTGGCGGCCCGCCGGATGAATTTTTGCCAGAGGGCCTGCGACCTGCAGGCGGCCGGCGTCGCTTGGAGTGAAAAAGGGCCTTGGAAACCCGTCCAATAGAAAAGGTTACGGATGCGGCGGCTGAGAGCGGACGGAGGGATGAAGATTTTGAGAGCATATGTCCGGCCCCGCTCGAGGCCCAGGACGGCCCCTTCCAAAATTTCAATATCCCGGAGATTTGTTTTATAGACCTGTCCGGCGTAGCCTCCGCCGACGAACTTTTCGACTTCGAGCTTGATCCGAGCCCGGCCGCCGGGGACGACGCCGCGGACTTCATAATCGAGAACGGTTCCCGGCTCGTAGCGGCGGAGGCGGAGGGGGCGGAGGATGTTCTGTTCGCGGAACTTTTGCTCTAAGGCGCGGACGGTTTCAAGGGAATAATTTTTAGCCATTAGAATAAAAGGGTGACAGGCACCTTAAAGGTGCCTGTCACCCTTGAGTTATTTGATTTCTTCGCCGGTCAGAGGATCCCTGAGGTTGATTCTATGGACCTTGCCGAGCTTAGCCAGCGGACCGGGCCACTGCTCCCCGCCCTTGTTGGAGGGTTCCCAGTCGCCGACGATCATGACGACGAGTTTGTCCGGCAAGATGTACTTGTTGGCGACCTCTTGGACCTTGGCCTTGGTCACGGCCGAGATCTTGTCGCGGTAGGTCTTGTAGTAGTCCATGGGCCTGCCGGTCATCTCGAGGTTGGCGAAGGTGGATATTCTGGACTGGGCGGTTTCGAAAGAACCCGGGAAGCTCTCCAGGTAGTAATTGATGGCCGTGTCCATCTCTGCGTCCAGAACAGATTCCCGGCGAATGCGGTTGAACTCGTTCTCGATGAGCGAGATTGCGTAACCGACCGTGGAGGACTTCGTCTGGACATACCCGGAGAATGTCCCGGGGAATCCCCATCGGTAGCTGAACCGGCTGCCCTGGTTGTAGGACAGACCTTCGTCGGAACGGACCTTCATCGTGATCCGCGAGGAGAAGCTCCCGCCGCCGAGGATGAAATTCATGACCTGGACGGCGAAGTAGTCGGGATTCGTGTCTTCGAGACCGAGGTGGCCGATATTGATATAGCCCTGGTTGATAGGCATCTGGATGAAGTAGACGCCCGGCTCAGGCTGTGGAAACTGCTTGGAGAAGGCAGGGAACTTAACGTTTTTGTTCTGCCAGTTGGCGATATGCTTTTCGATCTTGGCCTTGAGGTCGGCCTTGACAAAGTCGCCGGACGCGGTCAGGATGATGTTCTTGGGGAAAAAGTACTGGGCGTGGATCGCTTTCAGGTCAGCGCTGGTGAGGCCTTCATACGTTTTTTGGGTCGGCTGCCAGGTCAGGGGGCCTTCGCCGTACAAGAGCTTTTCGTACTCCCGGCTGAGGACTCCGCTCGGCTGTTCGTTGGCCTGGCGGAGCTGCTGGATGAGGCGAACCTTGGTCAGATTCAGAGGACCCTCCCTGAATTCCGAGTTCATCAGGACGTCGAAAAAGAGGCCCAGCCCCTCATCGAGGTCTTTGCTCAAGACGGAGAGGGACAGAGTCGCTGTCCTTTCGCCGACCATAAAATTCAGTGAGCCGCCGAGGAAATCGATCCGCTCCTCGATGGCCGTTCCTTCCTTGGTCTTCGTCCCGCCCCGGATCATCGTCCCGCTCATGACCGAATCGAGGCCCTGCTTGTCTTTGGAGAGATACAGGCCGCCGAAGTTGACGATCGCGGAGACGTTGATGAGCGGCAGGTTGTGGTCTTCCTCGATGTAGCCGCGCAGGCCGTTGGCGAATAGCGTGCGGAACGCCTTGGGGTCGGGCGGATCATATTTGAGCGGAGAGAACTTCAGGTCGGAGGGTTTCTGGGCTTGGGCCAGCCCCAGCGAAACACACAGGAAACCAATGGCTAAGAATATGGTGAGTGTCTTTTTCATCGTCGTCCTCCTGCCTTACCGTCCCATTTTCCGTTTGTAGATGGCCGTCAAGCCGTTGTCCTTGACGAAGTACTTCGCTGTGACCCGCTTGATGTCTTCGTTGGTCACCTTCTTCAGGTCCTCGTAGTCCGTTAAGATCGAGCGCCAGCCCCGGTTGAGCTCGGCCCGGCCGACGCTGCCGGCGAGGCCCGAGGTGCTGCCCAGGCTGCGGATGAACATGGCTTCGGCACGATTTTTGGCCTTCTGGATCTCTTCGGGGGTCACGCCTTCTTTCTTGATCTTCTCGACCTCAGCCCAGATTTCCTTCTCGAGGTCCTCGGGCAGGACGTTTTTGTCCAAGCGCGGCGAGGCGCTGAACTGAAAGGCGCCGACATACCACTGACCCCGGCTGGACGCGGAGGCGCTGACGGCCAGCTGTTTTTCTTGGACCAGGATCTTGTTGAGCCGGCCGGTCCCGCCGCCTCCGCCGAAGCCTCCGCCTCTTTGGCCGACGATCGTCGACGGCGCGGTCAGCGAGGCTTTAGGGCCGGGTTCGAATCCGCGAAAACCGCCTCCTCCTCCGCCGAGAATGCTGGCCAGGACCGAAAGCGGCGCCGCGTCGGGGTGGCCTGCCTGCGGTGTGTGAAACATCATCTGCAGGCTGGTCGCCGCCGGGCCTTCGCCGTACATCCGTTTTTCGCCGTATTGGGGCGGTTCATACGTCCGTATCGGCTCGACGTCCGGCCCCTTCGGAACGCGGCCGAAATATTTTTCGGCCATCTGGACGATATTCTGCGGGTCGAAATCGCCGACATAGATGGCCGCGCAGTTGTTGGGAACATAATACTTGTTGTGGAACTCGAGGAGGTCGGCCTTGGTCACCTTTTTGAGGTCGTCCATCCAGCCGATGACATCCCAGTGATAGGGGGACGCAGCGTAGAAAGCGGCATTGACCTGCTCACTGAAGAAATAGCCGGGGCGGTTCTCGCTCAGCCGGCGCTCCTCCATGATGACGTCCTTCTCGGAATAGAACTCGCGGAAATAAGCGTTCAGCATCCGGTCGGACTCGAGGAGCATCTGGAGCTCGATCTTGTTCGCGGGAAGAGTGACGTAATAGCCCGTGTTCTCGTTGCCGGTCGAGGCGTTGAGCGCGGTGCCGCCGTTCTTCATGTACAGGTTCCACATTTCATCCTTGATGACATACGGCTTTTCGGACTTGACCAATTCTTCGAATTCCTTCTGCCACTGGGCGAGCTTGACCTTGTCGCCGCCGTCGGCCTTCCAGTACTTTTCCCGGTAGACCTTGTCCATGAGCTCGTCGATCTTTCTGTCGATTTCGGCGTCCTTGGCGGAGTCCGTGACGCCCATCATTTTCGTGCCCTTGAACATCATGTGCTCATGGATGTGGGCCAGGCCGGTGATGCCCGGCCGCTCGTTGATCGAGCCGACCTTGAAATAGATGTGGCAGACGACTCGCGGAACGCCGGGCTTCGGGATCATCAAAATTTTCATCCCGTTGGGGAGCATGTGTTCCTTGACGTCGAGCTTGATCTCGGCGGCCACGACGAGCGAAGCGAGCACGAGCAGCGTAAAGAAAATAATCAGGGTGCGCTTCATGCGGTTTTAACCTCCTTTAGAAATAAATTAAGGATATGGACTGCATATCTCGGAAACATGGGCCGGATTTGGAAATTCGAAACATGTCTCCATAATATGGGTCCTCGTTTTTTTTGCAAAGGGAAAAGCAGAATTCGTCTCCATATAAAAAAACTATCATTTCCCATTTCCTCCGGAAAGTCAATATTCGGGGCGGCTGAGCGTAGTACAGTTTGGTTTTTTTAAGAGATCGGGTGGCGCCGACCGGGGCGCCCCAGAGTTCGACGCGAATGGGACCCCCCGGAGGTGGGTGATGAGCAAGAACTCTGGGGCTGGTCGGCGACAGGACCCGGCTCAACCTGTGCTACGGTCAGTCAGGGCGGAAACACGGGAAAAATCCGGGATCAAATTGACACGTACCTAATTCAAGAGAATTCGCGAGCATGTCACCGAGTTTCACGTGAACGATATCTATCCGTAGCGGCCGGTGATGTAGTCTTCCGTGCGTTTGTCTTTCGGGCGGGTGAAGATATCGGCGGTCCGGCCGAACTCGATGAGATCCCCGAGAAGCATGAATCCCGTCTCCTCGGAGACGCGGGCGGCCTGCTGCATGTTGTGGGTGACGATGACGATGGTGTAGTCCGCTTTGAGGTGCTGCAGCAGCTCTTCAATCTTGAGCGTCGCCATAGGATCCAGCGCCGAGCACGGTTCGTCCATGAGCAAGACTTCGGATTTGACGGCGACCAATCGGGCAAGGCACAACCTCTGCTTCTGCTCGAGCGACAGGCTCAAGGCACTTTTGTTGAGCTTGTCCTTGAGTTCATCCCAGAGGTGGACGGCTTTAAGGCTTTCCTCGACGATGCCCTCCAGCTCGCCGGCCTTGGCCAGGTGGTGGACCTTGGGGCCGAAGGAGATGTTCTCATAGACGCTCAAGGGGAAAGGATTTGGCCTCTGGAAGACCATCCCGACCTTTTTGCGGAGCGCGGTCAGCCCGGTCTTCCTTCGATAGATGTCCTCGCCGTCGATCTTGACCGAGCCCTCGATGCGGACGTTCTCGATGAGGTCGTTCATCCGGTTGAGACAACGGAGGAGGGTGGATTTCCCACAGCCGGACGGTCCGATTAGGGAAGTGATCGTTTTTTCCCGGATTGCCAGCGTGTTATCATGAAGGGCAGGGAAGTCACCATACCAAAGATTCAGTCGTTCAACTTCAATCTTAACAAAAGACCGGTGACACGCACCGAATTCAGGAGAATTCGCGAGCATGTCACCAGGACCATCAAGACGGTGATTCGCACCGAATTCTTTGTTCCTCATCCAAACCTGCCGATGATGTAGTCGTTCGTCCTTGGGTCGGAGGGCGCGGTGAAAATCTTGTCCGTGCTGTCGATCTCGATAAGCTCTCCCATGAGGAAGAAGGCCGTGCGTGTTCCGACCCGGGCGGCTTGTTTCGTGTTGTTGGTGACGAGGACGATCGTATGGTCCTTTTTGAGCTCGGTCATGGATTCTTCGACTTTGGCCGTGGAGATGGGGTCAAGGCCCGAGCAGGGTTCGTCATAAAGGATGACGTCGGGTTTGAGAGCCAGCGTCCGGGCGATGCACAGACGCTGCTGCTGGCCGCCCGAGAGATTGAGGGCCGAGCTGCGGAGCCGGTCTTTGACTTCATCCCAAAGGTAGGCCGATTTCAGGCTTTCTTCGACCAAGTCATCGAGGACTTTTTTGTCGCGGACACCGGCCATCTTAGGGCCGTAAATGACATTGTCGTAAATGGAGAGCGGAAGAGGGATCGGGAGGGCGAAGATCATCCCGACTTTTTTCCGAAGATCCTCGGCCTCCATGTCTTGATTAATGTTTTTTCCGTCTAAAAGGATCGAGCCGCTCATCCGCATCTCAAGCTCGAAGTCGTTCAGCCGGTTGAGGGCCCGTAAGAACGACGTTTTTCCGGAATTGGCCGGCCCGATGATGCTGAGGAGCTCGTTTTTATGGATATCCAGCGAGAGATTGTCGAGGGCCCGGCAAGTGCCGAAATGAATGGTGAGCTCCCGGACGGCGATCTTCAGATTCATTTCTTTTTCCGGTATTTCGAACGGATGACGACGGCCGAAATATTCATAACCAGGACCAGTCCGACGAGGACGAGCGCGGTCCCGTAGCGGTAATTTTCGGGAATGCCGGGAATCTGCGTCGTCGTGACGTACAAATGATAGGGCAGGGCCATGACCTGGTCGCCGAGAGAATGGGGCAGCTTGGGCAGGTAAAAGGCGGCGACCGTAAAGAGGATCGGTGCCGTTTCGCCGGCCACCCGGCCGATGCTCAGGATGGCGCCGGTTAGAATGCCGGGCGTGGCGAAAGGCAGCACGGAATGGCGGATCGTCTGCCAGCGCGAGGCGCCCAGGGAATGACTCACTTCCCGGTAAGATTTCGGAACGGCGCGCAGAGCCTCCCGCGTCGTGGTGATGATGACGGGGAGAGTCATGATCCCCAGAGTCAAGGCTCCCGAGATGATCGAGACGCCGAATTTCAGGAAGATGACGAAGAGGCTCAATCCAAAGAGCCCGAAGACGACCGACGACACGCCGGCCAGGTTGATGATGGCCAAGTTGATGGTCCGGGTCAGGAGGTTGTCTTGGGCGTATTCGCTGAGATAGATGGCCGCCAGGACGCCGATGGGCAGGGAAAAGGCGATGGAAGTGAGGACGAGGTAGAACGTCCCGATGATGGCCGGGAAGATGCCGCCGGCCCGCATGCCGTCGCGCGGCATCGTGAATAGAAATTCGAGGGACAGCGCGCTCCAGCCCTTACTGATGATCAGGCAGACGATCATCAAAACCGGGATGACGACGGCGAGCGTCGCGACGAACAAGACGCCGAAACCGATCTTCTGCTTGGCGGTCTCATTCTTCATCGTTTCTTGCCCCTGTTCAAAAGCAAGTCGGCCGATAAGTTGATAAGAAAAGAGATGATGAACAGAACGATGCCGATGGCGAAAAGAGCGAAATAGTGGGGGCTCCCCCCGGCGGCTTCCCCCATTTCGGCGGCGATCGTGGCCGTGAGCGTGCGGACGGGCTGGAAAAGGCTCGTCGGGATGACGGCCGCGTTTCCGGTGACCATCATGACGGCCATGGTCTCGCCGAAGACGCGTCCGATGCCCAGCATGGAAGCGGCGATGATGCCCGGCATGGCCCCGTGGATGATGACGCGGTAGAGCGTCTGCCAGTGCGTCGCGCCCAAAGCGAGAGCTCCTTCCTTGTACTCACGCGGAACGGCATGGATGGCGTCCTCGGAGATGCTGATGATCGTCGGGAGGGCCATGAAGGCCAGCATGATCGAGCCGGCGAACGCCGTCAGGCCCGTCGGCAGGCGGAGAAAATGTTTGAGAAAAGGGACGAGTATGGTCAGTCCGAGGAATCCGAGAACGACCGAGGGAATGGCGGACAGAATTTCAACGCAGGATTTTAAAAGGGGCCGGAGCTTGGCCGGCGCCACATCGGCGATATAAAAAGCGGCCGCGATGCCGAGGGGAACGGCCAGGGCGATGGCCCCGGCCGTCACCAGAAGCGAACCCAGGATCAAGGGCAAAATGCCGAGCCGCGGCGGGTCGGAAATGGGATACCAGAACTTCCCGCCGAGGAAGGACCCGAACGATGCGGATTTAAAAACCGAGATGCCTTCCCGCAGCAAAAAAATAAAGATGAGCGCCACAAAAACGATGGAGGCCAGGCCGCAGGCGAGGATGAGTTTTTCGATGAGGAATTCTTTGGCTTTCCTGAGCGTGACCATTTATTTGATCGGGACGAAGTCGGTTTTGACGACGATGTCCTGTCCTTCCTTGGAATAGACGAAATCAATGAATTCCTTGATGATTCCCGCCGGCGCTCCGTTCGTGTAGAGATAGAGGGGCCGGGAGATCGGGTACGTGTTGAGCCGGACGCTTTCGACAGTCGGCTCGATGAACGGAGATTTGTCGTCTTTGGCCACGGCGATGACTTTCTGCCGCGGGCTGATATAACCCAGGCCGTAATAGCCCACGGCATTTTCATTATTGGCGACTTCCTCGGCAATGGCGTAGGAAGAGGGCATCATGAGAGCGCCGGGCGAAAATTCCTCGAGGCCTTTGCGCTTGCCGCGCCGTAAAACATGTTCTTTGAAGAAGATATGAGTGCCCGAATTGACTTCCCTCGACAGCAGGACGATGGGGATGTCAGGTCCGCCGACGACCTTCCAATTTTTAATATTGCTCATAAATATCTCGCGGAGCTGGTCCATGGTCAGATTTTTGACGGGATTCGAGGGATGAACGACGACGACAATGCCGTCCAGGGCGACGATCTCCTCTTGAAACTTGATCCCCTTGGCCTCGGCCTGCTTCATCTCTTTTTCTTCGACGGCCCGCGAGGACTCGGCGATGTCGCAGGTGCCGTTGATCAGCGCGGCGATGCCGGTGCCCGAACCGCCCCCCGTAACGGCAATGTTTGCCCTTGGATGGAGCTTGTTAAATGCTTCGGCCCAGGCCTGGCCGAGGTTGACCATGGTATCGGAGCCTTTGATTTGGATGGAAACGGATTTTTGGCCGGCCCTTGATCCACATCCACCGGGGAAAAGAACTAAGAAAACGAACGAGCCCAGGAGAACGACGACCCGAACAATCCGCTCTCTCATATATATGTTCTCATCTGAATCTTTTGGCTTAAGAAAAGGCGAATCGGGAAGTGTTAAATTAAATTATAAAGACGGCCGGATGTTGTGTCAAGGCGGGTAAATATGCTAAATTTAGAAAAACGGAGGATGCCATGGAAAGACTGTTCGACGATGAACTCAAAAACCTGAAGGAAAAATTGCTGCGCATGGCCGCCCTCGTAGAGGACTCCATCGAGTTATCCATGGAAGGGCTGAAAGGCCGGAAGGAAGAGCTGGCTCGGGAAGTTCTGCAACGGGAGGCCGACGTTAACATCCTGGATGTCGAGATTGACGAGGCCTGTCTCCGCCTTCTCGCCCTCCGGCAGCCCATGGCCGGCGACCTCAGGTTCATCACCTCGGCCATGAAGATCGGAACCGAGCTCGAGCGGATGGGCGACCTGGCGGTCAATATCGCCGAGAGGACCATTGAACTATTGAAAACTCCCCTCTTGAAACCGCTGCTCGACATCCCCCGGATGGCCAAGCTGGCCCAGGCCATGGTGCGTGACGCCATTAACGCGTTCATTAACCGAGATGAAAACGCAGCCCGGGACGTCTGTCAGCGAGATGACGGGGTCGACTCTCTCAACAATCAGATCTTCCGGGAGTTGCTGACCTACATGATGGAGGACCCCTCCAAGATCAAGGGGGCTGTCGAGCTCCTCCTTGTCGGCCGCTACTTGGAGCGCATCGCCGACCATGCGACGAATATCGCCGAGGATGTGATCTATCTTGCCAAGGGCAAGACCATCAAGCACCACATCGACAAAAAACGCATCGCCGAGTCCGAAGACTTGGAGACGTTGTCTCAAAAGGAAAGTTGATTTCCGGATTATTTTTGTTATAATAAGAAAAAGTTTTCTTTGGCCGGCTGGAGAAAACGAAACACCACCTAATATTATCAATTTTCCCCTTTTCTGCCGCTAAAACAGCCGGCTTGTTAGGCCAGGATCGCAAAAATGATGAAATCGGCGCTCCTCTTCCGGCTCGGCGGACTGGGTGATCTCATCGTCGCCCTGCCGTCCCTGAACCTTTTGCGGAAAGCGCTTCCCGGGGTCTCTTTACATTTGGTCGGCCGTGCGGAGTACGGCGACCTTCTCCGCGAAGCGGGTGTCGTCGAGGCTGTGTTTTCCGCGGAGGAAGCGAGATGGGCTCCGTTGTTTGATGATTCGGCCGCGGTCCCGACGGAGCTCAACCGCTTGCTTTCGGGGTATGCCTTAATTTTGGGGTGGTTCCAGGGGAGGACGGGAACGCCTCACTTTTTTTCTGAAAAAAGCGAGGCGTCCCCGTCTTCTCGACCACCGTCTTCCCGAAATCCTGACTCCCCGATAATCCATTCCATTGTTTACGACCTTGCCTCGGGGATTCCGATCAGCCGCTTTTTTTTTGAGCGCACGGCGGAGGCGGTCAAGGCGGGCGGTCATCCTCTTTTCTCTTTTGATGATTTTTGCCGTCTTCGTCTCATTAAGGAAAAGCGGGTCACGAAACTTTCTGGGGAAGACGCTGTGGCGGAGAATCCGCGGCCAAGAGATTCCTCCCCAAAGCTGGCCGTTGTCCATCCGGGCAGCGGGAGTCGGAGAAAATGCTGGCCGCTCGATCGTTTTCTGGCCGTGATTTCATATCTCCGGCAACATGGATTCGCCGGTTCCTTGGTCACGGGCGAGGCTGAGGAGCGATTGGAAGGAGAGCTCCGGCGCGTTTCTTTTCCGCCCGGATGGCAGTGGCTGTGCCGTCCGTCGCTCGCCGCTTTAGCCGGCCTGCTTCGGGACGCAGCCCTTTATATCGGCAACGATTCCGGTGTAACGCATCTGGCCGCGGCCTGTGGAACAAACGTCGTCGCTATCTTCCGCAAAGAAATGGAAACGGCCTGGAAGCCGTTTGGCCGGACCACCGTCCTGAGCGTGGAGGAAGTGGAGGATATTTCCCTGGAGGATGTCCTTGCGACCTTGTCCCGGTGACAGGCAGGCGGTGCCTGTCACCTCGGACGGTTGATTTTTCGTCCTCTTTTTTTTATAATACACGCAGACTCTCTTTTGCCGGCTGGAGAGAGTTCCCTCACAAAAAAATCATCACCCCCTTTTGCTAATCAGCCGGCTTTTTTGGCTTGCGCGCCGGAAGCCCCGGAAGGCCTTATCAAGTCATATTAAAATCTAATCCACGGGCCCTTTATCCGATCAATTTCTTATGATAAAATAGGCGCACAAAAAAGGCAGCCGACGACCATGATTAAGCCCGGTTGGAGAGAAGACCTCAAAGCTTGCTTCGTCGATACCCGGATCCTTGAAAAATGCCGCGAGGAAGCGTTGGAACATTTTGACCAGCTCTGTGATTTCGTTATCGAGCCCGCGTTCGAAGACCTGACCGAAGAATTCCTGGGTTATCAGGTCAAAACTAAATTCTGGAAGGATAGAGGAAAATCCATCCATCTGGAGATTCGTTTCCCCAAATCGCGGATCGACCAATTCCACTATATTCTCTGGATGCCCAAGAATTCCGTGGAGCTCAAGCTGAAGTTGACCGTCCAATGGCGAAAAACGCCTCTCGGCAAGCTGGAGGAAAAAACCGTTCCCTTTGTGGAGAACGTTTCTCCGAACGAAATCCTGAAGATCGATAAAGACACTTTCGCTCAGGACGTGATCGCCCGCTATAAAAAGTTTCTCTATGAATCGGCCGTCTTGACCGAATAGTTTTTAATCGCCTTTATTCAGCCGGTCCAGCGTCTTAAAGAGGATCTCGTATTCCGGCCGGTCCGTCGTGCTCTGGCCGATGTATTTGAACTGGCATATCCCCTTTTTGTCCACGATGAACACCGAGGTGATGCACTGGTCCACTTTGCTTCCTCCCCAATCCGTCGTGAAGAGGCCCAGGCCTTTGGAGATCTTCCGCTCGGCGTCGATGAGGAGGGGAAAGGGCGTCGGGACTTTCCCTTTTTCCATGCCGAAGTTCTTAGGGTAGAAGGTGCGCCACCGATCCATGCGGGCCTTGCCCTGCTCGTCAAGCTTCGTTGGATCGGGAGGATTTTTCCAGCCTTTGATCTTTTCGAGCTGCTCGGGATTCGACTCCACCCACTGCTTGACGACGTCCGCGCCGTAGGGGAAGACGAAGACGACTTCGACGTTGTATTTTTTCCGGATCTCAGCGGATTTCTCCAAATCGACGAGTTCCGCATATTTATAATTGTCGATCGTGCACCAGCGGGTTTCGGCGGCGAATCCCCGCGGGAAGATCAGCATCACGTTCTTTCCTTTCAGGCTGGACAGCGTGAACGTCCCACCTTGATAGGTTGGAAGCGTGATATCCGGCATCGCTTGGCCGATGGTCACGGGCTTGATCTCGGTGCCCTGGGAAAAAACAAACAGGCCGGCCATAACGAGGGACCAGATCATCAGCCCGGCCGCACATAATTTGATCTTCTTCAAGCTGTCCTCCTTTTGGCAATGAATTCTTTTGCCACTCATTATAGCATATCTCATCTGACCGTCAGGCAAGCCGCTTTTTATCTAGTAGAATTATCGCCGCTCTTTTGCTACAATGCGGGCAGAGGCGACGCCCGGTGAAGAGCATCACCATTGCAGCCGACCTTTCCGAAATCGATCGCGTCCGGCAATTTCTTAAGGACCGTCTTCAGGGGCTGGCTGTCGCCGAAGAGGATTTTTTCAAGATCGAGCTGTCCCTTGTCGAAATGTGCGTCAACATCATCCGCTATGCCTTCCCTGACGGCGGCGGCGAGATCTCCATCGGGATCCGTGAAGGAGGGAGTCGGATCGTCATCGAGATCCGGGATTCCGGTCTGCCGTTCGATCCTCGACAGGTCCCGAAGCCGGAGATCGATGAGGTCGTCGCCGCGGGACAGAAAGGCGGGCTCGGGATCTATTTGGCCCGTAACCTCATGGACGAGTTTGAATACCGGCGCGAGGACGGGAAGAATATCCTGACGATCGTCAAGAAGATTTAAAGACGGAGACACATCACTTTTTCAAAAAAAGCGCAGCGTCCCCGCCATTTTTTATTATTTTTCGTAGAGGACGTTCTCTTCGCCGTTCTTCTGAATAAGGCGGTCGATCTCCTTGAGCATCAGGTCCCGCCGCTTGAGCACGGCGTTGATCTCTTCGTTCGTCGCATATTCGCCGACGGCACTTTTGATCGATTCAAACGTCAATCCTTTAAGTTTCTCGACAAAGGCCCGCGGCAGCTCCTTCATGGATTTATCGCCTTCTTTGTGCTTTTCGGTGTAAATGAGGTTGTCGGTGAATTTTTTCGACGTCCGGAACGAGCGGGAATGGTCGATCAGGAAGATCCTCCAGTCAGAGGTGAACAGGATGTTGTTGGCGTGGCGGTCCTCGTTGGCGATGAGGTTGTCGAAAGCGCGATGGAGATACGTGGCCCGGTTAAAGGGGAAGACTTTGTAAGAAGGCATTTTGACTTTGCCCGCTGCTTTTTCCTCATTATATTTGTTGTAGCTCATCATGCTGTCCATCCACAGCTGCAGAGATCCGAGCTCTTCATTGAACCGGCGTTCGATCGTGGGCGGGACCATATTAAGGTTCAAGAGCTTGTCCATAAGATAAGCGGCGATTTCGTGCTGCCAACTTTCGAGGAAGCCCCCCTGGAGTCCCTTGGCGTTTTTCCAAAGGGCTAAGTGTTTGATGCCCTCTTTTTCGAGCGTGAGCTTCCAGGGATTGGTCACGGAGCCCGGACCCGTGAGCTGGACTTTGTCGACGATGTTTGCCGTCTTGAGGAATTCTTCCCACTTCGACCAGTCAGCGACCTCTTCAGGGAGAAACTGGGCAAACGCCTGGGCACAGAAACCCAGGAAGAAGCAAGCGATAAGAACAAACAATCTCTTTTTCATGTTTAACCCTCCGACGTATTTCCCTCCCCCCTTGATTGGTCAAGGGGGGTAGGGGGGATGAATTTCACGAATTTAAAGTCTTCATTCCTCATTTCTTTCCTCCCCATTAGTTGGCCAAACGGGATTCGTATCTTTAGCTAAAAGTCCCGGCTCAGGCTTCATAATTAGTATAAGACCTTGTCTTCGCCGTTTTTCTTGACCATCGCCTCGATTTCATCCATGAGGAGCTTTATCCGGGCGATGACCGCGGCGGCCTCCTTGTCGGTCAAATATGGCCCCACTGCCTGTTTAAGGCTGGCGAGATCCAAAGATTTGACTTTTTCGAAAAGGGCGCGCGGAACTCGCTGGATGAGATAGGGGCTGCCGTCGTCCTTTCTTTTAATCCCGTTTGCGCCGAGCACTAGGTTTTCCGTGTATTTCTTGGAGGAACGGAACGCCTGGGAATGATCGATGAGAATCGTCCGCCAATCCTCCGTGTAGCGGGTGTTCTGCTGGGTCGGGTCATCGTTGGCGATCAGGCTGTCCCAAAACCGGGCGATATATTTTGCGTCGTCCGTCTGCTTCAGGGCTGCCTTGGGGATTGGAATGTTCTTCTCCATGACATCCAGAGAGCTGTATTTGTTCTCGGCCCACAGGGAGAGGGCCCCCTTTTTTCCTTTAAATTCCCTCTCGATCGTGATCGGGACCATGTTCAGGCCGATGAGCTTATCAAGGCGGTAGGCGGCGATTTCATATTTCCAGCTGTCGATGAAATCTCCCCGTTTTTCATCGGGATTTTTCCAGGCGGCTTTACTCTCGACGTCCCCCTTTCTCAGATAGAGCTTCCACGGCTTCGTGACGCCCTCACCGATCCGTTCGGATTTGGTGATCTCGGCGGTTTTTAAGAATTCCTCCCATTGTTCGCGCGCCGCGACCTCCTCGGATTTGAACTGGCCGCGGGCCGGAAAAACGGCCGCCCAAAGCATAGAAAAAGAAATGACGATAAAGGCTTTCCTTTTCATCGCGAGGCTTCTCTCCGCAAACGACCCTCCATAAAGATGCCTTTAGTTTAATGCTGGAAATTCAGAAAATCAACCGGAAATTGATTTTCTGGAAATGATCATGAAGGCTGAGACGGCAGCGGGTCTTCCCGGCGCCCGTTGGAAGGGGTCTTCCCCTCCAAGTTGACGCTAGGCCGTCGGGTTCAGCGCTGATTTTGCCTTGAGTTTTTTATATTCCCGGATTACTAAAAAGCAGAAAACAATCCAGATCAGGACGACTCCCACGTTCAGTTGAGCGAAGTTTTCTACGCTGAAGCCCAGATAAGTGACTCCTATAAAGAGAGTTAGAGCCGCAAGAGCATCTCCGCCCCGGTAGAAAAATGTGTCGCAGGCCGCCTTGGCCTTGTATTTTTCTTCTCTTGACGTGACGAGGAAAAGGGCCCCCTTGGTCGTATTCATGAGTGAGTAATCGACGCCGTTTTCAAAGCCTTTCACCCATTTGATCAGAACGAGAGATGCCCCTAAGCCCACCAGGCTATATCCTCCCAAAGCGATGAACGGGAAAATGAGAAGGGCTCCGGTGATTCCGAACCATTTGAAAATGCGAGACACGAGAAAGAGTTGAACGAGCAGAGCCACGAGGTTGTACAAAAACTGATAATCCGAATAGACGCTGCCGATGAATTGTGTTTTATCCAATCCCCCGGTCGTACCCAATTGAACGGCTTTAGTCGCCGCTTTATCGACCGTAAGACCCCAGATATTTTCTCCCGTATAGTTGACATAATTGAGGAAGAAAATGAGCAGGGCATAAAAAAGGAGATATCGGCTTTTTAAGACCAGGCGGAACCCCCCTCCCTTTTTAAGGGGCTGCTCTTTAACTTTTTCTTCTTCTAAAATCTTCGGATCGACTTTGAAGGCTCTTTGTCGAATTTGCCTGATCTCTCTCTTGTGAATGCCGATCGACAGGACGATACAGATTCCGAGGAG
>Ga0315282_10001879_pt1 | contig 39181 bp, 18 predicted proteins | sample YL17G07_20_MG_FD_203693 | JGI IMG/M metagenome (GOLD analysis project Ga0315282, IMG submission 203693) | Sediment microbial communities from Yellowstone Lake, YNP, Wyoming, USA - YL17G07_20 | ecosystem: Environmental > Aquatic > Freshwater > Lake > Sediment | place: USA: Wyoming | collected... | reverse complement strand
AATTGCTGTTCAGGAGCCAGAGTGGGAAGAGCGTCAGTACATCGGTCTTGGTCACCTACGATATCATCCAGGGTAAGCTCATTGCCCTGAAGGGGAGTCTTGACACGCCGTTCGTCTGGGATGTGCCATCAACGAATCCAGTCCTCTCATTCTCACTCGACAAAGCGACACTCGACCTCGAGACCATCCTCATTGATGGGAGACAGAGTCTGTGGCTCGACGGGGGTCACTCTATCGGCTGCACGTTCAACAAACTTGCGATCAAATGGAGTGACTTCTCCGTCGCGTCGGGCGAGATTATCTTCGACAATGCGTTCGCACTGATGGCTTCCGTCACAGACAGTAGTGTCTCGTACAAAGCTGTCAGAAGAGATACCGTGCTCACCGCGGCGACTGGGTTTCTCCTGCAACTACCGCAAACGTTGACCCTTAATCGCAGCGGACTCACCGTGACCGGATCCGGAACCGCAAATCTGAGACTCGACGGAAGGGACCTTGCGTCCGTGGAGGCTCGATTCTCCTCCGATTGCGCATTCCGGCTCAGTCCATTCAATCTCTCCACAGGACAGATCGAGTTCTTCTATAATGGATCGCGTGTTGCCGTTCTCAATCCGCAAGGCTTCTTCCCAGACGTGATCACCCTGGTGTACAAAGCTCTTCCAGACACCCTTCCCCTGCCGGTCTCCTCTGTCGCGTATGCGATACTGAAGTCGGACGGACAGGAACTGATCACGCACACTTCCGATAGCACCGGGCTTCGGCTGCAGACGAAAGCGGGCCAGCCAATTCGGCTTGTGATTCCAGCACTGCAGTACAACAAGCCCGTTCCGCCGGAAGTCGATATCACGCTGAACGTCATCGTCAACCCGCTGACGCTCGCGCTGGTGTCCGGAACGATTGAAGCGACGATACCACCAACGAAAGCCGCTGATTTCGACCTGTCGCAGGACGGCATCCCGTTTGCCATTCAGAAGCTGACGTATCAGAAAGAGTCCGGATTGGATGTCTATAAGCTCGACGGCCAGTTGAACCTCTTCGGCAAAGCAGTGAAGGGAGAGAATGCCCTTCAGCTCACACTTATGCCGGACGGACGATTATCGGGCACGATGAGTTTTTCGACGACGGAGAGCGTTCCAGTCTCAACAGGAAGTGACAGGATCGACATCGTTGTCAACCAGGTGAACGGATCGATCGCTTCACAGGCAATACCCAGACAGATAGCGTTTGACATCAATCTGGCAAGTAACGTCCGTCTGAAGCTCTCGGAAACCCGCTTCTACGGAGCGGCAACAACCATTCGCTTCACACAGGACGGTTTTGAGCTCAAGGACTTCGTGGCGGATTCCGCGAGCGATGCCGCGGTCTTCGATCTGAAATGGGTGCAGCTCGCTTTCTCTGATCTCAATATTCCGAAGCTCTCGTACCAACGAACCGCCGGCTGGGACTACGAATTCGGTGTGTCCATCCAGCTCGTTTTCCCTGATCTCGCCTTGAAGATTCCAAAAGTCGACGGCCTGATCATCGACAAACAGGGAATTCACTTCCCGGCCATCTCAATCCCGGAAATGAGTGACAGCGTGCATTCGTATATGGGCTTTGGCCTGAAACCGCTGGCCTTCCGGATGGCGCCGTTTGTGTACAACTGGTACACCGGCGCGGCTGGCTCATCGGGAGCATGGGGATTCGCGTTCGACTTCGAGTTAAGCTTCCCGCAATTCCCGGCCGGCGCTGCAGGGGAGCTCCGGACACCGAAGGTGAGCATCCTCAACGCCGGATACAGCGACGGCAAGATTACCGCAACGATCGAGACAAAGGATTTCGCCGCTCCCGGGCTGCTGCTGCCGCTGGCTGGTGACGTGGGTCTCTTCGTGCGGAACATATCCGGTGATCTGACTGTAGATGGAGGAGTTCAGAACTTCAATGTGCTGCTTAAGGGAAACCTCTCGCTGCCGGAGACCTTCCGATGCGGAACCGACGACGGTCTCTACGATCTCCTTGCGACGACACTTTCGGTCACCGCCCGGGGCGGTGTCTCGGGCAGTGTGGCGAACTTCGTTCCGCGATGCCCGCTCGATATGGGCATTGGCAAGCTCCAGGTTACGACTTCGACGCTCACGTTTGCATTCACCAGCTCTGTGCAGAGCGCTCTTCTCGATCTCACCGGGACGTTGAAGATCCCCGGTCAGACGAGCGCTGACACGGTCAGGGCCACCGGCTCAATCAAATACGATCTTATCCGCAACGCGATGATTGACGGGTCCATCGCAATCACCCAGCCATTCACGTGGAAGGTACCATCCGATGATCCGGTTCTGATATTTGTCCTCAGAGGGGCGGCGCTGAACAAGGACGGACTGCTGATCAACGGCCAATCCGATTTGCAGCTTGCAGGAGGTGGGTCGGCGGTTGTCAGCATGAACAACCTTCTCATCGACGTCAGAACGTTCGCCGTCAAATCTGGAGATGCGACATTCCGCGATCAGATCGCACTCAAGCTTGTCGTCGACAGCGGTAATCTCAGTTGGAGCGTCGTTTCCCCGACGACAACGCTCACGGAACGATATGCCGCTCTTCTGACGCTTCCATCGACTTTGAAGCTCGATGCGTCAGGACTTTCGGTAAGCGGCGAGTCGAGCGTTTCTCTTCGGTGGAACGACACAACCTGGAGTAGTCTCATATCTCGATATTCGAGTGATTTCTGTATCCGTCTTTCCCCCTTCGGAGTGAAGTCCGGAAAGGCCGAGATCTTCAAAGACGCAACGCTCGCCGCTCGTGTCGATCCATCAGGCATCCAGCCAGGAAATATCCTTGGTGTTGTTCCGCTACCGGATCGGATTGCCCTTCCGGATGAACAGATCGCTTTTCTCCAGATCAAGGAGAACGGCGTCGTCATGGTCGAGACCCAGCCGGTTTCCGGTGGCATGCAGCTCCGTACGGGACCGGGACGAAAGGTCAAGCTCATCATTCCGGCGCTTCAGTATGGAAAGCCGACGCCTCCCTCGATCGACGTCGCCCTGGATATTACAGTCAACACATCGACATACCAGGTTACCGCGGGAAGCATCAACGTAACTGGCGACTCGCTTCTTGTGTTACGGGATGCAGGGATCCCGATCATTCTCACGTCTCTCTCATATGCACGCGGACAGGGAGGCACGTACGGAATATCCGTGTCGGGTATCCTCGATCTTCCGAAGGTCCTGGGGGATCTCAAAATCAACATCGACAATCTGACCCTTTCAACGTCCGGTCTGTCTGGTTCTGTCACCACCGGTGTCTTCGCCGCAGAACACCAGCAGAACGAAACGTATATCCTGCAGAAACGGATCGGCGATCTGGAGATAAAGATTCAAGGTGTGACGGCCAGTTTCGGCGGACAGCAGAGAGAAGTCAAGTTCTCAGGCGACGTCGTGAGCGATGTGTTCAACGATGGGACCAATCCTGCTCCGATCCACTACGCTGCCGCGTTCGATCTTAGCAGGAAAGCGTTCGTGTTCACACTGAGTTTTGCTCACCTGCAGGACGGAGCGATACCGATCTCGATTGCTCGTTTCAAACCGATGGCGGTGAAAAACGATCCGGCAGCGGAGGTCACGGTTTCGGGGGATGAGTTTGCCGTCGCGCTCAGCGGTGTTCTCACCGCCCCGAGACTGTCACAGACATTCTCCCTGACCTTCCGTGGCCTCAAGGTGTCGACGAAATCAGGCGTTTCCGTCGCGTCGATCAGTTATACAAGCGGTGAGGAGCCACACTTCAACCTCTTCGGGGCGGATTTCGTGATCACCAGTTTGGCTCCGTCGTACGACAACAGGGTCCTCTATCTTGCAATGAGCGGTTCTCTGACATTCCTCAACAACCAATCGACCTTCCAGGACTTCAAAATCGGGACGAACGGATCGATCAGTCTGGGCGCAGCTGACTTCATTTCGGGAAATGTTTTCATCGTCCCAGACTATGTGGGGCTGTCGAAAGTCGGCATACGGAGAGATTCCCTCTCCGTCGAAGGATTCGTCCGGCTGCCGCGACCGGCTGACACGACACGGCAGATATTCACCTTCCAGATCGCCCCGAACGGAACGATCTCCGGCGGGTCCGAAATCACAATCTTGAACGCTCCAGAGGAACTCGCCGGGAGAGATTTCTGGATCGCCAAGTTCCACCCGACCTATGCTGCGCTCAGCCTCAATCTTACAAACCTCACGCAAAGCCGCTTCAAAGTCATCGCGGATGTCTATCTCAACAACGATGTGAACAAGCGGATTCAGATCGGCTACAGAAGTGGAGGTACCGTATTCCCCGGGCTGGATGTTTCGTTCGACGGAACCGTGAAGTGGGGGAACGTCAGGGCGTCTGTCAGCGACTTCGACTGGGAATCTTTAAAGCTCTCGGGCCTCACCATCACGGCTCCGGCAGACTTGCCGAGTTTCGGCCTCTCAATGTCCGGACTGATGTCCCTGTCGGTGCCCGGTGTGACAGGAGGCATCAATTTCTCGGATTTGAAGATTGACGCTCTCGAAAACCTCTCCCTTCCGAGAATCGAGGGTGGGGTCCTCTCGCTGGCGGATATTGTCAACCTCGAGATCAGCGAGTTTGGATTCAGCAACACTCCACGTGAGATTTATGTACCCAGTGGATCAGCACCAAGCGGTTCGTCGGCAGCAAAGGCAGACAGCGAAAAGGTCTCAGTGAGCAGTTACGTCCGGTTCGGCGCGAGCATCGATGTTACAGGGGTTGGCAAAGGCGGGGTCGAGGAATTCCTGCTATACAAGACGCAGACGTCGACGAACTTGCTCATACGCAATGCAAACTTCGGGGTAACGGGAGTTGCTGATTTCCGCGTGGACATGAAGTACCAGAACTCAGCGAATGGCTTTGTGCTTCTTGTCGGTGGGAAGGGCAGAGCTGTCGCAACAGAGATCGCGGTCGTCGGCAAAATCGCGCGGTTGAACAATGTAACCAGTCTTGGTCTCTTTGTGGCGGCAGAGGGGCTGGCAATGCCGATTCCCCCGCCGGTTCCTCCCGCAGTGCCAGTAGGCTATCTCACTGGTGTCGGCGGCGGCTTCTTCTTGAACCCGGATCCGGCCGATCTCCAGCTTGTAAAGAGCCTCGCCGGCTTCACCGGAAAGGACGAGCAAACGGCTTCAAAGATCACAGATCCGGGGGGATTCGCTGTTCTCCTCTACGGCAGCGCATCGCTGATCGAGCCAACGGGCACGATGGTGAAGGGGAAGGTTCTTGTTACCATCACGCAGAACTTCTTCACTATCGACGGGCGAGTGATCCTTCTGACAATGGAAAACGTGCTCGAGGGGTCAACGCACCTCGACATTACATGGGCTGGAGGTTTCAGGACGCAAGGCAACATAACTGTCAACATCGATGTCATATCTCTGATAAAGGCAGATGCCACCATAGGTTTCTACTTCTTCGGGACGGATCGATGGGCCATCACGGGCGATATCTCAGCAAAGGTCGTCACTTTCTTTGATATGGAGGGGAAGCTTCTGATCGGCCCGCCAGGCATGGTTCTTTCGCTGAGAATTGGCCAGCCGATCGACGTCTGGCTCATGAGCGTCAGCGCTGGCGTCGAGGCAAGCATCTGGTACAGGCCGAGTATGAGCTGGGGCGCATATGTGAAGGCGTATGCGGCGGTCTCGGTTCTCGGGGGCACGGCATCGGCAGAAGGATATCTCCGGGCAGCACTCCTTGGAGCCCCCGCTTTTTACCTCTACGGCGTCGCTGATCTGAAGGCGCAGGCGTGTGGTGCTGAGTGGGAGGGGAGTGCCTGGGTGAAGCTTTCCGCGGCGGGTGTTGACGGGGGATTTGGCAAAGATCCGCAGCTCGAACAGCTTATCGCCGATGCCCTTGATACGTCGAATAAGCTCCAGGCGGAAAAAGGCAGGATCGAGACAGAGATCCAAAACAGTCGGACTACTCCCCCCGCAGTAACAAAGCAAGACCTCCAGGTCGCGTTTGAAAGCCTCTTCGCCGGTGCTCAGGCTATCAAGAGTGGTCGCGATGCCGTAGCGGGGACGTCGCCGATGGGATTGATCTACGGGGAAGAGCAGTACGGCGGCTACGTAGAAGCTGAACACCGCATGTTCGATTTTATCGTCCGAAAGATCTACCTCGAGGCTCCCCCGGCGAGCGTGAAGGACCAGCTTGCAGCCGATCGAGACTTGCTTGATCAGACAACGAACCTTTTCAACTCCCAACGAAATGCAATGGCAAGCCGTTTGCAGCTGCTCAGTGCCGCGCTCGGGGTAGCCACACCTCCTATTCCACCTATCGGAGATGTCAATCCCGTCAGATCGGTCAGCTTCGAGGTGAGCGCGACGCAAATACCGACATTCACACTCGACGAGGCGATGGCAGTGCAGAACGTCGCGCTCTTCTCAAAGATTGAGAGCGACAATCAGAAGAACGACTCGGTGATCGTCGCAAAGATCGCGGCCCTCCAGGGAACGATCGAAGGAATGGAGAGGGTCATGTATGGGTACGGGTCTCTGTACAGCTCGATCTTCGAAAAGACTGAAAAGTTTTATATGGACCAGGCGTATTGCTATTCGGAGGAAGTGCAATTCGCTGGAGATAAAATGGACACCCTCAGCAAGAGGGTATTTGACCTACAAGCGATGATCGACATGAAATCGAGAAGGCTTACCGATCAGCAGCAGCACGATGTGACCCGGTGGCGCTATCAGAAGATTCTGGACCTAACCCAGGATCCGGCGTCAGCGCAGAAGATGCAGGCGTGGGAGAGCGCTTGGGCTGCCATGGATGCCAATCAGCGTCTTGGCGAGTGCAATTCGAAGGGGATGACGCTGTGGTACTGGACAGCGTGGTACGGTCTGCAAAAGCTCGTCCCGCAAGGGAACACGATCGCGAATGCCGCACAAGCCAACCTCGAATCGGAACGATCAAGGCTCTTCGGCGCACAAGGAATCTACACACGCGCTGTTGACTCTCTGATGCGGTACAAGTCAGCGCTTGCCGAGAATCTGTACAACATCCTTGACCGCTATGCAGCCGTCAAACGGGAGAAGGAGAGGAGCGACCAGCTGGCGACTGCGAGGGCAGCGAATGCTCGCTACAGGCTCATTCCTGCGAGGCCGGTCGTACAGGGCGGTGGAATGTCTCTTGCCGAAATCGAAGCCAAGCGTGATTCCGTTCGCCGCATCCTTGAGGTTTCGCGTATCACTTCGCTGTCGTCGACGGTTTACACAGGACCTCTCCCATCGCGTACATGGGTCTCAAACGCAGTCGGCTTTCGCTGGGACGCAACGCTCAGTTCGCTGACTGGCCTCTCGATGTCCCGGGACTACGACTATTCGACCCGATTGGACAACGAGCCGTGGCAGGTCTGGGGTCATTCGATGACCATGACACGCCTCTTCCTGAAAGGCGCGGGCACTTCGGCGGAGAACAGAACTCTGTGGCTCCGGATCCGTTCGGGAGCCGGATACACGAATGAGCGGTCGATTTCATTCGCGCTCGCATATCCCGTGTACCCGAAAGGCGCTCTCCCCAGCTCGCCAGTGACAACGGGAATGACGGCGGACAACTCTCCACCGGCAGCTCCGTCGGTTCGCCTCTCGACGTACAAGAAGTCGCCGACCAACAGTCTTGCCGTGTCGTCGAACCGGACCCAGATCGAATGCGGTTTTTCCGCGTATGACCAGGAGTCGGGCATCACGGAATATCAATATGCGGTGGGGAGCAACCAGTGGTCCACAGACATCCTGGGGTGGCAATCGGCAGGCGGACGTACCGATATTGTGATAACCCAGCTCGCTCTCGGGCACGGACAGAGATACAACGTGCTTGTGAAGGCCCGCAACGGGGCAAACCTCTGGAGCAGCGCCGGTGCATCCGAGCCCCTGCTAATCGACACGACGAGGCCGATTCCTCCTCAGAAACTAATTGAGGGAAGATCTGGGCTTATGCCTCCTCCGCCGCAGGCGGTTCCGACTCCTTCACCGCAGCAGCAACCGATCTCCCCTTTGTCCCCGCAAACCGGTTCGGTGACGACTATCCCACCCATACCGTTGCCTGCAGCGGTGCTTCAGGGCTCCGGCGGGTCAGGAGGTGTCAGTGGTCCGGCTGGTAGCGCAGTTTCTCCCAGGTTCGTGGTCAACTGGGGGCCAGCAGACGATCCTGAAAGCGGAATCCTGGACTATCAATACCGCGTTGTGCCGATCTCCAGACCGGGACAGACGGCGTCTCAATGGGTCTCAGTTGGGCCGAATGTCCTCACCGCCACCATTGAGGGAGGAATTCTTACGTATGTCGACTCCTTCCAGGTCGAGGTGAGGGCAACCAACAACGCCAAACGGGAAAGCGGTGTGACGGTGGCGGCCGCGTTTCGTCCGATTGATCCATCAGCACCGTCAACTCCAAACGCGCCGATTGCTGCTGGGATTCAACATCTTGCTGGAAAGATATTCCTGATCATCGCGACGCGATCCAGTGATCCCGAGTCAGGCACCATGGGATATCAGTACGCAGTCGGCACGACTCCTGGGGGCACTAGCGTGAAATCGTGGACCTTCCCGGTTGATTTCAGAGAGGCTGATCTCGGCCCGGCAGACTCCTGGATGCTTCCCAACTTAGCTCTCACTCCTGGAGGGCGGTACTATGTCAGCCTGCGGGGTGTGAATGGACAGGGCATGTCCGGACCTGCGTGTGTTTCGGGGCCATTGGTTTTTGATCTCACACCGCCTGTCAAGCCTACGATGACACCATCAATAGCCACGGCGCAAGATGGATCTCGACAGCTACGCCTCGATTTCTCGAATATCTCCGACCCCGAAAGCGGCATAGCCCGGATTGAATATTGCATCGGTACATCGATGGGGACAACCAACAATCTTCAATGGCAGTCGGTTGGCAATGTGACGTCGACATTGGTCGACCTGTCAAGACTCAGCCCGATCCGCACAACCAACTACTATCTCGGTGCTCGGACATTCAACAACGCCGGCATGCAATCGCCGGAGTTCTGGACATCGGTTCAAGTTCCAAGTAGGACTCGACAATGAAGAATTCCGTTATAATCACGTTCAGTATCCTCGCAGCCATCTCGTCTGTTAGCAGTCAGCCGCGGCGCGAGGTATTTGCCCTCTCGCACGGCGACACCGTTGCCCTCTACATGATGACGCCTCCGTCGTCCCTCCAGGGCTTCCTGGTGTACCGCCAAGGACCTTTGCCGACCCGGGAAGGATACACCCTTCTGACAAAGGAATCGCCCATCCGTCCCGTCGTCGATCCCGAGAACATGATGGCCATGCTTGGACCCGATTGGGATCTCGTTGCCCGTGCCACGGAAACTGATGATCCCTTTATCGCGCTCAGAAGAATTCGGGGAAACGAGATGCTCGGCCGATCCCTATCGCTCCTCAGCCCCCGCGTAGCACAGATTACCGGTCGCTGGTTCTGTGACACGGCGGCTCGGCGCGGAAAGGACTATTCATACAAAATCGTTGTCGTTGATGATACCGGAAACCGTCTCGATTCGACGACCGTGCGCATGACCCTCACCGACTATGCACCTGCACCGCCGACGAATGTCAGAGCTTCCCTGGGGGACGGTGGCGTGAAACTGACGTGGGAGTATCCGAAGTGGAAGGGGCTCCCGAACGATGCTGCTGTCCGCTTCGATGTCTATCGCCGTGCGGGAAAGGAAAAGATGGAGCGGGTCAACTTAATGCCGATACTCCGCAGCGATGCAAGCCTGAAGCAGTATGTCGATCTCCTTTTCTCCTACGGAACCGAGTACACCTATAGTGTGACAGCGACCGATCCTCTCGGGTGGCAAAGCAAACCATCCGTGCCAATAACGTTCACTCCACAGGACAAGACCCCCCCTGCAGTTCCCGCAGGGCTTCAAACACAGAGTGGCGAATCGTCCGTTCTCCTCACCTGGAACATGAGTCTCGATCTCGATGCCGCAGGGTACAACGTTTATCGTGCAACGGGCCTGAAAGAGGAACCGGTACGACTGACCAAAGCAGTGATCAAGCTCGATAAGCCGTTCTATGTCGACAGCACTGTCCAGAGCTACAGGCAATATTTCTACTCAGTAACCGCTCTTGACAACGCGAACAATGAAAGCGCCCACAGCAACGCCATCATGGCAATGACGAAAGACCTAACGCCTCCGGGTCCTCCGTCAGATATGACCTTCAAGCTGGAGCGGCGTGTTCTGAAACTATCCTGGAAGCCCTCACCGTCAATGGATGCCGTAGGATACAATGTGTATAGGGGAGAAACACTCGAGCGCCAGCCCCTTGTGAATCGCGACGCTATCCGGGCAACCGTGTACGCAGACAGCGGCTACCAGGGTAAAGGTCTTATTCCGGGTCGGCGGTTTCTTATCAGCCTGACAGCAGTCGACAGCGCACGCAATGAAAGCAAACGAGTAACAGCAATCGTCGATGTCCCCGATGATGAACCGCCCACCCCTCCCCAGTCGTTCCACGCGGAGAATGTCGAAGGTCGTTACGTGGAGGTTAGCTGCGGACCGAGTCAGTCTTTCGATGTCGCTGCATATGAGCTCTATCGGTCGGACGAGAAGAAGAGCGATACGCGTTTGACGCAGTTCCATCTCGCCCCATTCCGCTATCGTGATACGACCGTGACGAAGGGGACTCGGTATCGATACTATGCAATCGCCGTCGATTCAGCGGGAAATCGGAGCGAGAAGAGCAGGATCGACACGATCCTCGTACGTGATTTCACACCGCCGCCATCCCCCCGGAATCTGGCTGCTCGGGTTACCCAACAAGGAGTGGAGGTGAAGTGGGAACGCGTGGTTGATTTTGACCTGGATGGGTATGTCGTGTTCCGGTCAGATATTCCGGGAGGATCCGGGATCCGCGTCTCGAAGTCGCCGGTGAAATCACTCTCGTTCATCGATCCTGAGGGAAAGAGGAACAACTATTATACGGTTCGTGCGATTGATACCTCTACGAACGAAAGCGTTGCCAGCAGTTGGGTCCAAGCCCATTGATGCATTGGGCATGAATGCACAATCTCATGTCCTGAGGACGATTGTTCTCGTGGGACTCACCGCGTTCTTGCCGGCTACGGCTCTCGGGCAGTCGGACCTCCAAACCGGCATCAACGCCTACTATGCAGGCGATTTCTCGAAAGCAGCAGTCGATCTCGAGAAGTATATCAGGATCCGTCCGGACGATCGGCGTGCGCACGACTATTTGGCAAAGGCGTATGTCAGACTCGGCGATAACACACGAGCGATTGACGCGCTGGTGCGGGCACTCAGGATGTTTCCTGGCGAAGTCGCCTTCCGGGGACTGCTGGGACAACTGTATGCTGCAGTTGAGAAGTACGACGAAGCCGAAAACCAACTCATGCTCTACCGACGCGCGAACCCTGCAGATACTGCCATCACACGGGTTCTCGCCGGTGTCCTGCTTGCTCGCGGTGTCAGCGCTGCCCAGGCCGCCCAATGGAAAGAAGCAGCGGAATTCTTCGATCGGTCCATGGGGTTGGACTCTACCACTGAGGCCGCCCACGTTAACCTGGCGGTCGCGCTCGCCAATGCGAAAGAGTTCAAACGAGCTGCAGTGATTGCGGAAAACGCAATCCGGCGCTTTCCAAGAAATCTGGCATTGCGCAAAGTATATGCCGCAACGCTGATCGGGTCCGGCGACTATGCTGAAGCGTGTAGCGTGCTGGAAGAGTACCGAAAACTGGATCCGGATGATATGGAAGCGGGACTCCAGCTCGCTGCACTCTACAGGAACCTGAATGCAGCAGACAGGGCTCTTGCGTTGTACGATGCGCTCATTGTTCGTCACCCAAAAGACAGGCGTGCGTACGAGGCCTTGATCCAGTACTGGTCGAACTATTTCCGTTACGACAAAATCCGCGAGACCTACGAGCGTCTCGCCCGCGAGCATCCGTCCGACATGACGCTTCTGAACTCGATAGCAGGGACGTATGAAAAGGAGAGGAAATGGAGTGAGGCGCGGAATGTCTATCGACGCTGGATTGAACAAGACTCCCTGAATCCAGAGCCACTACTGGCTGTTGCCTCGACTTTTCGAAGGGACAGCAACGAAGTGGCTGCAGCAACTGAGCTTGAGAAGTTGTTCAGGATTGCACCGCGGCACGAAAGAGCTCTGGCAATGATGGGTGACATACTTGAGAAGCGAGGGAGATTTGATTCTGCCCGGGAGCTCTACGCCCGATTCATGAACTGGCATCCGAACAATGCCAGACCGTATCACAGAATAGGTGTGGTCTACAACCGTCTCGGTCTCATCGATTCTGCCCGCCTGTCCTTGGAACGAGCGTACACTATTGACCCAGCGGATCCCTATCCTATTGCAGAGTTGGCAGGGATCGCCTCTTCTACGGGGGATTCCATCTCTGCGCTGAAACTGTACCGTCAGGCTTTGATGGCTACTCTCCGGTCGATGCAGCGCCGGCAGCAACAGTTGGTGACACAAATGCAGGCCGAGAAAGATCGGATGGGCCTCGATGATCTTCAGCAACTGTCTGTTGCGGGGGAGGGTTTCTCAGGCCTTCGTGATCTCTACGGTCTTTGCCTGGATGCTCTCCGTCGGGGGATGTTGGCAGAATCGTTCAAGGCGATGCTGGATGATTATCTGCGGGAATATCCCACCAGCATTGTGCTTCTTCTCGCCGAGGGTGAATGGTACGAGCGAGAAGGGTCGCGCAAGCATGCTCTGGAAATGTACACTCGGCTTCTCAGCATCAGTCCGACGGTTGTTCAGGCAATCACGGCCATGGCTCGATTGCACGAACAGAACGGCGATCTGGAATCGGCAATCCTGGACTATCGCCGCTTGCAGTCGATCGATGCGGCCAACACCGCTGCCTATGACGGCCTGCTTCGCCTGCACGACAGGCTCGGCAGGCTCGATGAGTTGTGCGATGAATGGAAACGACTTTACAGCGTGCGATCTGATGACAAGATATTGAAGGAGAGATTGATCGAAGCTTTGCACAAAGCAAACAGGCGTGAGGAGGCAAGAAACCTCACGCATTGAGAACGGACGACGTCGTGTCCTCCAGCACAATCTTGAAGCAGGGGGAAGAGGATCTGGCCCCTTCTGGTTCTACTTGTCTGCGCGGCATTCTCAATGCTGCCAAAACGCCGGAAGGCCTGCCTAGCGGCATTAAACCGTTGGACAGACTTGGAGATTGCCGGATGGCGGGCCTAGGTAGGGGTTCAAGTCAGAAACGAGTTGAAACTGATTCGCGGCCAGCGTACATTGACCCAGAGTCACAATCCGGACGCGGACAACACAGATAACTCTGTGTCAGAGCGGTTCAGAGTTGAAGGCGTTCTTGAACTCTACCGTGTTGCCGACCTCTCTCCTCTCCTGAGCCGCGGGTTTTCCTGCCCGGAACGGCTTATTACAAGCTACGTTCATCACCAACAACGCTACAGTCATCGTGACGCATGGGATGCGCACTCTCGCGATGAATCTCATCCGTGGATACGCATGGCAAAGTGGAGTAGTCTGCTTCCTATCTACTCTGAACTACCTACACACCAATCTGCCACCGACACAGAATGGAACAGGTCGATTGTCATGTTAGAGCGCATCACATTCAATGAAAGGGAAGGCCGCGGGAACGATCACGCAATGCTAGACACTCACGCATCAAGCTAAGTCGAGCCACTTGTATCAATAAGGAGGACTAAGCATGAAAAGGAACATGTTGGTATTGGCGACAATCGTGTTTGTGGTCGCGGCTCTTGCCCAAGCACAAGTGAAGAAATACGACATGAAATCCGGCGTCGTGACCTACGAGTCGATCATCAAGATGGGAGACTTTCAGATTAAGAAGAAAGTTGTGGTCTCCTTCGATGACTTTGGCATGAAGGAGTGTAAAGAGACTTTTGCGAGGGACAAACTGGAAGAAAGTTTCTTCAGTGATGGGAAGGACCTGTATCTGGTGAAGCCCGGTGGCAAGACTGCCTATAAGCGGGGTACTGCCTCTCGCGGCACCGAACTGCGGGTGGAGTGGTCGGAGTTCGGCACTGAGAAGGATCGCCAGTCCGGCAAATACAAGAAACTGCCTGCAATGAAGGTCGCCGACAAGAATTGCGAGGCATTCGAATATAACGACGGAAAAGGAACTGTCACTCGATACGCCGGTTGGAACAAGATCTTGTTGTACATGAACTTGAAGACGAAGGACATGGAAAGTACTCAACGAGCTTTGAAGGTAGAGGAGAATGCAAAGGTGCCAGCGGAAAAATTCAAGGTTCCTGCAGGATTTGCGGTGCAGTAGCGTCAATGCTGAATGCTCTCGAAGAAAGCTGAATTTCATATTGATGTCCCATTGAAGGAGAAAGAAATGAGTGCAAAAAGAATTGTCGCAACTGGGTCGATTCTGTTTTGGGTACTATCCATTTGTGCAAGCAGCGTTTCGCGTCTTGCCGCTCAAGTCCCAAAGTCAGAAAAGGAGATACCAATTTTTCCCGGTGCAGTCCGTGATACGGACAAAGAGTCTGCCTTGAAGAGCGAACAGGGTGGGGAGATCAGTCCGAATGTGCGAAGCGGTGTGCTCAAAGTGTACATGACGGGCGCATCGGCAGAGGAAGTGTTCAAGTTCTACCTCCAGAAGATTGCCGCAAAAGAGGGGGCGCCAGGTATAGACCCGAGGGGACTCGAGCGAGGTGCGGTATCTCAAGCATCGTATCAAATCTCCTACTATACGGATGAGTTTTTTGAGGATTATGAAGGGTATCATGGTGCGTGGAAAAAACAGAGTCTTATGAAAAATCGAAAACCTTACACGTCCGGGAAATGGGTCACAGGAGGTTATATCAATTGGTATAAGAAAGAAAGCAATGATGATCTCACAACGTTCTACATCAATATCGATGACGAGAGTTTTGATGATTTCGCGAAGAAATATAAGACTGCCACAAGCATTCGCATTAGCGTAGGGACTGAAAAGTCGGAGCAGGCAATGCGGGAAGAGACCGATGTGCAGATGGATCAGAAGGTCGAGGAACTTGCTAAATCTCTGAAAAGCAAACCGCCAACCGCGAAGGAGCTTGGTGCTCCCCTGTATCCCGGTGCTACATTCAATGCAGAGGCTACTGCTGGCATGTCAGCCGGCAACGACTATGCATACTATATCTTTCTGACGACGGATCCACCGTCGAAAGTCGCCGCCTTCTATGAACAACAGCTGAAGATCAAAGCGGGAAAGCAAGGGGGCGCATACATGATTCCGCTCAAAGGAAAACTGCCTCTACCCGACGAAGGTATCTCGATTGAACCAAACACCATGTTTGGCGGCAGCGCAAAAACCGTCATCACCATACAGAAAATGATGGGAAAGAGCGAAGAGTGAGTATAGTCTGGAAGCCTGCAGCGAACCCTATTTGAAAGATAGATCGCCATTGTTGCAGGATGCCGCAACTTCGTCCCGACTTCGCCGGGCTGGAGACAAAGCGTTGCCCCGCTGTCAACTGGAATTGACCGTTGGTGGTACACGAGATTTCTTAATCTTCGATCGATTCTCCGCAAACTCTTTCTATACAAGGAGGATATTATGAAACGCATTCTGATGATCTGCATCGTGGGCTTGATCTCCTTGCCCGCGACAACCGGAGCTCAGGAAACTGAGTTCAAGGATACTCCGTATCTTTCGGGCATGCCAGATTACGATATCTGGTCGGCAGAGGACAAGGAGTTCGACGCATATCAGTTCTGCGACGGCAAGAAGCTGGTGACGGTAGAAGGTAAACTGTGGAAACGGGAGTATGGATTGAAGAACGATGGGAAGGAAGCGAGCGGACTTCAGATCATCAGGAATTACTCAAACGCCATCAAGAACATGGGTGGAACAATCCTCATCGAGGGGACCAAAGATGTGACGGAAAAGGTCTGTGCGAGCGAGGCAAAATATGCCCGTCAGGTGACGGGGAAAGTCATCAAGGGCGGAAGCGAGCTCTGGGTTGAAGTGGGCTACTATGATTACAACGGTACGTATTTCATCACGATTGTCGAGAAGCAATTGATGAAACAGGATGTCACGGCGAGCGCCATGCTCGACGCCCTCAACCAACAAGGGCATGTAGCGCTCTACATAAACTTTGACACTGGCAAGTCGACCATCAAACCTGAGTCGGAACCGATCATCGCACAGATTGTAGAGCTTCTCAAGGCAAACCCGGATCTCAAACTGAGTGTAGAAGGACACACGGATAATGTTGGAAGTCCGAAATCAAATCAGACACTGTCCGAGCAAAGGGCGAAGGCGGTCGTCGGTGCACTTACTGCTCAAGGGATCGCCGGAGAACGCCTGAGCGCTGTGGGTCATGGGCAAGATAAGCCCATCGCTGACAACAACACAGAAGATGGAAGAGCAAAGAATCGTCGGGTGGAGCTGGTGAAGAAGTGAATTGACCTCTCACAATTGACATCTCTGAGAATAGCGGAGACCCCCAAATTGTGTCACACCCGCGAAAGCGGGTGTCCAGAAATAGGCCATGTACTGGATTCAGGCCCTTTGCTTCGCCCGGCCGGAATCACCTTGGTCGGGTTTCTGATATGACTTCTCATGGAATGGGGAGAAGTGCGATGATGAAATCACTCAGCGTAGTGAATCGATGCTGGGATCGCGGAACCCTCAAGCTCATGATCTCTCTTGTTGTTTCGTGCTTGCTCCACGTTTCTGGATTTGCCCAAGGATTAACGCCGAAACTCTCTGAAGGCGAGATCAGGTCCGTAATTCCCATCTTGAAAGCCGAGATCGCAGGGTACGGCCAGCTTGAGAAAGGAATGGAGTCAGAGCGAGATGCGCGTCAAGCACTCTTTGACGGTATCAAATCAGGAAGAATCGACCCTCTCGCGTGGCTGAAGCAGAAATCAAAATACGTCATTGTTCCGCCAGGAGCGGTGTACGAGCCTGCCTGCTCACGCGCTGCATCGATCATGGGTTGGGATTCACCTGGCAGGCAAGATCCAGAAGTTGCCGGTGTCCTCCCGCCTCCTGTGCATCCCACGGCTATCTTCACACTCGGAAAAGAGATCCCTGCAATCAACAAGTATCTTCTTGGGAAGAACATAACAGACGAAAGTTATAAACGATTTCGTGAGAACCCGATCAATATGGACCACCCAAGTTATCAGGAGATACGGTCCACTCTCGGCAAGGTCCTAGCGTTCTATATTGACGAGGGGTTCTCTGCTGACTTTTCTATGGGTGGGAATACTGTGAATTTCTATCCTCGCGATGCTGAGGGAGAAATAGCAGGCACGGTTTGGGATGTGCAGGTCGAACTTTTTGACCCGTCGAATCCTGACGTCGTGAAGAACTGCCGGTCGCATCCTCTGGGGCCATCCATAGAGATCAGGGCGGGCGACAAACTGATGGACAAGGCGTTCAAACCCGTTGAGACGAAAGTGGGCACGGACGATGTCAAGATCAAGAGCGCTCTGCAGAAGGCAGGCATCACGGAGGATCGGTATGGTGAAATAAAAGCGGCTCTCATCATGGCACGCACAGGAAGCCAGAGTCCGGAAGAGGAGGAGCCCGCTGCGCTTGATTTCAAACCGACTACGCCGGAGGAGAAGCAGGCGGCTGAGGCCGTTGAGATGATGAGGAAGGAAATCCGAGTGAAGAAAGACAACATCAAGCTCTACTTGCAATACAAAGCCGAGCTTGACCCGATGCTCGATGTTCTTCAGAAATACATGGGTGGGCAATGAGGGGTGATAGAAGGATTGGGTGAGACACGACACGCGGGATTCACCCTTGTGCGTTGAGCTTGCCGCAAAGAAAGTGGGAGGTATGGTTATGAAGACATACATGACTCTGATGCTTGTGGTCAATCTCCTCATAGTTTTGTTTTCGGGTCATGGTTATCAAGCAGAGAAGATAGAATTGCCGTTCTCTTCCCTCTTCTCTGCGGCAGCCTCAGGTAATGTGATCTATTCCGTTCAGCAGAGTAAGCTGGATCAGGAATACAGAGAAGCGATGGAGGCTGCAAGAAAACTCCTGAAACAGCCGATCGGAACACCAGCCGTTCCTCCCGACATCAACCTGAAGTGTACAGAAAGTGTAGCGGTTGAAAGATTGGGTGGCGTGTACTACAAGAGTCTTGTTCAGCCGGAGGAGGCACTCTGTCAAAGACTGCTTTTAGCAGCCAAACAGCTCCGCCTGGTATCTTCAGGCGCAGAAGAAAAGGCTAATGATGCTATCCTCACTGCAGGCCTGTTGTTCAAGCGCAATTTCAGAAAGGTAGATGCTATTATCAGGACGTACAAACCCAGCCCGGAGAAGTTGGGTGCTGTGGGCTATGCTTCCCTTCGGGTATACAAGGAAGCTGCATTGCTCGGGGAGAAGGAAGAATCACCTATGGATGTGATCGGTGGGTGGGCCGCCAGGGTTGCTGACAAGTACTTGGGAGAGCTTCGCAGGAATCATGACTATAAGGCCATATCCGCCTTTCTTCAACTGAGCAAGCTGGCAAGAATGCTCGGTGTGAGCGAGTCCGAAATGAGTGGTCTGAAGGAGCTGTCCGCTGCCATGGTTTTCAAAGTGGATTTTGATGCCACCTGCTGGGTGAGCGCGGGATCGCAAACGGTGACGCTGAAAGGGGATGCTAAACTGACCGCTGGTCAAAATCTGCAGCTTCTGATGGGTGAAGGGGGTGGGAAATATGAATCGTACGCCGGTGGCGGCGGTGGTGGAGGAAGGATGCAACTGCCAATTAGCTACTCTGTCTCGATGAAACTTCTTGAATTCAAGCCCTGTGATGGGACAGCAAAGCTCTCTGTTGACAGAATCGGGGCAGACAATGAGACATGGATTTCCCCGCAAACCGGTGAGAGATTCACGGCCCCGGGGAAAGAGGTGGACTTGTTTGTCAAAACGGTGGTCGACCAGCTGTTTCAGGGGTACCGCGCCGAGGGAGGGGGATTTAACTTCTCCATGCCGATTTCCAACCTTCAGGCCCAGATGTGCACCGGCAATTTCACTCAGACAGGTACCGTCAGTAAATCGGGCGAGAGTTTTTCGGCTTCGATCACGTTCAACATCACTATTACTCATACTCCAAATTGATGTGTCATCCTCTCTATTGAGTCCAATCCAAAGGAGGTACAACATGAAAAGATTAACTGTTGCGCTCTTGCTCGTTGCTTTTCCTTCACTTGTTTGGGCTCAGAAGATCGGCGTTCTTGCCTTTGAGGACGCCGCCAACGCCGGTCCGGAGCTCGGCGAACAGGTGGCAAAGTTCATTCGCTCTGAGCTGCTGAAAAACAAGAAGTACATCCCAAAGTTTATTCAGTACAAGGCCGAGGAGGGCGAATCGACATCGATTGATTTTGAAAAAGCGGTGGAGCTGGGGAAAAAGAACGGGGTGGACTACGTTGTGATCGGGACAATTCTTGAAGCTGAGGTGACCAAGGGCTCCGCCGGTGTAGGAAACGTCACCATCATGGGGCAACCGGTCGGATCTTCATTGCGGAGTGTCACGGCGACGATCACCATTCAGGGGGATTTGATTTCCGTATCGACGGGAAAGTTGATCGATAGTTACCGGGCAACCGGCAGCAAGACCGACCGCTCGGTCGGAGCGGACGCGTCCACGGAATGGGGAACCCTGAATGTGGGAGGCGAGGGGAGTGGGAACACGCCGAATGCTCAGGCGCTGCGTGAGGCAGTGGAGGATCTCGTCAAGCAGATGCCCACGGAACTTCAGTAATTCCGAAGCGCAAATCTTTGCTGATCGCTTTTTCCCGTGCGAGCAGGGGGGGAGAGGCCGGCCTGAGTTTGTGTTGGTGAATGAGTCCTCTCTGCTGATAGCGCGACGATCCTTGTGACCGTGGAACTCCTTGTCCTCTGCTGACGAGTAAGTTGAATTGGGGTTCCGATGTGATCGATGATAGAGTGGCCTTGAAATTGACCGATTTCTCGATCCTAGATGGGATTTGCCATAGTTTCTGCTACTATTCCAATGCCATCTCAAACGTTGTGTCGAGAGTTGCAACTGCCGTAAGTATCCGGCCCCCGTCCTTCGACTCGCTTCGCTCGCTCAGGACAGGTGCTTCGACTCGCTTCGCTCGCTCAGGACAGGTGCTTCGACTCGCTTCGCTCGCTCAGGACAAGTGCTTCGACTCGCTTCGCTCGCTCAGGACAAGCTACTCCAGGGGCCGATTCTGAAAAGATTCGGCCTCTTCTTTCTCATGAGCCGGAGTTGAACCTTCAACGAAGCACGAAACTTTCCAAATCCTCCGCCAAGGTCACTGCTGCCTGTTTTAGCTCCTCCCGATTGGAATAGAATAATACGCGAACAGCACCGGCATTTGGAGCGACGAGCTCTTCCCGACTCACCGAAAGCTTCGAATTGACAATCAATGCCAGCCGTCGGTTTCTCATCAGGCGGATCTTCTCGATTTTCTTTTCAAGATAATCCCTTCTCCAGAATCCAATGATCTCGATGAGAACTTCGGTTGATGAACGGGACGAGCGTGCGACAAAATCAGGTACCATCAAGAGCTTGCGAGCGCCACCTCCCAGCAGCACCAGCGCGCCTTCATAGACCAGATTCCAGTGTGGAGCATTCTTCGTGAAGTACTTCTGAAAGGCTTCTTCATCGTCAGAGCGAAGGATGGCGGAGGGTTCTGGATTTTCCCCGAAGAAAAATTGACTGCACGAAGCATCAAGGAAAAGGCTCCGCACAGTCTCTGGACGGTCGATCGCTTGAGAGAGGAGCTCGGCTCTCAGGCTCCAATCCTCTCCAGCGTGTTGGAGCACCAGAAGGGCGAATTGGAACAGTCGATTCCAGTACATGGTGGTTCTTGCAAACAGTGCGTGTGGGCCAGCGATATCCAGGAGCAGCATATCAGCAGTCCCACTGGCGTCGATCATGAGGCCGAATCGCTTGGCGCCCCAGAGGAGTTGGACGTACGAGAGCTGACCGTGAGTTCGAGCAGGTATCCGCAGAGTGAGACGAACAGCGTTGCGCAGCATCAGCCGCAGCCGCTCCCGGTTCAACGTGCGGATGGCCTCTGCAGCAACGTGACGGCTTTCCGCCGGCGGGAAGACTAACCGCCGCTCACCCGCCGTATCAGCAAACATCGCCTCGTTCAACAGACCTGGTTCGACCTGCACGTTGGCAGCAACGGTTTGAAGAACCGATTCGCGATCGGCCGAAAACAGACCAACGTCGGGAGATGCTGGCAAGTATCCTCTTTTCCATGCCGTGGTGAAAATCTGCTTCCGGATTTCCTCGGGATCGATCCAGGTTGGAAGGTCGATCATTCGACTGGAAGCCACAGCACGGAGCAATTCCGCTCGGAGTCGGCGATCTTCTTCTTTCTCGTCTCGTGTCATCATCTGTGCGACCGCCTCCTCTGCATCGATCAAGCGTTCTCCTTCGAATTCCCGGAGATCCCTGATCATCTTGCTGACTCTCTCGACAACGGTTGCGTCGCACAGGTCGAGGAAGCCTTTCACGGTCATCTCAATGTGTCCTTTTTTCTCGGGATGGACCAAGAGATTTCGTACACCACGGCTTGCTTCCCGGCGCGCTTGCGAAGAACCCTGCCGCGGCGCTGAATATATTGAACCGTGTCTCTCCTGCGGTTCTTCCGTCCCGCGAGGATCACAGCCACATTCGCATTCGGCAGATCCACTCCTTCTTCGAGTGCCCTTGCAGTTACCAGTACCCGGCACGTCCCCTCGGCAAATGCGGTCAGATACAGCTCCCGCTCGTCGGCGCCAATATCCGCAGTGATGGGGGGGATGAGGAATTGTCGTGATATCTCGTATGCGACGGCGCGGGAATCTACGAAAATGAGGACTCGATCGCCGACGTGCTTGCACAGGATATCCCGAAGGCGAATCAACCGTGAGGGTATTGATCGCCAGTATCGGTGGGCACGAAGCACCGATCGGAGAGCGAGCGCGGCTGCATCGGGTCGAAGCCGCCGCTCGCGGATGAACCAATCATTGCCCTTGATGCGGTGAGCACCTTTTGCTTGGTGCCAGAGGTCGTCCATCGGCTTCCGCAACTCAAAGTAGGTGCGAACCTCGTCGGCCGACGGATTGCAGCGAACATTGACGCGCCGGTAGACCGACAGTACGTCACGCTCGATCATCTCTTCAGTAGTTCGGGAATATATCACTGGCCCGACCAGCTCATCTAGAACTCTTCGCTCTGAATCGAGTGGCGTTGCTGTGAGACCCAGGCGGAAGGGTGCAAGAGAGAACCGCGCCGAATTCCCTGACGGGCCGCCGGAAAGCTTTCGATGCACCTCGTCAAAGACGATGAGCTTCCAACGATCGCCAAACCACGACATATGAATTCGAGCGCTGGCATAGGTCGCCACGGTGATCGGACGGAGATCGAGGATATCGTCACCGACGATTCCTATCGGCTGCCCGAAGGCTCGTTGCAGCTGGGCGTGCCATTGGTAGAGCAGGATGCGTGTTGGCACGATGATGAGCGTTGAGCATCGAGAATCCCTTACTCCGAGCATGGCGATGAGGAGGCGTGTCATGTAGCTTTTTCCTGCTCCGGTCGGCAGGGCAATGATCCCACGTCGTCCTGCGCGTTCCCAAGCTTTGATCGCTTCGATCTGAAAGTCAAAAGGATCGAGGGACTCAGCGTGGCGATCGAAGCTCATCTCGGCAAACTTCGATGCATTGTCGATGAGGTGAATGCCGGAGGCCTCAGCTTGACGGAGAATTGCCCGGTACCAATGGGCCGGGGCCACGAAGACCCCCGTCGGGAGTCGACGAAAAAGACGCGACAGCGCGACTGGAATTGCATCTGCGTGTGTACAAACCGAGCCTTGCCAAAAGGTCAGTTGAAGCGCAGTCTCCATCACGCCTATTCCTCAAACGCGGTGACCTTGAGTATGTCGAGAAGCGCCGTTACGCGCTCAAAGGCATCGCGTTTGATCCTTTCTTGTTCATCCCGGTCAGGTCGTCTTGAACTACTTGATGGCGATGCTTCTTCGCTGTACCTCCATATTCACCTGCCAGGAAATCCACATTCACTATCACCGGATCACCCTCGTCAATCTTCAACTCCCTGTTAAAGATGAACGGTTTCTCTCCTTGTTTGTATCCACGCTTCTCAAGGTGTTGTCGGATCGTGTTGTACACATCGTCGGTGATCTGTTCTCTATCAAGGGCGATGTCTACGTCAGTGCTGCCGATAAGCACCATCTGTTCATGGTACTCACCGAGGATCTGCATCAATTCGATGAGAACGCTCTTGGCAGCTTCTATTTCGCGCTGCCCGTATTCCGACTTTGTCGCCACGAGGGTTCCAGTGAATGTTCCATGAGAAAATCGGCGGCCTCTTCACCTCTGCCTTTGTAGGTCTTGAGGTCGATGTAGATCTGCACATCGGAGACGACCCTGAGGCCATCAATGTCACGGCTCTTGTACAGCACCCCGGCGTCGAACGGCTTGAGAAGCACGACATTCGGTCCGGATGAAACCGGCTTGAAGCTCAAGCCTTTTGCGACGTCATCGAGGTTTGCATCGACAAACACGAATGCCTTGTTCATGCGGACGTGCGGAGCAACGCGTGATGCAGCAGAGAACAAGCCAAGCCCATAGGGGATGTTTTGCTGATTGCAATACCGAGCGATCCGCTCCATCGCCTTGGCACTATCGTCAAAGGAGTAATATTCCTTCAGCGGGTTCCGTTTGTACCTGTAATTCTCCACCCACGCATCCAGGAGACGTTTCGGCGACCTGACTCTCACGCGTCGATCCTGCTGGACTGCAAACTCCTCCTCCAACAGCTTCTGCTTGAGCCTTGAAACGAGACCGATGCTGATCTCTGCCTCACCTGCGATCTCCTGCACCTGCCACCATCTGTTCACATCGGAGAGGAGGACACGGATCACGCGACTCGACTTGGGAGAGAACAAGAACTTGCTGGATCGTTTTGCAGGCTGAATGTTTTTGTTGCCCTTGATTTCGATGTGTATTCCGCCGAATGAGAGATAGCAGTTCCCGGCAACATCGAGACAGCCGACTTGCTCTTCTTTGCAGACCTCCATCCCCTCGTCGGAGATATACGGAGCACCGACAGCCAGGTAGACATTTGCGCCGTCAGGGAAAGAATCACGGAATGACTTGAGTTGACTCGCCGCCCGCCTGAGAACACTTGGCGATCCATCCGATTTCACTTCCACGAGTATTTCGTGTTGACGATCTCCTATTTCAACGACAGAGTCGATGTCGACCTCACTACCGGCAATGCGCATGTTTCGCCGCAGACTTACGGGATTCACGTTGGGCACGCGCCCAAGCAGCTTCGTTAGTTGCTCTGCTATTTGCCCTTCTATGTTGGATACTTGCTCGTTCATACTTTTACCATATTGGCTATTTCACCGTGTGGTGAAAGTAAATATATAGTGAAATCTACGAGCAGTCAAGAAGAATTTCATCTAATACTATATTTCACCACATAGTGAAACTATGCTTTTGCTACTCTTTGCCAAAAGCCTGAAAATCTCGGACAATCATACGAGATCTCCGGGAGAATCATAAGTAATGAAGGTCACCACCCCAAGGAGCTGGCTTACTAAAGGACGCAATGGTCAGAACGACCATGGCTACTCGGAACATAGTTGGAACTTACTGGGAACCAGCTATCTAAGGTCTTCCAGGACTGGGATGCACAACAGATCAGCCGGAATGAGCCCTATCTTTCTATCAAGCGTATCTCCGGCCCCCGCTATCCGGGCACATTCGGACCGTTGTCGTTTCGCTGATGATTGAGTTCTGAATAGTGTGCTTTTCGAAACTTACCCAGAGGCAACCCACAGTTTGTTATCGGGATACATTCCCTCCCTCTCCGCGCAAGAATTTCTGATTGGCAAAGACAAGCCGCGCCTCTTCTCTTCCTGGAGATACGTTTGACGCGTATTTTCTTGCCCTCAAGAATAGCGAGGGACTCCCGCTCATTTGATATTTCTCCGACGGAGCGTTAAGTTCGTCCGAAGCGACTCCACATTTGATGGGGTGAGTTCGTCATCATTGAGAGAGATAGGTTCAGAGAGAGTCCAGGTTGCGGCTTGGTCAAAAATCCGATGGAGAAGCACTATGGATGAATCATTTCTTGATGAACAGCAGGACAAAATTCAAAAGACCCTCAATGAGGCAAAGAAACGGGAGATCGATCTGAAGCATTACACGGGTTGCATCGGAAGTACTTATCCCCAGAAGTACTATCTCGGAATGGCACACCAAGAGACCGCCGGTATCTGTCTCGAGTGGTTGAAGAAGAACGTGCTCTATCACGAGGAACAACTCAAGGCCGGAGCGGGTGTGCCAAATATCTATGAGCTGCTCGATACGCTGGCTGAAAAGGTCGGGCCGGCTGCGGGCGGTTTGATCTTCACCCCCCGGATGTTCGGTGAGCGGTCTCCGCTGGACGACGAAACGGTGAGGGCCGGATTATTCAACGTCAGCTTGAATCACTCGCGAGAACATATCATTCGCCCGTGCAGGAGTTGGGCATCGTCGGCGGAGGCGCAAAGAGTGAGGTCTGGTGTCAGATCATGGCGGATATCACGAACAGGAAGATCAACCAGGTGGATCGTCCGCAACAGGCAGGGGCGAAAGGGATAGCGCTCCTCGCAAGTATGACGCTCGGTTACATCCCGAGATTCGAGGATATTAAGAACTACGTGAAGATACGACGCCAGTTTGTGCCGAATCCTGCGAACCGCAAACTGTACGACGAGCGGTTTCGTGAGTTCAAAACGATTTATCGGTAGAACCGAAAAATGTACGCCCGGTTGAACCGCGGCATGAGTAAGCTGTAAGCATGCAGGGAGAAGCTCTTTCCGAATATTGCAGTGCCGGCGCAACCTACCGGGATCAACGATTTGCTATTTCTTCGCAGGTCACACTCCGTCTTATCACGTTCACGCCCCCGCAGGAACGCGCGTCCACGGCGGTCGTCTTTGTCGCCGGCCGGATCTCACTGATCGAGGGTTGGAAGGAGGTCCTTCGGGAGATGACGAAGGACTTCACCGTGCATTATGTGGAGACGCGCGAGAAAATCTCATCGGAGGTGAAAGGCAAGGCAGGGTACGGCGTGGAAGACATCGCCGGCGATCTCAATCACCTCATCGATCAGCTGGATCTGCCGCCGGGTCGCTACATTCTTTGTGGGAGCTCACTTGGGGCGACGGCAATTCTTGAGTGCTATCGTTCTCTCACAAAAAAGCCACGGTGTCTTGTCTTGATTGCTCCAAATGCTGCCTTTCGGGTTCCTTTCTTTTGGAAGGCTGTTGTCACGCTGTTTTATCCAGGCCTGTATGCTCTGATCCGCCCAACGGTGAAATGGTATCTGAGAAGTACTGCCATGCGCTTGATGCGGCAGATCCACGGAAATTGAAGAAGGCGGTGATGACCGTTTGGTCGTACGAGGTCTGGAGCATCCTGAGGACGGTCGACTGTCCCACGCTCATTGTCAATGCCTTGAAGGACAAACTGCACGAGCCCGAAAGCATGAAGAGGATGGTCGTTGCAATCCCGCGGGCAACGGAAATCGACCTTGAGACAAATGCTGGAACGCATAGCAAGGATGTCGTACGGGCCATTCGCTCGTACATAGCTCAATTGGCGAATGGTGTTCCTGCCGCGCACGAGATCCCGTACTCTTCATCACAAGCATCATCCCAATGAATCCATACACAGAATCAAGTCTTCCCCCCCACTTCCAACCTGTCGAGGACACCGGCATTCGATCGGGGGAGTACAGGCATCTGAAGGGCCCTCCCTCTTGTGAACTTGCGACAAGCTTTGGGTCGGGGCCCCGGCGAACCTGCTTGAGAGACCGCCGGACGCACAGAACGCGCAAGCGGCGGCGGTCGGTGGGGGTCTTCTGTTTTAGGCCGGACTTCCCCAATCATACCCCATTTTTTGCTTGTTCTCTGTTCTGTTGCCTTTCAGTCCAAACTGCAGTAGCTTTGTGGCGTACTATCTATCGGCTGGTCTTTTCCTCGCACCGTGAACGTGCTTTTTTCAGTCCCGATTCTCACTGAGGCAGATCATGACGATCGGGGCGACAATCTCACACCGTTCCGCTGCTTGGAATCCTGTCAGCAAGCAGAACCTCCCGCAGTCTGGGATAGCGCCTCTTTCCGGGATTCCAGGGAGCGGAACCAGAAAGCGGGATAAGATCTTCCAGAAGCCCCGCCAGACCGCAGGCGGGCTGGCGAAATTGCCCACGAGTGTTTTTTGCGAGTGGATGCGATTTCGAGGATCCCGATGGAGCATAGCGGAATCGGGAGGAGTCGCCCACAAGGCCCAAGACCTCAAGCTTAGGTCCACAGTTGCACTAAAGTTTCTTCCCATCCAGTGAAACCCATGTAATGCCTGGAAGCTTAGACATAGTGATGAGCTAAGGACGGAAAGTGGAAGCAGGTATTCTCATAGGTTACTTCGCAACACAGAATGAAGCTCGTGGAGCCCTCCGGCTGCTGGAGAAACGTGGCTTCCGCCGCGCCGCATTGGTGCACAAGACCGCCGACGGAGATGTACACACACGGGACCCCTTTCTTTGGCGCCGTTATCTTGGGGTGACCTTCGCGACCCTCCTGTTCGGGGGCTTCGCCGGTGTCGCTTCCCTGGTCCTCCAATGGCCGGAGTCAATTCTGAGCGGAACACTTTCTACCCTGACTTCGATTCTGGCTGGTGGATTCGTCGGAGCCGTCTTCGGTGTGGTGTGGATACGACGGTCGAAGGACGGTGTCGAACGAAGGTTGCTTGAGGATCATGCACGTTGGTTGGTCTCCGAGGAGACTGTCCTGATTCTCCAGGCGCCGATCGAAACCTTGCGGATTCCGGTGGCGGTGCTTCGGGAAAGCGGCGAGATCCCGCCCGCGGTTTTCGTCCTGCATCCGAATCGCGAAAGCCCGGCTGGAGATGTCCGGAGCGCTGGTGTGCCGCTCTCACTGACGCTGATCCGGGAGCACGCCCAGCGGCTGGCCAAGGAGCACCGGGTAGATCCAAAGCCGCTGAGAAACACCAGGCTGCTCGAGCATCTCGTACAAGCACGTCAATGGGTCCATCAAGTCTGCTCGGATCTTTCCGAAGCGAGCCGATTGGAATTGACTGCAACTCCGGCCGCCGAGTGGATCCTTGACAATGAATACATCATCGAGGGCAACGTTCGCGATGTTCAACGGAACCTCCCCCGGCGTTACTACCAGTTGTTGCCCGGGCTTGCCAACGAGGAATACCGGGGTCTCCCGCGCATCTATGGCCTGGCGAAGGAACTCATCTCCCATACGGACTCGCGTCTGGACCGGGAGAACATCGTGGCGTTTCTTGAAGCGTATCAATCCGCGCGCACATTGACGATCGGCGAGCTCTGGGCAGTTCCCCAGATCCTGCGCGTCGCATTGATTGAGAGCGTACAGAATCTCGCCGTAAGAGCCCTGACAGACCTGCGAGAGCGTGAGATCGCCGACTTCTGGGCGAACAGGCTCATCACAGCCAATCGGCGAGATCCTAACAGGCTTTTCACGATCCTTGCAGAACTTGCTGAATCCCAACCGAGCCCAAGCCCCTATTTTAGTACTCAACTTGTCGGTCATCTCTATGACGAGGCGGCCGCGTTGCTGCCGGTCCAGAGCTGGCTTGAGCGCGCTCTCCGGAAATCCTTGAACGATGTTAGCCTGCGCGAACAAAACCGCCAGACGAAGGATCAGATATCAATTGGGAATGCGTTTACCAGTTTGCGACAGCTCGCTCTGTTGGATTGGAGACGGATCTTCGAGAAGCTTAGCCGCGTGGATCAGCTGCTTCGGCTTGATCCGTCCGGCGTTTATCCCAGGATGGATTTCGACACTCGTGATCGCTATCGTCGGGCGATTGAAGAGTTCGCCCGCAGGTCCGGGCAAGAGGAGGAACATGTCGCCGAACGCGCCATCGAGGCGGCAACGCGAGCCGTGCGTGAGTCGGCGGAGGATGAGCGCTGGATCCACGTGGGGACCTATCTGATCGGGGAAGGAAGGCGCGAATTTGCGCGGCTCATACGGTGCCCTGAAGCGCCGCGTTTCCGCGCCCTGCAATGGATATACCGCCATCATTCCGCGGTTTACTTCCTTGGGCTCAGCTTCTTCTCTGCCTTCTTCATCTCCCTGATCGCCGGGTTTGCCCTGCGCGGACATTCACCCGGGATCCAGCTCTTCATGGCTTTCCTCTTGCTGATCCCAACCAGCCAACTCGCGCTTGAGGTGGTCAATTACCTGGTCACGCGGCTTCTTTCACCCCACACCTTTCCGAAGATGGATTTCGAGGCTTCCGGGATTCCGGACGCATTTCGAACATTGGTAGTTGTGCCCGCGATGTTGGTGGACGAGAAGTCGATCCGGGCAGAGGTGGAACGGCTGGAAATCAGGTACCTGGCCAACAAAGAATCGAACTTGCTCTTCAGCCTCTTCACGGACTACACCGATTCGGATCAGACGCACCGTGAGGGAGATGAACGGCTGCTCCAGACTGCAATCGAAGGTCTTGAAGGTCTCAATCGCCGGTATGGTGGTGAACGGTTCTTCCTTTTCCATCGGAAACGGAGATGGAGTGAATCCGAACAGAAGTATATCGGCTGGGAGCGCAAACGGGGAAAGTTGGAAGAGCTCAACCGCCTGATCGATGGAACGCGGCCTGAAGATGCCGGTCGTTTGGTGTTTGTGGGAGACCCGGGTCAACTGTCGAACGTGAGGTTCGTGATCACCCTGGACAGCGACACGCAGCTCCCTCATGGGACTGCCCGCAGGATGATCGAGACCCTGGCACACCCCCTGAACCAACCGCGCTTCGATGCCGAAGGGAAAATTGCAGTCGGCTCCTACGCGATCATCCAGCCGCGCGTGAGTCCCACTCTGCCGAGCACGAGTGCATCGCTCTTCAGCCGTCTTTTCGCCGACGCGATCGGCATCGACCCCTATACCAAAGCTGTATCCGATGTCAACCAGGATCTCACCGGTGAAGGCTCCTACTACGGAAAGGGCATCTATGATGTGCGCGCCTTCAGCCGCGTGCTTTCAGGAAGATTCCCTGAGGAGAGAGTGCTGAGCCATGACTTGATCGAAGGAGCGTACGTCCGGGTGGGCCTGGCCAGTGACATTGAGCTCTTTGACGAATTCCCGCAGGGCTACCGGAGCTATAGCAGACGGCAACATCGTTGGATTCGTGGTGATTGGCAAATCGCGGATTGGATCTTTCCTCGTGTTCCCCAGCCGGGAGGTGGGCGAGGGCCAAACCCGCTCTCCGCGTTCGACCGTTGGAAGATTTTCGACAACTTGCGCCGGAGCCTGCTAGCCGTGACCAGCCTGGGCTTGCTGATAGTTTCCTGGCTGACTTTTCCCCAACTCGGGTGGATCTCCACACTTGTGGTGGTCATGCAGTTGCTCTTCCACCCTTTTGCGCAGCCTTTCACAATGGCGACCACACATAAGGGGCTGAAGAGCTTCTCCTTCTCGAAGGTGGCGCACGACCTCCTGCGAGCGCTTGCTGATGCCGCCCTGCTTCCTCATCAAGCTGGGCTGGCTGTAGATGCCATCTTGCGGGTTTGGTACCGTCGCCTCATTTCTCGCCGTAAGTTCCTCGAGTGGAGTCCGGTCCGGGTGATCCCTTGGAGTGCCGCGCGTTGGCAGCCACTGTTCGCAGCTTCTTTGGGCCTGGGGAGCATCTTCAGCGTGATGGCTGGTTGGGCGGTGTATCGCTGGATGCCGTCAGACCTTGCGATGGCGAGCCCCTGGCTAGTATTATGGTTCTTGTCTCCTTTGCTTGGATGGCTCTTGAACCTTCGACCGCATCCAGGGCAAAAGCAATTCCTACTCCCAGGACAGGATTTGCGGTTCCTGAGGAATGTCGCACGCCGAACCTGGCGCTATTTCTCGGATTTTGTCAGCGATGAAACCTCCTGGCTTCCACCTGACAACTACCAGGTTTCTCATCAGAATCAGCTGGCAATGCGTACCAGTCCAACGAATATTGGTCTCTGGATGAATAGCGCGCTGGCCGCGCATGATTTCGGGTATCTGACGGTGGATCAGGTCGTCGAAACGCTGACACATTCCATGGAAACGATCGGCAGGTTGGAGCGCTATGAGGGTCATCTGCTGAATTGGTACGATATCAAGACTCTAGCTCCCCTCGAACCGCGCTATGTCTCCTCCGTCGACAGCGGAAACTTACTTGGCGCCTTATGGGTACTGGAGCATGGACTTGACGAGCTGATCGAGGGACCTGTCCTTGATGGAAGAGCATTTGAAGGCCTGCGCGACACCGGGGAAATCCTAAAAGAGGTCGTCGAGCAGAAAGGAATTGCCGGTCTTGACGCGTCCGCACTAGAGGAACTCATGCGCATGTGCGAATCCCCGCCAGACCGCATCGCTGACGTGATTCATCTGCTGCGGAGGGTGGAGGGGAGCGTAAGGATTTTGGCCGCCCAGGCGCGTGAGTCCGCCGACGTTGATGCGGGTGCATCCTATTGGGCCGGACAAATGGAGAAACAGGTATCGGCCTGGCTGGGGATTACGGATCGCTATTGTCCCTGGATCGAAATCCTCGATGAAAAAGGGGAACGGGATCTCGCTCAGATGGGTCCGGATGCCCTGCCGGCTTTCCGTGAGGGTCTGCATCGCGCGCCTTCACTTCTCGATCTGGCCAACGGGCACAGCCCTTGTATCCAGATCTTCCGGTCGATCCGTGAGACGGCTCCTTCTCCCGCAGGCCCCCTGTCCGAATGGCTTGACCGCCTCCTGCAGGCTTTCGCGAAGTCGCAATGGCTGGCCGGCGAAGTGTTGGGTTTGAATGAGAGGCTCATCAAGGACGTGCGTGAGTTATCCGAATCGATCAATATGCGCTTCTTGTATGACCCCGAGCGACGCCTGTTCTCAATCGGCTACAACGTCTCTGAAGGCCGCTTGGACGGTGCCTACTACGATCTTCTGGCGAGTGAGGCGAGGTTCGGGGGTTTCGCAGCCATTGCTCGTGGAGACGTCCCGGTTGAGCATTGGTTCTCAATGAGTCGACCCTACGGCGCGATCGGTCGACGTCGGGTGCTGCTCAGTTGGACCGGGACCATGTTCGAATACTTGATGCCGCTGATATTTCAGCGCTCTTACGTGAATTCGCTCCTGGACAAAGCGGCGAGGGAAGCCGTGGCGATCCACATTGAATACGGTCGCAAGCGTCGCGTGCCGTGGGGGATCTCGGAGTCTGCTTTTGGAGATCTAGACCTCAACAAGACCTATCAGTACAGAGCCTTCGGCGTACCAGGACTCGGATTGAAGCGCGGCTTGGAGGAAGATATCGTTGTAGCGCCTTATGCCACCCTTCTGGCAGTCAATGTTGAGCCGAGGGAGACGGTAAGGAATCTGAGACGACTGGCCGGCTTGGGGCTTCTGAACGAGTACGGCTTTTACGAATCAATGGACTTCAGCCGTCAACCGAGTCGCAAAGGTGAGCGTGGGGTGATCGTACGGGCTTACATGGCCCATCATCAAGGCATGGGTTTCCTTTCGCTCACGAACTTCCTCCATGGGAATGCTATCCAGCGGCGTTTCCATGCCGACCTCCGTGTGCGTGCGGTTGAGCCCTTGCTCCACGAATGCGTCCCAATCCTTCCTCCGCTGCACCACATCTCCATGCGGGAAAGATTCCCTTCGGTCATGAGCGTCGGCGAAGTTGCGCCGTCGGTGAGCAAGTTCGACACGCCCCACACCAGCACGCCCAAGACTCAATTGCTCTGCAATGGCCGATATGGTCTGATGGTCACGAACGCAGGCGGTGGATACAGTCAGTGGGGCGACTATGAGATCACACGCTGGAGATCGGATCGGACTCAGGATCTGTGGGGAACCTTCTGCTACATCCGTGAAGCTGATGCGGATCGACTATGGTCCAACACGTTTCAACCCGTTGGCGGGAAGGATGAGGTTCACAGCGTCGAATTCGCGCTCGACCGTGCCGTGTTCCGCCACGTCGATAATGGCATTCAAACCGAAACCGAGGTCATCGTCTCGCCGGAAGATGACGTGGAGATTCGGCGGATCACGTTGATCAATCGGTCCGTTCGCACCCGCCGCCTCGATCTTACGAGTTATGTTGAACTTTCGATGGCGGCGCATAACGCAGACCGGCAGCATCCGGCCTTCAACAAGATGTTCATCCAAACTGAATCGGTCCCCGAACTCCAGGCTCTCCTCGCGTACCGTCGACCTCGAAGCAAAGACGAGCCGCCGATTCATGTGGCCCACTGCTTCACGCTTGAGCGCGACGAGGATGAGGCCTTGCAGTTCGAGACTGACCGGCGGCGATTCATCGGACGCGGACGGACGCTTGCGAACCCGATGGGGGTATTTCAAGAGCTCGGGAACAGCCACGGTTTTGTCCTCGACCCGATCCTCAGTCTGCGCCGGAGTGTGACGCTGGGTCCGGGCCAGCGTGTCCGGGTTTCCCTGGTTCTCGCCGCCGCCGAAACACGGCAGCATGTCTTGAGCCTGATGGGGAAGTACAGCGATCCCCATGCGATCGATCGCGCAATGGATTTCGCCTGGGCCTCTGCACAGCTTGAGCTGCGGCTCCTTCGCATACAGCCCGACGAAGCGCGCCGCTTCCAGCAAATCGCAAGCCACCTGCTGTTTCCTAGTCCCCTCTTGCGCTCTGCCGCTGAACGCATCGAAGAAAATCGCAAGGGACAATCCGGGTTATGGGCCTATGGAATCTCGGGGGACTTCCCGATTGTGTTGGTCACCATCGGTGAGGCGCGGGATATCAGCCTCGTCCGTCAGACGCTGGAAGCGCATACGTATTGGCGAAGGCACGGGTTGAAGGTGGACCTGGTGATTCTCAACGAGGAGGCAAGCGTCTATGAGCAGCCGCTGCGTGAACAAGTTGAGCGCCTGATCCAAACGCACTCGATGCAGACGGGGGCTGATCGGCCTGGCGGAGTTTTTTTACGCAGCGTGGACCACATCCCGGAGGAAGACATGACACTGCTCCGGGCCGTGGCGAGTGTGGCGCTGGTGGCGGCTCGCGGTACATTGCCCAAGCAGTTGGGCGTGCCACCGGAGGTTCCCGAGCTTGCCGAACCCCTGGCCAGGAAACGTTCTCCCCGGGAACCCTCGGCTCCGCTCCCCTTTATGACGTTACACTACTTCAATAGTCTGGGTGGATTTACGGCGGATGGACATGAATACGTGATCTATCTCGGTCCCAACACCCACACGCCTGCACCATGGGTGAACGTCATTGCCAATCCGACCTTCGGTACAATGGTCAGCGAATCGGGATCTGGTTTCACATGGTATGGCAACAGCCAGCGCAATCGCCTGACGCAGTGGTCGAACGACCCCGTGATGGACCCACCGTCTGAGGCGTTGTACATCCGCGACGAGGAGACCGGTGTCTACTGGACACCGACCCCCTTGCCGATCCGCGAGGAAACCGCATATCGGACAAGGCATGGGGCGGGGTACACAGTTTTCGAACATAACAGTCAGGGGATTGAGCAAGAGCTGACAGTCTTTGTTCCCGTGGATGAGAAGGGGGGAGAACCGGTCAAGCTGCAGAGGCTATGGTTGAAGAACGACTCTTCCAGGCATCGCAAGCTCTCTGTGACGTACTATGTCGAATGGACACTCGGCGAGAACCGCGAATCTTCCCAGATGCACGTCGCGACGCGCTGGGATGACGAAGTCCAGGCCTTGGTGGCTCGGAATCGCTACCACCCTGAATATGGAGATCGGGTCGCCTTCGCGTCCATCAACCCGCCACCGGCGTCCTATAACGGCGACCGTACGTCCTTCGTTGGGCGCAACCGCTCGTTGGCTAACCCCGCGGCGATGGATCGAGTCGGTCTGTCACGTCGGGTAGGGGCCGGATTCGACCCGTGTGCGGCTCTGCAGGTCACGCTTGAACTAGCTCCTGGCGAAAGGGCTGAGATCACGTGCATGGTGGGCCAAGGCGTGTCGTTGGACGAGGTTCATAAGCTGGTTCTAACATACCGGGAAAGCTTGGCGCTCGAGACTGCGCTAAGCCAAACGAAAGCATGGTGGGATGACCTATTGGGGACGATTGAAGTCCACACCCCCGAGCTCGCTGCGGACTTCCTGATCAACCGTTGGCTTCTGTACCAAAACCTCGGTTGCCGGATGTGGGGACGTTCCGCCTTCTACCAGTCCGGTGGCGCATTCGGTTTCCGCGATCAATTGCAGGACGTCACGGCTCTCCTCCATGCATATCCCAAACTGGCGCGCGAGCACATCCTGCTGGCCGCGAGCCGTCAGTTCAAGGAAGGCGATGTTCAACACTGGTGGCACCCGCCGGGTGGCGTCGGTATGCGTTCGCGAATTTCCGATGACCTTCTGTGGCTTCCCTACACTGTGGCTCAGTACGTCCAGACCACCGGCGATGTGGGCATCCTGCGTGTGGAGATTCCGTTCCTCAACACTCCTACGCTGAAAGGTGATGAGCGCGAGCTCCTCTCCACGCCGGAGGTCACGTTCGAACGTGCCACGCTGTTTGAGCACTGCCAGCGCGCGGTCACGCGCGGTCTGACTGTCGGGCCCCATGGGTTGCCCCTGATGGGGACAGGGGACTGGAACGACGGGATGAACCTTGTGGGTGCCGGGGGGAATGGGGAGAGCGCCTGGTTGGGCTGGTTCCTCGTCGATGTGCTTCAGGGTATGGCCGGGTTGTCAGACCTGCTGCACCGGTCAGACTTGAGCCGAACCTATCAACAGGAGAGACAGTCACTGATTCAGCGTGTCGAACGAGCGGCATGGGACGGGGAGTGGTATCTTCGGGCGATTTTCGACGATGGCACGCCCCTCAGCTCCTCGGCGAGTAAGGAAGCGAAGATAGATTCTTTGCCTCAATCCTGGGCCTGGTTAAGCGGCGCCTCGGACACGCATCGCGCGAAGATAGCTCTGGAATCTGTATGGAGACACCTCGTGCGGGAGGACGAAGGTCTGGTGCTGCTCCTCGCACCTCCCTTTGACACGTCGGAGCCATCACCCGGATACATCAGGGGGTACCCTCCGGGGGTCCGTGAAAACGGAGGACAGTACACTCACGCTGCCGTGTGGTTTGCCATGGCCCTGGCACGCCAGGGGGATGGTGATCGCGCGGCTGGAGTGCTGCGCATGCTCAATCCGATTGAGCGCGCGCGTGATCCGGAAACAGTCTGGCGCTACGGTGTGGAGCCCTACGTGATCGCGGCTGATGTGTACCGATTGCCCGGGCGGATCGGTCACGGTGGTTGGTCCTGGTACACGGGTTCGGCGGCGTGGATGTACCGGGCCTGGGTCGAAGAGGTTTTGGGGTTGAAGGTACATGGGGATCACATGGAGTTGTCTCCGGTCATCCCCGGATGGTGGGAGGGCTTCCGCGTGCGCTATCGTCATGGGGAAGCCATCTACGAGATCCAGGTCGAGAATCCGGAGAAGTGCGGGCGGGGTGTGTCGTGGGTGGAGATGGATGGTCAGCGCGTACGGGATGGAGTGATCCCGCTGGATCGGGGCCTGGTGAAGCACCGGATCCTCGTACATATGGGGAAGCCGGAGCAAACGACTTGAGACGTCTACCTTGAGGGTACGCCCTTGCTCTGATCGTAGTTTTCTCTCTACTAGCCGTTCCCGTCATGAAGGCGATCATAGCGAAATTTGCCTTTCAGTCTGAACTGCAGTAGCTTTGTGATGTGGAATTCACCCGCCCTTACCGCGAAGCAGCCTGAACATTCTCTCTCTGTCCCGATTCCCACTGAAGGAGGCTCTTGTGAGCGGGCAGCCATTTCACATTATCGCATCTTCGAGAAACTGGGCAGTGGCGGAACAAAGGGCCGGAGAGTCTCTGAATTCGTGTAACAACTCATTTAGCCTCTGGGGAGTATGGACAATGATATTCAATGCGACAAAATTCTTGCTCGTTCTCGTTGGAGTTGTCTCAACGCTGTGGGGCAAGCAATCATTTGCTCAGGATGGTTTCGACGTCAAAACTCACTACAAGAAATCGGAACACATGGTGCCGATGCGCGACGGGGTGGAACTCTTCACCATTGTCTACTCGCCACGAGATACGAACCGGAGATATCCACTATTACTGACTCGCACGGCCTACGGTATCCCTCCTTATGGACCCGATAACTATGGGACAGTCATTGGTCCAAACAATGATTTCGCCAGGGAAGGATACATCATTGTTTACCAGGATGTGCGAGGCAAATTCAGATCGGAAGGTGAGTTCATCCACCATGTCCCATACAAGCGCAACAAAGGCCCAAAGGATGTGGACGAGAGCAGCGATACGTATGACACGATCGATTGGCTGGTGAAGAAGGTACCGAACAATAATGGACGAGTAGGACAATGGGGGATCTCGTGGGGAGGGTGGCAAGTCTCGATGGGAATGATCGACGCGCATCCTGCACTGAAGGCCTCCTCTCCTCAAGCCCCTCCGCAGGATCAATTCTTAGGCGATGATCATCACTCCGGCGGCGCGTTCGAGCTCATGTACGCATTCGCGTGGATGTCTGGAAACGCGAGAGCACGAAAAGCACCGACCGACAGACCGACGGGACGGTTTGACTACGGTACACCGGACGGGTACGAATTCTTCTTGAACCTCGGTGCCGCTGCGAATGCCAGACGATATTTCGAAGATGATGTGCCGACATGGAACGACTACATGAAGCACGGCACCTATGATGAGTACTGGCAATCACGCAGCGTCCCCAAAGATCTGAAAAACATCAACCACCCGGCGCTCATCGTTGCCGGATGGTTCGATGCCCAAGATTTCTATGGCCCGTTCCGAATGTATCACGCAATGGAGAAGTTTAATCCGAACAACAAGAGCACGATCGTGATTGGCCCGTGGCTTCATGGTGGTTGGGCGCGCATGGATGGCGACACGCTCGGCAACATCCGGTTCGGATCAAAAACCGGCGTGTATTTCAGAGAAGAGATCGAGCTTCCATTTTTCAATTACTACTTGAAAGACAAGGGGGAGTTGAATCTTCCCGAAGTGCTTGCGTTCGAGACAGGAGCGAACAAATGGCGACAGTATGACCGTTGGCCGCCGAAGAATACCTCGGAAGCTGGTCTCTATTTTCAGGAGAACGGAAGGCTCACGTTCGCCGTGCCGACCACAAACTCGTCTCGGGCCTTCGATTCGTACACCAGCGATCCGGCAAAGCCGGTTCCGTATACGGCCGAGATACGCACAATCGAGGGTCATACCTTCATGGTGGAGGATCAGCGGTTCGCGTGGACGCGCCCCGATGTGCTCGTGTACCAAACCGAGCCGCTGAAGGACGCCGTAACGGTTGCTGGGCCGATCACAGCAAGTCTGTACGTGACGACGACAGGCACGGATGCAGACTGGGTACTGAAGCTGATAGATGTCTTTCCGGGAGACACGCCGGATCCTGACCCAAATCCGCAGGGTGTAAGAATGGGCGGATACCAAATGCTCGTGGCCGGGGATATCCTGCGGGGGAAATTCAGAAATAGCTTTTCGAGTCCTGAGCCGATGGTCCCACACCGGGTCACCCACATTGAGTTCCCCCTCGGCGACAAGCATCATACGTTCCTGGAAGGGCACAAGATCATGATTCAGATTCAGAGTTCCTGGTTCCCGATGTTTGATCGAAATCCCCAGAAGTTTGTCGACATCTATCATGCAAAGGATTCCGACTATCAAAAGGCCACGAACTCCGTGTACCGATCTTCCAAACATAGCTCGCACGTCGAACTCACCATTCTGAAGAATCAGTAGCGCGGGGATTCCTCCTTCTTTTCCCACAGGTGGAAGAGAAGGAGAGTGCGGTGAGCCGTCGAGAGGAAAAGCTCATCGTCGGTGAAGACATTCTTACTTGGGCCAAGAATCTGATATCATGGTGCGTTGTTTCCGCTTGCAATCGTTCTTCTCGCGATTCACCTGCTGTTGCCTTTCAGCTCAAGTTGCAGTAGCTTTGTGGCGTACTCTTGATCGATTCATCCCCCCGTCGCACCGTATGTGTGCTTGTTCAGTCCCGATTCCCACCACAGGAAATCACACGATCGGGGCAACTGTCACACCTCTGCATGCTTGAGAAATCCCGCCCCAAACACTATGATAGAGTAGACGTTGAGTAGAAGTGGAGCTCACAATG
>Ga0315282_10001877_pt1 | contig 39212 bp, 40 predicted proteins | sample YL17G07_20_MG_FD_203693 | JGI IMG/M metagenome (GOLD analysis project Ga0315282, IMG submission 203693) | Sediment microbial communities from Yellowstone Lake, YNP, Wyoming, USA - YL17G07_20 | ecosystem: Environmental > Aquatic > Freshwater > Lake > Sediment | place: USA: Wyoming | collected... | reverse complement strand
CCGTGGCGGGGCAAAAAGGCGATGCCTGTCTCCCCCAGCCGGCCGATAATTATGGTGTCACTCGGCTTGCCGAAGGGGGTATCCATATTAACCTCTTGGATGTTGGTCAACCCCTCAATCTGATACAGCCCCGTCCCCCCAATGACCCCGATTTTAGCCTGCGGCATTAGACCCCCTTCAGCCCTTTTGTATACGGCTTTCTTATTATACCATTCTCGGTGATGATGGCGGTTATATATTTATGGGGGGTAATGTCAAAGGCGGGGTTTTGCGCCTTTATGCCCGCGGGGGCAATGGCTACCCCCTGAATATGGGTTATTTCTTCCGGGCTTCTCTCTTCAATCGGGATTTCTTCCCCTGAAGCCAGGGATAAATCAATGGTGGTGGTGGGGGCGGCAACATAGAAGGGGATATTATGCTCTCTAGCCAGCACGGCTAAGGTATAGGTGCCTATCTTATTGGCAGTATCGCCATCGGCGGCAATGCGGTCAGCGCCAACAATGACGCAATCAACCTCCCCACGCCTCATAAAATACCCGGCCATGGAGTCGGTGATGAGGGTGAAGGGGATTTTAGCCTTCTTCAGCTCCCAGGCGGTGATTCTTGCCCCTTGGAGGAGGGGGCGGGTCTCGGTGGCGAGGACTTTGATTCTCTTGCCCTGCTCCCTGGCGTACATAATTACCCCTAATGCCGTGCCGTAGCCGGCGGTAGCCAGAGCCCCGGTATTACAGTGGGTCAGGATGGTAAAGCCGTCCTTAATTAGCTCGGCGCCAAGCTGGCTCAGCCTTCTGGTTGCCTCCGCCTCTTCAGAATGGAGCCTGATTGCCTCGTTGACGAGGGCTATTTTAATCTGCTCAATGTCTTTGCCCGATTCAGCCACTTTTTGCATCCGTTCCAGGGTGTGGAAGAGGTTTCTGGCGGTGGGCCTAGTAGCGGCGATGGTCTGGGTAACAGCTTTGAGTTTACCTAGGAAATCCCCTCTTGACCCAGCCTTGATTTTCAGGGCACCTAGGGCAATCCCATATGCTCCAGCTACCCCAATGGCCGGAGCCCCCCTGATTTTCAGTTCTGCGATGGCTGAGGCTATATCCTGGTAGCGATTGAGTTCCAGATAGGCCTCTTTCTGGGGAAGTTTGGTCTGGTCAAGGACTCTGAGCCTATCGCCAAGCCATATCATTTTTGCTTCCTTAATCTGGGGAAGAACATGGGCACCCTTTGCTTGTATTTGAGGTATTCCTTGCCGAACTTCTTCTCCATCTCCCTTTCCTCTATGGTCTTGAGGTAGATGACATTGAGCAGGGTAAATAGGGGGGTAAAGATAAAAATAAGGGAAATGGATTTGAGCAATATGCCTAAGCCAAATAGTATGATAACCCAGCCCAGAACCATGGGGTTTCTAACATAGGTATAGAGTCCGCCTACTACCAGCTTTTTTGGGGGGTTGAGGGGGACGGGGGAGCCTCTGGCTTTGAAAAAGAGAAAAACTGTCCACAGGGCTAGCAAGGAGCCAATGGCTATCAGTGGCGCTGATATAAATATATTGGTGGGTGGGGTAAGGGGTAGCTGTATTGCCCAGAGCCTATCCAGCCAGAGTGAGGCAAAAACAAGGAGTGCAGCTAAGCCAAACCAGAAGATTATCCCTAGTGGGGTTATGATAATCTTTAGCTTATTTCTGGTGGTGGCTGTTCGGTATATAAATTCAGCCCATCTATCGGCTAGGCTCATAGTTCTCCTTTCTGTTTAGTTAAATGTAGCCCAGCAGGGGTTAGCCGTCAAGGGTTTGACAAGATTGTTTTAACCCATCCCCCTGACCCCCTTCCCTTGCTAAGGGAAGGGGGGAGTGTAAGTAAGAGAGGGGCTTCGCCCCTCTCTAAAATCTCTTCCCCCTCTCCTTTGAAGGAGAGGGGGATAAAGGGGGTGAGGTGGATAAGTAACCTTGACATAGCAAGTCAAGCCAAAGTAAACTTCTTGATATGCCTGAGGCTTCTCTGGATTTAGAACGGTTGCGGGGTAAGCTCGGCGTGGAGTGGGAGCCACACTCATACCCCATTGAGCGGGGGATGATAAGCCGCTTTGTTCAGGCGGTTGGCGACCCCAACCCCCTCTGGCGGGGTGGGAATATCGCCCCGCCGACCTTTGTTCTGGCGATAGGACTTGAGCAGTTTAACCAGGACTTGTTGTCCATTGCCCCCTTTAACACGCTGCTTATGGGTAGCACTGAGATTGAGTGCTATCAGCCCATCAAAACTGGTGCTGTGATAACCGTGAGTTTTAAAATGACTAGCCTTCGCCAGCGCGGGGGAAAGATGGGCAGGATGGCGTTTATGACCTTTGATAGCACCTATAAAAACCAGAATCAGGGGTTGGTCGCTAGGTGCCGCCAGATGGTTATCGGCTATTAAGATGAAGCAACTATATTATGAGGGTGTTACGCCGGGTGGTGGAATCACCCCGCTGGTCAAACAGCCGAGCACTAGGCAGCTCGTGATGTGGGCGGGGGCGGTGGGTGATTACAATCCTATTCACTATGACCAGGACTTTGCCCGGAGCCGCGGTCTATCTGGCGTTATCGTTCAGGGTCAGCTAGTAGGTGCTTTCCTGGGGCAGTTGGTTACCGACTGGATAGGAGAAAAGGGTATCCTCAAGAAGTTGAGTTGCAGTTATAAGGGGATGAACTATCCCGGCGAGGTTCTGACCTTCAGGGGTAGGGTGACCAAGAAGTATGTTCAGGATGGGGAGCACTGTGTAGAGTGTAGCCTCTGGGTGGAGAATGCCAAGGGGGAGAAGACAGCCTCGGGTATGGCAATTGTCGTTTTGCCCTCTAGGGGTTGATTATAAATCAGAGAAAGGAAGGAGGTCAGATGGGTGATCGGTTAAAGGACAGGGTAGCCGTGGTTACTGGCTCAGGACAGGGGATTGGGAAAGCCATCGCTGTTGCTTTGGCCAAGGAGGGAGCCAGGGTGGTGACTAATAACCGCCGTCCCGGTACTAGCGGTGGCGATGCTGAGACCGTCGCCAACGAGATTAAGGCGATGGGTGGTCAGGCGATGCCCTTCTTCGGCAGCGTCTCCGATTTTAGTGTTGCTGAGAAGCTAGTAAAGGCTATGGTTGACAGCTTTGGCCGGGTGGATATTGTGGTTAATAATGCCGGTGCTGACGCCCCGCGTATGGTCTGGAATATGACCGAGGAGGACTGGGACCTTTGCCTGGACTCCTACCTTAAGGGCTCATTCAATTGCATCCGTTTTGCCGCTCCCTTGATGAGGGAGCAGGGGTGGGGGCGGATAGTAAATACCACCTCTACCGCCTGGCTGGGCACAGTCGGGCACTGTAATTATGGTGCGGCTAAGGCAGGGATTGTTGGTCTGACCCGGGCGGTGGCTAGGGAGGTGGGGAGGTACGGAGTGACTTGCAATGCCTATGCCCCAACCGCCGCTACTAGGTTTACCATTAGCGAGGAGGTTGTTGCCGGCTTCAGGAAGAGGTATGAAGCCGGGCTTATGACCAAGGAACGGTTTGAGGAGCTGACCAACCCCCCAGCCCCGGAGACAGTAGCCCCATTTATTGTCTATCTGTGTAGCGATGCGGCGGCTGATATCAATGGGCAGGTGTTTGATGTTACCGGGGGTAGTATCGCTATCTACTCCGAGCCGGTAAAGAAGAAGACCATTGCCAAAAAAGAAGGCTTGTGGACTATAGAAGAGCTAACCGAGCTTGTGCCCAAGGTATTGCTGGAAGGATACAAAAACCCCGCCCCACCCCAGCCAGCTAAGTAGAGATTTTAGTAACCCTATCCCTCAAAGAGTCTTCGACCTTTATCCCCTTCCCCTTAACAAGGGGAAGGGGAAGTTATTTTTTAAGAGGGGCTTCGCCCCTCTTCGACTCCCTTATTTTTAAGATTAAGTTATCTCTTGCGGGCTTCGCCCATCTAAGACTCCCTGCTGTTTTAGCGCTTACGGTATAGTTCCATAAGCATAAAGTTATATCCGTCCAGTTTCTTCTGTCCATATGGGATGAAGCCACATTTGGTAAAGCACCTCTGCGCCCTTGTGTTTGAGACGAGGGTCTTGAGGTAGATGCGGTTGAGCTTGGTGTGCTGGAGGATATAATTGACAAGGGCGGTTATGGCGTTGGCACCGTAACCTTTGTCCCAGTAATCACGGTCGCCGATCATAATACCCAGCTCGGCTTCGCCCCTGGTGTTATTTATATTGTAATAGGTGCAGTTGCCAATGTGCTTGCCAGCCAGGGTCTCAATAGCGAACTGCTTTCGGTTTGAGGAGGGGTGGTGAAGTTCCCGGCCGTATTCTGATAGGTACTGCTGGAAACTAATTCTTGGCTGTGGGGCGGCATCAAGTTCAGCTAGCTCGGCGTCTGTTTTCCAGGCATAATCAAGTGGGGCGTCGGCTATTCTTTTTCTCCGTAGCTTGACCTTATTAGTAGCCATTCCACCTCCGTGGTTTAGAAGCGGAAGGATAGCGGCTCTTCCCCTACCTCTAGCTCGTAGAGGGCTTCCTCTGCTGCCTGCTGGATTGCCTCATCGGGGTTACCAAGGCATTGCTCAAGGCAGCCTTTAGCCTCGGGGGCACCTATCTTACCCAGTGCCCTGATCGCTGCCAGCCGGACTTCAATATCGGGGTCGTTGATAAGCTCGATAAGGTAGGGGACTGCCTCCTTCTCCCCCAGCTCACCACAGGCGCTGGTGGCTTCATAGCGTATCTCGACATCACTGTTGGTTAGCTCCCTGAGCAGGATTGGCAGCCAGGAGCGGTTGCAGCTCCTGCCCATGGAGAAGATGGCACTTATCTTCATCTTGAGATTATCACTCTGATAGGCTTCCATAATAGCCTTCTTCATCTCGGGCAGACTTAGCGGTGCCGCCGCTTCCAGGGCACGGCGTTTGACTTCTGAGGGTCTGTTTTTATCATTAATGATGGTAATTAAAGCCTGGCTTATCTTGGATTTATGGCTGGGGCGAAGCTTTTTTAGCTCGGCTAAGAGGGCAAACTTACTCAGTGCCGTCGCCGCTGCCGTCTGGACATTCTCCGAGCTATCTTTTTCCAGCAAGCTTATCAGCGGCTCAATCAGGGAGGCGTCCTCGCTTTCCCATAAGCCTTCAATAGCTGTGCTCCGCACCTCATCGTCAGTGTCCTTTAGGCGGCTCTTGAAGATGCTGTCAAAGTTGAGCTCAAAGTTGTCCTCAGCGAGCTCAACCAGCCGGGAGATAATCTGCCGGCGCCGTTGCGTCTCAATAGTTTCCCAGGCTTGTTCCAGGGGTGTTAGCTCTTCCGGGCTCAGGTTTGATAGCTGGGCTAGCATTGAACCCGAGAGTGATTTATCCGGGCTACTCAGAGTGGTGATAATCTCCTCAATCGGCAGTGACATCGGGGGCTCCATTATTCCTCTTCCTCTTCTTCGCCGTGTTCCCAGATAGGTTGGGTAAAATGGTCAATATACTCGCCCATCGCCTCAGCGGCAATCTGCTTTATCTTCTCTGCCGCCTCATTAGCCATCTCATTTAGCTCGCTCAGGTCAATCTTAATATCTAGAATCTTGGCCAGCACCTTAAGTACTGCCAGAGCCGCCATTGGGTTGGGGATGCGGGTGGCGTGCATTGGCACCTCGCCCAGAAGGCAGGTACCCTTGATTCCCCTCTCCTTAGCCACGCCCAGCAGTAGACCGTTCAAACCTGATATCTGGAGGTTGCCCTTTTGCACCAGCTCATATCTCTCCAGAACCGGGCTCATCTGCTGGTTGGTAACTACCCCCCACACCCGGGGCGGTTCGGTGTGGTGGATACTGCTTAGGGCGGCGGCGCAGGTAAATACCCTTTTCACCCTAAACCTCTCCCCCACGTCCAGGACACAGTTTGCCAGCTCATATCCCTTGGTTAATGGCTGGTCCTCACCGATGAATAGTATTATATCACTGCCACCGCCTTTATTCTTCCAGTAGTAGAACCTGCTTTCCGGGAACTGTGGCGCCTCAACGATGTTGTCCCTGACCACCACCCCGATGGGGTCAAAGAAGTAGGACGGTTCAATCTCTGCCAGTTCCTTGAAGTCTAGTTTTTTCTTCAAATAGCTGGCGATGATAATTGACACATTACCAATGCCGGGCCAGGAAGCCAGCATAATCGGCGACTTGAGTCTTGGTCGGGCATGAAGCTTAACTAAATCTTCCATTTATGTAACCCTATCCCCTTTATCCCCTTCCCCTTCGATAAGGGGAAGGGGAATTTTTTTATGAGAGGGGCTTCGCCCCTCTTTGACTCCCCAGATAAAAGGAATAGCTATAATCTTTCATCTAAGCTTTCCTTGAATTCGTTAACTTTCCTATTAGCTTCCTCTTCGGTAAGACCCTGCGCAATATAAGACCTTTTCAACGCTTCGAGGTTATGTGCTTGTTCTATTTGATACTTAGCATGTTCAGCTTCCAAGTATTCTTTCTCGGCTTGCTTTCGTTTAATTTCCCGCTCCTTTTCCTCCGTTTTCCCCAAAAGGAGAGCCACTAAAGCAGTATAGGGTATGGCAATGAAATGAAGTATTATACTTACAACAGCTATGATTGCCCCAACAATGGGAATTGAGATAAGACCAGCAATAATTCCGCCTTCTGCGAATGTCTTTATGATATAAAAAATACCATATAAACCAAGCCCAATTTGGACACCCCAGAAAACTATAAGCCCTAAGCCGAGAAGCAAATAACCAAGAACTTTCACTTCAACCTCCTCCTCACCTTAACCTAAGCCTAGCTCGTCTTATCACTTCACCTACGACTGGCTTAACGTTATTCCACCATTTCCCATACACCCAGAGGTGGTTTGTGCAACTAAAGCGCCTTCCGCATTTTGGGCACTCTGGAGTGTCGCCGAGTTTTAACGTACCCGCTGCTTCAGCAGACCTGAGTATCTCCCATTTCCGTCCTCGTCGACTCATACCTTTCCCCTACCTCAGCCCTCTTATCACCCCTACTTACTCGCCACCGACAGGCGGGGGCAATAAATATGCGGCGTATGGATAAAACCACCCACCCATTCGGGCTTGCTGCCGATAGCAGCCACCTCTTTCAGCACCCGGTAGACATTGCCTGAGACCATGGTATTCTTGACCCTACCTACTATTTTACCACTTTCTATTTTAAAACCTAAGAGGACATTGCCGCTGAAGTCGCCGCCTAAAATATTGCCCTGCTCCGCCCCCATGAGCTGTTCAATCACCAGCCCTTCTTTTATATCGCTTACCATTTCGTCAAAACTGGTCTTGCCCGGGGCAATTGTTAGGGTGGAAGGCGAGGGGGTGGGCAGTCCACCATTCCGGCTGCCGTTGCCGGTGCTTCTGGTATGGGCTAGGGCGGCGGTTTGCAGGTCGTAAAAGAAATTGGCTACCCTCCCTCCCTCAATAAGGGGGGTGCGCTGGCTTGGCACTCCCTCATCATCGGCGGGGCGGCTGTTGGGGCGGTAGGCGAGGGTCGGGTCATCCCAGAGGGAGAGCTTGGGGTCGAACACCTGCTGGCCAAGTTTATTGCCAATGGGTGATGCCCCTTGCAAAACTACCTTGCCGTTAAACGCCATCATCAGCGAGGGGACGAGGGCACTTACCACCCCCCTTGGAGTGAGGATTACCGGAAGCTGCCCCGTGGGCACCGAGGCTTGGTTCTTGGCTAGCTCCAGTTGCTGAATGACAACATTAGCTACTTCATGGGGGGTGGTTATGGGGTTACACGAGCCCTGGCTTTCGCCGACAAGGAGCATATCGGTACCACGAATCAGGCTGCCCATAATGCCGAGGCTGAAGATGCTCTTTTTGTAACTTGCCTCGCCGCCAGCGGTGTTCATAAGCTGAAGCGAGATTATATCCTTGGTCACCATCGCCTCGCATATAATATCCGGCGTATGCTTGGTAACCAGGGCGATGAGTTCCTGGCCAAGCTCAATCATCCTCTCTATCGGGATTGACTCAGTATCCGGGTCAAAGACATCAATCTTGGGGTAGTTGGTTTTGGTGGGGAGCCCAAAGCCGGCTTTAATGCCGAACTGGGCAGTCTCCACGGCGCTATTCACCAGCCCCTTGGTATCACCAAGCTCGGTGGTGGTGGCATAGCCAATTTTCCCCTCCTTGATGATGCGCAGGGCAACGCTTGTGCTCTGCTTAGCCTGAATGCGCTTCAGGCGGTTGGCTTCAAATTGCACCGGGGTCTCCTCCGAGGAGACCATAAACACCTCGGCGGCTTCAGCCACTTTTTTGGCTTGAGTCAAAATATCTTCCACTATCTGCCTCCGGCCAGGCACTTTTGGATTCTGATATGAGGGCTACCATTGGCTACTGGCAGTGGCACCTGCATCCCCTTACCGCAGCCACCGCCCTGGTTCATCTCAAGGTCATTGCCGATGGCATCAATATTGTTAAGGGTGATGAAGACATTGCCAGTGAGCACCACCGGTCGCAGGGCTTCAGCCAGTTTGCCGTTACGAATCATATAGGCTTCACCGGCGGAGAAGGTGAACATCTCCATGGCTGTGGTGCCACCAAACCAGTTCTTGGCGTAGACCCCTTCTTTAATCTCAGCGATTATATCGTCAAAAGAGATTGAGCCCGGCTCAATGTAGGTATTGGTCATGCGGACAATGGGTGGGTAGTGGTAGTTGAGGGCTCGGGCGTTACCGGTGGGCTTTTCCCCCATCCTGGCCGCAGTCTCCCGTGAGTGAAGCCGACCAACAAGTCTGCCCTCGCGGATGAGGTAGTTCTTAACGGCAGGCACACCCTCGTCGTCATATTTATAGCTACCTCTAAGCCCCGGGGTAGCGGCACTATCAACGATATTGAGCCTTTCACTACCAAATCTTTTGCCCAGGACCATGAGCTGGCGCAGGCGTTCATTCTCATAGACAAAGTCGGACTCGGACAAATGCCCAAAGGCTTCGTGGGCGAAGACGCCAGCCAGAATTGGGTCTAGTACCACGGTGTACTCACCCCCCTTTACCTGTGGAGATGACAACAGTTCAACGGCACGTTTTGCCATCCCGGCTACCTGCTGGTGGAGACTGCTTATTGCCTTGAAGTCGCCGGGGCTACCCACACTTAATCCTGCCTGCTGCACCTCGCCGTTTCCAGTGGCGACGGCACTAAGGCGCAGATTTATGTCTGACCTCTCCTGGGTAATAAAGCTACCCTCTGAGCTTATGAAGATGGTTTTTTTATGGCTATCGCCATAGCCGATGACTGAGGTCTGGAGCTTTGGGGTGCGCCAGATGAGCTCGTTATATTCATCAAGCAGTTGCTTCTTCTCCGCCAGTGGTTTAGTCGTTGGGTTGTGGGGGGTGGAAACGGTGTCAACGATGGGCTCAACCGGGGCTAGTTTACTTTCCTCCCTCCCTACCAGTTTCGCCTGTTTAACGGCTAGCTCTACCTTGGTGGGGAGGTTGCCAGTTTCATTAAAGCTAACGAAGCCCCACCCACCTTTAATTAGGGCGCGTATGTTACCCCCGATGGCGGTTGCCTGCCCGATGGATTCCAGCTCTCTTCCGCGGTAGGTGATATAGCTTTTTTGGCTCTGCTCAAGGCGAGCCTCGATATAGTCGGCGTTATATTTTTTGATTAAGTCAGCCAGCTGCTGACCAATGATTTCAATATCGGTCATGGCAGGACTAGTTTACCCGCCAGCAGTAGGGCTGTCAATTTATTCCCTAGTCATAGACCTTGCTCAGATACCAGTTGCCGCCGGGCATATCGCGGTAGATGTCATAGACCAGACCCTTATTGGTCTTAACCTTGAAGTAATTTCTTGAAACCTCCTTTCCCCACCACTCCTCAGTCACGCGCCATTGCTCGTACACCTTGGTTATGCGCAGTTTCTCTCCATCCCTGACGATGGTTAAAGGCACGCCCTGCACGTTCACCCTTACCCTCAGTTCCTCTGGTTTTTCCAGTAACCTAGCCAATTGTTACCTCCCTTAATTTATAGCTTCCGTAGGACACCAACCACCTTGCCCTGAATCTCAACATCCTCTGGTTGGTAGTACATTGGCTTCATTTCCTTGTTGGCCGGCTGGAGCCTAATCCGCCCCCCTTCATGATAGATTTTTTTGAGGGTTACCTCCTGTTCCAGCTTCAGCCAGACAACAGCCATCTCGCCATCTTCAACTTTAACTGTCGGCTGTATCAGAACGGTGTCTCCATCATCAACCAGGGCATCAATCATTGAGGTTCCCTTTACCCTGAGGGCATAGATGTCTTTCTTACCCTGGGTTATCTCCTCGGTTAACTGGAGGGTCTCCTCAGGGGTTATCGTCCAGGTATCTGGGGTGGGCACTGGTATTGGTTTACCGGCGGCAATAGCCCCCAGCAGGGGGACGGGGGAGATAGCCTCGCGCCTTCTCTCCAGAAGCTGGATACTGCGGAATACCTCAGGGTCACGGCGGATATACCCCTCCCTTTCCAGTATGTTCAGATGGTGCTGGACTACGGAGGGGGTGCTAATATTGCAGCCTCGGGCGATATCCCTAACCGTTGGGGCATAACCCCGCTCCTTAAGGAATCTGCGGATAAAGTTCAGGATGCGCAGCCTGGTATTGGTGGTACGAACCATAGGCACTCTTAAGACATTTGTTCTTAGAACAAGTGTATCACATAAATTAGCGGTTGTCAAGGAGAGGTGGTACTAAATAACTTCACCCCCATTACAATTGACGGCTTGGAGCTATAGTGCTAAAATCTATAGGGTATAATCAAGATAAAAGTTATGCCCTAGAAAGTGGGCTGGTGAAGATTTGGAACCAAGGCTTGTTGCTTTGCTGTATTATGCCTTGGTTTATTTATCTTCTCTACTCAACAAGAGCACTTCTTGACTCCAACGCGAAGTAAGAAAGCGGTTCCTAGCGTCTAATTAAGGAAGGGGGTAAAGATGGCTAAACCAAAGGTTGCCTTCTACTGGTGCGCTTCTTGTGGCGGTTGTGAGGAGACGGTTGTTGACCTCAACGAGGACATACTTAAGGTAGCTGGGGCAGTGGATATTGTGCTCTGGCCGGTGGCTCTGGATTTCAAGAAAAAGGATGTTGAAGCCCTGAAGGATGGCGAGATAGCGGTGAGCTTTATCAATGGCGCCATAAGATTGGAGGAGCAGGAGGAGATGGTAAAGCTGCTGAGGCAAAAGTCTGGTCTGGTGGTTGCCTTCGGCGCCTGTGCCCATCTGGGGGGGATTCCGGGGCTGGGCAACTTCTGGAACCGGGAGAGCATTTTCCAAAGGGTCTATAAGGAAGTGCCAACGGTTGAAAATCCAAAAGGGACTGTTCCCCAGCAGAAAACGAAGGTTGACGTTGGTGAGCTTACCCTTCCCGAGTTCTATGATACAGTAAAGAATTTAGCTCAGACCATCCCCGTTGATTATTACCTCCCCGGCTGTCCACCACCCCCCGATTTAGTAATGAAGGCGGTAACAGCTATTCTTAAGGGTGAGCTGCCGGCGAAGGGTTCGGTGCTGGCGCCTAGCAAGGCTCAATGTGATACCTGCCCCCGGGCGGAGAAGAAGCCGGAGAAATTATCAATTAAGGAAATAAAGAGACCATGGCAGGTCAAGCTTGACCCGGAGAAGTGCTTCCTTGAGCAGGGGGTAATCTGTCTTGGTCCGGCAACTCGCTCTGGGTGTGGGGAGACCTGCATCCGGGCTAATCAGCCTTGCCGCGGGTGCTTTGGTCCGGTGGATGGGGTGGTGGACCAGGGGGCTAAAGCCCTCTCCATGATTGCCTCCATCCTCGGGCTTGAGGGGGAGGAGAAGATGGCTGATGATGAGGTTAAGAAATTGCTTGAAGGGATTGCTGACCCGGCAGGAACATTCTATAGATTTAGCCTGCCGACTTCTTTGCTAAGAAGAAAGAGAATGGAATAGGAGGGTGGTATGAAAAAGATAACTATAGACCCAATAACCAGGCTTGAGGGGCATGGGAAGATAGAGATTTTCCTTGATGATAAGGGGAATTGCGCGAAGGCTTGCCTTCAGATTCCCGAACTTCGTGGGTTTGAGAAGTTTGCTGAGGGGAGGGCGGCTGAGGAGATGCCCAGGATAACCACCATGATCTGCGGGGTATGTCCTACCGCTCACCACATGGCTGCCACCAAGACCCTTGACGACCTTTTTAAGGTTGAGCCACCCCCGGCGGCAAAGAAGATAAGGGAGCTGATGTATAACGCCTTCCAGGCAGAAGACCATATATTGCACTTTGTTTTTCTCGGTGGTCCTGACTTTGTTGTCGGTCCATCGGCGCCGGCGGCGGAGAGAAATGTTTTGGGGGTTATCGGCAAGGTGGGGCTGGAGGTTGGGGGGAAGGTTATTGAGATGAGGAAGAGGATGAGGAATGTGCTGAGGATAATCGGGGGAAAGCCGGTTATGCCGACCTGCGGCTTGCCCGGTGGGGTATCAAAGCAGATTACGGAAGAGGAAAGAAAGACGATTATTGAAGCTGGTGAGTACGGCGTTGAATTCTGCAAGGTCGCCCTCCAGCTTTTTGATGATGTTGTGCTTAAAAATAAGGAATATGTTGACCTAATCACCGGGGATGTCTACTCGCATAAGACATACTATATGGGGCTGGTGGATAAGAATAACAAGGTGAACTTCTATGACGGTCAGATAAGGGTGGTTGACCCTACAGGCAAGGAGTTTGTCAAGTTTAAGGCTCAGGACTATCTCCAGCACATAAGGGAGCATGTTGAGCCCTGGACCTATGTCAAGTTTGCTTATCTAAAGAATATTGGCTGGAAGGGGTTTGTTGATGGCAAGGAGAGCGGGGTCTACCGGGTGGCGCCCCTGGCTCGTCTTAATGTCGCCGATGGCATGGCAACGCCACTGGCTCAGGAGGCGTATGAAAGGATGTATAAGGTGCTGGGTGGGAAGCCGGTTCATAGCACCCTGGCTTTCCACTGGGCGCGGCTGGTTGAGGCTCTCTACGCCTCAGAGCGGACGCTTGAGCTTGCTAAAGACCCCGAGATTACCTCACCTGACATCGTGAACCTGCCCACCGAGACACCCAAGGAGGGGGTAGGGGTGGTGGAGGCGCCGCGGGGGACCCTTTACCATCACTACCAGACCGATGAGCGGGGGATTATCACCAAGGCCAATCTGATTGTCGCCACCCAGAATAACTCGGCGGCAATAAATATGTCCATTGAAAAAGCGGCCAAGTCGCTGATAAAGAAGGGCAAAGTCCCTGATGGGATTCTCAATATGATTGAGATGGCATTTAGAGCCTATGACCCTTGTCATGCCTGTGCCACCCATTCCCTGACGGGCAGAATGCCGCTTGAACTAAGTGTCTATGACGCTAAGGGGGAACTGGTAAAGGAACTGAGACAGGAGTAGCTAAGCGGGATAGGAAAATGAAACCAATACTGGTAGTAGATGATGAAGCGATTATGAGGGAGTCCCTCCGGGACTGGCTAACTGACCTTGGTTATAAGGTAGAGACCGCCGAGGAGGGGGAGGCGGCGTTAAAGAATGTCGCTGAGCAGGACTTCGGTGTTGTCATCCTTGACCTGAGGTTGCCGGGGAAGGACGGGATTGAGATATTGAAGGAGGCAAGGGCAAAAAGGCCCGACCTCAAGGGGGTCATTATCACGGCTTACCCCTCAATACAGACTGTGGTGCAGGCGATGAAGGAGGGTGCCGTTGATTATCTGCCTAAGCCCTTTGACCTTGATGACCTGGGAAAGCTAGTCAGGGAGGCCCTCGGTCCCGCCGAAGCCGCCCCAGCTGTAGCTGAACTACCGGTGGTAGAAGAGGTAAAAGAAGAGGTACGGCTTGAGGAAGCGATTGACGGGGCGACGGGGGAGGTTTGCCTGCCCCCCTGCCAGATAGCCTGCCCTATCGGGGAGAATATTCAGCGGACTAATGTTATGCTTGCCCTCCTGCCTCAGGATGCTCAAGAAGCTCAACGCCAGATAATAAAGATTGGGGATGAAATCTATGACAAAAACCCCCTGTTCATGGTGTGTGGTTATGTTTGTGGGCTTTGTGAGCGGAAATGCAACTACAAAGACCAGAGCGGGGCAATAAGAAGGAAGCTGCTCAAGCGCTTCGTTACTGATTATTATCTGCCTTACCTTGATACCAAGCCACCACTTCCCTATCCCACCAGGGAGAGGGTAGCGGTGATTGGTGGGGGGCCAGGGGGACTGATGTGCGGCTATATGCTGGCTAAGAATGGGTATAAGGTAACTATTATAGAAAGGGACCCCCAGCTAGGAGGAGCACTGCGGAATATCCCCCAGTATCGCCTGCCGACGAATGTGATTGATAGTACGGTGAATAATCTAGTCAGAATAGCCCATATTGATGTTAGATTTGGGGTGGAAATTGGTGGGGGGAAAACATTGGATGATGTCAAAAAGGATGGCTACCGGGCGATATTTATTGCCACCGGCACCCCCTCCCCCAGACCGCTCACCTTTGAAGGGAAGCTGGTTTCGGGAGTCGACCTGGACGGGGTTGCCTCCGGGCTGAACCTCCTCTACGAGGTGAACCAGGGGAGGGTGCCTAATCAGCTCTTTCGCCAGCTCTTCAGTGGCAAGAGGGTAATAGTGATTGGCGGCGGCAATGTTGCCTTTGATGTCGCCAGAACCGTCCGCAGGCTCAACGGCGATGTTTCCCTAGTCTGTCTGGAGAGTGCGGATAAGTCTTCCAAGGACGGGATTCCCGCCGATGTTGAGGAGATAGAGGGGTCTCGGGAAGAGGGCATAAGCATAACCTACTCTCGTGGGGTAGAAGAGATAATTGGCGATAACGGGAAGTTCAAGAGGATAAAATGCCCCAAGTGCATATCGGTGTTTGATGAAAGTGGGTTCAACCCCAAGTTTGACCGCAGTGACGCGATATACCTTGAGGGTGATGTATTACTGGTCACTATCGGGCAGGGGGCGGAGCGGACCTTTTTCCAGCAGGAGGGCTTGCTCAATGAGAAGGGAAGGCTTGATATTGACCCGCTTACCCTGATGAGTAATCGCAAGGAGGGGATTTTCATCGGCGGGGATGTCAGACAGATTGGTTTTGCCGCTGATGCAATGAGGGACGGGATGATAGTGGCTGAGTCCATAGACCGTTACCTGAGGGGCGAGGACCTCAAAGCCGGTAGGGAAAAGCGCTACCGGGGGGCTAATATCCCTGAGCTTGGGAGTTACGAGCCTCAGCCTAAGTTAGAATGGGCGCTGATGAAGGAGAAGTTAGGCTTTGAAATGTTTGAGCGGGGCTTCACCCTTGAGGAGGCAATAAGAGAGGCAAGAAGGTGTCTTTACTGTGGTCCATGCCGGAGCTGCAAAGCCTGTGTGACAATGGAGCTCCAGCCGGAGATAGTGCCAATTGAGGTCAATCAAGACCGGTGCAGTGGTTGTGGAATCTGTGTTGCGCTATGTACCTACCATGCCTCCAAACTGGTGAAGTCTGATAACAAACGGTCAATGGTTATCGATGAGCTTGGGTGCAAGCGGTGTGGCGTGTGTGCTAGTGCCTGTCCGTCTGGGGCAGTAACTATCAAGGATAACCTCACGGAGACTATAGCCGAGGCTTGCACCGCATTGTGAAGTTGAGGAGGGAGCTATGAAGGAGAAGGTTGAATCAGCACTAGCCAAGATTAGGCCGGCACTACAGGCAGACGGTGGGGATGTTGAGCTGGTGGAGGTGAAGGGAGGGGTGGTTAAGCTAAGGCTGAAGGGTAGTTGCGCCGGCTGCCCGGTGTCAATGATGACCCTAAAGGGGGTGATTGAGCGGTTGCTCAAGGAGCAGATACCCGAGGTTAAGGAAGTAGTTGCCGTTTAAATTAGTGGTGGGGGTGGCTCATGCCGATATATGAGTATTTGTGCTCAAAGTGTGGACTTAAATTTGAGGCGCTTAGAGCAATGAGTCAGGCGAAGAAGGGCGCTTCCTGCCCTCATTGTGGCAGTAGTGCCAAGCGGGTACTTTCGCTATTCTCCCGAAGTGGTGAGGGCTCGTCAGATTCCGGGGCGGGGAGTGCCTGCTCCAGTTGCTCTGCCAGTAGCTGTGATTCCTGCTCTTCATCAGGTTAATGGGTTAAGTGATAAGGAAGGATAGACCGAGATAGGGTGAAGATGAAGACCCTTGTTTTAGGGCTTGGCAATCCAATTCTCACTGATGACGCTGTTGGTATTAGAGTAGCCCAAGGGCTTGAGCAAGAATTCCCGGCTGAGGATGTAATCGGGACGAGCGAAGCCGGGGTTGCCCTCCTTGATTACGTCGTCGGCTATGACCGGCTGGTTATCATTGACTCGATAATGACCAAGAGCGGAAAACCGGGGGCAGTGTATAAGCTTGGGCTAGAAGACCTGAAGCCGGCGATGAGTTTGTCTTCTTCTCATGGCGTGGATATTGCCACCGCCTTTGCCCTCGGGGAGAAACTTGGCTTCAGTATGCCCAAGAATGTCGCTATCTATGCGGTAGAGATAAGTGATAATACCACCTTTGGGGAGAAGTGTACCCAGGAGGTGGAAGAGAGGATACCATCCATTATCAGACAGATAGTAGAGGAGGTAGGGCGATGACTAATTTTGAGCCAAAGACCATAGTCTTCTGCTGTAATTGGTGCTCATATGCTGGGGCAGACCTGGCTGGCACCTCAAGACTAAAGATTAAGCCCAATTTCAGGGTAGTTAGGGTCATGTGTTCAGGAAGGCTAGAGCCCTCCTTTATTCTTCATGCCCTGGCTAAGGGAGCTGATGGGGTGATGATCGCCGGTTGTCACCCCGGCGATTGCCACTACAATAGTGGTAATTACAAGGCAAGGCGAAGGGTAATGTTGCTCAAGAATATGCTTTCGCAACTTGGGGTAGAACCGCAGAGACTAAGGTTGGAATGGATTTCAGCCTCCGAGGGAACCAAATTCCAGGGCACGGTGAATGAGTTTATTGAGGAGATTAAGGGACTGGGTCCCCTGCACTGGAATGCTCAGGGTGGCAAGGAGTAAGGGAGTATTTTCGCCGAGATGGTTAATGAGGAAAGAGTAGCAGTTAGGCTGGATGAGCAGTATTGTAGTCGTTGTTCTATTTGTCGCTCCCTTTGCCCCTTTGACGCCATAAAAAAGGAAGCTGAGACCGGCAAGATTATTGTTGATATTGAAAAGTGCCAGGTTTGTGGCATTTGCTACTCTGCCTGTCCGGCGAGAGCCATTGATACTATCTATTATGACTATGGCTCTGTGATTAGCTATTTAGAGAATGCCAAGCAAAAGCATGCTCGCCAGCCACTGGTTATCATGTGTAAGGGGAGCACCCCCGACCTGGCTGAGGTGGAAGGGCTATTTAAAGTATCGAATTTTATTCCCCTCTCTGTCCCTTGTGTCGGTCGCATCTCTGATGAGCTCTTGCTGACGGTGGCAGGCATGGGGGTGGAGGGGATTTATGTTCTTGCCTGCGATGAGGACTACTGCCGCTTTGACCGCGGTAGTCCGCTCGCTCGGCGCCGAATCTTCGCCCTTAACCGGTTGCTGGCGCAACTCGGCTATGGGGAGGAATTTATCACCCTGAAGCGAAATAGCCTGAAGGTAAAGGTGGATAAAGACCGCTGCATCAGTTGCGGCAACTGCGTCTTCTATTGCCCCTATCACGCCCCCAAACTGGAAAGTCCCGGGGGAGTAAACTTTGACCTGGATGCCTGCAAGGGCTGTGGCTTGTGTGTTGTTATGTGTCCCGCCTTTGCCCTGGAACTGGAACACTGGGAGAGGGAGCGTATCTCAGCGTTAATTTCTAAACTATTGCCGGAGATGAAACCACCAAAGCTCTTAGTATTTCGCTGCCAGTGGGCGGCTTTCCCATCGCTTGATGGGGAGTTAAGCCCCAATGTCCGCCTTATAGATTTGCCCTGTGCCTCAAGGGTTGATGCCATTCACATCCTGGATGCCTTTAATAATGGTGCCGATGGTGTTCTGGTTGCGGCTTGCTCCGAGGAGGATTGCAAGCAGGAGAAGGCGAGCGGGCGGGCACAGCGCTCGGTGGCAAAATTAGGGGGAATTTTGAGCCAGATAGGCTATCAGGATAGGCTTCACTTCGTCTCAGTGGCGCCGAGAAATGGCGACGGGTTTAATAAGGAGTTAGAGCAGTTTAGCCAAAAGATAAAAGACCAGGGAGCAAAGAAGTGATAGTAACCGCGCAAAAGCCTCTAAATGAGATTCTGGATTTAGTCTCCCCCTATAGTAAAATCCTGATTGTCGGTTGTGATGGTTGTACCCAGCCGCCGCGGGGCTTAAGGGAGGCAAAAACCCTAGGTCAGTTGCTTGAGCTTGGCGGCAGGCTGAAGGGTAAGGATTTTACCTTTAAGGCAACCACCCTGGTGAAGCAGTGCGATTCCTTCTTGACTGCCTCGGCGCTCAAACCCCAGGTGGAGGGCGTGGAAGCGGTGCTTTCTTTAGCCTGCGGCATCGGGGTACAGACGGTGGCTGAGCTTTTCCCTGAGCTTGTTGTCCTGCCGGCGCAGAATACCCATTTTATGGGGATGGAGGACAGGGAGGGGGGCATTCTGGAGGAGAGGTGTATCGGCTGTGGCGACTGTCTCCTTGCTCTGACCGGCGGTGTTTGCCCCTTTACCAGATGCGCCAAGGGATTGCTTAACGGTGCCTGCGGTGGTGCCAGAAACGGTAAGTGCGAGCTGAGCCCGGACCGGTACTGCGCCTGGGAACTTATCTTTGAGCGCCTGGAGAAGAAGGGCAAGCTGGACAACATCAGGGAATTTCGTCCGCCAAGGAATTATCAGGTAAAGGCGTGGAGGCTGGTGCCATAGTCGTGGGGTAGGGAGATGGTGTTGACTAGAGTGGGGAGATTGGCGAGGGTGACGGTGCGGGGGGTGGTGCAGGGGGTGGGGTTTAGGCCCTTTGTCTACCGTTTGGCTCATGAATATAATCTAAAGGGCTGGGTGCGCAATACCTCGGGTAGTGTTGACATTGAGGTGGAGGGGAGTAAGAAGAGTCTGGAGAATTTCCTTGGTGCCCTCCGCTCTCAAGCCCCGCCGATGGCACACATTGAGGCAGTTGAGGTCGCCTTTGATTCCCCTAAGGGCTATACCCAGTTCCAGATTGAGCCGAGCCTGAGTCGGGAGGGGCAGTATCAGCTGGTATCGCCTGATATCGCTACCTGCGACGATTGCAAGAAGGAGATTTTCTCCCCCGCCGACCGGCGCTTTCGCTACCCATTTACTAACTGCACCAACTGTGGTCCCCGCTTTACTATTATTGAGGATATCCCCTACGACCGCCCCAAGACAACTATGCATAAGTTTAAGATGTGCCCCCAGTGTCGGCGGGAATATAACGACCCGCAAGACCGGCGCTTTCATGCCCAGCCAAATGCCTGCCCCAAATGCGGGCCAAGTTTAGAGCTAGTTGATGGTGACGGCAAGGCGGTTGATGGGGACGTTATTACTGCTGCCAGTGCCTTGCTGAAAGCGGGCAAGATTCTGGCAATCAAGGGGCTGGGTGGTTTTCACCTTGCCTGTGATGCCACCAGCGAGGTGGCAATAAATACCCTGCGCGCCAGGAAGAGGCGTCAGGGCAAACCACTGGCAGTAATGATAAGCACCTTAGAAGAAATTGAAAAACATTGCCTAGTCTCCCCTGAGGAGAGGAAGCTCCTTCAGTCGCCCCAGTGCCCGATTGTTCTCCTCAGATGGAAGAAAGGCTCAAATATCTCGCCGGCGGTAGCCCCGAATCTAAAGTACCTTGGGGTCATGCTCCCCTACACCCCATTGCACCACCTTTTACTAAATGAGACTGGTCTGCCTTTGGTGATGACCAGCGGCAATATTAGCGAGGAGCCAATTGCCAAGGACAACGATGAGGTTTTAACCAGACTGGGTGGGATTGCTGACTATTTTTTGCTTCATAATCGGGATATTTATGCCCGCTATGATGATAGCGTTTATGTTGTTGAGGACATGCCTCAAGTTCTAAGGCGGGCGCGGAGCTACGCCCCATACCCCATCTTCCTGCCCTTCAAGTCAAAACAGATTCTTGCCTGCGGGGCTGAGCTTAAGAATACATTTTGTCTGACCAAAGATGAGCATGCTTTTTTAAGTCAGCACATCGGCGATATGGAGAATGAGGAGACCCTGGGGCACTTTGAAGATACTGTTGAACTTTATAAGAAGCTTTTTCGAATTGAGCCTGAGGTTATTGCCTATGATATGCACCCGGAATACCTCGCCACCAAGTACGCCCTTGAAGCGGGGGCGAAGGCAGGTTTAAAACTTGCCCCCGTCCAGCACCACCATGCCCATATTGTCAGTTGTATGGTGGATAATATGATTGAGGGGCGGGTTATTGGTGTCGCCTTTGATGGCACCGGCTATGGCATTGACGGTAATATCTGGGGTGGGGAATTTTTTACCGCTGACTATCTAGGTTTTAAGCGGCTGGGGCATCTTGAGTATGTACCCCTGCCCGGGGGTGAAGCGGCAATAAAGAAACCCTACCGCATGGCTTTAGGCTATATATATTCCTTGCTGGGGGAGGACTTCTCTCTGGAAGGTCTACCGCTTAGGCTTGTTCCCAATGAGCTTGAGCTCATAAAGCAGCAACTCAGGCGGAGAATAAATTCACCCCTGACCTCAAGCGCGGGGAGGCTCTTTGATGCCGTTTCCGCCCTAGCTGGGGTCAGACAGGAAATAGATTATGAGGCTCAGGCCGCCATCGAGCTGGAGATGCTGGCTCCAGATGAGGTATCGGCGCCAGAATTTTATCCCTTCTCCATTGTGGAGCATCAAGGGGTGCGGGTGGTAAGGCTGGGTGAGCTAATTTCAGCGGTAGTTGGGGATGTTAGAAATCAAACCCCGGCTTCGGTAATATCACTCCGGTTTCATCATACCGTAGCTCGGATGATTGCCGAGGTGTGTAAATTAATCGCCGGGGAGAGTGGTATAACTCAGGTGGCGCTGAGTGGCGGTGTTTTTCAAAATAGGCTATTATTAAAATTGGCTATCGCCGCATTAGAGGGGCAAGGCTTTAACGTGCTTAGCCATCACCTTGTGCCGTGTAACGACGGCGGCGTCTCTTTAGGGCAGGCGGTTATCGCCAACTTTGCTAGGAGTTAGCTATGTGTCTGGCAATTCCGGCGCTGATTAGGTCAATAAAGGATAAAGAGGCTGAGGTTGAGATTGGGGGCATAAGCCGCAGGATTAGCCTCTGGCTTACCCCGGAGGCTAAGATTGGGGACTATGTTATTGTCCATACCGGCTACGCCATAAACATCCTTGACCAAAAAGAGGCTTCGGAAACATTAAGCCTTTTGGAACAGATAGTGAAGCTGGGCGAGGAGGAAGGTTGAAGTTTATTAATGAGTTCCGGAGCTCGGAGCTGGCTCAGGGGCTGATTGCCCGAATTCAGCGCCAGTCTAAGACCCGCGTCCGTTTCATGGAGTTCTGCGGCGGGCATACCGTGACTATATTCAGGTATGGCATCCGCCAGCTCCTGCCCAAAACTATTGAGATGGTATCGGGGCCGGGCTGTCCCATCTGTGTTACCGCCAATGCCGACCTGGATAAGGCGATTGCCCTGGCTCAAATCCCGAGTGTAATTGTTACTACCTTTGGTGATATGCTCAAGGTTCCGGGGAGTAGTTCCAGTTTGCAAGAAGCAAAGGCTGGTGGTGGCGATGTGCGTACTGTATATTCCACCACGGACGCCCTTGCGATAGCGAGGAACAACCCGGATAAGTCTGTTGTCTTCCTCGGCATTGGTTTTGAGACCACCGCCCCGACTATTGCCGCCTCAATCCTTCAGGCAATGGAGAAGGGGCTCAAAAATTATTACGTCCTCTCTCTGCATAAGCTCTGTCCGCCCGTAATTAAAGCCCTGCTTGAGTCCGGCAAGCTCAAGCTTCACGGGCTTATCTGCCCGGGGCATGTCAGCGCTATTATTGGCTCCCGCCCCTGGGGGTTTATTGCCCGGGACTTTGGTATCCCCTGCGTCATCTCCGGTTTTGAACTTTTGGATATTCTGCAAAGTGTGGATATGCTGGTGAGTCAGGTGGAAAGCGGCAGGTCTCAGGTTGAGATTGCCTACCGGCGGGGGGTGCGCCCTGAGGGTAACCGGGAGGCTTTAAGGCTCATGAGGCAGGTATTTGAGCCGGCTCCGGCCCAATGGCGGGGGATGGGGGAGGTTCTCGGTAGCGGCTTGAGGCTGAGGAAAAAGTACCAGCGCTTTGATGCCGCCCTTGCCTTTGATATTAAGCCCGCCCCCACCCGTGAGCCTGCCGGCTGCATCTGTGGCGATATCCTGCGCGGGGTTAAGACCCCGGCTGATTGCAAGCTCTTTGGCAAGACCTGTACCCCACAATACCCCGTCGGACCCTGTATGGTTTCTTCAGAAGGTAGTTGCTCTGCCTATTATCACTACGGAGTCGGCTTTGAACGATAGAATCCTCTTAGCCCACGGCAGTGGCGGAGAGCTAGCCCACGAGTTGGTTGAGAAAAGCTTTGTTAAAGCGCTGTCTAATCCATTCTTAGCCAGGCTTGATGACTCAGCCGTCTTTGACTTCAGCGGCAGGCTAGCCTTCACCACCGATAGCTATGTGGTCAGTCCCATCTTCTTCCCCGGTGGTGATATTGGCAAGCTGGCTGTCTGCGGCACGGTTAATGACCTGGCTATGTCCGGCGCCCGCCCCCTTTATCTAAGCCTCTCCTTCATCATTGAGGAGGGTCTTTTAAAAAGTGATCTGGAAAGGGTAGTAGACTCTATCCGGGAGACGGCTGATGAGGCGGGGGTGGAGGTTGTTACCGGAGATACCAAGGTGGTGCATCGGGGCAGTGCCGATAAGCTCTTTATCAATACCGCCGGCGTTGGCATAATACCGGAAGGGGTCAATATCTCCGGCGGCAACGCTAGAGCCGGGGATAAGGTTATTCTAAGTGGGACCATTGGCGACCATGGTATTGCCGTCATAAGCCAGCGGGAGGGGCTGGGCTTTTCCACCAATCTTAAGAGCGATTGTGCTCCACTTGGGGGCTTGGTTGCGGATATGCTCAATGCCTCGCCTGATATCCATTGCCTGCGTGACCCTACTCGGGGCGGACTGGCTACCAGTTTAAATGAGCTGGCAAGGCAGTCAGGGGTTAGCGTAAGGATTGATGAAGGGAAGATTCCGGTGCGGGAGGAGGTTCTGGCTGCCTGTGAGATGCTTGGCTTTGACCCCCTCTATGTTGCCAATGAGGGGAAGCTGGTGGCGATAGTCCCGGCTGGGACTGCCGATAAGGTTTTGAGGGCAATGCGAGAGAATCGTTATGGCGAAGGGGCTGCTATTATTGGTGAGGTCGATGGGGGGCGCCCGGGGCGGGTGGTGATGAGAACCACTCTCGGTGCCTCCCGAATCGTTGATATGTTAGTTGGAGATTTACTGCCGAGGATTTGCTAAGATGCATGAAGTGGCTATAACCCAAAGTATGCTCGACCTTGTTCTGAAACAGGCGGAAAAGGCCAGGGCTAAGGAAGTGAAGAAGATTAACCTGGTCATTGGTGAGATGAGCGGTTTTACCGAGGATAGCGTAAGGTTCTACTTTGATTTATTGAGCAAAGGAACCCTGGCGGCGGGGGCTACCCTCTCCTTTAGGGTGGTCCCGACAACGGCTCGGTGCCGGGGCTGTGGTAAGGATTTTGAACTTAAGGAGCTTGACTGGACTTGTCCCCATTGTCATGGTAATAATATTGAAATCGTCGCTGGTAAGGAGCTTTCCGTAGAAAGCATTGAGGTGGAATAAGACGAGATACCCTGTCTAAGAGGAGGGGAATATGCAAGGATATGAGATAAACGATTTAGCCAAGGAAGAATCATGGCGCCTCTTCCGGATAATAGGTGAGCTGGTGGAGGGCTTTGATTCACTTTCTGGGGTAGAGCCGGCAGTGACCATCTATGGCTCAGCTCAGCTCAGCCCGGATGACAAGCTGTACCACCAGACTGAGGAGATAGCCCGTCGGCTGGGTGAGCTGGGCTTCTCTATCATAACCGGTGGTGGACCGGGGGTGATGGAGGCGGCAAATAAGGGGGGGCGCGAGGCAGGTGTTACCTCAGTTGGGCTTAATATTCAACTGCCTGAGGAACAGCTATGCAATGTCTATTCCACAAAGACGATAACATTTCATCACTTCTTTGTGCGCAAGGTTATGCTGGTGAAGTATGCCACCGCCTTTATTATAATACCCGGTGGGGTGGGGACGCTTGATGAGCTAACCGAGGTTTTAACATTGATACAAACCTGTAAGATAAAGCCCTTCCCCGTAATATTATTTAATAGTGAGTTCTGGAAGGGATTTCTGGACTGGCTTAGGGGTTCTGTCCTGAGCCGGGGGTTTATCTCTGAAGCGGACTTCAACATCCTGAGGGTTTGTGATGACCCCGATGAGGTGATTAATGTTGTCCAGAACTGGTATACAAAGCAGGAGTTTACCGGTAGGAAGGCACTATTTGGCAGCTAGTCTTCCGCTGGTTGGTCGGGTGGTATAATTTCGTCAGGGGTAATCGCCTCTTCGGTCGGTATAATCTGGTGGGGGGGGACATTTACTATTGGCAGTTCATCGGTGAAGTGAGACCTTGGTGGGGTGGTTCTCTGCTTAGCGCCGTAAGCCAGCTCTTCGGTGATGGTATCCTGTAGGGTATAGCCTTTGCTTATGGTTCCATGATGAGCGCCGCTATGCCCGTTAGGGAGAAGACAGGTAGAGACTTCCCATTCCTTGTAGACGTCCCTTGCCCAGGTTGTCTTGATGGAAACACCCTTTGTTGCGCCCTTCTCGTCTGGGGGTAAGACCTTTTCCTCAGCCTTATGCCAGTTGCCAACTACGGTGCGGATAAGTTTTCTTGAGGTGTGACCACAGTTAGCTTTTTCTGAGGGTGCGGCTAATCTTTGTGCCTCCGGTACTACCTTTGCCTCCGGCAGCCCTTCACCCTTTGTTGTGCTCTTGACCTCCTGCTCATATTTCTGGAGGAGCTGTCTGAATTGTTCCACCAGTTGCTCCCGGCTGCCTTCAAGACCTCCTTTTCCTCCCCCCTCTATGAGGACGATGGTTGGTGGGGCGGGTGCGGCTACTGGTGCCACTGGCTTGGGTGGTGGCGGGTTCAATAGACGGTAGAGTCCAAAGAGACCCCCAATCAGGAAAAGGGCGAGAAGGGAGATAAGTATTGCCGGCATAGTATAGTCAGGGTTCCAGGTTACGGTTACTGTCTTTGGGGCATCCATGACCTCAGTGCCGCCGGTATTGTCCGGTTTTAGGTTGCCCCTGAAGAAACCAAGGATGCCTGACATGGGCACCTCAGGCGGGTTGGCGCTCCATTTAGCCGTGCTTCCCGCCTTATACCAGCCGCCGCCATCAACCTTGCTCTCGGTGGAGGTTACTGTCAGCAGGTAGTAGGTGTCATAGGTAGCCGTTACCTTCCCCGCTCCGCTAACTACCCAGTTCAGGTCTGCGCCCAGCATTTTATCCCCGCTAGGCAATAGCCAGTAGGCAAAGCGGTACTGAGTGCCGGTTGTTCCTTCAATAGTGGCTAGGGCGGTGGACTTTATTGTATCGCCTTCCTTAAACCAGTTGGCGCCGCTTAGTGTTGTTACCTGAGGCGGGTCAGTCTTGAGGTCAACAAAATACTCGGGGGTGTAGGTAAAGGTGGCATTGGGGGAAGCCTCGCTAACCACTATCTGGCTTACGTCAGCCCTAAACCTGATATCAGTTCGGGTGGGGTGAGAGACCAGTTGGCTAACGGTTACAGTTGGGCTTGTGCCTACGGTAAAGGTCTGGCGGGTTGTCTGACCGCCCTGCATTTGCGCTACCAGTCTGCCATCCACGTAGACACTGGTTGTACCTGAGGCTAAGGAGGGACTCACCGTAATGACCGAGTCAAAGAAGCCTTTCTTAACATAGAGAGTGAAGGAGCGCTGGGCGGAGATGGGTGGTGTTGAACTATCGGTGACGGTGATGGTGAAGGTATAAGCGCCGGCAGTGCCTTTGTCTGGGGTGCCAAGAATAGCACCACTGGTGGAATCTAAGGTTAACCCTGAGGGCAACGTACCGGTAGTTATGGTGTAGGTATAGGGGGAAGTACCTCCGGTAACGGCGGCAATGCTTCCATAATAACTGCTGCCCTCCGTTGCCTGGGGCAAGTAGGTGGTAGAGAAGGTTATAGGCTGCGCCGTTACCGTTATGGAGAAGAATTGGGTGGAGGTTTGGGGTGGTGCTGAGCTATCAGTAACTGTTACCATGATGGCGAAGGTGCCAGTTGCCGTCGGTGTGCCCGAGATAGTGCCGGTTGCGGATGGGGCTGGGGCTGGGGTAAAGGTTAGCCCGGGTGGTAATCCGAAGACAGTCCAGGTGTGGTTGCCGCTGCCGCCAATGGCCATCAGGGTTGCGGAATAGGAAACGCTAAGTTGGGCTGTGGGCAAGGGTGAGGGTGAGGAAAGGATGATTAGTGCTGCCTCGGCGGGGGTAGCGAGAAGGATGCTCAAGAGGATGACCAGCAGGGTAAGAAGGAACCGCCCCTTCCAGCTGGCAGCCCACTTTAGGAAACGCTGTACCTGCCCCCGGATAGGTTTCATGATAGCCTTAAGACCATTGTATTCGTTAGACAGCTAATCGTCAATAGATAAGACAGTCTGAACAAACCCAGTGAGATTATCTAACACCAATGTTAAGTTTTTGTTAACCTCACCCCCTCTTAAAACTATTCCCCAAGCTAAAATTTGGCATATTGCTCTGATATATTTTATAATTCTGGGATAAGCCTAGTAATGGGCTGTAAGGCGGAGGAATATGGCTAAGGACTATTACCAGACCCTGGGTGTAGCCAGAAATGCTAGCGGCGAGGAGATAAAGAAGGCATATCGCAAGCTGGCAATGCAATACCATCCTGACCGCAACCCGGGGAAGGAGAAATGGGCTAACGAAAAGTTCAAGGAGATTAACGAAGCCTTCAGCGTTCTGGGTGACCCCAAAAAGAGAAAGCAATATGACCAGTTCGGCACTGTGGGCAATATCGGCGATATCTTTGGCAGTCCTTCTACCCGGACTACCTTTGAGGATTTAATGAAAGACTTTGGCGGCTCTGGTCTTGGCTTTGACTTTCTTGATAATATCTTTGGTGATGTCCTGAGAGGGAGGAAGGGTTTTTCGTTCCGGGTGTATCGTCAGGGGGCTGGTGGGCAGGGGGTGAGGTTTGAGGCTCCGGGGGGGATTAACCTTGAGGAAATATTTAGGCAGGCGCAGCGTCCCCAGCGCCAGGACATTCGCTATGAAATAACCATTACCAAGGAACAGGCGGCTAAGGGGATGGAAAAGGAACTGGTCAGAAGGGGTAAAAAGTTAAGGGTGAAAATCCCGGCCAGGGTAAAGACGGGAACGAAGCTAAGACTGCGAAATGCCCGCCGCATAACTGATGGTCAAGCTGGGGATATTATAATTCTGGTCAAAGTTAAATAAATGGCAACACAGCTCACCCACTGGAAGTATCTATTTGCCCCTGACTCCGTCGCCCTTATTGGCGCCTCTAATACCCCCGGGTCATGGGGGCATGGCATTATGCGTCATCTGCTTACCTCAGACAGGCGAAAGATTTACCCGGTGAACCCTAAAGCCGCTGAGGTTTTGGGAATACAAGCCTACGACAGCGTGGTTAACATACCCGGTTTGGTTGATTTAGCCGTTATTGCCGTCTCCGCTCCACAGGTGCCGGCAGTAATCCGTCAGTGTGCCCAGAAGGGGGTGCGGGCGGCGGTTGTTGTCGCCGGCGGCTTTGCTGAGACGGGTGAGGGAGGCAGCGAGCTGGAGGCTAATCTGGTTAAGGTTGCCAGGGAGGGGGGTATACGCTTTATCGGGCCAAATAGTATGGGTCATGCTGACACCTTCTCCCAGCTCTCCACCCTCGCCTGGATGGGGGAAATCACCCCTGGTCCGGTGGCTCTCCTGTCTCAGAGTGGCAACCTGGGTCACCGCATACTTCACAATGGGGTAAGCTCAGGTTTGGGCTTCAGCAAATTTGTTAGCACTGGTAATGAAGCTGACCTGCATCTGGAGGACTATCTAGAATATCTGGCGCAGGATGAGAATACCAAGGTCATTACCGCTTATATTGAGGGGCTGAGGGAGGGGAGACGCTTCTTCCACCTCGCCAAGGAGATTACGCCGAGAAAGCCGATTATAGTGATTAAAGCCGGTGGGACTAAAGAATCGGCTAAGGCAGCTATGTCTCATACCGCAGCCTTAACTGGCTCAGATGCGGTCTATGCGGCGGCATTCAGGCAGGCGGGGGTGATAAGGGTGGATGACGATGACGAACTCTGTGATTTGGTTGCTGCCTTACTTTATCAGCCATTGCCTAAGGGTAACCGGATAGGGATACTGACTATCGGCGGTGGTATGGGGGTGGTGGCCGCCGAAGCCAGCGAGAGGGAAGGGCTTGAAATTGCCCAGCTTGCCCCATCTACTATAGAGAAGATGGATGCTTACCTGCCGCCACGATGGTCTCGCGGCAATCCGGTTGATATGGCGGGTATAAGCATGGCTGAGAATCCAGCTACCTTTTCCGTTCTCTGGGCGCTAATTGAGGATGAGAATTTAGACGCCGTCTTGCTCCAGGCGCCGGTGGGGTTTGATGCCAAGCGTCTATCTTCTATTTTTAATACCTCAGAAATTAAGGCTTTTAGGCAGGCGGAGGAAAGTAACTTAGTTTTACTTGGGCAGCGGGTACGGGAGTACGGGAAGCCGGTGTTTATGGTGAAGCCGGCAGTTGAGTTTGTCAACGACCCTGAGGTCTCCTCCCTCTTTCGCCGGGAGGGAATCCCGGTCTACCCCGGTCCGCAGCGGGCTGCCCGTGTGCTGAAGCACCTGGTCTGGTATCGACGCTACCTTAATGCTGTAGCATAGACCCCATTAAAGGGGAAGGGGGAAATAGCTTTAAGAGGGGGGGCGAAGCCCCCCTCTTTTTACTCCTCCCCCTCTCCTTGTAGGAGAGGGGGATTAAGGGGGTGAGGTTACCATATTAAATTCGGGTTCCCTGAAAAATCGCAGATTTTTTAGGGTAAAGAGGGGGTGAGGTGCAGAAAGTTGAAAGCACTTATAAAACAGTGTTAATATGAAATGCCAAATGAGCAAGTTTATAGATGAGTTGAAGCGGGTTTCACAGGTTGGTTCACAGCCGATGGGGTTTAGGGTGGCACAGACAGTGCCACAGAAACCAAGAATGCTGCTCGTTGCCGCTCTGGCTGAGGCTAATGTTGAGGGTCTGGCTGATTTTGTTGCCGGGGCTGATGCCGGATTAGTGCCAATTCACACCCCGGGTTCGGCTAAGACCGTTCACAAAATATCGCGGGCAATGTCTAGTATCCCCTGGGGTGGCTGGCTGAAGGAGGCTGGTGGGGAGGGGGTAAAATCGGTGGCTGGCTGTGATTTTGTTGTCTTCCCCTCGGACACGGCGCTGACAACACTCCAGGATACCGGCGTGGGTAAGATATTAGAGGTTGAGGCATCGCTTGGCGAGGGCTTAGTAAAAACCATCGATGACCTGCCAGTAGACGCCGTGCTTATTACCAGTGAGCAAGAGAAAGAAAATCTTCTTACCTGGCATCACCTCATGCTCTTTCGGCGCTGTGCTTGGCTTCTTACAAAACCCCTGCTGGCGTCTGTGCCGGCAAACATTACCGCCAGCGAGCTTCAGGCCCTGTGGGCGGCAGGGGTGGTTGCTGTGGTTGTGGAAGCGCCGCCTCAGGGAAGGATAACGGAGCTACGCCAGATGATTGATAAACTGACCTTTCCCTTGCCAACTAAGCGGAAGGCGGAACCATTGCTACCTCATATTAGTGGCGAGGGGGGAACGGTGGCTGAGGAGGAAGAGGAGTAGTTTTACTGGCAGGATTGTGACATCTGCCAGGTTTTTCCTTCAGTGGTAATGGCGGGGGCGATTATTAGCTCCGCCTTATGCATTTCCTTGATATTAAGTGCGCCGCAGACGCCCATTGCCGTGCGCAGTGCCCCGATAAGGTTCTGGCTGCCATCGGTAACTGAGGTCGGACCGAATAGTATCTGCTCCAGTGTGCCGCTAGTCCCTACCTTTATCCTGGTTCCCCGGGGTAGCGCCGGGTGGGGGTGGGACATGCCCCAGTGATAACCTCGCCCCGGTGCTTCTTTAGCCTGGGCAAAGATTGAGCCAATCATTACTGCGTCAGCACCGGCGGCGAAGGCTTTGCAGATATCTCCCCCATTGCGAAAGCCACCGTCGGTGATGAGCACTACATACCTTCCAGACTGGCGCAGGTATTCATCCCTGGCGGCAGCGCAATCCATGGTGGCGGTTATCTGGGGCACACCAACGCCAAGGACCTGTCTGGTAGTGCAGGCTGCCCCCGGCCCAACCCCCACCATGACCCCTGAAATTCCTGTCTTCATCAACTCCAGGCAGGTGCTGTAACTCACGCAATTGCCAACAACAACAGGCATCGGCATGGACTTAAGAAGCTCAGTGAAGACCAGTCCCCGGTAACTTTTGGATGTATGCCGGGCAGTGGTAACCGTTGACTGGACAAAAAGGACATCAGCCTTGGCTTCAGTAGCTATGGGAGCAAAGCGTTTGGTATTAGCCGGTGCCACGGAAACACCACACACCACTCCCGCCTTTTTAATCGCCTCAACTCGCTCGCCAATAAGCCTTTCCTTAATCGGTTCCGAATAGACCTTTTGCAGTAATGGGGTGACCTCAGCCGCCGAAGCCTGAACAATCCTAGCCAGAACCTCCTCCGGGTTATCGTAGCGGGTTTGCACCCCCTCCAGGTTAAGGACGGCCAGCCCCCCCAATTTGCCCATCAGGATAGCCATTTTAACATCGGTTACAGCATCCATTGCCGCCGCCAGGACGGGGATGGAGAAGGTGAAGTTGAGGTTTTCTATCTTGAGGTCAATGTTTGTCTGGTCGGGGTTAATGGTTATATCGCCGGGGACAATTGCCACCTCGTCAAATCCGTAGGCGCGCCTTAATTCTCTAAATTTGGGTTTAGCCACTTTGTTATCCTTCTTAAAGAAGGACTATAACAAAAGCAACGGTTCAAAGTCAAGAAACTTTTGTGGTAACCTATCCCCCTGACCCCCTTCCCTTGGTAATTTGTTAAGGGAAGGGGGAAATAAGTAAGGGAGGGGGCGAAGCCCCCTCCCTAAAATCTCTTCCCCCTCTTGACAATGAGCCTAACCTAACGGGGTGTTTAAGAGGGGCGTTAGCCCCTCTTTTCAAAAAACCTTCCCCCTTCCCCTTCAGCCGAAGGGGAAGGGGGATAAAGGTCGAAGACTCTTCGAGGGGATGGGGTTTATAAAACATAAGTAGACGGGGGATTAGCTATACGTTATAATAGCTGAAAATGCCGGCTCTTTATGTTGTGGCGACCCCTATTGGTAATCTGGAGGATATTTCCCTGCGTGCCCTGCGTATTCTGCGTGAGGTGAAGCTTGTTGCCGCCGAGGATACCCGCCGCACAAAACAGCTCCTGGCGGCTTATGATATCAAAACCCCGATAACAAGCTATCATGAGCATAATAAGCTAGCCAAGCTGGATTATATTCTGAATTGCCTTAGCCGTGAGGATGTGGCTCTTGTCTCTGACGCCGGAATGCCCGGCATATCCGACCCCGGCTATGAGCTTATTGTCGCCTGCACCAAGCAGGGTATCCCGGTAGTCCCTGTTCCCGGACCCTCGGTGGTTATCACCGCCCTTGCCGTCTCCGGGCTGGATACCGGGAGGTTCAGCTATCTTGGCTTTTTGCCCAACAAGGCTGGCGCCCGGCGCCGTCTTCTAAGGTCTGTTGCTGACGAGCCGGCAACTATTGTTGTTTTAGAGGCGCCCCACCGTTTACTTGAGGCATTGGACGATATCCTGGCAGTTCTCGGCGATAGAAAGCTGGCCGTCTGCCGGGAGCTGACCAAGCTTCATGAAGAGGTCTTCCGGGGGAGGGTAAGCCAGGCCAGGTCTCACTTCACCGAGCCGAGGGGGGAGTTTACCCTGGTTATTGAGGGCAGGAGAGAGGAGAAACCCCATCTGACGCCGGAAATAGAGAAAGAGTTACAGAATCTACGCTGCACTGGGATAGGGGCTAAGGAAGCTATTGCCTCCTTAGCTGAGGAGACTGGTCTTTCACGGAAGGAGCTATATCAGGCTTGGCTCAGACTATAGTAAGGAGTTAAGATGCGCCGTGGTTGCATATCTTTAGGTGATGTCAGCTGTGATGGGTGCCACCGCACTATACCTTATCCTGAGCGCTATCTGATTGTTGATGAGGCGGGGGGCACACTGCATTTATGTATTAATTGCAGCCTGGACAAGGGTTACGCCCGTTATTATGAGGAGAAGGGACAGCGAGTACTTACCATCTTCCCGGAAAAACCTTAATTATTTGGGATAAAAAATGAGCGAGAGGATTTTGGTTGCTGTTGCCTGGCCTTATGCTAATGGCCCACTGCATTTAGGTCATATTGCCGGAGCGTATCTGCCGGCGGATATATTTGCCCGTTACCACCGCCTTAAAGGGAATGAGGTATTGATGGTATCAGGCTCAGACCAGCATGGTACGCCAATAACCATCAGGGCTGAGGAGGAGGGGAAGGCACCCGGCGAGATAGCGAACAAATACCACCAGGATTTTCTTGACTCGTGGCAGAAGCTTGGCATTTCCTTTGATTTATTCACCTCTACCGGCACGCCTAACCATGCCAAGGTAGTCCACGATGTATTCCTCACCCTGCTTGATAAGGGCTATATCTATAAGTCTAGTATGTCGCAGCCCTACTGCCCCCACTGTCAGCGGTTTCTGCCCGACCGCTATATTGAGGGCACCTGCCCTTATTGCCACTTTTCCGGGACTCGGGGCGACCAGTGTGATGAATGTGGCAAGCCACTAAACCCGATGGAGCTAATTAACCCTCATTGTCGGCTATGTGGTACTACCCCCAACTTCGTGGAGTCGGAGCACTTCTTTTTGAAATTGAGTGATTTTCAGGATAAGCTCTCAAAATGGGTAGAAAAACAGAAGCAGTGGCGACCGGATGTCTATGCTCTTACCCGGCGCTATCTGAAGGAGGGGTTGAGGGACAGGGCAATCACCCGGGATATAGACTGGGGGGTGCCGGTGCCGGTTAGTGGCTTTGAGAATAAGCGTATCTATGTCTGGTTTGAGGCGGTTATCGGTTATCTCTCGGCAACCAAGGAATGGGCAAAGGGGGATGAGGCGGGGTGGCGTTCCTTCTGGGGGGAGGGGGCAAAGGGCTATTACTTCATCGGCAAGGACAATATCCCATTTCATACCATTATCTGGCCGGCAATGCTGATGGGCTATGGGGGGTTAAATCTACCCTATGATGTACCGGCTAACGAGTTTCTGACTATCGAGGGTAAGAAGCTTTCTACCAGCCGCAACTGGGCGGTCTGGCTGCCTGATTATCTATCCCGCTATGAGCCTGACCCACTGCGTTATCTATTATCAATAAACATGCCCGAGACCTCAGACACCGATTTTTCCTGGCGGGAGTTTGTGCGGCGCAATAACGATGAGCTGGTGGCAACCTACGGTAATCTGGTCAATCGGGTGCTTACTATTACCTACCGTAACTTCAATGGGTGTGTGCCGAAAGACAGCACTATTGATGATAGCGGTGTCGTTTTAGATAATAAAGCTGTGGCCATTGAGGCACAGGTGGACAGCCTTCTTTCAAAATGCCATTTTAAGCAGGCAATAACGCAGGCTATGTTTTTAGCTCAAGAGACAAACCGCTACCTTGATGAAAAATCGCCTTGGAAGAAAATCAAAGAAGATAGACAAGCAGCGGCAAATTCGCTTTTCACCGCCATATGCATTATCTCTCGCCTTAAAAATATGTTATACCCATTTTTACCTTTCACTTCACAGAAGGTGCATGAATATCTTGGTTTTGCGGGCAAGGTAGAGGATTATGGCTGGAGCCCCCAGCCCCCACCACCCGGACAAAAAATGCTTGAGCCTAAGCCCCTCTTCACCAAACTCGATGAAAGCATAATAGATGAGGAGGTCAGGCGTATTGGAACTTAGCCAGATTTACGCCCCGGTTCAGGAAGACCTGGCTAAGGTGGAGAGCCAGTTAAGGTCGGTTTGCCAGGTTGACTTTCCCCGCTTGGCTGAGCTACTGAGTTACATTCTTAGCGGGGGGAAGGGAATCCGCCCGGCACTTACCTTACTTGTTGGCAAATTCTACCGATATGACATTGAGCGGCTGGTGCTGATGGCTACCGCCATTGAGCTATTGCATACGGCAACACTCGTCCATGATGATGCTATTGATAATTCCTCAACCCGCCGCGGGCGCCCAACAATTAATTACCTCTGGGGTGAGGATAGAGCGGTGCTATTGGGCGACTATTTATTCGCTAAGGCGGGGGAGTTTGCCACTGCTACTGGCAATCTGCGGGTAATAATGCTCTTTTCCCAGACGCTGCGCACTATCTCCAGCGGAGAGCTAGCTCAGACCTTTGATGCCTTTAATCGGGAACAAACCCGCGACCACTATTTTGAGAGGATTTCGTGTAAGACTGCCTCCCTCTTTGCCACGGCTACCGAGTCGGGGGCTACCCTGAGTCAAGCCCCCGAGGCGTCAATTGAAATCCTGAGGGAGTATGGCTATAACCTTGGCATTGCCTTCCAGATTGTGGATGATATATTGGACTTTGTTGGCACTGAGAAGGAAATGGGCAAGCCAATAGGCTCAGACCTGGTTCAGGGGACACTTACCCTGCCGGCAATGCTTCTACTGGAGCGTTATCCCAAGGATAACCCGGTGGCGAAACTATTCCGTAACCGTGGTATGCCTGAGGCGGAGAAACAGGAAAAAATAAGGCAGGCGATAGAGCTAGTCCGTGGCTCACCAATCGTTAAGGAGTGCTTTGCGGTCGCCGCAGACTACTCGGCTAAAGCGTGCTCAAGGCTCAACCTCTTGCCCGATAGCCCCAGCTGTCAGGCACTGAAGGATTTAGCCGATTTAGTCATAAATCGGAGAAAATAGCAAGGTTATTTCTCGGAGGTAGTACCGTCAGTGTAGGTTTCTATTTTCCGGGTTGGCATTAGCTCCTTGAAGCGGTCAACGGCATACCAGCAGGCGGCAAAGCCCTCATCGCGGTGGGCAGCGGCTACGGCAACGAGAAAATTGATGTCACCAACCCTAAGCTTGCCTATCCGATGGCATATGCTGATATTATTCACCGGCCATTTTTGCTTGATTTCGCTGGCTATCTGCTTTAATTTACTCTCGGCTGTCCCCTCGCTGTCTTTATACTCCACGGAAAGGACTGGTTTGCCCTGCGAGTAATCACGAATCAAACCAACATAGGTGGCAACACAGCCGCTAGAATTGGTCTTGACCTGGCTAATCACCAGCTCGGGGAGGATAAGCTTTTTTGTAACCTTAATCATATGGTTAAGAGGTAGTAGCCTCAGGGGTGGGTTCTTTGAGTAGTGCCTCCAGCTCTTCACCCTCTAGGGTTTCTTCAGCGATAAGCTTTTGGGCGATAAGGTCAAGCCTTGCCTTGTTTTTGGTAAGAATCTCCTTGGCTATATCCTGAGCCTGCTGAATAATCCGGTTAATCTCAGCGTCAATGACATTAGCTACTGTCTCGCCGTAGTCCCTTTGCTCCGAGATTTCCCTGCCTAAGAAGACCATCTCCTGCTTATCGCCAAAGGTTCTTGGCCCCAGTTTATCACTCATACCGAAGTCAGTCACCATTCTCCGAGCATACTCAGTGGCGCGCTTAATGTCATCATAAGCCCCGGTTGTCACCTCATTGAAGACCAGCTTCTCCGCCGTATGTCCACCGAGCAGGGTGGCTATTGTGTCTTGAAGCTGGCCGCGTGACATAAGGTAGCGGTCTTCAATAGGCAACTGGCGGGTGTGCCCCAGGGTCATTCCCCGGGCGACTATGGAAATCTTATGTACCGGGTCGGCATTTGGTAGCATCTTGGCAACAATGGCATGTCCTGCCTCGTGGTAGGCAGTAATCTCTTTTTCCTTGGGGCTTATCCTCCGGCTCTTCCTTTCTGGGCCAGCAATCACCCGGTCGATAGACTCCTCAAGCTCCGGCATCTTAATGACCTTCTTGCCCTCTCTGGCCGCCAGGATAGCTGCCTCATTGACCAGATTAGCCAGGTCAGCACCGCTAAAACCGGCGGTCTCTTTGGCTAGGACCTCCAGATTGACCGAGTCATCGAGTGGCTTGCCCTTGGTGTGAACCTTAAGAATGCCGATTCGCCCGTTGGTATCGGGTCGGTCTAGAATCACCCGCCGGTCAAAGCGACCGGGGCGAAGGAGAGCCGGGTCAAGTATGTCAGGTCGGTTGGTAGCCGCCATAACAATGACGCTGGTGTTGGTATCAAAGCCATCCATCTCCACCAGAATCTGATTGAGGGTCTGTTCCCTCTCATCGTGACCTCCGCCCAGTCCTGCCCCCCGATGGCGACCGACGGCATCAATCTCATCAATGAAGATGATACACGGGGTATTGCGTTTTGCCTGGTCAAAGAGGTCACGCACCCTGGAGGCGCCAACGCCGACGAACATCTCAACAAATTCACTACCGCTGATGGAGAAGAAGGGGACGCCGGCTTCGCCGGCTACTGCTCGGGCTAGCAGCGTCTTTCCCGTCCCCGGGGGACCTATTAGTAATAGCCCTTTCGGTATGCGTGCCCCCAGCTTCTGGAACTTCTCCCTCGACTTGAGAAACTCCACTACTTCATACAGCTCTTGTTTGGCTTCTTCCACCCCGGCAACATCATCAAAGGTTACGGTTGGTGTGCTTGCCGGGAAGAGACGGGCACGGCTGCGCCCAAAGCTAAGAGCCTGGCTATTAACCCCCCGTGCCGAGCGGAAGAGGAAGAAAAGCAGGGCACCAATGAGCAGAAATGGAAGAAGTACAGTGAGTAGTAGCCCGCTCCAGTCAAACCCAGAAGGTTCTACCTGATAGTCTATCCCCTCCAGCTTAAGCCCGAGTTCTTTAAGGTCAACCAGGGTGAGGCTACCGATAACGGTTTTCAGCTTTGTTCCGTCCTTAGTGGTAATGAATGCCTCCTCACCCTTCACTGAGATTTGAGCTATCTCGCCATTTTGGGACATGGTTATGGCTTTATCCAGGTTAATCTCAGTCGGTTTTCCCAGTGGCGGGAAAAACTGAATGAGCAGGACTATAGCGCCGATAAGGATAAGGATATATATTAAGGTATTACGCATCTAGCTTGCCTTCATCTTTTGTTCTAACGCTTATATTATACCAAAAAGGGTGGCTAATGGGGAAATTTGCCTCTTTTACAGACTATTATAGGTCTGTTGGAGGAGTAGGGCGTCCTCTTCTAGGTTGGGACTCTCGCAGATTACCAGCCCCTTGGCGTTTAAGTCCTTTAACGCTCTGATGAGTTCCACATACTTCAAATCTGACTCTTTTAGGTTTAGGTGTTTTATCTCCCCCTTCTTGCCGTAGGCAATGCCGGAGACATGAATATGCATATTATTCATGGCGTCCTCTCCCAGCCGCTGTTTTATCTGCTGGAGGACGGAGGTAAACTCGGGGTAGGAATTGAACCCCCCGCTCCGGGCATGCCAGTGGGCGAAGTCAATGACGATACCCACCCCTTCAAGCTCAGTGCATAGATTAAGCACCTCGTCTATGGTGCCAAACTCGCTGGGCTTACCCATGACCTCCAATCTAACCCATACCCGATTGTTTTCCCGCTTAAGCTGGTTCATTACCTCAGCCAGGTATCTCTTCACCGAGCTATAGGTCTTTTCTGGGGGGTCACCAAGGTAGTAGGCGGCGTGAAAGACGATGCTTTCTGCCCCGCATATTGAAGCGATGCGAGCCGTCTGGAGTATCCTTCCCTGGCTGGCGGTTATCTTTTCTGGCTCGTGGGCGTTGAGGTTGATGAAGTAGGGACCGTGAGCCGATAGCTTTACCCCCTCCCTGGCTGCCGTCTCCGCCACCAGCCGTGCCGCCGCCTCCCCCATCTTCACCCCTTGGACAAACTCTAGCTCCATACAACCAAGCCCGAGCTCGGCAATGCGCTTAATTCCGTCTACTGTTGATGGTGTCCTCGAGCTATGGGGAGTGCCACCAGTGCCAAAAAGAAGCCCCGCCACTTATCCCCCCTCCCTTGTGGGTAGTTAACCTATTATATCATAGTCTCTGGGATTATATATTTACCTCACCCTCTTAAAACTACTTCCCCCTTCCCCTCAGGGGAAGGGGGTTAGGGGGATGGGGGATAGGTTTCTAAACAAGCTCACTATTTATTGGCGATAAAAAGGCATCGGTTGGTCGCCAGTATAAATATAAAGGCATTTGAATTGGTCTAGATAGCGATATCGCAGACTAGCAGTACGTGCATGTGTAATAGGGTCATAAGTAATGATATAGTCAGGGGAGACCGCATAAGTGCCCACGATTCTACCGATGATGGGATTATCCATTGAATATGTCCCGTCACTATTCAGTGTGATTGACGACGAGTAGCCAATCACGGTGTTAGCATATGTCCCATATGGTATTAAAGGCGATTGGGTTATTTCTATACTGAAGATATGGCTTATGTCTTTGTCTTGACAAGCATTGTATTCCTCTTCTGTTAGGGGGAATGAAATTATTCCTGTCTTTAGAACATCGAGTTCCGGCTGGTGCCACGCAACTAAATTGTTGGCCCTGAATTTGCCGTTTTCGTATAAGTTGACTGTATAACTTGTGTCAGCCTTTGCAACATTTGTGGGTTTTAGAAATACAGATAAACCAAAGCCAGTAGAGACACGAAATAGCTTCATACCTTCAACGGTGGCAATTGGTTTGAAGAAGGGTATCTTCTCAGTTAGTTCGGCCCACATATCTTGAACAGCAGCGATTGCTTTTTGGCTATTTTGGGTTAGTTCAGAAAGTTGACAGCCAGCAGTAGGTATAAGGATTGATATAACGAGCAAAACAACTATAGTCTTTTTAATCATATATTTGCGCCCTGATAAACTTATTCTTTCCTTCTTTTTATCACTTTTTGTTACGCTTGTCTACACTTTCCCACATTAATTGTCCTGCGTCTTCTCCTGTGCTAGAATTTTCTTGGAGGGCTAGGCCGTCTCGGCTAGCCCTAAAGGCGTTTGGGGAGGAAAATGGATTTAACTAAGTTGCTTAATCTTATCGCAGAGGCGCCTGCCTATCGCCAGCTC
>Ga0315282_10001876_pt1 | contig 39231 bp, 34 predicted proteins | sample YL17G07_20_MG_FD_203693 | JGI IMG/M metagenome (GOLD analysis project Ga0315282, IMG submission 203693) | Sediment microbial communities from Yellowstone Lake, YNP, Wyoming, USA - YL17G07_20 | ecosystem: Environmental > Aquatic > Freshwater > Lake > Sediment | place: USA: Wyoming | collected... | reverse complement strand
CAGTGCCCACGCGTCTGAAGCCGTTCCTCGCGATCAGGCGTCTGTGAACTTCTTTCCAGAGAAGCTTCACTGACTCAGGTGCGTCGACCTCCGGCAGTTTCCCACGACCTTTTGCTACGATCGCCTTAAGTTTCTTGGAACCCATGACTGCGCCGTATCCACCGTAGCCGGCGGCATGGCAGAGTTTTGTCACAATGGCTGCGTTTCGGACCTTGTTCTCTCCGGCAGGACCGATGTAGATCATTCCGGGCTCTCTCCAGAGTCCGATATTGGGCTTACGTTTGGTTAGCTCCTCCGTGACCTCTCTGTTCAGCATCCGAATGGTGTCCTCACCAACGGCCCCCCACAGATCCCTGGCGTCTCGGATCTCTCCACCCTCATCTGTGACCAGAATGTATACTGGGGTATCAGCTTTTCCCGCCACGATCACGCCGTCGTATCCTGCTGCTTTGAGTTCTGATGCGAATTCGGTGCTCGCGGTGGAGCCCACGGTGCCGTTGCTGAGGGGGGACTTACCTGAGCAGCAGATTCTTGCACCCGGGTAGATCCCGGTCATGGGCCCTGTGAGAGCGATGAATATGTTTTCAGGCCCGAGAGGATCGATTTTGCTCCATTTCCTGCCTATTCTGTCCCAGAGTATCTTTGCTGCAAGCCCTCGGCCTCCAAAGTAGGCTTGCAGGATCGAATCATTGAGCGTGGAGTCTTTGACTGTCTTCTCGGTCAGGTCGATGTCGAGGAATTTTCCTGCGTATCCTCTCGGCATGCTAGATCACTGTCTCCCCTTTCTCTCCGAAAAGGTTCACGGCAAGATCCTTCGCCACCTTGAGGGGATGTCGAGAGAAGAGCTTCCTGTTCACGTCTTGCTCTTCTTGAACTAAGGTTAGAGCGTTGTACTTGGCCTCGGTACAGACCTTGACACATTCAGGATCTCCTCCACAGAAATCGCAGATGGTTGCCTTGTTGTCCTTGGGATGGAGGAAAGGAATGTTTCCGGGACAGGCAGAGATACACTTCCCGCAACTGATGCATTTCTCCCTGTTCACAATGACGGCAGTGGTCTCCTGATCAACGGAGAGCGCCTGTACCGGGCACGAGTTCACGCAGGGATAGTCGTCACACTGAGTGCAGAGGTGAGGTACCTCAACTCCGGGAAAGGGCATGAAGACTCTCACTCGAGATGCTTCGGGCCACATCCATCCCTCATGGTGGAGGCTGCAAGCGATCTCACACAGCTTGCATCCACTGCACTTCACATAATCTCTCGCAATCCAGATAGGTCGGGCCATAACATCACTTCGCTATCCGGCACAGAGGATGAATTGAACAGAATTAAGACTTTCGCGAAGGCAAAGCTTGTGTTACGATTTGTCAGTGCTTTTCGCGCAACCAGTCACAGGGCCCAATTTCTCAGGAAAACCTTCATTCTCGAATTGCATTCGTGAACTCGTCTACGCTTCTCTTCACGCGCGATGTCCTTCATCTCAGAATCGATGTGTGTAGATGCGAGTTCCACCTCCCGTCTAGCTAGATCAAGCGTCTTGCCCTCGTCCATCAAGAACCTTGTCGCTCGATTGAGTCCACGTACGGCGCCCAGTATGACTTTGTCGTCCCCTTCCGGTTTCTTGCGATCTTGGATTTGCATCAGGTCCAGCATAATCTCTTGGGTTTGAAGTATGAGGTGAAGCCTTGCCTCTGGAATGTTCAGTTTCGGCGGGTACGTTCTAATCTCTCTGAAGTAGCTGGCAGTGGCGCTCTGGAGAATAGAGATTTCACGCACAAAACTCGGGTCCGACTTCAGGTTCTCAATGCTCTCTGACTGCGAAATCCCCAAGGCCTGACTCAGCAATATCTTTGCGTCGATCCAGAAGCCTCCCGCCAAGCTCTCTGCTGCGTTGGCTATGTAGTTCATCCAATCGTTCACTTCTCGAGAAGACGATCCCGCCCGATTGATGAGAAAGAAGAGCAGTAGCTCCATCTTCTTCATTTCTGATTCCAGGGCCTTGGGGTCAGCTGTCAGTGCACCGAGGCCCAGCACGGGCTCCAGCCAGATTGCCACTTCCCTGTCACAGTGCCTACTGGATTCTATCAGCTTATCATAGGTCGCCCTTACGCTCTCAACCATAGGCTGAGAATAGAGATTGAGCAATGCTTCAGTGCTGCAGTCGCTAGTAAGAGCGGCTTGAAGCGCAAACCCCACAACAACCCTAGCGAACTGTTCGTTCAACAATGGCAATCCTCACGAACCAACTCATCCGAGCGACATAGAAGTGCACGTGAAGACAACACATGCCTCACTTTCACCCTCCAAAAACAAAGGGCAGCCATTCAGCCAAGACGACCCCCCTTATTGTTCCTTCCCCTTTCGATCGGTCTGCTGTAGAATTGACAGACGGTAAAGGGTTGTGTATGCGAGCGCGTGCTAGACTAATGTGGCGGGCCCGGAGGGTTCAGCCACCTTTGTAGGGTGGCGGTACCACAGGACTCCAGCAGCTCTGGTTTAAATAAAGTGCCGAGAAGGAGCGGCATGTCGGGTTATGAGACGAGTAGAAAACTTCTAGGTGACGCGAATGTGGCGCGTTGGCATGCCAATCTCCAAGAAGGCAGCGAGACCACTGCGGACACATACCTGCGCAGGCTGAGAAGGTTCTGCAATGAGCATAAGACGACACCGCAGGCACTGGCAGAGGTGACCGCAAAGGATGCGTACAGCATTCTCTTGGACTCAGTCGCTTACTACCGGAGAAAAGGGTATGCGAGTTCCACGATCAAGGGATACCTGAAACCAATCAAGAGCTGGCTCATCCACAACGACATCACGTTGACGAAGAAGGTGAACATCAAAGGTGCGAACAGGACTCCAACATTGAAGAACGAGAAGACGCCTGAACCCTACGTTTTGCATTCGGTGTGGAGGTTCTGTGATGAGCGTCAAGCGGCCGTCATAGCTCTCTTGGCCTTTACGGGCCTGCGCCCTCAGACGTTAGGCGATTACCGCGGAAACGACGGCCTGCGCATCCAAGACCTGCCGGAGCTTGAGGTCGATAACGAGAAAGGCGAAGTGACCTTCAAGACGATTCCGACCAGAATTATCGTTCGAGAGGAGATCAGCAAGATGGGAAACACCTACGAAAGCCTGCTATGCCAAGAAGGATGTGCATGGCTCAAGACTTACCTGCAGAAGCGCATCCGTAGCGGCGAGAGAATCGTCGCCCAGTCAGCGGTCATCTCTGACGACCTCGGCGATGGTGTAACGGTCACAACTAAAACCATTGGCAAAGTCGGCAGGAAGGCGTTCAGGCATGCGGGCTTTCAGTGGCGGCCTTACATACTCAGAAGATTCTTCGACACGAGGATGGGGCAAGCGGTTGCGAAAGCGGAGATCGGACTGTTGGATGAGTGGGTCAAGTTCTGGATGGGGCATCAGGGAGACATCGAGGCGATATATAGGCTCCGCAAGAGGCTGCCTGACAGTCTTCTGGAGCAGATGCGCGAGGCGTATCGCAGAGCGTCGGAATCTATGCTGCAGACAATAGATCTACACCGTGAAGATGCTGGGAGGATGCGTAGGGAGTTTCGGGCTACGGCGTTGAGTATGCTGGGCTTCTCAGATGATGAGATCAAGGGCGTGGACTTGGATAAGGCGACGATGGAGCAGTTGCAGGAACTGGTTAAGAGGAAGCTGGGCCTTGTCGCCAAAGAAGATGATGGGAACGGTCGAAGGCAACTCGTTGTGACGGCTAAAGAGGCGAAGGACTATATCAACAATAGAGGATGGCAGTTCAAGGGATCGATGGCGACTGGTGAAGTTGTCATCGAGGAACCAGCATCAGGTCCAGCATCTTGAGCAGCACCAGAAACTCCTCAGTGGAAAGTTGATCTGGCTGGCTTTCAACAGCTACGCGAACCACGTTATTCCGCGGGAAGCGTCTACGCACCCACGACTTCAACTCTTGAAGATTCACATACTCCATGTCCGCCCTTGCGATACTGGTTTTAAACGCAAGATGAGGAATCGAATGTGACTTGGAACGGCTTCATGGCATCTTGATACACCCAGCTCAAGAGTGCGCGCCTCTGATTAGAGGGTAGATTTCAGAAAGCGATCTCACGCTCAATCTGATCCACTAGTGGATCAGATTACGCATGAGTTCGAAAAATCATTTTTCAGTCCAATGATGCCTTTTTCAATGCCCAAAAGGTTGATAGTTGACTCGAGTAGATCCTACTTCGCTGGAGCTCGCAGAATGACTGTTCACTATGGAGTGCTACTTTCTTGCATTGTGGACAGGTGTAGTAGTTTCAATGAAACGCGAAATGTCAATGACTCGCTCATCACTCTCTCTTTGGAAAAACGAGACCGCTCGTAAGGTTTCCGCCTGAGCTGAGACGCCTTCCCGAACTTCACACAATAGCATAGGTTGCTGAGGCGTGGCACGTTCTACGTTGGCTCCGCTTTAAAAGACTCTGCCCGAACGCTGACGGGTTGTATCGGTAACGTCTGAGTCTGGACATCAGAGAAAGAAGGACACTAACCCACCTTCGACAGAAGAGAGGATCGTACAGAGTCAGGAGAGGATCGTCAAAGAGATTGGTCTGAATCTAATTCGTCCAAACAGCTTCAACCCAAACACAATGCCGCACACAACTTTCCTGCAATTAGTCGATGACATGCGAGATAGGGGACTCGATGCTATCAATCCCATTGAGATTCGTCCAGTGGAAGGAAAACCTCCATACGAGGTCGTGGATGGGGAGTATCGCTGGAAGGCCGCCAAAAAGCTGCGATGGAAAACTATTCGTTGTGACGTGCGGCCCATGTCTTTGGATGAAGCGAAAGCCGAATGCTACCGTAAAAGCAAGGAACGGGGTACAATCGACCCTTTCAAAGAAGCAGAGTTGTTCAAGTCCGAGATTGACAGCGGTCTTACTCAACGAAAAGTTGCTGACAAATATGGAGTCAGTCAAGGCTACGTGTTCGAATCGCTGCGATTGATGACAGACCTACACCCAAGCATAATACGTAACGCCCGCACTTTGACCACGCGCGTGGTCAAGAACGGATCCCCCATCATAACCAGGACCCACCTTGAGCAACTTGCTTCCATCGAGGATAAGGTTCAGCAGCGGCATCTCTTTGAGACTATGGTCGGCGCCGCGAGGGCCGGCAGACCTGTTCCAACAACCAGACAGCTGGAGATTGAAAGAAAGAAGTTAGAACACTCACCGGAGCCAAGCGAGGTCCCGCCTGAAGAACTGTTTCTGGATAATGTGTGGCCACCGGAATCTGAGAGAGATGATGTTTTCGGTAACTCAGATTTCGCTGGCAACTGCAGCGGCACAGTATGCAAACAGTGCCTCTGGCGATATACCGAGCCAGGGGAGACCGTCTTGGATCCCATGGCAGGATCCGGCACAATGATCGATGTCGCGAAGAAGCTTGGACGGAGATGTGTAGCATTCGACATCAACCCTGTTCCATACCGCGATGACATTCGGAGAGGCGATGCTAGGAAGCTCTCTTTACAGGATGAGACGGTTGACTTTGTTTTTCTGCATTTTCCCTACTGGCGGATGCATCGCTACAGCGACCCACCGGTGTCAGGTGATCTAAGTGCCATGGAGTATGGAGAGTTTCTGGAGTCATGTGAATGCGTGCTGAGGGAGGTGGTGAGGCTCATCCGGCCTGGAAGGTTTGTGGTGGTTCTAATAGGTGATTTAAGGAAAGAGCTGCAGTTCTATGATCTGCCGGCTGAACTGTCGATGCTCGGCCGCGGGGTTGGCTTGGAACTCTTTGATAAAGTAATCAAACCGACCGTGAGAGAGCGAAGCAGTAATGCTAACTCGGAGATTCTCGCTCGCAAATACAATTTTCACCTGATAAAATTCGAAACACTACTCATCTTCAGGAAACGATGATTTTGGACAACGCGCGTTCAGAGAAGACATCTTAGCCAAGTGCACACACGAGTTGGCGTCCCCTTAATAGGGAGTTGCAAAGGACAGGGCGATCAATCGACCGGCATGTACTGATAAATGAGTGTAAGTATGCTACAAGAAAACGCGTCAAATTCACCCACCAAGCAGCAGGTGCTGAAAGGAGGCCGTGGCAGGAATCATCGCCTTTCATAAGGAGAAGATACTTCATTTCAACGTGCTTCTTCAACTGTTTCTTTTCGCTTGAAGTTCATGTAGAATAGGCTCTGGATAGATGACTCCGCCTAGTTGACGACGCGAATTCTTGACTTAATGGTTTCTCTTCAGCGAGCCGTATTCCTCTTTGGGTGATGGCGGGTGCCCTCAAGAGAGGGGCTGGGGTCTGCAAGGCTAGGATCTAGGATCCAATCCTGATCCTAGGTGATTGGAGTGAGACATCTGAGGAAGAGAAGCTAGGATCTTAACGGTCTGATCCTAGCTAAGGCTGATCCTAAATCTATTCTGATCCTATGGATGGAGGTGCATTCGATGCAGGAAATCAGGTTACGTGGCACCTTTCTATTGGTTGAATCGACGTGAAATGAGGTGCTTTCGGGATCATGCTTATATCGAAACCGAGCAGTATAGTGGACTCAGCTGTTGACAAGTCTGGAAAGGTTTCCAAATCAGGAAAAGACGAAATCAACGCCTCGATAGGATCCCGTTGCAGTGATCCTAAAATCGAGAAAGTGACGGCTTCTCTGCAAGTAGGACTTTTATTAGAGGACCATAAGAAACCACTAGATCCTAAACTCAACCCAAGATCCTACGAATAACGTGATCCTAAAAAGCAACTCCCTGAAACAGGAATACGCGAATACCAGTTTCTTAATTGCTATTGATGGTGGTATAACAGAAGACAGGAGCGAATCAGCCGAGGAAGATGCGCAGCAAGCCCTAGACATGTAAGTAGTTCCGTCAGCGCGTTCGCCGCTCTTTAAGGACATGTAGCACAGATGATTGGCAGCTGCGATTGAAGAGCAAAGCGCCGAGAATCGTCTGTCCAAAGTGCGGTAAAGAAGGGGTTCTTAGAAGTCAGTATGTGCGGTGTGGTGAGAAGAACTGCAGGTGTGCGTTAGGCAGGTTGCATGGGCCGTATCCTTTCATGGAACATCATCAAGGCTATGATAAGAGACGACATCACAGCACATGGCATCGATGCTTCCTGAGCAAGAAAGCGCTGCAGGAAAGACATTGGTGACGCATAATCGGCCTATTATCGTTGGGGAATCCGGCAGCAACATCAGCCTTCCCCCTTTGGCAGCGTATGCCAAAGAGGCGATAGGAAGAACTTCCAGAAACTGCTCTGCGGGCTCACAGCCAAGTCATTCAAGCTAGTTTTGTTTGCCAATCTTTTTGTTGTTTTCAATATTTGTTCCTGGGCTTGGAAATCATCTGCTCTACGATCAGAAACTACATCCAGTACTTGTGGGGTGGCGCCCGAGACCGCCACTCACCGGCTGGCTAATTTTGGCGCTCTTAATCTTATTAGGCCGTCTAGAGCTGTAGGTAACGATAGGCAATCTTGCATAGGCTCTCTAAACTCTCCTATCTCTCCTCTCTTCCTCTCTATCCCTCTTCGCTCTGCCTTCCACCTATTCTCCCTCTTTCGCCCACCATATTCTTCCTCTAGCAAACAATCTGCATCTACAATCACTCTACGTCTGCATTCAACACTCTGTCTTCGCAGTCTTACACTCTGTCTGGGCACTCTGCACTCTATGTACGTCCATATTCGTTTAGCATTGTTATATTGGCGTCACCAGAGCAGCAGCTCCTTGACGGCGGCGGGCACTCTCGCAAGTTCGTGCTGTCAGAAGGCCTCAGTGGGGAACAATGATGTCGATGCACATACGTTTCTGTTGAGCACGGATTCTCGTATGGGGGTCAAGCGTCAGTTCGGAGTCGTGGCTGAGATCCGACGGGTTGGTGAGACTCGGCTGGCCGCATGCCGAGTTGCTTTGGTGATGTCCGCGCCCGATTATATAGGGAAGAATGCCTATATAGGCGTCTCTTCCTATATTCATCGATTCCGATGCACCAGCCCCCGTTCATGATAGGTAAGCCAGTGACAGGCGGATATTTCGTGAACAGAGAAAGAGAGTTGGGCAGGCTTCTCGCATTGGTCAGAGGAGTGGAGAAAGGCGGCTCCAGCAACTCAGTCCTGATCGGCCTCCGAAGGACCGGAAAGACATCCATCCTCGAGAATCTGGCAATCAAACTGGAGTCGAATCCGCGCATAGTGCCTATGATCATCAACTGCTACGGACTAGCGGCGAAGAGCCGCTTCGCAAAATTGCTCGTCGACACCGCCGCGGCATGCTACGTGCAGAAGACTGGTGACAAAGCTTACCCGGAGAGATTAGCGAAAGCCATCAGCGAAAGAGCCAAAGCGGTGCGAGATAGAGTCAGCGAGGTGAAATTCTCAGAGTTCACAGTGAGGTTTCGAGACAAGCAGACAGACGAGGACACGTTGGTCGAGGATGCCTTATACTACGTAGAGTCCTTGGCCACCGACAAGAACGTCCACTTCGTCGTTATGCTGGACGAATTCCAGGACATCATACGATGGGGCGATGATACGCTGAAGAGGATCCGCACAGTCATCCAATCACAGAAAAAAGTCTGCTACGTCCTGGCAGGTTCAGCCACAACAATCATGCGAAACCTGGTCTACGACCGCCGTTCACCCTTCTACAGGCAACTCGTGGAGATCCCGGTCAAGAAACTGAGCGAAGAGACAGTGAAGAAGTTCCTGAAGAAGAGGTTCGCGACGGCCCGCATACATCCAGACTCCTCACAGATAGGCAGGATAGCCACGTACTGCGGAGGCTACCCGGACTACGTCCAACGCCTAGGCATGGAACTCTACCTAGCAGCAGGCCAGGGAGGCTCAATAAACGAGGAGCGCATCGACAAAGCGTACGAAGACATGATATTAAGCTTGGATGGAGAATTCGAGAACTACTTCGCTGCGCTGTCCCCGCTCGAACGCGAAATCCTCCTGGCGCTAGCCACAGGCAGCATCCAACCCAGCCAAGTAGCCCGAGAGGTGAGAAAACCCATCTTCAACATATCCAAGACACTAACCACTTTGATGAACTATGGAATAATCGAGAGACCGATGAAAGCCCAATATAGAATCGCTGACCCCGTATTCGCGGACTGGCTCAACAGACGCTTCAAACCCATGCAGGAAGAAGGTTAGGCAACCATCCCTATATAGGCAAGAACCCCTACCGCCCGACTGCGCATAGCTCCAATTCTCGGTGCCAGAACAAGCTGGGACGGCAAAGTCAGATTGAGCCGCTTCAAGCAATGTTGAGACTCCCTCTGCCTGGCATCAACGTTCCCTCTGTCTCACCAAGCAATAGATCAGGTTATGATTATCGCCCTGCCGCAACGGAGTATGGGCCTCTAGGCTCTGAATCTTGGAAGCAACCTTCACAGAGTTCCAGTTAGGATGATTGCAAGTATGATGAAGACACCGGACTGCCCTAGAAGGTCTCTTGCTTATGATATGATTGCAACGGCCCAGCCTTTGATGAAGATGTTAACGTAGAATTGGACTGAAGCCATCATTATACCGCCTACAGGTCAGGAGGCGACTTGACTAGGAACGTTTCCGCGCCTCCCTGGCCTAGCGATCAGCTCCTCAAATCCATGCGCAGGAATCGAGACGAACCATCTCGGCCGGCCAGCAAACCATGGCCGAGAAGGCTTGCCGTAGGAATACGCTCATCGTCTTGGCCGGCCGTAGGCCGTATTCCACATCTAGCACTGATCGTGCTCATGCTTGCTAAGATGGCTGAGGTATGTAACCGTGGTCACATCTGAAAAACGAAGTTTCTTATATGAGTAACATGCCCAGAAGACGCGCAAGTCTAATCGAGGATGAAACGAAGATGATACAAAGCTTGAATATGCAGTGTTCTGGGAGGGGCAAGTAACTGGGACTTGGAACTGCTGGGCAAATGAACATTCTACTCGCTACTATTCCACCTGTTCTGGCAATTGTGGCAATGGCGGTTTTGTATCGCTATGTGCGCAATGCGGACCCAGGCACTGAGAAGATGCAAGAAGTCTCGAACGCGATTCGAGTCGGATCTTTTGCCTACCTTAAGCGACAGAACACGTATCTCGCTACGTTTGTAGCTGTCATGGCAGTAATACTCACTCTAGTCAATTTCAGCTTCAAAACCGGACAGGCTGACCTCAGACTTCCATTGTCCTACATCGCCGGGGCCGTTGTCTCTGCCTTGGCGGGCTACGTCGGAATGATGGGTGCAACTCTGGCAAACACCAGAACCGCTCAAGCTGCAAGATCAGGTTTGGCAAGCGCTTTCAACGTTGCGATTTCCGCTGGCTCTCTCATGGGTCTAGGAGTTGTGGGATTGGGCCTTCTCGGGATCAACACAATGTACTATTTATTCAATGACCCGGGGATCGTTCTAGGGTTCAGTTTTGGAGCAAGTAGCCTGGCCTTGTTCGCCAAGGCGGGGGGCGGAATATACACAAAGACAGCGGACATAGCCGCCGACCTAGTTGGTAAAGTGGAACTCGGGATACCGGAAGATGATCCAAGAAACCCAGCGGTCATCGCTGACAATGTAGGAGACAATGTTGGAGATGTCGCCGGTATGGGCGCAGACCTCTTTGACTCCTATGTGGGCTGTATTGCAGCCACCATGATACTGGGACTCACCTTGAGTACGAAGTATGTTTTGTTGCCGATCTATTTCGCGGCAATGGGCATAATTGCTTCAATAGCTGGGGCATTGTTTGTGCGATCTCTCATCAAGGTAAGGAAGGGTAGAGACCCGGGTGGAGCGTTTGACCTGGGAACATTTTTCACTGGAGGAGTGTTCGCTGTGTTTGCCGCGGTCGTAACAATGTATCTGAATACTGGTTGGAACTACCTCATAGCTGCTGCAGCCGGCGTGTTTGTGGGTTTTATCATTGGCAAGACTACTGATTGGTTCACATCGATAGACCAGAGATTCGCCATCAACACAGCCAAGGCCGCCAAAAGCGGTGCAGCAATCAACATCTTGACAGGTTTCTCCTATGGCCAGCTAAGTGTGGCTCCCTCAATAATCGGAATCTGTGCAGCAACATTGGTCGCTTGGTATCTGGGAGGAATATATGGCATCGCAATCGCTTCAGTTGGCATGCTCTCAATTGTTGGCATGATAGTTTCTGCTGATGCATATGGTCCGATTGTGGATAACGCGAAAGGAGTTGCGGAGCAGAGTGGTCTGGAGGAAAGCGCCATAGAGATAGCGGATCAGCTTGACGCGGTCGGCAATACGACAAAAGCCATCACTAAAGGTTTTGCAATAGGCGCCGCTGCTTTGACAGTCCTCGCATTGCTTGGAGTCTACTCTGAGACTGTTGGTTTGAAGACGATTGACATATTGAATCCCCGTGTGCTCGTCGGCCTATTTGTCGGCACGATAGTTCCTCCAGTCTTCTCTGGCCTAATCATATTAAGCGTAAGTAGAAACGCAGATCTGATGGTTTCTGAGGTTCGAAGACAGTTCAAGGAGATCCCGGGTCTTCTTGAAGGAAAGCCTGGCGTGAAGCCTGACTACACAAAGTGCGTTGACATAGCTGCTAAAGGAGCAATAAGAGAACTCATGCCGCCAAGCGTCATGTCCATTGTGGTGACGATAGCGACAGGCTTCCTTCTAGGGAAAGAAGGACTTGGAGGCTTTCTAGTAGGCGCCATACTCAGTGGTCTTCTGTACGCGCTTTTCATGTCAAACTCAGGCGCGATGTGGGACAACGCTAAGAAGTATGTAGAAGCGGGCAACTTTGGCGGAAAAGGCTCTGAAGCCCACAAGGCGGCCGTAACAGGTGACACCGTAGGCGACCCATTCAAGGATACTGCCGGGCCGTCTCTCAATACCTTAATAACGGTCCTGTCACTGACCGCATCGGTCTTCGCAGCCTTGCTCTTCGGTTGACGTGCAGAGCCTCGTTGCTTGGTTCATCGATCAGGCTGAGACTAACCTGATAAGGCGGCATTCATCTTGGAAACAAAAGAAACAACAGAGCAATGGCATGCCCAAGCAGCTGACGAAGTGCTAGGCGAACTTGGCAGCAATAGGAATGGGCTAAGCGATCAAGAAGCCAAGGTTCGTCTTCAACAACACGGGTTCAATGAGCTCAAAGAGAAGAAGCGTAGAACGCCACTTCAGATGTTTCTGAGCGAATTCAAGGACATATTCATCCTACTCCTAATAGCGGCAACGATCTTTTCTGTAGTAATTGGGTACTATGAGCTGCAACGACCTGCTCTGCCGGGTGAGCCTCCGAGAGATGCTCTTGAGACATACGCAGACGCATTTGTCATAGGGGCCATAGTGATCTTGGTGGCAATAGCCGGTTTTGTCCAAGAATACCGAGCTGAGAAAGCCCTCGATGCTTTGAGAAAGCTTGTAGCGCCAAAAGCTCGCATAGTACGTGAAGGCAGGGAAATGCTCACTGCCGCCCGCGAGATAGTTCCAGGAGACATCCTGGCTCTTGAATCCGGGGACCATGTACCAGCAGACGCAAGACTGACAGAGAGTGTTGAGCTAAAGACTGACGAAGCAATCCTAACGGGAGAATCCACACCTGTAAACAAGGACGCGTCCGCAATATTGCCTCTGAACGCAAACGTCACAGACAGACGCAACATGATTCTTGCTGCAACTCACATAGTCTACGGCCGAGGCAGGGCAGTGGTGACGGCGACCGGGATGAGAACAGAATTTGGGAAGATTGCGGGACTCGTTCAAGAGGCCGAAGAAGAAGAGACCCCACTGCAAAAAAAGCTTGACAGCTTCGCGAGAAAAATCGCAAAAGTTGTCGTGCTGGTCTGTGCAGTAATCTTCGCTTTGGAAGCTTTCGAAGTAGTCTCCGTAATGCTGCACGGCAAAGGAGTACTGGAACTAGAAGGTTTCATTCAAGCCTTCATGTCCTCAATCTCCCTAGCAATATCCGCGGTTCCAGAAGGTTTGCCGGCAATAGTAACCATAAGCCTCGCCTTGGGAGCCAGAGAATTCGCCAAAAGAAACGCCATAATCAGAAAGCTTTCCGCAGCCGAAGGCCTAGGAGCAGTCACAGTCATTTGCTCAGACAAGACAGGAACTCTAACCAAAGGAGAAATGACGGTTCGCAAAGTACACGTGAACAACAAGACTATCGACGTATCCGGTGTAGGCTACGAACCTAAAGGCGAGTTCCAGCAGAACAACAGCCCCGTCAACCCTGCAAACGACGCAGAGATCTCATTACTGCTTAAGATCGGTTCTCTCTGTAGCAACGCTCAGCTTGAGCAAGACGAGAAGGGCTCATGGATGATCGTAGGTGACCCAACAGAGGGCGCTCTAGTTGTCGCAGCCGAAAAGGTTGGCTTGTCACGGAGAACACTAACGGAGCAGTATCCACGAATAGGCGAAGTGCCATTCACCTCTGAACGGAAACGAATGTCCACTGTGCACCTAACACCTGAAAAAAGAAAGATTGCGCTAATGAAAGGTGCTCCTGAAACGGTCCTAGAAAGATGCAGCCACATCCTTGAAAATGGCAAAGAAAACGAACTCACAGAAAACAAGAAGCAGGAAATGATAAGGATGAACGAAGCCATGGCATCCTCCGCGTTGCGCGTCTTGGCCGTAGCTTATAGATGGCTTCCCGACGAACTCGACCATTTCGGTGAGAACACCGTTGAGGAAGACTTGGTGTTTGTAGGCCTGCAGGGAATGATGGACCCTCCCAGGGAAGAGGCAATCGAAGCAAACAAGAAATGCGAAAAAGCCGGAATAAAGCCTGTGATGATAACTGGAGATCACAAACTCACTGCTGTGGCTATTGCGAAGGAAATAGGAATCATCAAAGAAAGCAACCTCGTTCTTACAGGCGTTGAACTGGAAAACATGAGCGATGAGGAATTCGAAAAGATCGTTGAAAACGTGGCCGTTTACGCTCGAATGTCCCCGGAACACAAATTGAGAATTGTGAAAGCCCTCAAGAGTAAAGGGCACATCGTTGCAATGACCGGCGACGGAGTGAATGACGCCCCAGCAGTCAAGGCTGCAGACATAGGAGTCTCAATGGGAATAACAGGCACAGACGTGACCCGTGAAGCTTCAGACCTTGTGCTCACAGATGATAATTTCGCCACCATAGTCAAAGCCGTAGAACAAGGAAGAGTGATCTATGACAACATTCGCAAGTACGCTCGATTTCTTATCTCATGCAATTTCGATGAGCTATTGGTCATAGGATCCTTTGCCATTCTAGGAGGAATATTCAGCCCCGAGCTGTTTCCGTTACCTCTCCTGCCTGCAATGATCTTATGGATAAACCTAGTCACAGATGGTGCACCAGCAGTTGCTCTTGCCACAGATCCACCTGATGAAGACGTAATGGAAAGAAAACCACGGAAACCGAACGAGAGCATATTGCACGGAATGGGCGCATTTATACTAGCTTCTTTCATACTACAAGCAGCTGGAACAATTCTCGTCTTCTGTCTTGAGTACTATGTGTGGCCGGCTCACGGATTCGGAACAGAGGAGACTCTACGTGAAGCAAGGACTACTGCCTTTGTTCAAGCTGCATTGTTTGAACTATTTGTGGTTTGGAATTGCCGCTCTGAGACTAGAAGTGTATGGCGAATGGGACGTGACAGCTTCAAGAACAAGCTCTTCGTCATGGCCGAGATCGTTTCCATCACGGCTACACTCGGCATAACCTACATTCCGATAACAGCGAAAATGTTCGGCTTATCTCCGCTAAGTCTGACAGATCTAGCATACGTTATAGGCGTGGCTAGCTGGGGACTCTTCGTGCTACCAGAGCTGTTCATGAGAAGAAGAGTTTGGAAATGGCAGTAGTACGACTGTCCACTGATACCGAGCACATGGTAGGATGCACTCAGCTTGCCGATGTTGCTTGCGTGCGACAAGACACTGCTTTCTGGAGGTATTAGACCTGCAACGCAAACATGAGAACATTGGGGGAGCGTAATCAAGACTTGATCATGAATGAGGCCTATTAGTGGCACGAAACAATTATCGAACCCCAAAGAGGGCAGCAATACCTATTAATCTGAGATTGTGGTCGTCAGTAGCAAGGCGATGAGGCTCGCCTTTAACCGCCCTGGCTTTCGATGCTGGGGCTAATAGCTTCTACAGACCTAAGCAGACGAGTGGATGTTAGGTTGCGTGAAGCAGGGCGGTCATATGCGAGAAAGCGGAACTCTCTGGGCTTGAGGATGGAACAACCTACCGACTCGCCCTGGATCAAGGATGCCGTGAATTACGTTGTAAATCGAAAGAATGTCGATGGAGGCTACACTTTCTGTCGAGGTACCGATTCGAACGCGCAAGACACCTATTTTGGATTAAGTATCCTGCAATTGCTTGGGTCACCTTTCCCCAATGTCAAGCAAACGGTAAAGTGGTTGAAAGAGTTTCCATGTTACAGCGTTCAATCTCACTACTACATAGTCAAGTCGATGAAGTTGCTTGGTTGTGACCTAAATGTTGACCTTGTGGAGTTTCTTTCTCATGCTCCCAGGATGCTGTATGATGCTACCAATGTCTATGTGGCCGTTGCCTCAGAATTCGAGACTGCTCTCATGATCGCTGAACTGGTCAATATGCTGGGCGTGAAGATTGACCGAGAGAAGATGGCACGCTGGCTACTTGCCTACCGTAATGTGGATGGCGGTTTTGGGGTTCGTGGCCAATCCAACCTGAACTCGACCTATCATGCTGTTGCGTCTCTATTCAAACTTGGCTATCCCGTTATTTCTCTGAAGAAGACTGCCAGTTATGTAAAATCCTGCGAGACGCCATTGGGCGGTTTCACCATTGTGCCAAACAGTTCTCCCCCACATATGGAACACGTGTATTACGGAGTGTCAACTCTTGACCTCTTGGAAGATCACGCCAAACACCCTGAACGAATCGCTCGATTTGTTCTCATGTGCCAGCAGCTGAACGGTGGATTCGCAAGGTCAGAGTTCGGCATATCTACATTCGAAGATACATTCTACGCGGTGAGCGTACTGCAGAAGATTGGCAGGCTCTGAAAAATCAGGCAGGTATGCGTTGTAGATTCAAATTTAGCGGGCGACATAGGTGATGGATGAGAATCACAGGAGAGCGTTGAGAAGTAACCTGCTGGTAGTTGAAAGGGACCTGCATTACATACGTAGTCAATTAGAATCCTACGTGAACAAGTCTGCATCGTACTTCACACGAAATGACATAGGCCCAGAAACCAAGAGAAAAGTATTGACTATGACAAAGACTATGCTTGATGAAATTGAGCAAATAATGGATAAATTCAACCTAGAATCAAAGGAGGAATCCGCCAGAAGGAACATTCGAGGTGCACTGAGTGAAATCTGGACTATTCTAGAAGAAACAAGGCCTGAAAAACTGAAGGCTTATGGTAGCATATCTGAACGTGACAGAGAGTTGTTGACACCTCACATTCAGAGGCTGCAGAGAATACTCGACGACGTTTTCGAGGTGCTCCGATAAGAGTCCGCGGTCTTTGTCTTGATCTACGAGTTCGTGCGTATTGGAATGCTATTGTCCTCCTTGTGTATCAAGCACGCGCAAGCCTTGCTTAAACTTCTATGTGAAAGAGGGATCGGCTGTTGGAAGGCCGAATCAGATAGACTGATCCCCAGTATTTTTCAATTTTCGATTGCCCCGAAAGAAGTGTTTATCGCCAACAGCATCACCATCGCAGCAAGGCCGAGAACTGAACCATATACGAAAGCGAAACTCGATGATAACGTCCAAAGGAGTCCTGCAGCAGCGCTGGACACAAAATCGCCGACGCCATCAATTGTACTCATCACTCCGAAACCCGTTCCCCTCTCCCTTTCACCCAACAATTCGGCTGCATAGGCTCTAGCAGTGGCGTCAATTCCTCCTGTTTCAACACCTGCCAGAAGGAAAAGAGCAGCGTATGTTAGAATCATCGGCGAAAAAACTATGAATCCGACGCAGTACGTGCTGAAGAGGAGATAAGCTAAGGCTAGTAATGTTCCCTTGTTGAACCTGTCGCCTAGCGCACCAAAAACATAAGCAAATATGCTTGAACCAACGTTGAGAAGAATGTAGAGTAGTGTCCCCAGCCTGCTAGCTTCCACTACTCCCAGTGCAGGTATGAAAGCCTCGGCCGTCTTAAGGACCAAGAAGGTATTCGCAAAGTTCCCCATACCGTATACTGCCGCCACTATGAGGAAAAACCTGAACCGTCTCGGAAGGCTCCCTATGTCTGCCCATAGCTTTCTTTTCTCGCTCTTCCTTGTGCTTAGAACTTCCTTGGTGAAAACTGCGAAGACTAGAATGGATAGAGTGCCAGGGATCACCGAAATCCAAAAAACGTTTCTGAAACCAATGGCTGGCAGCAGCAGGAAGGCGATACTAGGCCCGATGATGGCGCCAAGAGTATCCATCATGCGATGGAACCCGAAGGCATGTCCGTAATTACTAGGCTCCACGGAGTCAGCGAGGAGGGCATCTCGGGGCGCCTCCCTTGTGCCCCTTCCAACCCAACCGAGGATTCGACTGACTAAGACATGAATCCAACTTGTCGCTATAGCGAAGGTGGGAATCAGAAGACCAGTCATGGCGTACCCGAGCGTAGCCAACGGCTTTCTCTTCCCAAGCCTATCGCTGAACCATCCCGAGTACATCTTAACAAAGCTTGAAGAAAAGTCCGATAATCCCTCTATCAAGCCGAGGAACGCCGCTGAGCCTCCTAACTCAATCGTTATGAATTGGGCTAAGATGGATGTGGCCATCTCGTGGCTCATATCACTGAAGAGGCTTGTGAAACCCATTGCTGTAACATTTCGATTAAACCAACGCCTATCCATTGGCCTTTTTGGGGCATCGATTTCCACATCTTCACTTCCATTAATCGTCCGATTGCGATTCACGTATTAAGCTGGTCGACAGGCGCCGTGAGTTGAACGGTTTATCTTTAGAAGCAGAGTCTGTCAGAATTCTCTTCATGACCTGTGGCATAGAGAGTTTCAACACGTTCTTCGGGGATATCCAGGCGTACTCTGTGGCTTCGCTGGTTACGTTCAGCTCTCCCCCTAAGATTTCGGCCTTGAAGGCGATCAACACGTTGTGAATTGGTGTGTTATCCATATCCTCCATGAAATCATCGTAAACCCCAACAAATCCTTGGAGAGCAACCTCGACGCCCAACTCCTCACGAATCTCCCTTATCGTAGCCTGTTCAACAGTCTCATCCATCTGTACGTATCCTCCTGGAATAACCCAGCATCCATGATAAGGCGCGTCACCTTCCCATATGATCAAAACCTTTCCGTCATCCCGCTCTATCAAAGCAAGAGCCGTTACGATTAGCCTATCCGCTTCTTCTCTTTTCATTCTGGATCGCTCTTCACACCATCTATTCCTCTAAGCTAGGCGCGCGCTGAATTCGTCCAGTGGCGGCTCGCTGTCCCCGCTCCGTAACGTTTGCGCCGGTCTCGTTTCTCAAAGCTTCGTTAGGCTCATTCTCGCTGAAACCATGTCCCATGTATAGGCCTTGGGCGCCAACCAAGAATTCCAGAGCCATCATATTCGCATTGGCTTCAAACCCCTTGGGTTCGTTTCTGGCGTCCCAACTTTGCTTTCTTAGGAACTCCGAAAGGTAACATGTCACTAATCGCAGCCGTTCCTTCTCTACGTGCACAAGTGCATGGTGTATGTCGGCTGAGTTCTTGAGTTTGCTTGTACCCAGAAACCGGATAGCGGACATGAAATGTGGAAGGCAAAGGCCCTTCGAGGATTTGAATTCCTTCCGAAAGCCCTCATCAGACAGCATCTCAACCAAAGTGTGCAAATGCGTCCTGTCCGAGAACAAGAGAGACTCACAAGCCGGACAAGGTTGTCTCCTTTGGACTACTTGCCTCAAAGTGTGCCTCAGCCTTAGAAACAGGTCTCTGCGCGCTCTTATCTTGGTAATAATGCCGTTGTCTCTCTTGCTATCTAGGACCTTCAAGTTCTCGATGGATCGTGATTCAAGCTCTTCAAGGATGCTTTTGAATACGCTTTCCATGTAAAGGGCGTATCCTCCACCGTCTAGCCCCCTGACCGTCTGTGTTGTTTTGTATAGGAGATGCGCATGATGGTTGCAAAAGCCCTTAGCTAGTATGACTCTGTTTCTGAACCCTGGATCCATCACGATCTCACACGTAAGCAGGTATTCCATGTAGCGCTTCTCGTTTTTCGACCACAGGTAGCACAATAGGCATCCAGTGGATTCCTCGATAGCTTCGAGGATACGGATCGTCAGCAAGTTCCTCTCAATCAATAATAACCAACCATCCAAAGACATTGGTGACAATCGCGGGAGATGGAAAGTGGTTGATCACCGGCCCAAGCTCCTTTGTAACAAGAAAAACGACAACTGAAACAAGCACCGACAACAGCGCGGAGAATTGAAAGGTGACGACGGGCGCGATCATTATCGGGATCAGTCCAACCAGGGAGTTGGATGCCAGATCTCCGGCCTGTTTGCTTCCCGTGGTGGAAGATGCGCCGCAAGAGCCCTCTCGATTTGATATCGGTTGACTCATGTTGCTGTTCAACTCGCTTCCCAAAGCCTATCCAGAACTTACCTAACCAGTGCAAGCCCTGCAACCAGAAGTAACGTTGTCGAAGCAAGCAGCCCGAATCCGAGTATCGGGTTGAAGGCAAATTCAACGGGGATGGACAGGGCTAGTACAGCTAAAGAAACTGCGCATGAAAGCATGGATAGGAGTGCAGCATGAGAAAAGCGTCTCTTGATCAAGTGCCATATGCGCGTGGATTGATCTCGCGTCATGCGTATGTTTCTCATTGTTGAAAGGCCCATTATTCCGAGGAAATCCGCCAGATCGAGTAAGACTAGCATTAGCATTACCGATGCCATTGCTGAGAAATATGTCACATTACGCAAAAGGGTGTGAGCTGCAACGAAGCCGATTCCCAGGCCGGCCCAGGCCAGGAAAAGGATCTCCGCTCGCTTCAGAATGTTTCCCACAACAAAAATCAACATGCTAGCAATTGGCAGGATGAGTATTGCCGACGTACCGGGGGATCCAACGACAACCAAAAGCGTCCAAGTTGAGAATATGACATACACCAGTAGCAGTGCAAGACGAACAAGGAACATTGGCTCTATCTTTGTTTTACTCTTGTCCATAGGAAGGTTGCCTCCTGAAGAGCCTTGCTCAAAGACTCATCGACGTTCCAGTCAACTACAGCCCCGTGTCTTCTCAGTAGACTGATCTTCGTCCGCCTTTCAAGCCGAACCAGATCTCTAGCGACTCTGTGAACTCTGTCGTCAGCAACGCTTCTGCCTTCGATTTCTATGAGAGAAGGTGAGATGACCAAAGTCTGATATCCTTTCGCAGAGATGTTCGCAACAGCCTCAAACGCCTTTTCGTCAAGGAGTGGCGTAATCACGATTATCTGGGTCATCCTCGAGAAGAAGAGAGAAAGATAGCCAGCCAAGTTTCCGATCTCCCAAATGCTGCCAGGTTTCGTTCGCGTAAGAGTGGTGAGAATTCTGTCGAACTGTCTTCGTCCAAATGCTGGGTAAACCTTATGCAAGTTGTCTCCCACCACGATCAATCCCACCCTGTTCCTATCTCTCAAAAGGCGGTATGCAATGATTGCAGCTGCCCTAGTCGAGTAAGTTACCATTGAATCTGCGGGAGTAATCATCTCAGATATGTGTCTCGCATCGAGAGCGATTATAGTGTCCCCGCCTAGCTCGCTCATGAACTGGTTGGCTAAGAGATCATCGAATCTAGCAGAGGCTCTCCAATTGATCCTTTTCAACGGGTCGCCTGACACATACTCTCTTACACTGTAGAATTCGAGACCGGATCCCGGTTTTCTTGAAACAATTTCTCCTGGCCAGTTTCTTGTCCTCCTAGGTCTTACATTAATGCGGCTCACGTACTGTATTTTTGGAAAAACTTTCAACTCGATGAAGACTTCAGCGGCCCGTTCTTCAACCTGCAAACCGAATAGATCCATAGATCTTAGATTGATAGGGCCGATTGTGTAGAAGCCGAGAGTTTTTGCAGAAACCTCATAAGAGAATTCGAACAATTGGTTTGCGCGCAGTGACGCGAGCTGATGGTTCGAGCCAGATTTCAGATGAAGACCTTCGGGTAAGCTGTCAACTATTTCAATGAAGTCAAGGTTTTCTCCTTTGTTCTTGATCTTGACCTTGAACGCTTGCGCCTCACCTTCATAGATGCTGGGTCTAGGTGATGACCGTTCAATCTCGATTTCTAAATGCGGACGATTTCCTGCCAAGCGAGCTAGTGCCAAGAACAACGTTAACGGAGCTGACGAAGCTATCATGTATTGGTTTTGGAATATTAGTCCAAGGGTTAGGGCTGCCATTGCTGATGCAGCGATGGCTGCACCCTTGGCTGTGAGCATTTCAGTCGACCTTGGGCACGGCGATTCTTCGTAATAATTCCTCAATGATCGCCGCGGTTTTTCCGCCTTTCAGCCACTGCTCAGGCTTGAGTATCAATCGGTGTGAAAGAGCGGGAACTGTTACTGTTTTCACATCGTCAGGTATCACATAGTCCCTTCCGTTGAGCCATGCTTTTGCTTTGGAAAGTCTCATGATTGCCAAAGAGCCTCTGGGGCTCGCTCCAACCTCTACGTCTTGATGTGACCTGGTGGCTCTAACAACCTCGACGATGTACCTCTCTATTGCTTGGTCTATGTGAACGTCTTCAATCGCCTTTTGCATCTGGAGGAGTTGATCCAAGCTGGCTACTTTCTCTATGCTTACCTCATCCGTTTTCCTCTGATTCCGCCGTTCCAGTATTTGGACTTCCTCTTCTGCGGAAGGGTAGCCAATACTCAGCTTAACTAGGAATCGATCAAGCTGTGCTTCAGGTAGCGGATATGTGCCTTCGTATTCTATGGGGTTCTGTGTGGCAAGCACAATGAAAGGCTTCTCAAGCTTCAATGTTTCATTCTCTATGGTCACCTGTTTCTCCTGCATTGCTTCCAGCAAAGCGGATTGGGTGCGAGGCGGTGCCCGGTTAACCTCATCGGCTAACAGGATATTCGTGAATATCGGACCTTTTCTCAACTCGAAATCTGAAGTCTTGCGATTCAGAACATAGGTGCCCGTGACATCGGCAGGGAGAAGATCCGGTGTGAACTGAATCCTCTTGAAACGAAGACTCATAGCTGATGCAAATGACTTGGCCATTAGGGTCTTTGCCAAACCCGGATAGTCTTCAATTAGCACATGGCCGTCAGATAGAATGGCTAGCATCAGGTTCTCTAGCACATTCCTTTTCCCGACGATTACCTTAGAAACTTCTTCAAGAATGCTCATGCAGGACTTATTTTCCGGAATCATTCGCTTCCACGCTCATTAAGGATCTTGATGGCTTCTTCCAGGCCTGACATGTATTCCTCTTCCTCCTGTAATGATCTTGTGCGGAACCGACGCCTTCGACATTTGTCTTCACTGGGATCAAGAATTTCCAACACCCTTTCATTTCCTCCGACCAGTCTTACCAGTTCGTTACGCATATTCTCTCTTGGTGTTGATCCCAAGAACCATGTTTTTGATTGATCTCCAAAACGACATGCCAGCGCAGCTCTCAGAACGTGGGCTATTTCCTTTCGAGAGTAGTAACTGTTTCTTGCAGCTTCTTTCACAACGGAGGCTTTTTTCTCAATCAACACAGGTCTGAATAGCTTCCCTGCTTGTTCAAATGGAAACCAAGATGCGAGATTGGTACTAGTCTTGAAAATCATTCTAATCAACAGGATTGTTGTCAACGCCAGAAAGAGAGAAGTCAGTGTAAATGACATAATGCCGAGGTTCAGCAAGCAATTTGTGGCAAAGATGAGGAAGACTAGCAAGGCAACCATGAGGAGGGTGCGACTCTTGGCCGTAAGACTCTTCAATCATTCGACGCCGCCATTCTATCGGTAGCTTCAGCTCTTTGTGCAACGTCATCCCGAAGCTTTTCCAGACATTCTATCGATCTCCTTGCCTCTTCTTCAGAGACGAGGTCCTCACTGTAACGTGCCTTTTCAAAGAGGAGAGTTGCTTCATGTAGGTGGCCAGAACTCAAGTTGAGTTTGCTGGTTGCAAGTGCCTCGAACTCTCGCGCAGTCAGGCTTGACTTGTTTGATATCCCACCTCTCTCGAGAACAGTGCACAGTGCCCTGTAGCAACCTATTATTGTGCCTCTACAGTCATTGCCAGTTTTCAATGCATAAACGGTCTCATCAAGGATGGAAGCAAACTTCTGAGCTTCGTCAGATATTTCGGATTCACCTGGATCTAAGTACGCCTGTGACGATCCACGACTTCGGAAGAACAGAAATAGACCGAGAGAGGTGCAGGCAAAAATCCCGCAGATGGCTATCGGAGCCAAATAGCCCGAGACGTCTACACGAACTGGTGCATAACCTAGTTGGAGTAAGCTCGGAAGGTACCTCACCAGCGCCATCATGCCATAAAAAGTGAAGCCGATCAGACTGACAGCAATTACAAGACCAAAAGGATCCTTGATTGGGGCGGATTCGTATGCGTACCATTCCTCTCTCTTCGCCGCCCTCCTTCGAAGCCTCCATGCCACAACGCATGCCAATGCGGCACAGACAGCTACTCCTACATATTCAATGTATCCTGAACTTGGAGAACCAACATACTGCTGGGTACTCATTTGAGTAAAAGCGCTCTTGTTGCTTTCCTCGGCAATGGGGGCAATTGGCTGTGGAGTCTGCCAACCGGATCTCTGACCTAGCTGCAGGTTTGCTATGATGCCGGCCACCATCCATGGAAAGATCACCAGCAGAGTCATCATACCGAAGGCTGCGAAGCGGTTTTCTTTCGACAATCGCTTATTCTGCATGTGACACGACCTCATTACCAAAGGCCTCACTATTCTCAGCTTCTTGTCGGATTTCTGATTCTATTCGAGATAGGTTCACACAGCGCCGTGGCATTGGATTCGTACGTATTAAACGTAACGGTGGTTACATGACTCTTGAAACAGTCTTTCAGATCGGACACTGGCGCACAATAGCCTCAAAGGGATCAGGCCTACGTGTCTCCAGATCACATGTTCCATTTCTTTTCACTCACTCAAAGAAGGCTACTCCCCGGTGGCTTAGCGTTCTTACAAATCAGCATTGCCGATGAATCTCTGCACGGTTCGTGTCCAAGTGGTCTGCTCCTGCCCTTTGGGCTCACTTGAGTATCGATAATCTGCCTTCCTGAAGAACTCATCAAATTCCTGCTGCAGATTGCTGAGCTTCTCCATTTGTAATTCCGCAACTAGAGCCAGTTGAGGTGCATTATTCGCATCCAGGTTGGATAGGATTTGGAAGAAGTGGTGCATACAGAGGCCCGAGGATCTCTTGAAAAGCCGCTCGATTTCAGGATAAGATAGTGCATTCACAAGTCTTTCGACATAGAAGCGGGCCGTCTCGTCAACACTCTTACAGAAAAGGCATTCTCCCTTTGGCCTAATCCTCCCGGACATTCTTCTAAGTCTGCGTATGAAGAGCTTCTCGAGTGGGCTGAAAGCTGGAGACGATGATTTCAGAACGTTTACAACATCCTTCAGTATTGGCAGTTTGGCGTCGATTATCGCGCTATAGATCACAGACTTTTGCCATGTCGGGCCGATCTTGGCGACCAACTTGGTATGATGTTTACAGAATCCCCAATAATCAATGTATTTTCCCACTTGTGAGCCACTGGCATAGGATTCACGAAAAAACCAGAGCCAACTCCTCTGAAGAGATTCATCGCATATCGTACAAATGGGGCATCCTTCCTGTCCAAGAAGCTGCGCTATCTCAGTTCGAATTGATGCGTCCACCTCCGCGTTGCGCTTGCGTGGGTTGGAGCAAGCTTGTGAAAGCGTCTCCGCACAGTTGAAGTTTGCTAAGGCCCCCCGCATACGCTTAGACAACGTCTGTGGAGTCTTTCCTAAATGCTTCCTTGGGGAAGACGATCTCAAGTCTCTTCGCCAAGTACTGGTTGGGTTTTTGGTATTTCGTCGAATGAATCCCAACATGACGATTGCTGTATTCTTCAAAACCTGCAATACGCTTCAGCTCCATTATGTGCAAACGATGACAGAGCCTTTGTCGGACGTGAGCCAAATGCACGTCTTAAAGGTAACGATGGTTACATTTTCAGTGGTCTTTTCTTTGCTCGCTCGGCTTCGTGCCGAGCTTGAACTTTTTCAACAAAGTCCACGAGTGCTTCTCTGCACTTCTTTAAGGCTTGTTCAACTTTCCTGCTTGAGTTGGAAGTCCAGTCTGCGGCTTTTACTCTAACGAACCAGCGCTCCAGCCCAGTGAGGCTCTCTTCCATCTCTTCCGCTTCCTCACCTGTAAGCTTGAGATTTACGATGTTCTCCTTGATCTCATGGAGGAACTCTTGGCACTCCTCGAAGATCTCCTCATATCGCCTCTTTGTCTCCTGCTCAAATAGCTGCAGCACAAGTCTGTGATCCTGTTTGCTTAGCGGCTTTCCCTCAAGTATGACTACCTTTCCATATTCTCCGATAACGTCTTTCATAATCGAACTCTTCTTCTTGGCGTTGACTGTTTTTGGTAGAATACAGAAGGACAGATCAGGGTACAAGGCGCCGAATTTCTTGAGTTCCCTCCATACTCGGACTCGCAGCCTAGACGGTTCATTCGGAACATCATAGGCGAGGATGATCCATCTGTTGGGCTTCTTAGTCTTCATCCTTCCTCACACGTTGTGCGTCGTATGTGTCTTAAAGATGCACCTCACATGATACTTAGGCCATTTTTCGGATAGGCTCTAAGATGGCCCATACCTCTGCGAACGCTAAGACATGCTCATTGAATGCAACTAAAGGTTCACCGCTGATCTGAAGAGATCCAGGTGCAAACGGACCAAGAATCATACCGGCGAAGAGTTCTCCCAAGACCTCAGGCATGTCGAAGCGCTTCATCATACCCGCTAGGATTTTTGCGAAGACAACGAGCATACTGATGTCTATGATCGCACGCATAATCGGATCGAAATGCAAGCAGCCTCAACAGCCCAGAAATTCTCCACTGGCGGTGTGAATGCCGCCCGGTTCACTATTACGTCAAAGATCTAGATGTTGGTTGTGTCGGAGCGATTCAATGCTCACCATAAGAGTCAGATTGACGACAGTGTTCCTAAGCAAGTCAGCCAGTGAACCGATTGACGATCGCAAGACTTGTAAGCTTCTTCGCCTAATCAACTATGTGAGCCGAGAGGCGGAAGAGATAGCGTTCTGAACCCGAGGTGCAAATCCCGGCGGCCGCACTAAAACTCCAGTTCGAATCCCTGGCATATCTCTGGTTTGAAATCATCCAGTAGTGCCGGCTACTTTGGGATATCTTAGATCACGCATCGCCCTATTTCGTGAAGATGAGAGAGCAAGTTCTCACTAAACAAAAACAAAATAATGATCGACGCCTAATAGTTGTCTGATGTGCTATGAGTGGCGAAAAGAAAAAGGTACTGCCACTCATGAAGGGTGGCGGGCCCGGTGGGATTCGAACCCACGACTGCTGACTCCGGAGGCCAGCGTCATATCCTGGCTGTCCCGGCAATCTCATCGGTTAGACTACTGTCTAATCGCGGGTGCCGCCTAGACCACGGGCCCACATCCCATGCCGTTCACTAGTGCAGACTGTGTCAGTCATGCATCTCATTGAAGCAGAAGGCCACTACTTAAGACCTATCTGCTCATAATCTCTACTCAAGCGAATAGCACGTGCATGAGTCTTGTGGGTGCATGAGAGCATGTCGTTCATGATAGCACATTTCTCAGCATCGCGAGTCGGTGGGTGGCCACTAAGCCTTCAAGTGCTTGTCTAGGAACGCCGCACGTCTCTTGAACGCGTCGACTCGGTTGCTCAATTTCCGAAATCCATGTCCTTCGTCTTCGTAGATGACTAGGTCGAAGGTCTTGCCGAGTCTCTGCAGTTCCGCCTGTGCCTGTTTCGTCTCTGAGACTGGGCAGCGTGGGTCATTTGCTCCGGCTATGAGCTGAACGGGCGTCTTTATCCGATCGATGAAGTAGATCGGAGATGCATTCCGGAATCGGTCGTGGTCCTTCTTGGGGTCTCCCATGTTTTCGTGGTCCCAGAACCGTAGGTCCTCCCGTTCATTCTCGATCTCCGTGAACCAGTTCAGGAATGGAACCATTGCTGCGCCGACAGCCCAACGGGTGGGAAACTTGGTGACTGCGCACATTGTCAAGTACCCGCCGTACGATCCTCCCAGAACGCCGATCTTCCCTGGGTCGGCATATCCTTCTTCGCTGAGGTAATCTGCTGCGGCGACCACGTCTTCCAAATCCTTCTCCCCCAGCACGAATCTGTTTGCTTCTTTGAATCTCCGACCGAATCCAGTACTGCCCCTGTAGTTTGGCGCAATCACAATGTATCCTCGGCTGATCAGGTGCTGCACAGCAGGATTCCAGTCATTCCTGAACTGAGCTGTCGGGCCGCCATGAATGTAGACTAGTGATGGCCCGGGCCGTTTCTTGTCAAAGGTCTTGGGGAGATACAATAAGGCTGGAATCTCCAGTCCGTCCCTGCTTCGGTAGCGGACAGATGCTCCTGTAACGAACAGCGAATGGTCTATGGTGCTTGGCAGAGAATTTGTAAGTTGCCAGGACTCCCCTCTCTTCAGATCCATCTTCCAGAGGTCAGGAGGATGCCGGGAACCCGAGAACAGGAAGAACACTACGTCCGGATTGGAGCCGAAATCCAACTGTGAATGAACACCTGTCTCGATCTGAAGGACCTCGGTAGCCCGGGTCTGCAGATTCCAGATCGCTATGCTCACGTTGCCATCTCGATTGATCAAATATGTCAGTCTTCGGCCGTCCGGGGACCACTTCGGAGCATAACACTCATAGCGAGACTCTGTGACCCACTCCACCGATTCGGACTGAACGTCCCACGTTCCTATGTCTGAACTCCCGCGATGGCCGGACATGAATGCGATCGCCTTTCCGTCAGGCGACCAGTCAGGTGACGCTGCGTCAATTGGTTCGCCGCTTTGAGTCAGACGTCTGATTTCTCCGCCCGCAGAGGAAGCGATGAATACCCCGTGCTCCTGCGCGGTCACAAGTGCGTTGAAGGCAAGCCGCTTGCCATCAGGAGACCACTCTGGATCCGAGTCGCTGAACTTATGGTTCGACACGCGTTCCGGCTTTCCTCCGGAAGCTGAGATTGTGTATATGCTGAACTTTCCCTCTCGATTTGATGCAAACGCCAGTTCCTTTCCATCCGGAGACCAGCGGACATGGGGATAGATCGCCTCTTTCGTGTCAGGAGTAAGATTTCGGAACTCTCCATCAAATACGTCCACCAGAAAGATGTCGAATTTCTCGTCGCCCTGATAGTCTTGGGCAAATGCAAGTCGGTCTCCGCTGGGAGAAAAGCAGGGACTCACCTTGCTCTCTGATCCTTTGGTGAGGACTCTGATTTCTCCCGTGTCAGGCTCTTGTTTGTAGATCTCCGGTTGACCAGACTTGTTCCAGCTCAGTGCAATCGAGTCATCCTTGGGTGAAACATCGTAGTCGATCACACTTGGAACACGAAACAGGACTTCCGGGTCCAGGCCTCTCCGAGATGCAGACACAGACATCTGTTCCCCTTTCTTGGAATGCGGGAACTCGTACCATAGGCCTCGCAGTTGTTAAGCTGATCGTTGCGGCCATGTGCGTACCCAATAGTCCTTCCATGGCAAACCCAAATGTCACAAAGGCTTCTGCTTGCCTCTGCTGCAAGTTGAGGATGATTATATCAGGGAGATCGGAGTGCTTGTCTTGGAGACAATGATCAACTGCGTTGGCTCGAAGATATCGGACAATCGCCATTTCCACCGCAATTTGGAAACCCGGATCTGACTACCTGAAGGCGATATTCCGGGCTGTACGGGGGAAGCTTGAGGCCGGAGATGTGGTCGTACTTTCCGAAAAAGCAATATCGGTGGCAGAAGGGCGAGTGGTCGATGAGGCTTGCATCAAACCTAATTTCACGGCCAAACTCCTTGCGCGAGTGTGGATGAGGATAATTTGGGGTTATCTCCTTGCGCCACTCTGCCATTTGTCGCAAGCTACAATGAGCAGGCTGCGATCATATCCTTTGCGTGAAGGCGCTGCGCATAAACAATTGGCTCTATCCCACGCTGGACTGCTTCAGGCTCTGAGGCACGGCTCTGAAGGTGGCATCGATGTGAGTAATCTCCCCTACGCTCTCGCTGCTCTTCCCCTAGAAGACGCGCACAGAACTGCAGAGAATATCCTGCGATTCCTATCCCGGTCCGGTGCTGCTGAGCTAACTGTTCTGATAGTGGATTCAGACAAGACCTACTCGTGGTGTGGAACACATATCTCGCCTAGGTCAAGCTCGATTCCCGGCATAGTCTCGCTTGGTGTGTTGGCATACGTGTTAGGCAGAGCTTTTCGACTTCGTGCAAGATCGACACCGATTGCTCAAGGAGGACGACAACTGAGCGTAGAGGAGGCCCTTCAGGCCGCGGCCCTCGCGAACAGGGCGAGAGGTTCAGGTTCAGGAAGAACCGCTTGGGACATGGCGGAACGATTTGGAGTCGGATTGACAGATGTCACTTGGGAGTTCTTGGAAAGAGTTAGGCATCGTCCGATAGTGGTAGTCCGCAAGGTCTCTGGTTGACGTAGCATATTCTCTTTTATACGACAATCAATAGGTTCCTAAAGCCCTCGACTGGTGGCACAAGTTGAGAAATCCTCCAGCAACCAAACAGGTGGCACTCATGTCGGCTTTCGCCGCACTCATTGTTCTGATCACACGACTTCCAGGCATCCCCATCATTGGAACTCCTGGCGCTAAGCTGCAGCTGTCAGTCGTGCTCTACCCATTGGTCGGAGTATTGCTCGGAGGCGAGATAGGAGCAATGTCTGTTCTTGTGGGAAATTTCGTCTCTTGGCTGATTCCTTCCTCAACATTGCTCGGTCTTCTCATGATACCTCCCGGTGCACTCTCAGCTCTGGTTGCAGGCTCGCTTGGCTCAACCAAGAGGATCTTCAACTGGAAGCTTGCTTTCCTAGTTCTCCTGGCACTTGACACCCTCTGGTACTTCACTCCTGTGGGGTTGGAGGCTCCTTTCTATCCTGTTCTACACTGGGGATCGCTCTTGCTGGTGGCCTTGTTTAGGGAAAAGGTCCATGCCTTTCTAGGAGGCCCTTCCAAGCTTCGCATCATGGAGGGGATGGCGGTATGTTCCTTCGCAGGTTTGATGGCTGACAGCATGGCCGGCAACCTAACATTCATCTATGCGGTAGGATGGGTCGTCCCTCTCAACGCCGTACTGGAGGCAACGACGAGGCTCGGCATGTTCTGGCTGAGGCTCGGAATTCCGAAGTTTCCTTTCACAGGACTTGCTGGCCTTTTCATGGGGGCCCTCGTGATCACAGCGATTGAAAGGACTGCAATGACCATTGTAAGCATGTTGACAGGAAGCGCTGTCTTGCGGCTCCTTGGAAGAGACCGGCCGCTAACAACCACTTGAGTTTCCTCGTCTCAACGGCATCCTCCATCAGACAGACCTGTCTCCACTGCCGACCTTGAGAAAACCTAGGCGGAAGAGGTCAATCCCCGCTTCCTTACAAGCCAAAGGCAGATTACCATCACGGTCCACGCAGATGATGGCCTTTCTGACTGAACTCTTGCCTGTCTGTTCGGCGTAACCTCGGGCCAGCCTTAATACTTGTCCAACGGCCTGATCACCGGCTTTCGTCTCAACCTCAACTATCACATCCAATCCAACCCGATCTCTGAGGATGAGATCTACAGCTCCGACAGATAACTCGACGTTTGCCCCTACGAAGATCATGCCCTGCTCAATCAGTGACGGATCGTCGGAGACTATCTTCACTATCGGATCTTCCAACATCCCACGACTCTGAGCATACTCACTTGGACCAAGACTCTGGATCCTATTGAGTGAATGTACTAAATCGAAGTAGGTCGTTCCAAGAAGGTGAGGAAAGACATCTATAGCTCGCGAATTCTTCCTCAGAACTACAACGGGTGTGTTTGCTACGTTCAGTAACTTGGATCCAGAGAGAGGAAGCACTTTGCCTCTGGAGCTTACTATGCGACCTCTGACTTGGGGAGGAATACTTCTGATATCGTTGACCGCCTTCAGCTGCTCTTCTGACGACATCCGGTCAACATCAAGCTCAACGAGACCCACCTTCCACCTGTCTGCGATCTCGAGCATGATTCGTCTCACTCCTTCCAAGACAAGATCATAATCCGTGCCCTTTCTGAAATACAGTTCCAGCGCATGCACCAATCTGCATCTCTCTCCTTTTTCGATCGGCACGTAGTACGAGTGTTCTACATGGATCTCTTATGCGTACCTCATCGACTCCAAGTGGTCGAACGCTTCGAAGAGTGAGGGCGTATAGGCGACCGAAAAAAGGGTTTTAGCGATCTTCCAAGGCATAGAGCAGAAGAGTAGGTGCAAGAGCCGTGGTCAAATCCATAGTCTGCATCAAGTATGCAATAGACATCAATCAGCTGCGTCTGGACTCAACATCGAAAGCCCCCGTCGCCAAGGGTGTCGCTAGAAGGATTAGTGACATCGACAAGAACGCGATAGAAGAAGCGGTAAGGATGAAGGAGAAGCATGGCGGGGAAGTTATTGTCTTGACCGTGGGCCCCCCAGAGGCAAAGGAAGCACTTAGAGAGGCCTTAGCCATAGGAGCGGACCAGGCCTATCTGATCACCGACCCCAGCTTCGAGAATCTGGACACTGGCGGAGTGTCAGCGATCTTAGCTTCTGCGGTTTCGAAGCTCGGGAGCTACGATCTGATCCTCACCGGTGAGGCTACCGTCGACAGCTTCTCTTCACAAGTTGGCCCCAGACTCGCAGAGCATCTCACTATTCCTCAAGTCACCTATGCTAGACGACTCGCCTATGAGAATGGCAAGATCACAGCCGAGAGAGATCTTGAAGACTCACATGAAGTGGTAGAGACGAATACCCCCGCCTTAGTGACAGTCACGAAGGAGATGAACACCCCTAGGTTTCCGTCCCTGATGGCCATACTAGCCGCCTCGAAGAAGGAGATCAAGACGCTATCAACAGCAGACCTGTCGGTTCCAGCAGATGTCTTGAGACCATCTATTGAGATCTTGGAAATCGTCGCACCAGAGATTAGGCGTAAAGGAATAATCATACGTGATAAGCCTGCGGTCGAAATGGCCAACGAACTCGCGCAAATAATCCTGAAAGAACGTGTAGGAGGATGAGACAGGTTGGCTGAGAAGAGAGATCTGTTGGTCTTCTCCGAAGATGAAAGAGTGTTGACAGAACTCCTCTCCAAGGGAAGGGAGCTATCAGACAAGGCGGGAATGGAACTCAGCTGCATTGTTGCGGGTAACCCGACAGAAGATCTCATACGGAGACTTTACGAGTTTGGAGTTGACACTGTCGTGGTTGCCAAGGGGGACGCGCTCAGTCGGTTCGACTCAGAAATCTACTGTGATCTGATTGCGAATGTAATCCGAGACAGGAATCCCGAAATCGTTCTAATCGGCGCCACGAAGAGGGGTAAAGAACTTGCACCTAGACTTGCCACTCGCCTTAGGACAGGATGCATGGCAGATTGTATATCGTTGGATGTCGATCCGGAAAGAAGGTCGCTTCTTGCAACAAGAATGATGTACGCTGGGAAGGCGACAGCTAAGGAGACGTGCAGGACCCGCCCCCAGATCGCTACTGTACCGCCTCGAGTCTTCGAGAAGAAAGCTAGCGGCACTCGGAAGCCTAGAAAGGTGGAGGTGACCGTTCCAACACTGCTTTCAAGAGTCAGAGTTAAGGAGATCAGGAAAAAGGAAGCTGCAGGTGCTAACATCGAGGATGCAAGTGTTGTGGTATGCGGAGGCCGAGGAGTCCGGTCAAAGGAAGACTTCAGACTCCTCCAGGAATTGGCAAGAGTATTGAACGGGCAGGTCGGATGCAGCAGGCCTATTGCTGCGGACTTGGGCTGGTTCCCGGAATGGGTCGGCCTGTCCGGACATAAGGTGCATCCGATACTCTATGTCGGCTGCGGTGTTTCAGGAGCTATCCAGCATTTGGCGGGGATAACTGACGCCCGCATAGTAGTGGCGATAAACAACAACCCTGACTCTCCAATATTCTCTGCTGTGGACTACGGAGTTTTCGGAGACCTGTACGAAGTGGTTCCAGCATTAACCGAGGCATTGAAGAAAAAGTCGTGAGCAGAGTTAGAGTCTGGAGAAGAAGGCGAGAGTTCGGGCCTCTATCTGTAGGCTATGAACTCCTTCCCCAGCAGCTCTCGTGCAACAATGATCTTCATCATCTCGTTTGAGCCCTCCGCCCACATGTAGGATCTTGCGCCTCTCAGTCCCGCTTCTATTGGACATTCGGTTGTGTATCCATACGCGCCATACCACTGCAGCACGTCGTTTATCGTCTCGAATGCCCACTGAGGTGCGAGCATCTTGGCCTCAGCTATTGCTTTTGTGATTTCGAAACGAGAGTACTTTTTCTCCTTGATCTCCTGTCCCAACATCCAGAGCGCTCTGTAAGCCAGCAACCGCACTGCATCGATCTTCGCGTAGTCCTCTGCGAGCTTGAACTGTACCCCCTCGTACCTTCCTATTGGCTGGCCGAAGGCCTTTCTCTGCTTGATGTACTCCATTCCCTGCTCAAGCGCAGACATGGCAGCTCCAGAGCAAACGGCCGAGATTATGGCTCTGGCATAATCGAATCCCTCCATGGCAATGTAAAAGCCTCTGTTCTCCTCGCCTACGAGGTTCGAAGCGGGCACCCGAACGTTGTCCAGCTTGAAGCCTCCGGTCGAGATCCCTCGTCTTCCCATATCGTCCAGAATTGTGTAGCTGACTCCGGGAGTTCCCTTCAGCGGAACATAGAGAAAGCTCATGCCTCTGCTCCCCTTCTCAGGCGATGTCTTGACCAGTGTGAGGAATCCTCCTCCCTCTTCCAGCTGCTCCATGATCTCTCTGACTCCACTAATGTACATCTTTTCGCCATTGATCACATACTCATCTCCGACACGTTTGGCAACAGTCTTCATGTTGGCCAAGTCAGATCCGATCTCCGGTTCAGTGGTAGCAATACCAAGAAACGACTTACCCTTCGCAAGGCTAGGAAACACCTTCTTCTTTGTCTCCAGGTTTCCGTATCTGTTGAGAACGTGACCCCATGAAGCCGGAACAAGATAGAAGACTGCTGTGGCGCATGTGATGTCAGCACGGCCAAGTTCTTCTCCCGCAATACCTGCCAAGAGAGGATCTGCTCCCGCGCATCCGAACTCTGGGGGGGCAGTAATCCCCATCAGGCCAAGCTCAGCCATACCTTTGATCACGTCATCAGGAATTCGCTCCTTCTTATCTAGGTCTCTGACTATTGGAGCGATCTTCTTCTTGCAGAATTCTCTAACCGTTCGTCTGAACAACTCCTGTTCTTCACTGAAGTTGAAATCCAGCATTCTCAGCTCACCTTGGGCCAATTGTTCTTCAACGGACTTATAAGAAATGAGTTCATTTCTGGAAAGCCTCAGCTACGAATAGACTAATAACACGAAAGGTATGTTGAATGATTCCATTTCAGTTGAGGAGGGTGGCTCCGATTGAAGGAACATGGAATATTGTTGATCATATGCGATGGAATGGGCGATAGAGCCGACAGAAAGCGTAACTTCCGGACTCCCTTGGGCGTGGCGGAGAAACCGAACATGGATGCTCTGGCCAAAACTGGTTCAATAGGGATAGTCGATCCGATCGCACCAGGAGTCAGGCCGGGAAGTGACGTTGCACATTTTGCCCTTCTTGGATACGATCCCTATGAGTTCTATACAGGGCGAGGCGGGCTCGAAGCTGTGGGTGCAGGGCTTAAGATGGGTGCAGGAGACATTGCCTTTCGATGCAATTTCTCCACTGTAAACGACCGTATGATTGTGACAGACCGGCGTGCTGGAAGGTCCACTTACGGGAGAGAAGAGCTGGCGAAGGTTTTGAACACAATAAAGTTGAAGGAATCTGAGGTTTCGTTTGAATTTGTGCCCACAGTGGAGCACAGAGCGGTACTGGTTCTGAGAGGTAAAGGCCTTTCACGGAGAGTTACAGACACAGACCCCCATACGGAAGGCCGAACCGCACAGAGATCTAAGCCAGAAGATGAGAGCGATGAGAGTAAGCGCACATCAGAGATCCTAAACGACTTCACTGAGAAATCACATCAGATGCTTGGGGATCATCCAATCAACGTGGACAGAGTCAGGCGTGGACTCCCTCCAGCAAACATAATTCTGTCGCGTGGACCAGGATCTCTTCCTCCTATGGAGAAGCTTGAGACGAAGTATTCGATCAAAACGGCATGTGTCGGTGTCGCACCCATTGTTCGAGGAATCTGTTCTCTAGCTGGCATGAGATTGATCGATGTGAAAGGTGCGACAGGCGGCCTCGACAGTGACTTCAAGGCTAAGACAGGGGCCGCGCTTGATACGATGAAGGAAAACGACCTAGTCTTTCTTCACATCAAGGCACCTGATGTGGCAAGTCACAACGGCAACTTCGAGCAGAAGGCAGAGGCGATTGAGAGAATCGATGAGGGAATCGCAGAAGTGGTCAGGTCAGTAGACCTTACAGTGGACTATGTAGTGTTGACTTCTGACCACGCAACCCCTGTCTCCGTAAAGGACCATTCTGCAGATCCCGTTCCCATCCTCATTGCGGGCCCTGATTTTGACGCGAGCGGAGTAGAAACATTCTCAGAGAGAACAGCGGCCGTAGGGAACTTGGGGCGACTGCTAGCGATTCACCTGATGCCCATAATGATGAATAGACTTGGAAGAGTAGAGAAGTTCGGCTTCTAGAAGTCACTCATCATACGGCAAGGCGCAGAATCATCATCCTAGAGAGATGAAGAGATATCTGCCCCATCTTCTTAAGATCTCCTCCCACACTCACTCCTCTGCTTTTCTGCAGTCGGCGAAGTACTTTCGACTCACGGGACCTTTCACAATTGCCAGATTCTAAGGACTCCCCTTTCCACAGTGTCTCGTATGCGCTTGCCACAGCATTCCAAGCATCTTTGAAGCCTCGCCGATCCGAAGGCGAAAGAGAAGACTTCACGAAAGAACCAATCATGTGATTCAACGCTTCCAAGTTAGCAGCGACACCCAGAAGAATCAACCCTCCGGAGACATCGATCTGTCTGCCGCCTTCCACGATGAGTCTCTGCGCCATGCGGTTTCCTGCATCAAGCTTCTCTTTCACAGCACTCTCAACATTGTCTGAAGCGTTTCCGCTTGAGACGGCAACCGCCACACCGTTCATGACTTGAAATGCTTCATCAAGGGTCCGTCTCGCTTCGTAGAAGTCAGTTGGGACTGTGGTTTCCAGCTCTGCGAGGATGTCTCGGACAGTTTTCAGGTCAAATTTCTTTGACGGTGTCCGCGTGGGATCTGGCGGGCCATGCGTCAGCAATTGACATTCCTTCGGCCTGCAGCTGGCACAGAGGCCTGAGACGCATTCTATGACTGCCCTTCCACAATTGGAGCAGATCATCGCCGGCCATAGCGCCTTCGAGACCAACCTTGTTGTTCCGAGCGCATCTTCCTTGTCTCTCGCCGTTCTAATATTGATTCTTCCACCTTTCGAAACAACGACTGTCTTGCCGTCAATCTCCATTTTCGCAATCCCGAGCTTCTCGGAGCATTTTACACGAGAGAAGACTTTCGAAATGTTCAGCACCCAACAGAGTCTTGAAGAATCAAGGAAATCCGGAGATAATTCGGAGGATGCTCCAGTGTTGGGACCCAGACGAGTTTCAGCAGACACTTTACCTGCTTCAGTTACGCATGGTCTGATGAAGGTAATCCCGAAACTCATAGCGCCCGTTTCTGCGTCCTTAACCGATGTGCTGTCGTCTACCATCCTGCCACCACATTCCTACCGAGATGTGGAAGTCACCCTTCAGCACTGCACATACTCTGCACTTCTTGTGAAGTGATCAAGTACGGAAGCTGCCCTCCGGCCGTGTCTTTCGGGACGTACTCGCGCTGCCTATTCCACGTGCACACGGTACAGATCCATGTCTGCTCCGAGTAGCTTCAGGAACTCTCGTGTGGCTCTCTCAACGTCCTTCGACTGCGTGACGTACCGTCCGGCAATTAGTATGTCAGCCCCTGATTCAAGCGCTTTCGGCGCGGTAGACGGGTCAATTCCGCCTGCTACGGCAACAAGTATCTTCTTTCCTGCAAACGCCTCCTTGATCTCACGTATCAAATTCCACCGGGTCAAGCCGCCATGTTCCTCATCGATTCCCCTGTGAATGATGACAACGTCAGGAAGTTGCTCTAGGGACTGCAGGGTTTCCAGTGGGCTCTTCACGTCCATCATGTCAATGACAGCATATATTCCCAGCCTCTTAGCTTCGTAGATGAACCGGTCCAGCGTCTCCTTGGACGCCAAGCCCGAAGCCACTACTGCGTCCGCCGTCTCTTCATACGCAAGATCCACCTCGACTTGGCCAACATCCAGCGTCTTCATATCAGCGATGATGAAGACATCTTTGGCTATCTCGCGGAGGTCATGAATGACCTTGGTCCCGTATTTCTTGATGAGCGGAGTTCCAGCTTCGAGAATGATCCGGTCGCTTCTCGGGAGCTGCGCCAAAATGGTCTTGGTTCTGTTGAGGTCAGGCACGTCAAGAGCGATCTGCAAGTACGGAGGCATCCACAGCCTAGGCACTCTGAATCCCATTATCGGATGAGTAGCTCTGTCCTTGTCATACATTAGCTTTTCAATGCTAGGATACTTCTGGAAGGCTCGTCTCAACGCAAGCCTAGTTGCTCCATAGTTGTAGTGGTAAATCTTCCGGTAGTCCTTGGCTTGGGGATGTACGAAGACAGAGCAGATTATTACCAGATCGTCGACCTTTTCCTTGGGAATCACTCCTTCTTCGGTTGCATCTGCGATTGCCTTCGCCACCGCTGCCTGTGCGGGCCCAAAAATCTTTGCCACCTGATCCATGTCCTTGACTGTGACCTTCGGAACTATCAATGTGTAAGGCTTTGAGGGAAGATTCGGCCGGATCACAGCGAGAAGAGGAGTATGTCCCTCAGAAAGATTCACCAGTCCATTCGCAAAGGCCTGACCCACAGGCCCATCCTTCTCGCCCACAATCAAGTCAACATGAGCAAGTTCAGGTTCCTTCCCCACCAGTGCTTCGCCCACTAGATACAACCGGTCATCCTCCGACAAATCGATGTAATCTCACGAAACTACACTTAAATCAATTGTGTAGCAGAAAAGCTACTTACTCAGGGAGCAACATTCAACCTTGAATATGCCTTGTGGAACTGCCTAGATCATGTTCAGAAACACTTTATTTGGTACCTATTTCCATCCTAGAAAACGTTGAGTGTCATTAGGATGAGAAGAACGATATCAGGCCTGCTTATCATCGCAATGTCTCTCTGCTTGGTCCTTTCATCGCCTTTAGTCAAGGCAGACCCGCAGAAAACGATCAATTCTCGAACGACTGTGGTGCGTTACTCGCTTTTCCTGAAGTCAAACTATACGGTTCAACATGACATAGACTTCATCTGGAGTTTCAGAGATACAAATTGGTCAAAGGTCTCGTTTCAATCTAGCAAGCCTGGACTTTTCGGCTCAGCTAACATGGATTGCAGAGGACAGATTGTGCCCACGAACAGTTTTGACGCAATTCAAGCACTAGGATGGAGATTCGAGAAGGTTGCTCCGAGTGATCTGCTTCATGTGGACTTCAAGGTCAAGATCGATGTATCCGCCTTTTCTCCATCATCGATTGCAGCCCCGTCCGTTGGGAAGGTAAGCGACCTGAATACGTATCTGTCCACTGAGAGTCTCAAAAGGTACCTGAACGAAACATACTACTGGGACTACTCGAGCGCTGAGATTCAGTCAGTGATCAGCATCATCCGTCAAAGAATCGGCGAATCAACAAATGTCTATGACATCGTTAGAGGAACGCTGGTGTGGTTCGCGGAACATATGATGTACGACTATCCATACGAGTTTGACTATCCAACGAGCAGAGTCAAAGCGAGCGAGGTTCTCAAGCAGAGTCTTCTAGGTCGTTACTTTGGTGTGTGTAGACATTTCG
>Ga0315282_10001875_pt1 | contig 39255 bp, 46 predicted proteins | sample YL17G07_20_MG_FD_203693 | JGI IMG/M metagenome (GOLD analysis project Ga0315282, IMG submission 203693) | Sediment microbial communities from Yellowstone Lake, YNP, Wyoming, USA - YL17G07_20 | ecosystem: Environmental > Aquatic > Freshwater > Lake > Sediment | place: USA: Wyoming | collected... | reverse complement strand
GACTTTCTTATCATCCTCACTCACCAGTTTGTTCATTTGCTCATACGCCTTCACAAAGCGGTCTCTCCCTGTTTTGTCGGCTACCTCATCACCCGAGAAAACCAATTCCTTCCCCGAAGGGCCGAAGATTGCCATGAGTTCCTTCACATCATCTCCCTTGACCGCACCCGCCAGCGCCTTGACGGCCTCTTCAGGGGATTTGAAAGTTTTTTGCTTAGCATCCGCCGCAAAAGCGCTCTGATAAAACCCGGCCAATATCATTATTCCAATGATTGCAAAGGCAAAGCGGCATATCGAACGCTTCGTTTGATTCCATCTAATGACAGTCATCTCTTTTTCCTCCATCGGCTCAATTCTTAACGGCCCCGGCCGAAATTGCCACGGTTCTCAGTACCCGTTCCCCTCGAAGACATGCTCTGGCGACTTTGGAGACCACGGTCGCTCTGAATTCGTGCGTCCGTTCCTTTGGTCATCCCTCCAAAGGCACTCTTATCTTTACCGGAAACAGGGCTCTTTCGAGTAGGTGCTGATGTCTGTTGCACCTCTGTGTCTCCAAGACCTTTGGGAGTGACTCCCGAACCCTTTAGATCTTTTTTCCCCACGAAGCCCTCGTGAGTGGTCGTCGAAGTCTTCAGGCCCCCCTTCGTCTCCGCGCCCCCCTGCCGAGTCACGACTGAAGTCTTTGGGGCTTTTGTCGGCTGCTGAAAGCCCCGGAAGTCCCGGCGGGTTTCGGCTCCTTTCACCGACTGGCCGAAACGTTCTCGGGTAGCCTCACTCCTGTAGGAAACGCCCTTCCGATGTTTCACATCATGCTGCCATTGAGTTGTCTGAATGTTTGTACGATTTGTGGATAGGCTGCGGTTGATGTTTATGTGGCGATTGACGTTTACATAGATGTGGCGATGATGCCAGTCCCACCGTCCCCACGCATAGCCCCAGGTCCTGCCCACGATGACGCCGCGCCAAAACCCGATTCTTCCAACGATGATGACCACACCCGCAGGAGGGGAGAAGAAGACGGGGGGGAAGGCCGGGTACCACCAGGGTCCATAGACGACGAACGGGTCATAGACCGGCACGTAGATGACCTCTGGCTGCGCCGGTTCGATCGCAATGCCTCCGTCTTCGGCAATCACCTTTTGCTCCTCAGTATCTGTCAGGTTACCCGCTGCCTGCGCCTTAGCCCTCAGCTTCTGGACGGCATCCATCACCTCGTCTTGTTGATCCAGGAAGGCATCGCCCAGTTTCTGGGTCCACTCCAGCTTTTCGCTCATCATCGACAAGATCTGCGGAAAAGCCACGAGGGCTTTCACGCTCGGGTCCCAGTCTTTTTGATCCAGGGCATCATTGAGCTGGTCACCTCCCAGATTTTTGTTCGCTTTTGCCCACCGATCCGCCACTGCGACTTCGAGGGGATAGGTGGCTGCCATCAGAATCTGGGCCAGGAGTGAGTCAGGATAAAGCGCAATGGGTGCCAACATCTGATCCAATTCTTCTTGTCCGAACTTTCGCGCCGCCGGCTGATCCTGAGCAAATATCCACGGCGGGTTCACGGTAAACAGGACGAGAAGCAAGATCACTGTGCCTCGAAAGATTGTTTTTGTCTTCATGACAGTCCCTTTCTCTTCATCGATACGGAGTGACTCCTTTTTTGGTCCTTCCTTCCAGCAGGTTACTGAAAAACGGCCATCTGCGGCGTTTCCCTCAGGATTTCGGCTGCCCCCGCAAACGGGATTTCGCAAAGCTCAACTTGCATCTGACCATTTTTGAGCAACCTGAAAAGGATGACTTTTTCAGCAGCCTGCTGGTACTCTTTCACCTTACTATAAGAGGGTAACGAAATCAACCCTTCGACTCCGCGGTCTAAAAGGTTTGCTCTAACGTCAAGTTTAATATACACTGGGTTATCAGCCATGGTAAACCGTACCGAATCTTCAGCGACGCGCATTCTGCTTATCCGCCACGGGGAAACGGATTGGAATCGCATTCATCGATTCCAGGGGAGGAGTGATTTGCCGCTGAACCAGGAGGGCAGAGACCAAGCCCATGCTCTCGCTTTGGGACTGAAAGATCAATTCCTTACAGCGATCCATTCCAGTCCATTGGCCCGAGCCGTAGAGACGGCGCGCCTGATAAAGGTCTTTCACCCCTCGGTCCCTCTTTTTAAAGAAGAGGGTCTGGTTGAGATGGATCTTGGTGAGTTTGAAGGAATGGAAGCGGGACGCTGGGTCGTAGATCACGCGGATTTTCTTAAGGCCTGGCGGGAAACCCCGGCATCGATCAGGATGCCGGGTGGGGAAAGCCTCGGGGAGGTTCAGGCGAGAGCCATCCGTACACTGGAGCGCATTGCAAAGCTTTATCCGATGGAGAGCACGTTGCTGCTCTGCAGTCACAATTTTGTGAACCTCACCCTATTGTGCTATGCGTTGAAGATTCCTCTCGATCGATTTCGAGAAGTGCGGCAGGAGACAGCAGCTCTCAACGTCCTTTATATGCAAGGAGACCGGTTAGTGGCGGAAGTGGTGAATGACCGCTCCCATCTTAAAGCCTACGAATAAAAAGCGAGGTTAAGTAAAGCTGAGCCGTTCTGAAGAAAGGGATTGAGGGGGGTCGAGTTTCTCAATCAGGCAAAGAAGAAGCCCCCGGTTTACCCAGAGATATTCCCGCCCGGAATTTTCCAACTCGTCCCAGACCAATCAACACCGAACCAGAAAGACGGGCTTGGGCGCATGGCGCAGGACTTTTTCCGCCACACAACCCAGAAGAAAATGCTTGACTCCTTTGTGGCCGCGCGACATGGCAATTAAGTCAATTTCTTTCTGAGCAGCATGGTCCAATATCTCCTCAACCTCATTTCCGTAACGGACATGCGTATCCACGTCAAATCCTTTAGCTTTGAGTTGACCCTCCAGACTCTTGAGGTATTCTTCCGCCTCCCTCACAACTTTTATCTCAGCCTCTGTAGGATCCGCTCCGGGAAAGACATGGGCAGATGTCACGCGCAAAAGGCAGATGCCTGCTCCCAAATTGGATGCCAATTCCTCAACCTTAGGAAGAACATTTTCTCCGCAATCCGACCCGTCAAGGGAAACAAGAATTCTCTGTTCCTTTTCCATGAGATTCCCTCCACTCTTTAAAATAATAATCCTTGTCGTAGCTGTCAAACAATAGCAGACTGGATTGGTTTGCCCAATCTTGCCCACTTTGTAAAGAATGAGGCGAGTGATTATGTTTAAGTTGTGAAATGACAGGTGAAGAAAGACTACGGAGGGTCTTCAATGGCAGGAGCAACGATCTGGAAAGGGTATATCCATTTCGGGGACACAGATGTGCCCGTGAAGCTGCATACCGCGGTGAAGGAAGAGCGGGTCCAGTTTCACCTTCTTCACCGGCGCGACCGGATAAGATTGCGCCAGCAGATGGTCTGTGCGTACGAAAAGCAGCCGGTGCCGTCGGGAGAACAGTGCAAAGGGTTTGAAGTGGAGGACGGGAAATATGTCATCGTCGATCCGGCGGAGCTCCAACAAACTGTTCCTGAGAGCAGTCGGATGATCGAGGTCCACGAATTCGTCAAAACCGGACAAATCGACCCTATCTTTCTGGATCGCCTCTATTACCTGGAGCCTGATATTTCGGATATTCAGGGAAAAGGATTTAACGCGCTTGTTAAGGCTTTGAAAGAACTGGATGTGGCAGGCATCTGCACCTGGATCATGAGAAAGCGGTCCTATTTCGGCGCCTTGCAGGCGCGCGGGAAGACGCTTCGGCTGAGTACGCTTCGGTATGCCGATGAAGTGATTCCGGTGCGATCCCTTGAATTGAAGGACGTTCCGTTGTCGGAAAAAGAGCTGAAAATCGGGAGCGAGTTGATCGAAAAGTTGACCGCTCCTTTTGAGCCGGGGAAGTTCGAAAACGAACATCAGAAGAAGCTGCAGGATATGATCGAGAAAAAAGGCCGTGGAGAGAAGATCGTGGTCCTGCCGCCCAGGCGCTTGAAACCTACGGGATCAGACCAGTTGCTTCGGGCCCTGGAGGCGAGCCTGAAGAAAGCCGCCTGAGGGTGTCGGTGAGCGAGGAGGAATGACATGGCCAGTCAGGGAATATGGAGCGGGACGATCAGTTTCAGCCTGGTGGCAATTCCGGTGCGTTTGGTCAAGGCCATAGATCCCGGCCGCATCTCTTTCCGCCTGCTCCACAGTAAGGATTACTCTCCCCTGGCGAGGAGGATGTTTTGTCCGGAAGAAGAAACGATGGTGCCCCCTGATGAGATCATCAGGGGATACGAAATCGGGCCCGATCAATACATCCTGATGACGGACGAGGAACTGGAATCGGTGTCGCCGGAGCGCAGCCGCACGATCGAGATCGTTGAGTTCATCGATATGAAGGAAGTGGATCCGATTTATTATGATCACTCGTATTATCTCGTTCCCTCGAAAGGCGGCGAAAAGGCGTATCGACTGCTGGTCGAGGTGATGCACCGGACAAAGAAGGCCGGACTCGCAAAATTCGTGCTGGCCGAACGTGAGTATCTGGTGGCAGTCACGCCCAGGGACGGAGCGCTGGCCCTGACCACACTTCATTACAGCGAAGAAATACTTCCCGAAGAGGACCTTTCGCCGAAGAAAGGAAAGATTGTGGCTGAAGAGCAAAGCCGGATAAAAAAAAGCATCGAGCGCATGATCGAAGACTTTGACCCGGGAAAATATGCGGACGAGCGCCGGAAAAAGCTCAGGGATCTCCTGGCGATGAAGGCGAAACAAAAGGCCCCGGTGGAAGCGCCTGTAGTGGAGGAAGAGGAAGGAGAAGGTCCGGCAGATCTGGTGGCCGCGCTGGAGGAGAGCATGCGGAAAGTGAAACCCCTTTAGAGAATGAGTTCTTTAATCCACCGTCTTCGGGAGTCGGAAGCTTTCTGTGTCGGGGTGAAGGAGAACCGGTGAGCCGAACATTCATTGAGATGGCAGGGAAGAGACTTTCTTTATCGAATCTTGGAAAGGACCTTTATCCCTCCTATGGTTTCACGAAGGCACACATCCTGGATTACTACCGTCGGATCGCACCGTTCATCCTGCCCCATTTGAAAGACCGGGCATTGACCTTCAAGCGCTATCCCGAAGGGGTGGAAAAGGATTTCTTTTTCGAGAAGCGTTGTCCGTCTCACCGTCCGGCCTGGGTGGAAACGGCGGAGATCCTCCAGGATGACGGAGAGCGGATGACGGTTTGCCTGATCGACAATCTGGAAACGCTGATATGGGCGGAGAACCTTGCGTCTGTTGAACTGCATGTGCCGCTGGCCAGGGCCAATTCCCCGGGGACGCCCGATTCCATGGTCTTCGACCTTGATCCTGGCGATCGGGTAGGCATACTGGAATGTGCCCGGGTGGCGCTGATCCTTCGGGACCTGCTCTCCCGAATGGGGCTTGCAAGCTATGTCAAGACCTCGGGCAAGAAAGGACTCCATGTGTATGTCCCCTTGAACCGCAAAGAGACGACCTTTGAGGATACCAAGACATTTTCAAAGGCCGTGGCAGGAATCATGCAGAAGCATTATCCGGGCCTGGTGACCGCAAGAATGGCGAAGAAAGAGCGGAACACGAAGGTTTTTATCAACTGGTCTCAGAACGACGCTTCGAAGACGATGATCTGCGTTTATTCCCTGCGTGCCCGGGAAAAGCCGATCGTTTCGTTTCCGCTCGAATGGAGGCAACTGGAGAATCCGGCCGGTGGCGACTCGGGAGGGCTGCAGGTCACCCATTCGGAAGCCCTGAACAGGGCTGAAAAAAAGGGGGACCTTTTTCGAGAGGTGCTCGTGAAGAAACAGAAGCTTCCTCATTTGTGAGAAAATATTGGTGCTAACATTGATTTATAAAATTCCTCCTAACCTCCCTTTGCAAAAGGGAGGATTTACACCCCTCTTTGGCAAAGAGGGGGCAGGGGAGATTTTGAGAATGATGTCTATTTGCCTATGAGACCCTTATTAAAAGAATACGCATCCAAACGGAAATTCGAGAAAACGCCCGAACCGAAACCGGGCGAGGGGACGGTCCCGGATTTACCGACTGAGCGAACCGAAACCGTAGAATCGGGATTATCCCCGGACAATCGTCTCGTCTTTGTCGTTCATAAGCACGCGGCCCGGGCCCTTCATTATGATCTCAGGCTGCAGCTGGAAGGGGTGCTGAAGAGCTGGGCCGTGCCGAGGGGCCCTTCGCTGGACCCTTCCTTAAAAAGGTTGGCCGTTATGGTTGAAGACCATCCGCTTGATTACAAGGATTTCGAGGGCGTTATCCCGGAGGGCAGTTACGGTGCAGGAAGCGTTATCATCTGGGACAGGGGGTTTTATCATCATCCTTCCACGCGGGACGAGGACAAAAGTGAGAAACTTCTTCTGGATGGGCTCAGAAAAGGGAACATGAAGTTCGTCGTCGAAGGGGAAAAGCTTCAGGGTGAATTTGCGCTGGTAAAAACGGGAAAGGACGGGAAGTCGTGGCTTCTCCTGAAGAAAAAGGATCGAAATGCGACCAAAGGGGACATTCTCAAGGAGAACCGTTCCGTCGTGTCCCAGAAGACCCTGGAGGAGATGCTCGAAGCCGGCGGTTCGAAGTCGTTCAGACAAAAGAAATTGAACCAGATCCATCTTCACGAAGCGGTGGAAAGCCAAGACCTGCAGGATGCGCCTGTCAAACCGATGCCGCAAGCTATACAACCGATGCTCGCGACCCCGGTCAAAGAACCGTTCGATCATCCTGATTGGATCTTTGAGGTGAAGTGGGACGGGTACCGGGCCGTTGCAGAAATCCGGGACGACGACGTTTCGCTCTATTCCCGGAACCTGATCTCCTTCGACAGAAAGTTCTTTTCTATTACGGAGGCTCTCCGAAAATTGAGATTTGACGCTGTTCTGGACGGTGAAATCGTTGTCGTGGATGACGAGGGGTGTCCTGATTTTCAGAGGCTGCAGCATTACCAGGACTCGGGAAGCGGGCATTTGCTCTACTATGTTTTTGATCTCCTCTACTTCCGGGGACATGATCTGACAGCTCTGCCCCTGCTCCGGAGGAAAGAGCTCTTGAAAAAGATTCTCCCGTCCAGCCCAAAAATACGCTTCAGTGATCATGTGTGGCGGGAAGGGGTCTTATTTTACAACGCCGCCAAAGAAAAGGGACTGGAAGGGATCATCGCCAAACATTCTCAAAGCGTGTACGAAGCAGGCAGAAGGAGCCGGCAATGGCTGAAGGTGAAGACACGGCTCACGCAGGAGGCTGTGATCGCAGGATTTACAGAGCCGGGCGGGGGCAGAAAACATTTCGGCGCCCTTGTCCTGGGCGTGTTCGAAGCGGACGGGCTGACGTACATCGGCCACGTGGGAGGCGGATTCACGGAGAAAGATTTAAAGAATATCCGCGAGAGACTGGAACCCCTGATCCAGAGAGAATCCCCCTTTGCCGTGAAGTCCCGCAGTCCCGCACGGCGGGACGCCCGCGGGATCATCTGGGTTAAGCCGGAGCTGGTCTGCGAGGTTGCTTTATCCGGCTGGACTGAAGACGCCGTGATGAGGCAGCCTGTTTTCCTGCGGCTGCGCGAGGATAAAGCCGCTCGCGAAGTGGTGCGCGAAAAGCCCCTCGAGAGCGGTGGAGGAGGAACGTAAAATCATGGAAATCTACGTCGGTACAAGCGGGTATGCGTACAAGGAGTGGAAAGGAAGATTCTATCCTGAAAAGATCTCGCCCCAGGAAATGCTTCGCTTCTATTCGGGACGCCTCAATACGGTAGAGATCAATAATACCTTTTACCGCATGCCCAAAGAGAGCGTGCTTATGTCCTGGGCAGGACAGGTCCCGGGCGATTTCGTTTTCGCGCTCAAAGCGCCCCAGATCATAACGCATCTGAAGCGGCTCCGAAATGTGTTCGAGGAGACCGAGTACCTCTTCAGGACATTATCGGTCCTGGACAGGAGGCTCGGGCCCGTCCTCTTCCAGTTTCCCAAAAGTTTTCGTGCGGACCGGCCTGCGCTCGAGGATTTTCTCGGTCTGATTCCCGACGGCAGTACCTGCGCATTCGAGTTCCGCAGCCCATCTTGGCTCGACGATGAAATTCTGGGTCTCCTTCGTGAAAAGGGATCCAGCCTGTGCATCGCCGATGCTGATGAGAATCCGGCAAATGAGATCATCCCTACGGCGCCATGGGGGTACCTGCGCCTGCGCCGTTCAGATTATACGGATGCCGATCTGTCACAATGGCTGGAAAGAATCCTTTCGCAAAAATGGGAGAAGGCCTTCGTATTTTTTAAACACGAAGACGATGATGCCAAGGGGCCCGAAATGGCGGCACGTTTTCGTGAGCTTGTCGATTCAAGGGTAAAGAAAATCAAAACAGGAAGAATAAACGGCAATCCGAATCGACGGATAGGAAAAGCAAAACAGGAGGGGAGGCATGACTATGGAAAATCCTGAACGTAACGATATCTTTCTTCAGACGCTTGCCACGATATTGATCAGGTCATTCCTTATTGGTCTGGCATCTTTGTTATTGTGGTTCCTTCTATATTTGATCGCTCCTGGGTGGATGTTCGACACAAACGCAAAATGGTTCAATATTGGGAAACGTGACTTCGACTTGATCAATTACTTCGGCATGGGGTTCGTAAAGATAAGCATTCTTCTGTTCTTTTTCTTTCCTTATCTCGCTATAAGATCGATGTTGCGAAGGAAAAAAAGAAAATTACCCGAGCAATAAGATAAGATGGTGGGGTTTCAAGAGTGTTGTCTCTCTTTGGACGTGGTCTGTTCAAGAAGTCCTGACCATTCTAAAATCTGTCTCGACATCTCGGATGCACGAAGTGCAAAGATGTGACGTCCGTGTTCAACGGGCCAGGCGCGACGCCATCGGCAGATCTCGCGCTGCATATCGGCGATCTCGACGGAAGCGAGGTCGCCGCTCCATTCCATAAGCCACGCAATCTCGCGCATCAGATCAACGATGGCCTCATCGTTGTACCCCTTCTGGATCCACTTGCTAAGGCGAAGCAGGTCAGATGCCAGATTACCCATTCGCACAGCGCTACCATCCCGAACAAAACGTTCGCGCATTCTTTTAAGATCTTTCATGAGGATTCCAGCTCTAAACATCGGCGTACAATGGTTTCGACCTTTGCCCGCAGATTCAGGTCTTCAATTTCCATCCCAGGATTGCCTTGGTGAGGACGGATGTTGATGAGTGCCACAAATTCCACTGTTTTGGACTCGGAATACCAGTCGGCACCCCAGATGTCCTCTTGCCGGCTCCCATCTTCCAAGAGGACTTCCTCACAATCTGCGTGATATTCACCGCCTCCAGCGAGTGTGTTCCGGTTAACGTCGACAGCCAGTTTGATGTAAGTTGCAAGCTCCTCCAGCATCTCGCGGATTTGTTCTCGGGTAGCGCGATTCCGTATGATATGAATCTTCATGTCCTTGGACGATTCCAAATGACTATTCTCGGAGACTGGAGAGCAATTTTTCTACTTGATATTCGGATCGTTCTTCGGCTTTTTGCCAGGTTTGAATGATGGCATAACATTCTTGTAATTCTTCCACCACACTCTTGACGGGGCGAAGAGGATCGAAGCCAATGGTCAATCCTGCCACCACCATCAACCACCACAGCATCTCCTCAAAGGCCTCTTTGTTGAACCACCAGATATTATTGTACTCATTCAGCCGTAAGAATTCACGGACCTGATGATCCTTCAACAAGGATTCCAATGTGGTATAAGCTTGCTTTTCATCGGATCCCCTCATCGCACACCATCTCTGGTAAGTCGTGAGCAATTTGATCACTGTCAGTGAATTGCCTGCAGAGGTTTCTTCGAGACCTAAACCTCGCAGCACCGCCAGAATGCTTTTGCCAAGGTCCCATTCATCGATCCAGGTACGACTCCGTTCAGCAAAATCCTTCGGATTGACCACCTTACCGAGAGAATGAACGAATAACCAGCCGAAAAGCGTACCCCAGAGGCAGGTGGAGTCGTCCAGTCTCTTGTGCAGGTATTCCGCTGCTGCCTTGACTCCTCTTGGCTGAAGCCGCGGGTAACGGCTGGTGAGGATAGGCAAGTATAGAATAGCCTCCAGTTTACGCCTCATCTCACGGGCAATTGTGATTTCATCTTCCCTCCCCCCGCTGAGCTGCTTGGCCTCTCGAAGAAGGTTGATGATTTTCTTTTCCATCTCTTCCATGAATCTCTGATCGAGTTGAGTCTGCGGCTGAGCGACGCGCGCTTGCAGCAGACGCTGGAACGTGTCCACGCTGACCAGTTCTTTGAAGGCATGTTGGAGAGGTTGAAACAACAACTCTTTGAGTGCCACTTCGATACTGGGCACGCTGCGGCCGTCTAACTCACTGGCTATTCGGGAATAATGATGCCACTCGTTATCTCGGATTTCTCTAAAATCGATAAGCACATGGTACTTGTAAGCACCCAACTCCACGTACAAACCTTTTTCGCACAATTCCTTGCTGTTACGAATGTATTCCAGGCCGGTCGCATTGTCTCGGAAGATGGCGAAATAGGCTGGATCGGCGTGTAATCCAAGACCCTCTCCCAAATCTTTCTGAATTAATGTTCGTTCATCCCCTTCGCCCGTCTTGACCGAATAGGCGACAGAAGAGCGAACCCATCCCCGAACAGACTCATATTTGTTATGATAGATGACAAGAGATCGCTCGTCTCCGGCGCGATTGGAATAGGCGAACACATTCTCATTGACATAACCTTCTGGAGTGAAAAAATCGTAGAGCAAGAAATGTTTTACATCGGAGAAGAGGTGGCGGCGCTTCATCAAGGGGAAAATCTCGCATTCATGTCTCTCGATCAATTCCTGGTCGGGTTGTTCGTCCCATTTCGCATACCGGTATTCCATCCCGTATTTTTCGTTAAATCCTTCAATCTGGCCATGGGCAAACATGGGGAGCCCGGGCATGGTGACCATCATCGTGCATACCCCAAAATACTTATCTCCCTTGCCAAATTGGGTCAGGGCAGTTTCCTCATCCGGGTTGCTCATAAAATTGACAAAACGCTTGAGAACCTCGGGATTGAATTCGAGCGTATTCTTCACGACGGAGCGGTAGTTGGCGTTTTCTTCATCTTTCAGCATATTCATGAAGGCGCTGTTGTAAACACGGTGCATCCCTAAGGTTCGGACAAAGTATCCCTCCAACAGCCAAAAGGCTTCAGCCAGCAGCAACGTGTCAGGGGCTTCTTGAGCGACACGATCCACGACCTGGCGCCAAAATTCTTCAGGCATGAGGCGACTGAACTGCTCTCGGGTCATGCCGTGTTCAGCTCGTGAAGGAATGGCTCCCCCTGTTCCCGGTTCCGGGAACCACAAGCGCTGATAATGGCGTTTCGTCAAAGTCATGGCAGCGTCGAAACGGATGACAGGAAATTTTCTGGCGACGCCAAGGATCGTTTGAATCACGGCCTCCCTTGCCTCGGGGTGAAGGTAGTTGATCTGGGCGGTATCATTCCAGGGCATTCGAGTCCCGTCGTTGCCATGATAGGTAAACTTTTCGTTTCCGCTTCTCCGGTCCACCCTTTTAAAAACGACGGCTGCGTCACTCCGGTCGTAGTAGTGATCTTCAAGATAGATATTTACGTCTCCATGCCACGAGAGGTCTGGCCCATTGAAACGATAAGAAGGGAAAGGACTGTAATCAAGAGAAATAAACCAATCCGGATGCTCGATGACCCACCTGGAATCGATTCCCACATGGTTGGGTACCATATCGCTTGCCACGCGGATGCCTCGCCTCCAGGCCCGGTCTTTCAAGTTCTGAAAGGCTTCTTCCCCGCCGAGATCGCTCGCGATCTGGTAGTCGAACAGGGAATAAGCCGAAGCCACTGCATCGGGATCGCCCAGCAGCTCTTTGATTCTTTTTGAGGCAAGGCTTCTCTCCCATACGCCGATGAGCCACAGGCCCGTGAATCCCCAGCGAGCCAAGAGGTTCAGTTCTTCATCAGGAATTTGATCGAGCCGGTAGATGGAGCGCCGATATTTCCTGGAAAGTTGATGCAGCCACACATAGACGTTTTTTGCCATGAGGACCAGCTTGGGCATCCATTCAAGATCACGGCTGAAGCGTTCCGGTTCTTCCTCCATTCCGAGATATTCATAAACCTCCGCGGGGGCAGGACCCCAGAGCGCCGTTCTCCGTAATTCTGCAATTTCTTCCTCTTTAATGAGGTCGAGACTGCTGAGAAGTCGCAGGAGATAGGGGCCTAACAGGTAACCCCACTTCTCCCGGATGTATTGGAGCTGTCCTGTGAGCGAGTGGGGAGCAGCCAGGGCAGGGGAACGAAGCATGTCCACCAGATTCTGATGATCCGGGCCAAACCGGGGCTGGTTGTTAAAAAATGAATGGAGAGACTGCGTGATTTCCAGGTAAGACGTATCCTGTTCCAATGTGCCGTCATCGAAGAGCTCAATGAGGACGGAAAAGGCGGGGTTTTTATTGGCCAGCCAGAGCATCATCATCTCTTCCAGAACGATTTGTCGGTTGGGAATTCCTGACGTCTCTCCTTCCAGGTAGGTATCGAGGTCGATCTCACGCCGATAGACAGCCACTGTTGGAAATTCGTCTACAAATCTCCGGAAGGTGTCATCCACCGTTTGTTTACCAAACTCTCCATAGAGCCAATCGAGTGCCTGCTGCATCGCTTTGGAATTTTTTTCACCACGATAAAGCCCCACGATGTAATGGAGGATCTCATCGATCAATCCCATCGCGTTGATCTGTCCTGCATGGACGGCTTGCCCAGGGAATCTGATCAAGTCCTTTTTTTCATTCATCTTCTGGGCAAATAATCTTACCGCCTGAAAATTGGGGAAGATGACATTTCCGGCCAGGGAGAAGAGGGGTTCATCAAATTGGTACAGGTCCCGGCTCTCCCGGGAGATATGGAATTCCATTACCGGGGTCTTCTTCTGACGTTTCATATTGTCAAATATAGGCCATTCCCCTGGCGGACTCAAGAGGAATTATCGATTTTACGGGTTGGTCAGCGGGATAACAATATCCTTGTGAACCAGGATGAAATGAATTACAATTTTTTTTCTGGGAGCAAATAAGTTACCCCGGTGAAAAAGAGAGGAGAACATTATGCCATTGATTAAGAAACGACGCATCTGGTGGGAGCCTGTTCCTGAAGCCGCAGGCTATGTGATCTATGTCAGTAAAGAGAAGAGCATTTTTGAACCCTCCAACTTTTCATGGGAGGCTACCCCCGGAATTATTTCTAAGGTGGTTGCTGGAAAGACGGATTTGATCATTCCAGACGAGTGGCCCGAGTTTCCTAAAGAGCCGGGAACTTACTATATCGGGATAGCCTCCCGAGACGACGTGGGGAACCAAAGCGACCCTTTCTTGTCCCAGGGAGTGTTCAAATTTACGTCCCCTCTCCCTCCATCGAACGGTGGGATCGAGAGTCTTTGATTGAACAGTCCTTCATCGTCGGATTGCTTCTCAGTACGAAAAGTAGTCTCAATTCCGTTAGAAACTTGATAGAAGTTGCTCGGGCGAGATTCAGCGACGAAGAGTTCGGTGGATTTTTTTATCGATCTGTTTCAAAGGATATTGAGGAAGCCGATCTTTTACTGGATAGCTTTGTTCGGTTCCTCTTCGTCAATACTCCTCTCAAAAAAAAGGGGACCGTGCATAGACTGATTGAAGGAGTCTTGAAGAAGTATCAAGTTCAATTGGATGAAAAAAGAGTCAGATTATCCAAAAAGTATGAAAGGGATCTTCCTGAGGCAATCGTTCCCGACGATCTGTTGAGATATATCTTAGACTCTGTTCTCCAGTATGGAATAAGGACAGTCACTTCCGGAGGGGATATGGAATGCTCAACGAAATCCTCCAGGCTTGAGAAAGACGTAAGGGTCGGGCAACAAGTGTTAAGAAAGGATGAACGGTACGTCGAGATTGAATTGCTTTTTAAAGGTGGCAAGAAACTGGGTGAACCATTTGCGGAAACTCCAATTTTTCAAGAAGAATCATTGAGCCTGATGCTTTTACGGCTGGCCAAGGAGGTTGTTCGGAAGAATCAAGGCATGATGAAACTTGAGAAGGACGAAAAGCAGGAAAGAATATCTATTTCTCTTTGGTTTCCTTCCGAGAGAAGAGAGATTGTTTATTATCGACCGATGGATCCATTTGTGAATTGAAGAAACCCCCTATTTTCAGATTTCCATGACGACCCTTCTAAGATTGAGAAAGAGAAGAAAGAGAGCCAATGTGACCTGCCCGGTTTGTCATGGAAATAAAGCTGAACTCATCGGTGAAAGCAGCGAAGAAGGGTTTTGGAGAAAAGAAGAATACTTTTGTCGCGACTGTGATTGTGAATGGGAGTGGACGTACCGACGGCCTCTCTCCCGCCCGCGTTTAAAGATTAGGTCTCCGAAATGGGTGAGTATAGAGTAAATTTGAAAATCCTGCTCCAGATCCAGTTCTGCAAACCGAACATTTCAATTCGTGTTCAACTTAGAATTTAGGGTGATGATCCGATCGTCATTGCCAAGCATAAAAACTTCTTCTTCCAATCAAGCATACAAGCAGGTCGAATCCGCCCGTTGCCTAAATCTTGACAATCATATATGGTTCTTCTATGTTTAAATAACTTAGTTGAAATAATTCACCATTTAGAATTCTTTCTACTTCAGGAGATTGCGTGATTAAGGTCGGTACAAGCGGGTTTTCCTTTCCGGATTGGAAGGGAACGATTTATCCGCCAAGCATTCGGGAAAGGGATATGTTATCTTTCTACGAAAAAGAGTTGGGCTTTCATGCGCTCGAAATCAATTTCACCTATTACACGCTTCCCTCTCAGAAAAGTCTGGCGGGGATGTCCCAAAAGACATCGGAGGATTTTGAATTTGTGGTGAAATCTTTCAAAGGGATGACCCATGAAATTTGGGATAAAGAGACCGGTACAAGGACTGATAATCAAGAGGTTTTTAAGAAGTTTAAATATGGCCTTATCCCTCTGATGGAAGATAAGAAACTGACTTGTGTCCTGGCACAGTTTCCTTATGGTTTTTTCCCCAATCGGGAGAATTGGAGTTATCTGGAGAGCTTTAAGGAAGAAATGGAAGACATCCCCCTTGTTTTTGAGTTTCGAAATCAAATGTGGCTGAAGGACCAGACCTTTCAGCTCTTGGAAAAAAAAGGAGTTGGGTTCTGCATCGTCGACGAGCCCAGACTGCCTCAATTGATGCCTTACCTTCCGAGAGCAACTTCTGATATCGGTTATTTTAGATTTCACGGCAGAAATCCGAGATGGTTCAATGTGCCCGTGAAGGTTCGATATGACTACCTTTATACGGAGGGGGAGCTGAAAGAGTTTGTTCCGGACGTTAAGGATATCTCCCGAAAGACGGCGAAGACCCTGATCTTTTTTAATAACTGTTACTCGGGCTCTGCGGCGAAAAACGCTGCCCAGATGGCTAAGCTGCTCATGGAACAACAGTCATGAGGGCAGTAGGGAACGGTTTCAAACCGTTCCCTACTCCGAAATTCGACGGAGGAGAAAAACGTGATCGAGATCGATTTTAAAAAAGGGGATGGGCTCGTCCCGGTGATCATCCAGGATGCCTCAACCGATGAGGTCTTGATGTTGGGTTACATGAATCGGGAATCGTGGAAAAAGACGCTTGAAACGAAGAAGGCGTCCTTCTGGTCGAGGTCTCGGCAGAAGATCTGGATCAAAGGAGAAACGTCGGGGAATTTCCAGGAGGTTAAGGAGATCTATCTCGATTGTGACGGGGATACCCTTCTGCTGAAAGTAGATCAGATAGGGGGGGCGGCCTGTCATACGGGATTTCGGAGTTGCTTTCATGAACGATTCGAAAAAGGGGAATGGAAAGTCTCGGGGAAGAAAATCTTTGACCCGAAGGAGGTATACGGAAAGTGAAGATGCTGAAAGTCGGAATTCCGAAAGGGAGTCTGGAGAATGCCACCATCGAGCTCTTTAGAAGGTCGGGCTGGAGGATTACGGTGAGCTCTCGAAGTTATTTTCCCATGGTGGATGATGATGAGGTCCGCTGCACCCTGGTCAGGGCCCAGGAGATGTCGAGGTTTGTTGAAACGGGGACCCTGGACGTGGGACTGACGGGGAAAGATTGGATTTTGGAGAATGGGTCTGACGTGGTGGTGGTCCAGGATCTGATTTACTCTAAAACCAGCGCTGCTCCTGCTCGATGGGTGTTGGTCGTGGCCGAGAATTCTGACATCCGTCAGTTGAAGGATCTGGAAGGGAAAAAGATCTTCACCGAACTCGTCAGTTTTACCAAGAGATACTTTGCCGAGCGGAAAATCGAGGTGGATGTGGAGTTTTCGTGGGGAGCGACAGAGGGAAAGGTGATCGAAGGATTGTGCGACGCCATCGTTGAGGTGACGGAGACCGGAAGCACCTTGCGGGCCAATAAGCTCCGCATCATCGAAGAGCTCATGCAGACCAATACCCAGTTGATTGCGAATCGGGAATCTTACGGAGATCCGTGGAAAAGGGAAAAGATTGAGCAGATCTCTCTTCTTCTTCAGGGGGCTCTCCGGGCGGAGGGAATGGTGGGGCTCAAGATGAACGTGTCGGCCAATGACCTTAAGAGTGTGATGGAAATCCTCCCCAGCATCACCGCCCCCACGATTTCACATCTGTTTGAGAGCGATTGGTTTGCATTGGAAGTGATGGTTTCAGAAAAGGTAGTCAGAGAGCTGATCCCGCAATTGCTAAAGCGGGGAGCCGTGGGAATCATCGAATATCCACTCAATAAGGTCATCTGAATTTTTGGATGTTTGAGGAGCGCTTCGCCCTGACACCACAATAGGTTCAGGCTTTGTTTGAGGCAAGGGATCTAGCCTCTCTCCTCAAGGTCCGAAGGGCCGCTCCTCCATCCTCTTGCCGTTTTAACGCGTGAGCAGTCCGACCACTTCCATGTGATAAGTTTGGGGGAACATATCGATGAGGCCGAGCTTTTGGAGAGAATATCCGTTCTCGGCGAAGAGGTGGATGTCCCTTGAGAAGGTGGTGGGCTCACAAGAGACATAGACGATTCTTCTGGGTTTCAATCCCACCACTTGATCCAGGATCGTCTTGCACCCTGTCCGGGGAGGGTCGAGGATGACGTGATCCGGTTTCTCGCTTAGATTCTTCAAGACCGCTTCTGCTTTTCCATGAAGAAAGTTGCAATTTTTGACCCCATTCTTTTCCGCATTGAATCGAGCATCCTCAATCGCTCTCCTGTTTTCCTCAACGCCGGTCACCGTCGATGCTTCAGCAGCCAAAGGGAGCGTGAAGTTTCCAATGCCGGCATAGAGGTCCAGGAGGGTTTCATTTTTTCTCACTTCTGAGAATTCGAGAACGGTCTCGATCAATCTTCGATTCTGTTCCGGATTGACCTGAAAGAAACTGAGCGCCGAGGCCCGAAATTCTAACATTCTTTTTTCTCCTGGTCGATGAAGTGATACCGTAAAATTAAGAAAGGGGTCGCCCAAAAGGTTCAATCCGTTTCTTGCCACGACGGCGATCCCTTTCAGGATGGGATGATTTTGGAGAAACTTCCTGGCGAAATCTTCCGAGTCTCGATTCCGAAAGAAAGGATGAAGGATGAAGACCCCTTTTTCTTCCTCCGGCGACACGTTGATCTCAATCCCTTCCATCTCTGGGAAGGCAGCCCATTCGCCTCGAAGTTCCTGAATCATCTGATTGACGAAAGGATCGGAGATGGGACAGTGGTCGATATCCACGATCTCATGCGATCTTTCTCGAAAATAGCCCAATGTCCGGCCCTTCACTTTCAATTGAACCCTCACCCGATAGTCATAGGGTTTGGGGGAGGGTATGACGCCCACCGGGGGAAGATCCCTGATTCTCCCTATTCGCTCGAGAGTTTCTATTAAGATCGTTTTCTTCAGTTCGCCGTGAAACCGAAAGTCGATGTGCTGCCACTGGCAGCCGCCGCAAGTCCCAAAGTAGGGGCAGGGAGGATTCACTCTCCAGGGAGAGGGATCGACGATCTGGACTAATCTCCCGATCGAGTATTTCTTTTTTTCTTCTATGATCTCGATCCATGCCTTATCACCGGTAATCGTATAGGGGACGAAAACCACTTTTCCATGAATCCGGGCCACTCCGTATCCTCTAAATGCTACGGACTCAATGGAGACTTGAACTTTTCTCATACCGTTTAAAATAGCATGGAGGGGAATGAGATTCAATCAATTCAAGGGGTTTAGGAGGGTGGAATGCGCGGAATGGAATTGACATCCTGTCATGATTTTGTTAACTTTAGTCACTCAAACAGAGAAGGTGATGGGAGAAGATGACCTGGTTTAAAAAAGGTGAAGAAGAAAAAGAGGGGAAGGAGAAACGGGAAGAGCTGAAGGCGTCAGACCAGCTCTGGGTGAAGTGCAATTCCTGTAACGAGATCATCTACCGGAAGGTCATCGAACAAAATCTTCAAGTCTGCCCCAAGTGCAACTACCACTTTCAGATTCCTGCCCGGAGGAGGATCGAATGCGTCGCGGACCCCGGAACCTTCATCGAATATGATGTCGACCTTACCTCTGCCGATCCTTTAGAATTCAAGGATTCGAAACGATATCCTTCCCGGGTCAAAGAATCCCAGGACAGGACGGGACAGAAGGATGCCATCGTCTGCGGGGAGGCGACCATTAAAGGCCAGCCAGCGATGATCGGAATTTTCGAATTCAATTTCATGGGGGGAAGTCTGGGATCGGTGGTGGGAGAGAAGATCACTCGCTTGATCGAACGAGCCATCGAAAAGAGAATCGGTGTGATCATCTTCTGTGCCTCGGGTGGGGCAAGGATGCAGGAGGGTATCCTTTCCCTGATGCAGATGGCCAAAACCAGTGCGGCCTTGTCGAAGCTCCAGGAGGCGAGAATTCCCTACATCTCGGTGTTGACCGATCCCACCACAGGCGGAGTTTCAGCCAGCATTGCCATGTTGGGCGATGTGATCATTGCTGAACCGAAGGCGATGATCGGGTTTGCGGGCCCGAGGGTGATCCGGGATACGATTCGGGCAGAGCTCCCGGAGGGATTCCAGCGAGCAGAATACCTCTTCGAACACGGGATGGTTGACTTGATTGTGGAACGCCGGGATCTCCAGCATACGCTGGCCTCCCTGTTAGAAATGCTTAAAGCGGAAGGTTAGAAGAGAGAATCGATCCATGGGACAAGACGCTTATCAAAAGTCGCTGGACTATCTTTACGGCCTCGAAAAGTTCGGGATGATCTTCGGACTGACTCAGGTAGAGAGGATTCTCAGCGCCACCGGAAATCCCCACAAAGAAATTCAGGCCATCCACATCGGAGGAACAAACGGGAAAGGTTCCACTGCAGCGATGATGAGTTCGATCCTGCAGAAAGAAGGCTATCGGGTAGGACTGTATACGTCTCCGCATCTCATTCGGTTTACCGAAAGGATCAAGGTCAACGGGAAGGAGATCGAGGAAGAAGAGGTGGCCGGCCTCACAGAATGGATGAGAAAGGAAACGGAGACGGCGGGCATTGCTTCTCCCTTTACCTTCTTCGATTTTACCACTGCCATGGCGCTTCACTATTTTAAGCAGAAGTTAGTGGATCTTGCCATTTTAGAGGTCGGACTGGGGGGAAGGCTCGATTCGACGAATGTGGTCGATCCCTTGGTCTCCATCATCACCAATGTTGCGAAAGATCATGAGGAACATCTGGGCAAAACCATCTTGAAGATTGCCAGGGAGAAGGCGGGCATTATCAAGAAGGGAAGGCCCTTGATCACCGCTGTGACGCAGCCTCAGGTCCTTCGGCTCTTTTCAAGAGTGTGTCAGGAAAATGGGACCCCCTTTTTTCGGGTTGGGAAAGAATTTCGATATGCCCGGGGAGAAGATGGGGATTTCAACTATGAAGGTCTCAACCGAAAGCTGTGGAGTATTCATCTCAATCTCAAGGGATTTCATCAGGTCATTAATGCAGCCACGGCATTTGGTGCGATGGAGGTTTTAGAAGATTTGGGGTATCGGGTCTCCACAGATGCAATGATCGATGGGGTGAGGGAGGTGGAATGGCCAGGAAGATTGGAGATGGTTTCTTCTTCTCCAGCGGTGATCCTCGACGGGGCCCACAATCCCGCCGGAGCCGTTGTCCTGAAAGAGTCGTTGGAGAAAGAATTCCAATTTGAGCATCTCATCCTTGTCATCGGAATCATGAAGGACAAAGACATCCGGTCCATGCTTCATCTTCTGGCTCCCCTGGCGGATCATATCATTCTTACCCGACCTCATACGGATCGCGCCACTCCTCCCTCTCTGCTCAAAAAGATGCTGGGACGGAGTGGAAAAAAAGCAGAGATCGTAGAAGATCTGAACGAGGCAATTGGGAGAGGTCTCTCCCTCGTCCAAAAGGAGGGTCTCCTCTGCATCACTGGCTCCCTCTATACCGTTGGAGAAGCCAGAGCCTATTTCCGTCCCAAGAGGGGATGATGAAATACCGGTCGTTCATTCTGAGCTCCTTCTTTCTTCTCTTCATCGTCATCTATTCTCCTCCTACCCATGCGAAGGTAGGAGAGCTGAGTGTGACGAAAGAGATGAAAGCAGAAGGGCCTGTGGAAATTGAGGCCGATGAGCTCAACTACGAGAAAGAAATACAGACCTATGAGGCCCATGGACAGGTGGAGGTGAACCGGGGAGATTTCTCTCTGAAGGCGGACCACGCTCGGTTGAACATGGCGACCAAAGACTTGACGGCGTGGGGAAATGTTCTACTGAGAGAGGGAGAGGATGTGGTCGAATGTCAACGCCTGGAGGTAAATATAGAGAACCGGACAGGGAAAATTTACCAGGCCAAACTCTACCTGAAGGATCAGAATTTTCATCTCACCGGCCGGGAGATAGAGAAGTTGGGAGAAAACCACTATCGGATACGAGATGGCTCCTTGACGACCTGCGATGCGGAACGGCCTCCATGGAAATTTACGGTCAAGGAAATCGAGGTGAAAGAGATGGCTTTGGGAGGATGGGGGATTGCCAAAGGACCCATCTTCCATATTGAGGATATCCCTGTTCTCTATTTCCCCTGGGGTGCCTTTCCCGTAAGACAGGAAAGACAGACCGGTTTTCTCATCCCCGGGATAGGATACTCCAGCAACCATGGTCCTGAGGTGAAGACCGGGTTTTACTGGGCTCCCACGAAGAATATGGATGCCACTTTTTACCTCGATTACCTGGGGGACCGGGGGTTTAAAGAAGGCCTGGAATTTCGCTATGCCCTCACCCAGGAGACAAAGGGAGAGGCACATTTCTACTTCATCAACGACCAGACGGTCCATGAGAATGTAGATATTCCTGTCATCAATGGTCAGACCATCCATCGTAATCGGTATGCGTTCTTCATCGAACACCAGCAGAAGCTTCCGTACGATTTTTATCTCAAAGGGGATATCAACCACGTGAGTGACCACCAATATCTTAGTGATTTCGACCAAGATATCCCGGATCGAGCGTGGATCGATGCCTGGAGCGCAAGACAATTGAGGTCGGTTGTTTTCGGGGGGAAGAATTGGGATCAGTTCAGTTTCCTATCGGAGGCCATGGTCTTCGACGATCTGACCAAGGAGAGCAATGACCGAACCGTTCAAAAACTTCCTCAGCTCAGTTTTTATGCTCATCCCCAATCCCTCCTTCAAACCCCTTTTTTCTGGGACTTGACTTCCTCCTATTCCAACTTCTGGCGGGAGAAGGGTGTGGAGGCACAGCGGGGGGACCTTTTCCCGAGGATATCCTATCCTACGCGACTGTTTGATGTCTTGAAATTTGAATCGGATTTGGGACTGAGGGAAACCCTCTACCATTCGTATGATGATCCAACCGGAAGATTGCATGGGTGGAAGTCGAGGCAAATCCTCCAGGCAGATGTCCAGATGTCCGCTGAGTTTTACCGGGTGTATGATGCAGAGACCTTTCCGAAGATTTCCGAACTGCTGAAGGTAACTAAATGGATGCATACCATCGAACCGATGGTTAGCTACACTTACATTCCTCGAGTGAATCAAAGTCGGCTCCCCGTCTTTGATGACGTCGATCAGATCCCTTACACCAATCAGATCACCTATGGAGTTACCCAGCGCCTTTTAGGAAAGGGGGAAGGAGCCAGTTCCGGGCCTGTTGAATATGGGAAGTTAATGATTTCCCAGAGTTATAGCCTTGAAGACCCCTCCTATCTTAACCCTTTATTTACGGATTCGGAAGGGAAGAAGAGGTCCTTTTCAAATATTCGAGGAGAGTTTTGGTGGAATTTTAAACCCTATCTTTGGGCTCATTGGGATGCGGAACTCAATCCTTCTCGAGGAAGTTTCGAGGCATTCAATTTTGCGATTACTGCCAAGGATAAGAGAGACGATGTGGTTTCGGTCCAGTATCGAAACACCCGAGGTACAGCAGCGGCGAGAGAAATCAATGTCATTGGGAGGGTGAAGACGATCGCTCCCCTATACCTCTTTGGGGCCTATTACTACAACCTCTTAGCGGGGACATGGGTTCAGGGCACCTTCGGGGCAGAATACCAGGCCCAGTGCTGGTCACTGGGTTTTATGATTGAGGATAGAAACCGATCTCCGGATAGGACGCAGAAGAAGGAACTGAAGTTTCATTTCTATATTACTCTTCTGAATATCGGATCGGTTGGGGGCAAGCCTTATTTCATGAACTTATAATTCAATGGCTCGGGAGGATAAAATGAAAGGTGTGATTTTGGCGGGAGGTTTGGGGACCCGGCTCTACCCATTGACGAAGGTAACCAACAAACATTTGCTCCCTGTCTATGATAAGCCGATGATTTATTATCCGATCCAGACCCTGATTAATGCGGGCATTGATGACATCCTCATCGTCACAGGCGGAAACAATGCCGGAGATTTCTTGAAGTTGTTGGGAAACGGAAAAGAGTTCGGTCTCAAACACATCAACTATACCTATCAAGAGGGGGAGGGTGGAATTGCCGAAGCCCTCCGGCTGGCAGAGTTTTTTGCTTCCGGAGAGAAGATCTGCGTGGTCTTGGGAGATAACCTCATCGAAAAGAACATTCGAAAGGCGGTCGAAAATTTTCGAAGGCAAAAAGAAGGGGCAAAAATATTGTTAAAAGAGGTTCCGGACCCGGAGCGCTTCGGCGTTCCTGAGTTGCGGGGGGATCGGATTGTCTCGATTGAGGAGAAGCCGAAAAAACCCAGGTCTCAATATGCGGTGATTGGATTCTATCTTTTTGACCAAGAGGTTTTTGACATCATCAAGACCCTGAAGCCCTCTGACCGAGGGGAGCTGGAGATCACCGACGTAAACAATCGGTATATTGAAAAAGGGCTGATGACATGGGATATTTTAGAGGGTTGGTGGACGGATGCAGGGACTTTTGAATCCCTGCTTCATGCTAACCAATTGGTTGCCAAAACAGGTGCCAATAACCTGTAGCGACGCTATGTGCATGGTGCTGAGCGCTTAGCCTTTTGGTGGGGAGGAATGAGATGATCCAGGGCGTCAAAACCAAACCGTTGCGTGTGATCCCGGATGAGCGGGGAAGGGTGATGGAGGTCCTCAGGGCAGATGATGAATTGTTTTTGAAGTTCGGTCAGGTATATATCACCACCACCTATCCGCAAGTCGTGAAGGCGTGGCACTATCACAAGGTACAGACCGATCACATCTGCGTCATCCAGGGGATGATCAAACTGGTCCTTTATGATTTCCGGGAGGGCTCTCCGACCAAAGGGGAGATCAACGAATTCTTCATCGGAGACCACAACCCGCTGCTGGTTCAAGTGCCCAACGGGATCTATCATGGATGGAAATGCATCAGTGAAGGGGAGGCGGTCATACTTAATATTCCAACAGAGGTCTATGTTTACGGTGGACCCGATGAGTACCGTCTCCAGCCTCACGGGAAGGATGTCCCCTATGATTGGACAAGGAAAGATGGATGATAACTGCGCGCATAGGGCAGAGGGCATAGCGCATAGCGTTAAATCTTTTTACGCCATGCGCTTTGCGCTATGCGCCGAGCAATTCATTAGGTGGAGTAAAAGATGAAGATTCTTGTGACCGGTGGTTGTGGGTTCATCGGGAGTAACTTCATTCGTTATTTTTTGAAGTCCTACCCGGAGTATTCCCTGATCAATGTCGATAAATTGACCTATGCCGGGAATCTGGAGAACCTCTCCGATCTCTCTCATTCCCCCCGTTACCATTTCATCCGAGGAGACATTGCCGATGGACCTCGAATGGAGGAATTGATCGGAAAAGGCGTGGACGCCATCGTCAACTTCGCCGCTGAATCCCATGTGGACAGGTCCATTGAAGACCCCAGTGCCTTTATGAAGACGAACGTCTTTGGAACCTTTGTCCTTCTGGAGGCGGTACGGAAGGTTTTCCCCAAACAGCGGATCCGCTTCCTTCATATCTCCACCGACGAGGTCTACGGTTCACTCGGTGAGACCGGAGCTTTTACCGAGGAGACTCCCCTGGCGCCCAACAGCCCTTATTCAGCGAGCAAAACAGCAGCCGATATGTTGGTCAGGGCTTATCATCATACCTATGGAATTCCCGCCCTCATTACCCGATGTTCGAATAATTATGGGCCCTATCAATTTCCCGAGAAGCTGATTCCCCTGATGATCTCGAATGCCCTGGAAGGTAAGGAGTTACCCATTTATGGTGATGGGATGCATGTGCGGGATTGGATCTATGTCGAAGATCATTGTCGGGCGTTGGATGCGGTGCTGCACCGAGGCAAAGAAGGAGAGGTTTACAATGTGGGGGGACGAAGTGAGAAGCCGAACTTGGGAGTGGCAAAAGCTATTTTGGATCGCCTGGGGAAATCGGATTCCCTGATTCGATTTGTCACCGATCGACCGGGGCATGATCGCCGTTATGCCATTGACTTCTCTAAGATCGAGAGAGAATTGGGATGGAGCCCATCGGTCTCCTTCGAAGAAGGGATCCGTCTCACCGTGGACTGGTACCAGGCGCGGTGGGAATGGTGGAAAAAGATCAAGACGGGAGAATATCTGGACTATTACAATCGGATGTATAAGGACCGTTAGGGGAAATTTTGAGGAAAAGCGTATCAGAGGATCAGATGATCAGTGGCAAGGATACCAGGTTACCAGAATATCAGGCTTCCTGCTTCGCAGGTCTGATATCCTCATGGCTGATGCCCTGCCTACTGATTCGCTGATATCCTGATAGCCTCTTCTCGATCAGAGACTAAAAATCCTATACTACTAAGTGTAATCCAAAGAAGATGAAATGAAACGGGTACTGGTGATCGGGGCAAAAGGAATGCTGGGAAGAGATCTGATGACAGTTCTCCATGCCGATCTTCCCCAAGATGAAGTCGTCGGATGGGATATCGAAGAAATCGATATCCAAAAGGAAGAGGAGACCGTCACCAAAATTGAAAAACTCCGACCGGATATCGTCATCCACCTTGCCGCCTACACCGATGTCGATGGGTGTGAATTGGATGAGGGGAAGGCCTTTGCCGTCAACGCGGAAGGGACGGAACACGTGGCCCTGGCCGTCTCGCGATGCCGGGCGAAAATGGTTTACCTGAGTACCGATTATGTCTTCGATGGGAATAAAAGGGAACCCTATCTGGAGAGTGATTCTCCCCATCCCCTCAATGTCTATGGTCGTTCCAAATTGCAGGGGGAGCAATACGTTCAAGCACGGGCAAAAGAAGCCCTGATCATTCGGACCCAATGGCTCTACGGAAGATACGGAAAAAATTTTGTGACTTCGATTCTTCGGCAGGCGAGGGAGAAGAAGGTTCTTTCCATTGTCAACGATCAGATTGGCTCGCCCACTTACACCGTTGATTTGTCCAAAGCCATTTCCGTGCTGATTCAATTTGAGGCCCGTGGGATTTTCCATGTGGTCAACAGCGATCTCTGCACGTGGTGTGCCTTTGGCCAGACGATCTTGAAGCTTTCGGGGATGGAGAAAGTGAAGGTGATCCCGATCTCTTCGGAGGAACTGGGTCGTCCGGCGGTCCGGCCTTCTTACTCTGTTTTCAACTGTCAGAAGCTGAAAAGAGAGACCGGTTTGGCTCTGCGACCATGGCCAGAAGCTCTGAGGGATTACCTTAATACTCAAGGCCTGACAAACGGCGGATCAGAAGGTCAAGGAAGATAAGAGAGATTTCTGAAAAAAAACCGGAAACTTCATTCAGAGCTCTCCAAGGGGAGGAGTGACGATGAACATCTGCGTTATTGGCACGGGTTATGTCGGATTGGTGACGGGGGCCTGTTTGGCAGAGTATGGGATGAATCTGATCTGCGTCGATAACGACCGCTCAAAGATCGAGCTTCTCCGGCAGGGAAAGATGACCATCCATGAGCCGGGGCTTGAGGACCTCGTGGTGAAAAATATGAGGGAAGGGAGGCTTTCCTTTTCGACGAGCATCGAAGAAGGTGTGAAATCGAGTTTGGTCATCTTTATTGCAGTGGGGACACCCTCCAGCGACGATGGTTCTGCCGACCTCAAGTTTGTGGAGGAGGTCGCGAAAGAGGCTGCCCGATACATGGATGGTTACAAAGTGGTGGTCGTGAAATCCACTGTTCCCGTTGGGACGTGTCGCCGGGTGAAACAGATGATCAAAGATCATCAACTCCATCCTGCAGCTTTCGACATTGTTTCCAATCCCGAATTCCAGAGAGAAGGGTCTGCCATCGAAGATTTCATGCGACCGGATCGGGTCACGATCGGTGCAGAGAGCGAACAAGCCATCGCGATCATGAAAGACATTTACAGCGCCCTCTATCTTATCGAGACTCCCTTTGTGATTACTTCGTTGGAAACGGCGGAGATGATCAAATACGCCGCGAATGCGTTTTTGGCGACGAAGGTGAGCTTCATCAACGAGATTGCAAACGTCTGTGAGTTGATGGGCGCCGATGTCCATCATGTCTCAAGGGCCATGGGATTGGATGGAAGGATCGGGAAGAAGTTTCTTCATCCGGGGCCGGGCTATGGAGGCTCGTGTTTCCCGAAGGACACCCGGGCCCTCGCGAGGATGGCCAATGAAAAAGGATATTTGTTCAAAGTCCTTGATGCCGTCATCCAAGTCAATGATGAGCAAAAGAAGAGGATGATCAGTAAGATTGTGGAGAAGGCGGGGGATGTTAAGGGAAAGACCATCGGGATCCTGGGCCTCTCCTTCAAGCCCAATACGGATGACATCCGGGAATCCTCTTCCATTGTGATCATCCAGGGGCTTCTGGAATTGGGAGCCAAAGTCAAGGCCTTTGATCCGGCAGCCATGGAGCAAGCCAAAGTGGTTCTTCCCGGGGTCGAGTACGGGAAGGATGCTTACGACGTCGCGAAGGGGGTCGACGTACTGGTCCTCGCGACAGAGTGGAATCAATTCCGAAGATTGGATCTTCAACGCATCAAGGGATTGCTAAAAACCCCGATCTTCATCGATCTGAGAAATGTCTATGACCCGGATCAGATGAGGCGGTTGGGGTTCGATTACTGCGGCGTTGGAAGGTGAGGGTTGACATTGGCTCGGTCCGGAAAGGATTGGATTTTTGTCTCCGATGCTCATTTCACCGGAAGAGACCCTGAGTCGATGGAGGTCTTTGTCAGATTCTTGGATCTGGAGCGAAAGCAGATTGGCCATTTGGTGATTCTTGGCGATCTCTTCGAGTTCTTCTTTGGTTTTAAGCATTTTTTCCCAACCGAGAAGGCTTCCGCTCTTACTGACTATCTTCCCGTGTTCCATCAGCTTCAAAGTCTGTATCGGGAGGGGATCCGAATTAAATATTTCGAAGGAAATCACGATTTCTTTCTGCATTCCTTTTTCTCCGAGCAGTTCGGAATGGAGATCGAGGTGTATCCCGACGGGTGTGACGAGAGGTTGGACGGAAAGAGAGCTTTCATCGCCCATGGAGATTTATCGAATCCGAGGCAGTGGACTTATCGCACCTTCCGAAAGATCCTTAAAAACTCGTTCACTTATCGTCTCATCCATTTAGCCGGCCCCGGGATTTCCTGGGGGGTCGCCCGAAAGTTGAGCGATATGAGTTATCAGAAGTATCATAATGATCAGCACGCGCCTCCGCCACCCTTCAAGGCTTTTGCCCATCGGAAGTTTTTGGAAGGGTTTGAGATTGTCATCCTCGGCCACTCCCATTTTCCGGAAGAGGCTGAGGAGCGGATTGATGGGAGAAGATGTCTTTACTATAATGTCGGGGATTGGATGGTCCACAGGTCCTATTTGCGGTTCACTCCGCCTGATCAATTTCGATTGGAACGATACGATGGAAGGTGACACGGAGACGCGGCGATGGCGGATGGGGAGGGTGGGGTGGCGCGGTGACTGGGTGAATAATTTAAATTCGAAGGACGGAATCCGGCGCACGACACAGTGAATCAGGAGGTCAGGCAATCAGGACCTGCCTTAAGCAGGGGATACAAGAGAGCAGGATATCAGAAAACAAAAAAGGGTTTTGTCCTGATGTTCTGAGGTTCTGATACCCCTGCCTACCGTCAGGCAGGCGCATTTCGCAATCGGGAAACATATGACACACCGGGCAGTATTTCTTGATCGGGATGGTACCATCAACGAAGAAGTGGGATACGTGAACCATATCGAGCGATTCCACCTTCTCCCCCGCGTAGGTGAGGCAATTCGATTACTCAACCAGTATGACTGGAAGGCCGTGGTGGTTAGCAACCAATCGGGGGTGGCGAGAGGGTATTTCCCGGAGTCCTTGGTTCATCAGGTTCACCGGAAGATGCGGGATCTCTTAAAAAGAGAAGGGGCCCATCTCGACGGAATCTATTACTGTCCCCACCATCCTGACGTGGGGGTTCCTCCTTACCGGCAGAGATGTCGGTGTCGAAAGCCGGCAACGGGATTGATTGAAGAGGCGGTGAAGGAATTAGGTCTCGACTGTTCACAGAGTTATACGGTCGGGGACCGGGGGGTCGATATCGAATTCGCCCGCCAGGTTGGAGCCAAGGCCATCCTGGTTCTCACCGGATATGGAAAAGGAGAATGGGAATATTGCAAGGACCAGTGGAAGGTCAAGCCCGATTATGTGGGGGAAGATCTCCTTGAGGCTGTTCTGTGGATTGTTCAACAGGAAAGGTTTATTTCAGTGGGTAAAAAGTGAGTGGGTTAAGGAAAGGAGGCCGAAGATGCCTATCAGTAAAGAGCTCTTGGAGATCTTGGCTTGTCCGAAATGTAAAGGAGATATCTTCTTGAATCGAGCAGGGGATGGTTTGATCTGCAAAGCCTGTCACCTGCTCTATCCCATCAAGGATGATATTCCTGTGATGTTGATCGACGAAGCCCTTCCGTACAAAGGGGAAGAGTAGAACAAACACCAAATAGAAAGTCATTAAGTCAAGCTAGGTCCTAATCACCCGGTGACTCCACCCCCACCCATACCTGTTAAATAAGGAGGATAAGTACCATGTCCACACCCTGTTGCATAGATTTGAATTCGTCACGTCAAGTAGCTCATATTTAACAGGGTAAGTTCTCCCTCATCGGAGGGGGAGGAGAGCAGTTGAGGAAAATTTCAACTATTTTGGGTTGAGGTTTAGAAAGGAAGCCAGTTGTTCGCTTACTTTTTGTATTTACTGCTGAGAGGATTCAGCCTTACCATCAATCTTCTCCCAGAAAATCTTTCCCTCTGGATGGGGAGATGGCTGGGAAACGTCATGTACTACCTCGACCTGGAACATCGGAAGATTGCCCTCCAAAATCTTCGTATCGCTTTTGGCCGTGAGAAATCGGAGAGAGAGATTCGTTCGATCGCCAAAAAGAATTTGCAAAATCTGGGGATGATGGCGATTGAGTTCTTTCGACTTCCCAAAATGAGTATGGAGGCCTTCCAGGGCAAAGTGAATATCGAAGGACTGGAAATTTACAAGAGAGCATTGAATAATAAAAAAGGTATTCTTCTTCTTCTTTCTCACTTCGGCAACTGGGAATTGATGGGTTTGATGTCAAAGTTTCTGGGAAGCTCTATTGCCGTCATTGCAAGACCCATGAAAAAAAATAAGCGGGTGAATCGCTTAGTGACAGAAATAAGAAGCGGGACGGGCCTCGAGGTTGTTTCGACCGAAAAGGCAAGTCGAAGGGTGATGCGGTTGCTCTCTCAAAATCGAACGGTCGGAATTTTAATCGATCAAAGGGCAAAGCGAAGCGAAGGGGTATGGGTTGATTTCTTCGGGAAAAAAGCGTGCTCCACTCCTGCCTTGGCGGTTTTGGCGATGAGAACGGGAGCTCCCGTTCTCCCGGTTTTCATGGTTCGGAATGGTTACCGAAAGCATCGTCTGCTGATTAAGGAGCCACTTCAACTGGAAGATACTGGAAATATCAAAAAGGATGTCGAGACCAACACACAGCTGATGAACCAAACCCTTGAGTCAATGATTCGTCAATATCCCGATCAATGGTTCTGGGTGCACCGAAGGTGGGAGAGGAAAAAAAAGGTTTACCATCGATGAAAAACCTTCCGCAGAGAAGAACAGAAGATTCCCCCATCAGAAAGCCGAGGAGCGAGAAGCACACCTATCTTCGCGTCGGGGATAAGGTGGTCCATAAGAAGTGCAGATCATGGGGGGGCGGGATCGTGATCGAGACATGGGCTTCTGATTTGCCGGGTGGAATGTGTTTTGTTAAGATCCTCTTCCAGGATGGGAAACAGAGGGTCTTCGATAATAGTTATGATAGCGCCTGCTGCTGTTATTACACCGGTATTACCCTCCTTAGCCGCGTCGAATTGTGACCTGCCCTTCACTCCTTCTCTTCGCTTAAATACTTTCCAAGGAGTTCCCGGGTGTGCTCGTCATCGTGACAGTAGACACATAGATTTTCCCAGTTCGACCCGTCCGGGGGGTTATTCAGGTGATTTCCATCTTTGTGGTGAACAGTGAGGAGATGCCTTGTTTTTTCATCAAACTCTCTCCCGCACTTGGCACAGATGAAGCCGTGGATCTTGAGAGAGCGCTCTCGATAATCACTCCAGGGGGGGCTGGTTTTTTTTAACTTCTTAAGAGTTTCTTCAATGGATTGATAGTCTCCCGTTTTCTCGGATGGCCGCTTATGATAAATTCGGTAGGGTTTATTTTTCATTTAAGAGACCTTTCCATTAGGGACGATATTAATCAAGGTATTTTTTACGCTATGCGCTATGCCCCATGCTATTTTTTGGCCATCAAGGGGAGAGCAGAACCTGATTTCCGAAACGTTCTGTTAAGGCGGACGAAAGCGCCTCAACCGCCCCCTGGTCGGAAAGCTCCACCATGAGTTCTCCTCCTTCGCCCACGATTAACCGACCATGGTTTTTAACCACTTCAGCTATATCCTTCGGTTCCACGGTCCACCAGCCTCGTGTGCGGAGGAGAAGTTCTTCCCCCTTCAAGTCTTGGGGGGTGACTAAATCGATGCTGCGAAACCAGGCCTCCCATCCGATTTGAGCTGGGGCACGAAGCACGGGGCTGACAGGGTCACGATAGATGCGGCAGCGGCCGAACAAGCGAAGACGGATCATGATCCTTCCTTTTGTAGAAACCGGATAATCTTTTCATCCTTTGGCAGCAACTCGTTGGGAACTTCAATGCGGACCAGTTTCAGTGCCTGTGCCAAACAGTGGAGATAAAAGGGAGCGGCATCCTTCTCACTCATAATGATTCCCTTCTTGATGGCCAAAGGCCAGGCCTGCTCGAAAAGCTTCAAGGCGTGTTGACGGCCGCGGCGGAGCCTCTGGTCAAAAAGGGGGATATTGAGATCCCTCAATAGCTGTTGCTGCGCCTCCTCCATGAAGCAGAAGACGCGCCGCATACTTTGAACGGAGGGATCATGTTCCCATTCATCCTCAAGAGGCCTATTCATTGATGATATCGACCGTCATTTCAACCCTATCATTTGGATTGTCGTTGCCATCTTTTGGCTGAGCTACGATTTTATCCGCTACCTCCATTCCCGTTACCACTTCACCAAAAACCGTATATTTCCCGTCAAGAAAAGGAGCATCTGCCACACAGATAAAAAACTGGGAGCCGGCGCTATCCGGATGGGCAGACCCGGCCATGGAAAGCGTCCCCCGTTGATGGCGTTTGTTGTTAAATTCAGCCTTGAGTTGATAGCCCGGACCTCCCATCCCGTGTTTCGAACGGTTTTGTATTTGGATCTCCCCCCTGAATCACGAACTTGGGCACAACCCTATGGAAAGTCGTCCCGTTGTAAAACCCCTTTTTGGCAAGTTCGATGAAGTTGTTTACATGATTGGGTGCCACGTCAGGAAAGAACTTCAAAGTAATGTCTCCGAATTTTGTATGGATGACGGCTCGTTGTTCAGACATCTTCTTGACCTCCTCAGGCGAGAATTTTTTGTATCGCACTTCTTGTGCAAAAGGTTGACCTCTCTATCTCCTTATCAAATGGATGGATGACTCGCCCTCTGGTAGGATGAATCCATATAATGGGTAAGAAAAAATCTCATTTTTTTTCTGTTGGGTAGTTCTCCTTATACCATTCCTTCCAACCACCTTTGAGAGCGTAAACTTTCGTGTATCCCATTTCCAATAGCTTCTGCGCCACCCGGGCACTTGTCGCTTCGTCCGGTCACGCACAGTAGAAGACGAGGGTTTTATCCTTGGGATATTTGTTTACCCAGGATTGAATGGCTTCGGGGTCTTCTCGAACAGCCCCCTTTATTTTCAAGTCGCCATCGGTCCAGTCCCCGCCGCGACGGACGTCGATAATGATGATGTCAGGCCTGCCCATGACGGCGCTGAGGGCTTGTTTTGTCATTCTGGGAACATCCCCGGGCTGTGCAAATAGCGTGTATTCCCAAGACATAAGAAAAATGAGGAAGATAGCAATAAATAATCTTTTTCTCATGTTATATCTCCTTTGAATGAAGGTGGATATAAATTAACCTTAACAAACGGATACCCCAAAATCAACCCTTCGACTCCCCGGTCTATCCCTCGACTTCGCTCAGGATGATGAGCCCTTCGGTAGACTCAGGGCCATGAGTTGTATCGAATGGCCTGTCGAACCAAAGCCCGGGGTATGCCTTTCGACAAGCCCTACGGCCACGAGCTCAGGGCCGAGTGGCTCAAGGCCCCGAATGCAACCGAGGGGCTCAGGGTTGATACTGAGCGGCGCTCTTAGCCCGATTCAAAAATCGGGTTTTGGCGCCGTCGAACGTATCAATTAAAATCAGCGCCAAGAGGAGGAGGTAAAAATCGCTTGTTTAGGGGTAGAAATTTTGATATCTATGTACTTATAAAGGCGCTAAGTACTTAGCCTGCCTACCTTGCCTACCGGCAGGCGCAGGCAGGCGCTATGCGCATAGCGTTGTTGAATTGAAGAAGGAGGTGGTGGGGAATGATTACAGTCCCAGCCCTAAAGGTGAAGCAATTTGGGGTGGAATTCTATCAAACTTCTTTTGCGTCGAGCGATATCCAGAAGTTGGTTAAATTCGAAGTACTAAATTACCCGACCCTCGAGGAAGCGGAGAAGCGGCGGAGAGCCGGGAGAACCTCAGCAGTCAACTGGGAACTGCTCGAAAGACGGATCGGGAAAAGCGAAGCTGCTTTTCAGAGGCCAATGATTCGAAAGAAGATTCGTGAATTGGTTCAATATTATCTGGATTGTCAGGAGGCCCGAAACCTGCCCGCAATCCCCGGGGCTGTGATTATGATTGCAGAGCAACAGCTCAAGTTTTCTCCCGGGAAAAATCCCAACCTCGGGATGCTCCAGATTCCAGAAGAAGCCGGAGTTCTCCGCTGTCTGGATGGCCAACATCGGTTGTTAGCCCTCAGCGCTCAAACCGAAAATGATTTGGAAATTGATGTCCCTGCTGTCCTCTTCGACAGCCTCGACCCTCGTCAGACCGTGGAGCTTTTTGTCACGATCAATGCCAAACACACCCGGCTCAATCCCTCGCATCTCGTCTCCTTGGCAGGTCGAAGGCTTTATGCCGACCAGTACCAGGCATTGGCGCACGATATCATTCGTCGGCTTAATGAGGAGGAGAGTTCTCCCCTGAAGGGAGAGATCAAAATATTGGGCGTCGGAAAGGGCAGGGTTTCTCAGGCCTCCCTGGCCGATGAGATGGTAGATCTCTTTAATAACATCGAGAAACTCGGAGGGAAGGATCGATTCAGAGAGTTTGAGCAGAACGGTAGCCGTTTCTTCATGAACTACTTCAAAGCCATTCTGGTCCTGTTCCCGAAGGCTTGGGCAGGCCGTAAATATAGCATTAAAACCGGTGCAGCCCTTCGGGCCTTTATTCGCGTGAGCCCGGACGTTATGGGGCGATCGAAAGAATTGAAAAATGATCCCTTCGATTATTTCGGCATTCGAGAGGCGATCAAACCCTGGGGAGATAGAATTGGGGAAGGCCGGTTCGAGACGGAGGGAGAGTGGCGAAGGAAATTAGCAGGAGGAACCCGCGGGACTGTGGAACTCCTTACTCGGGAACTTCGGGATGCCTTAAAGGTTTCTTAGACGAGGCCGCTCAATAAAAAATCCACCGAGCTTAGTGGCTCGGTGGATTCTTTTTGGAAAAGGGTTAATGAGGAGGAAAGAGTTTTTTCTATTCTTGGTTTTCACTATACACCAACGACATTAGAAGAAGATTAAAATAGGATTAAAAGATTCTAATTGTTAACCCCCACTGGGTGGGGATGGAGGTGGCCGATGGAAGAGGAAAGGAAGCTGACCGAAGAAGAGTTTATCATTCAGGCAATCAAGAAACTGCGGAAAGATCCGTTCCGGGGAATCCACAGCGTTTACAGTGGGTTTAATGAGGCTTTTAGAAAATATTTCGGAACCAATCCAGTGGAGGCCACTACAAAATTGGCTGCTGAAGGAAAGATAGAGACAAGGCCTTTTAAAGGAGGAGTAATGCTTTTCCTTCCTGGAGAAGCTCCGAAAAGACCCTCATCCGATGAGATCACCCAATTGATATTGGGAGACGGGAGCAAATCCCTTTCCGAAGAGGAGTTTGTCGTCGAGGGGATAAAAAAATTAAGGAAAGAACCCTATAAAGGGATACACAGCGTCTACAGCGGGTTCAATGATGCCTTCCGAAAACATTTCAACAAAGACCCGATCGAATATACGAGCAAGATGGCCTCGGCAGGAGAGGTTGAGATCATCCCACTGAGAAGTGGTAAGGGCGTGATGCTCTACCTTCCGGGAGATGGACCGAGAGGGAAGAAAACCGACGAAGCCCTGAAGAAAATCCTGGAGTGAAAATAGGGGCACATCCCATTTTTAATTACAGGGGGTAAGGGGTTCTGGACGTTGAAAATAAAGGGTTCAATGATAGAAACATGATATGGGTTCCGATCTGTAAGGTTGAATCCTGACCCCCACAGATTTCAATTTTTCAAAGGATATGTTTAATTAATTTCCCGGGTTGGAGAAGAAGCTTTAGGCTGGACTCCATTAACGTCAAAAACTCATGGATTCTCAGTCCGCTCATGTGTTTATCGCAAGGTCCACTTTTTGTTGCAATCCTTTTTCTTCCAAGATTGTTCTGACACTTGAAACCATTGATTCCAGATCAAAGGGTTTGACTAAAAAATCATGGGCTCCCATGCGCATGGCCTTTATTACGATATCAATATCCGGATAACCTGTCATCATGATCATCATCATATCTGGATCGAAAGCCTTCATTGTCCGTAAGAGCTCCAGACCATCCATTTGGGGTATTTTAACGTCACAAATGACAAGCGAAAATTGATTCTTATAGAAATGATGAAGGGCTTCCTTACTGGTGTTTGCTACGATACAGGAATAATTATCCATGCCAAGCCTTTTAGCAAGTAAAGAACAGATTCTCTCTTCGTCATCGACGATAAGTATTCTTCCTCTCTCCCGGATTCTTTTCATCTCTGTCTCCTTGACTAATTTTTTTTTAGAAAAAGCCTGTGTCATACGATCACACGTGACAATGTCTGTGTAGTCAAATCCTGACTTTCACAGCCTCATCCCTTCTTAGAAGACTTTAAAGTCTTGAAAATCTTATTTTCTACCTTTACCCGTGGAAGAAAACCGCATCCTTGATAAACCAAGTATGGGTCTTCACTTGCTTCATGTCTAATCTTTGCTCTAATTTCTTCCTCTTTTTGAGAACACTTCGGACAAATCGTTTCATTCAAGAAAAATGACATCGTTCTGCCTTCGGACAGTACCACTCCACATCGGTCACAAAAGGATTGGATAAAATGGGTTGATCTGGGCGGCACCGTTAAGTCACTCCTGTTGGGTGTCGATCTTTTCGAAAAACAAATCTAAAATCTCATTACCGAGGCAAAACTTATTTGGATTGTCTTCCGCTACCATGATTACTGTTTGACCTTCAATTCTTTTCACCCTGTAGATTTGCCCATTTGACTTATTTCGGAATCTATCTCCCTCTGTGTTCGCCATTGAATGTTCCCCCATTCTGATTTCTTCCTCTGTTGGTTTCCCTCGTCTTGAAGCAATAAAAAACCCATGATCAAAGTAGACCACGGGTTCCATGAGCAAAACAAAATTCCGCTTGCTTCGGTAACCCGGCTATCCCAGTGGGACCCGTGGCTTTCCGTCCCACGATCACTCGTGGTTTGGCTTTATCGGCAATCTATCAATCTTCCAAAAATTGCAGCAACATTAATGCCAAGAGCGCTACCAGCCCAATTCTTATGGCCTTTTTTGAACTTTGAAAACTCTTTTAAGGGTGTGAATGACCTGACTTTGTGTCTGAGAGCGGACGAATATCGTCACTCAGATAATTAATCCGTTTATTACCACTTGGAATGTAGCATGGAGGGAGGGCTTTCGAGAATGAGGAGTTCAGGAAGAACTCACCATAAAACTTTACAATTTCTGTATAATCAAATCCTGACTTTCACAGCCCATCAGGATTTTTATTCATCTTTTTCTTCCTTCTCATTCGCCCACCATTCCGGATGCAACTCCTTCAAAGCCGATAGAACATTTGAACGATCTTCATCCAAAATAACTTGACCGGTTTTAAGTTTTTCTTTTACAACCGCTATTGCCTCATCAAATTTCCTTTTTGCCTCATCAAATTTGATCTTCAATCTTTACCTTCCTTAGATTGTCATTCTATATTTCTAAATTCTATCTTACAACCAATTTCCAATCCAATGTTTCACCAAATCTGGGTCTTCTTTCTTCAACTCAACCCAAAGCTTAGTAAATTTATCAACAGCGACCTCATACTTTTGTTCGGCTACTTCCAGTTGTTCAAATGCCAATTTTACTTCTTTTTGTGCCTGTTGAATCTTCCTACGAATTTCTTTTTTCATCCTATCTCCTCTATGCTTACATTACAAAGTAATCCAACCGAAATCTCAGAAAGGACGGCCACCGTCAACCTAGTTCTCGTTCAGGACAATTTATTAATGAGGATATCCTTATATAAAGAACTTTCAAACTGATGATTTCGGAAACCAATTTCTCCACCCCAAAAACATTTAAAAGGCGGTTCATTGAAAATTATATGGTAAACATTTTTGCCCAAGTCATTCATATCGTATATCTTAATCTCTACTACTTTGTTCGTATTTGCCCTATCAAAAGTTATTTCATTACCTTGTTCATCTTTATAAACTGGGACCGATTTTTTTATTTCTTCAGAAGTTAGGTCAGGTATTTTTACATCTGTTTCGTATTGATAGACTTCTGTCCTTATAGAATACCAACCATCTTTATCACGTAGGACTAAATTCCCTACAGATTTACTAAGGAGTCCATAATTGAAAAGACATAATCCAAGAAAATCTCCCCTCCCTTCGGCGGGAGGGGATGAAGGGGAGGGGGGACCAAAAGGTCTTTGTCTTGTCCACCCCCACCCGCACCCTCCCCCATCAAAGGGGGAGGGAATGTCCATACAATTATGGACCGATTAGTAATGGGAGAATTTGGTGTGTCTGGCACCACCCATAAAGTCATATGTTCTTGGGGGTTGTATCCAACAAGAAATACTGGACTTAGGTTTCTTCTGTCTGGAAAGTATTGGAACAAGTATCCAAGCATACTCATTCCCGAAATATCAACATTTATACACCATCCGAAACAAGTGTTGAGTGCCTTAGCTTTAAATTCAAAAGCATAGCAAAGGGGCAAGGCAACATTTAAAGTGAAGGGAATATCCATAAATTGTAAATATAGAGCCTTATTGCTGACGGATGCTACCGATGTAATTTGAGTTCTAAATTCATTATTAGTCCATTCCCCAATAAGACTTTTTTGGTCTAAGTTTACTTTTTTTATTTGTTTTTCATAAGAACCAATTTTATAAATGATTCCCAAAATGAATAATCCAGCCAAAATATATGCTATATGATTTAAGGATAATTTACTAAGCAAAATTGAAACAAGTGCTGTGAGAACGATTGTAAATAAGGTATTTTCAAGTACTTTGGAAAAAATCCATCGTCTCGTTCTAAAATTCAATTCCTTAAATTTATTCATAATCTCTACCTCTTTTGATTAATACTTATCCCTGTCCAATAAGGTGTGATGGGCGTAACACTACCCGAAAAAACGAGAGCCTCAGGAAATGTTCTTAATCAAATCCCTCGACATTATTTTGTCGGTCAACCGTCAGAATACGTATACCAGACCTTTGAATTAGAGGGGCTTGTCGCCAGCGCTTGGCTAAAACCTTGAACTTATCTGAGTGGGGGACAGCAACAGCCAATATATCTTTATCGCCTACCACATCAATCGTCAGGAGTTGCCCAAGAGCTTCACGAATAAGTCTATATTCCGAGGAACTTTTACTTTCCAAGAGCGGTCCCTTTTTACTCTCGACACGGAGTGTATAACCTGAACACAATGCAGCTACGACATCACCCTGACCGGGATGCGAATGTATATGAATACGTGGTTTCCATTGATGATGAGCATAAGTTCCCTGCCAGCCTCTTTCATCTGAAACCTTCGTCCAGCCATTGAAATTAAGGAAGTCAACAATGGAAAAATGAACAGTTTGTTCAGTTTTTATTTGTGCACCATCTATGGCAACACTTACGTCCGAAGCAGTATGTATAATACTCCCCAAAAACTGGACAGGGGTATAAGGTGCATGTTAGCCTGCCATAACCAGAAGGAGGTATGGCGTGGTTCAGAACATGCGGAAGACCCATAACGGCGCTTTCAAGGCCAAGGTAGCC
>Ga0315282_10001874_pt1 | contig 39256 bp, 27 predicted proteins | sample YL17G07_20_MG_FD_203693 | JGI IMG/M metagenome (GOLD analysis project Ga0315282, IMG submission 203693) | Sediment microbial communities from Yellowstone Lake, YNP, Wyoming, USA - YL17G07_20 | ecosystem: Environmental > Aquatic > Freshwater > Lake > Sediment | place: USA: Wyoming | collected... | reverse complement strand
GATTCTTGCTTTAACGGCTTCACCGCGGGGTATACCAGTTTTGTGCCACGCGTGTGAGGCGCAGCGTCAGGAAGACAACAGATGAACAAGGCAATCGCTCTCGTGCTGTTCGGCGCAATCCCGGCACTCACGGCCGGCGAGCTGAAGCTCGAGCTGACGCCGACGATTCACTGTCTCGGCATGCGCATCACAGGCGTGGACGACGAGATCACGGGCGCGACGGTGCGCTTCCGCAAGCAGGGCGACGAGGCGTGGAAGGACGCGCTGCCGCTCGTGGTGGCGCTGGGCAACAAGTTCACCGAGAAGGGCCACGAGGATGAGACCGCCGCCGCGTGGAGCGAGGCCGAGCCGATCATCCGACGGCTCCATGGCAGCATCTTCTGGCTGGAACCGGAGACCGCGTACGAAGTGCAGGTGTCCATGAGCGACAAAGGCGGCGCGGCCAAGGGGACGTTGAGCGGCACAACCAAGACGCTGTCGAACACAGTAGCCTACGGCAACGGCAAGACGCTGAAGGCCGGCGGTGACGGCCCCTACAAGACCATCGCCGCGGCAATCCAGGAGGCCAAGCCCGGTGACACGGTGCTTGTGGCACCGGGCGTCTACAAGGAGGCTGTCGTCATCTCCGGAGCACAGTCCGGCGCGCCGGGCAGTCCGATCACGTTGCGCGGCGAGAAGGGCGCAATCATTGACGGCGCCGGCGTCCCCAAGAGCGGCGACGTCCACGGCGGCATCATCGTCCGCGATGCGCATGACATCATTGTCGAAGGCTTCCTGGTGAGGCACTTCGGCTACTGCATGTTCATCAACACGTGCCAGCGCCTGGTCATCCAGAAGAACTACATTGATCTGACCGAAAGCGAGCGCAGCGCCCCGTATGGCCTCCGCCTCAAGCGCTGCAGCGACTGCCTCGTGCAGTTCAACTGCGCTAAGGAGCCGAAGCTGGGCGAGCACCACTACGCACAGTATCCCTACAGCATTGACGGCGGACACCGCAATATCATCCGCTACAACCAGATGCTCGGCGGCGCCACCCACGACATCATCACCACGCGCAATAACTGCGACACGGACATCTATGAGAACGTCTTCCGCGGCCAGGCCAACGACGACGGCGTGGAACTGGAGGGCGGCACCTGCATCAACCTGCGCTTCTTCAACAACTTCCTCGACGACCGCGATGGCGACAAGGGGACGGTGTCGCTGACGCCCGTTACCGTCGGTCCGGTGTATGTCGTGCGCAATGTCTTTCTGTGCTCCCAGCAGGTGCTTAAGTTCGCCAACGATGGAACCGCCAGCGCTCTGAAGGCCGGGCACAAGCTGTGCGACTTCGCGCCGCTGCTCATCTACCACAACGTCTTCTACAACCCCAAGGAGCAGTTCTTCCGCTACATCGGCTTCCACGGGCGGCCGACGCTCATCAACAACATCATCGTGGGAAAGGCGCTACCCGATGTGACGAAGAACCTGCGGGCCGACCGCACCTCGCCGGAGTATGCGCGCGTCGAGTCGGACTACAACGTCTGGTGGGACGGCGGCAAGACGGGCAAGAGCGCGACGCCGTCGCTCGACGCCCACAGCCTCTTCGCCGACCCGCTCCTCGCCGATCCCGCCAAGGACGACTTCCGCGTTCGGCCCGACAGCCCGGCGGTTGATAAGGCCATCCGGCTGCCGAACATCAACGACGGATTCACGGGCGCGGCGCCGGACATGGGATGTTTCGAGCAGGGCACGACCGCGGCGCCGCGCACGCTCACGGAGCCGCTGAAGGACGATCCGCGGTAGGCAGCGCGCTGGAGAATGCCGCGCGAAGTGTGGCGATCTCCCACGCGCGCATGCGGAAGCGCACAGTACCGTCCCTCATTTCGAGCAGGCCGCTCGCGGGCAGGATGCCCGTGCCATGGCGTTCGAGCAGGTTGACCTTGGCGACGCTGCGCACGCCGCCGGGCAAACGCACTACAACGTCGCTGCCACGGCCGCGGTACTCCCACAGGCGGATGATGACTCCCCCGCCCTGTTCCGCCATCTTCACGGCGCTGATCCGCACATGGTCGGAGTCGCATTGCGGTGTCTGCGGCAAACGCGCAGTGCCGGGCACGGCGACGACGCCGGCGTTGTAGCCTTCGGCGTCGTTGACGACGCTGCTGGAGCGCAACGGCGAGTCGTACGCAGTCACGGCGTATTCGAAATGGTGGTCGCCCGCGTCGCGCATGCCGTCGTAGGCGGTCATCGAGTAGAACTGCGGCTCATGCAGATACGTCGGCACGGCGGGGCTACGCAGGAGCGACAGCCAGATGGTTGTCGCGCCCGCGGCTTGCTCCAGACGATAGGACGGCAGTCCTTTGTTCAGGAGCGCGACCGAGAATGCCGGCGCCTGCAGGCCCGCCCAGTTGACCGCGGGCCAGTCGCCATTCGCGCCGGCCCAGTGGCTGAAGTCGCCCTTGTACGGCTTGCGTTCGAGCGCGCCGTACGGGATACCGTAGCAGTGCCGGCCGCGCGCGGGCACAGGAAACGCCACGCGCACGCGGCCGTTGTACGAGTCCCAGTCTGCGTTGACCGCGAGATCAACGCGCTCGAGGCCGCTGTATAACGTGACCGCCATCCGGCCATCGGCGACCCAGCCGCGCGCCCACGCACACTTCGAGAAATACGGCAGGCTGAAGCGGAACAGCAGCCGCTGCCAGCATGGCGTGGCTTCGGCGGACTCGAGCGTGGTCCATTCCGCAATGCCCATGCGGGAACAGTCCGGTTCGAGCGTGGCCCACGGCGAGCCGGTGTCGCGCTCGACGGCCAATTCGCCCGGCCGGTACGTCCCGGACCTGAGGATGTCCCGCTTGAGCCGTTTGTCGTACACGGACACGATGCCGTGCGTGTCCGCCTTGACGCGGAAGCGTTCGTTCTCGATGACCGGCCGCGGCAAAGCCCGCGGACGAGACGCCGGCCTGGCGAGCGGCGTCACGCTGAAGACACGCGCGCCGTAGGGCGGGACGTCTTTCGCGAGGAACCGCACGTAGAGCCTGCGCGTGGGGAGTCTCACGCAACCCCTGACCGGCACTTCGCGCCCTGCTTCGTCCCGCAACGAGACACTGGCCGCGGTCGTGTCAAGATGCACGGCGGCCAACTGCGTCGCCGCACCGCCGGTCATGTTGAGGACGGAAATATGTTCCTTGTCCGGCTTGACCAAAGCCTTGCTGGCGCGCTGCCGGATTCTCTGCGTACGCGTTTCAATCCCGTCCCACATGTCACACAACTCGCTGTACGCGGCGTCCACGTGCGTGGCCGTGATCGCGTCATGGAACATGGTGAACAGGAGCGTGCGCCAGGCCGCGTCGAGATCCGCGCGCGGGTAAGCTGCGCCACGCAGCGCGCCAAGCGCGGCGAGGCCTTCGGCGGCAAGCAGCGCGTATTCCTGACGCCGGCAGGCCTGCTTGAGCTTGATACGCGTGACCCACGTGCCCGAGTTGTTCGGGTTCAGCTCGGCATCAGCGCAGACTTCGCCCGCCGGCGGGTTGTCCACGCGCGCGACCAGTTGGCGCAGCCACGGCAGACCAAGGAGGTCCTCTTCAACGGCGAACCGGGCGTCGTACTGCTTCCGGAGCTTCCGCGCGTACGCGACGACCGCCGGGTTGGGCAGGTTCTCCTCGTACCCCATGGAGATGATGCCGCAGCCGCGCCGGCGCAGGCGCTGCAGGTCGAGCCGTTCCGGCAACACGGCAGGCGTCGGTTCAATGCCGCGCTTGCGGCAGGCGCGGCAGCCCTTGCCCGCGCATTCGCCGCAGGGGCGGCATTTCTGCGCTTCGCGCGCGCAGGCCACGGTCGGGAGAGACGCGCAGCAGATGCTGGAACCGTCCAGCCCGCGCCAGTAGTTCCCGCGGCAGGGCGAGTAGCTGAAGCCGGTGACCCACTGAATCTCGCAGCCGCGGAAGATCTGAGGAATCTGCGCCGAATTGCCGAACGCATCGTTACGCACGCCCAGACACGTCCGCTGGCCAAGCTTCTGTTCCACCCACAGCAGCCCGAGGAGGAAGTTGCGCACGAGGCTTTCACCGAGGACCATGTTGGAGTCCACGATGTTCTCGCCGCCGCCCGTCACGGCGAAACGCCGCGCCGCTGCCAGCCGGCGCAACTCGCGGAGCTTCTCCGGATGGCGCTCGAGATACTTGCGGACGACGACGGTGCTTTCCGCTTCAAACTTGTACTCCGGGTGCCGGCGCGCGATGGCGAGGTTGTCCGTGAGGTAGTAGTCCTCGAGTTCCGCATAGGAGACGAAGCGGCGCCCTTCGTTAGTGAAGCGCCGGTCCCAGCACCGGCGCCAGATGGGATCGAAGTGATTGTTTGTCACGATATACAGCGTGCGCCGCCTTGCCATGGTCTCTCCCTTACAGTGCCTGCCGCAGGATGTGCGCGAGCGCATCGGCGGACAGCGCCACGGGGTTGTATCGCATGCTGCTTGATTTCTGCGCCAACGCAACGAGTGCCGGCACATCGCTCTCCGTCATGCCAAAAACGCTCAAGCGCGGGATGTGCAGCTCGGCGACCAGGCGCCGCGTGCGCGCCACGCAGGCCCGCACCGCGTCGGGCTGCGCCAGCGCACAATTGCCCGCGAGCAGCCGGCCCGCGGTTGCGTAGCGTTCCAGGACCGCGCGCGCCCTGGCGTCCGACGCGCTGAGTGCCTGCAGCGCCGCAGTGTTGGCCTCCAGCACATGCGGCAGCAGCGCCGCGCAGACCGCTCCATGCGGCGCCGCAAACCGCGCGCCGAGAGGTGCGGCAAAACCGTGCACCGCGCCCAGGCCGGCGTTGGACAGGCACAGACCGCTCAGCAAGGCAGCCAGCGCCATGTCTTCGCGCGCGTCCAGGTCGTCGCCATGCTCGTATGCCCGCTGCAGCGAACGCGCCGCACACGCGAGTCCTTCCAGCGCCAACGCGTCCGTGAGCGGCTCGGCGCCGGTTGACGTGTACGCTTCGAGGAGCTGCGTGAGGGCGTCCATACCGCTGCGGGCGGTCACCTCGCGCCGGACGTGCACGTGCAGCTCGGCGTCCACCAAAGCCACGCGCGGCAGGAGATGGTGGCTGCGAATGCTGGCCTTGAACTGCTTCTCGGGGCAGGCGATGACCGCGTTGCGTGTGACCTCGGCGCCCGTGCCTGCCGTCGTGGGAATCGCGATCCACGGCGCGGCCGGGCGCGCGATCTTCCGGCCTTTGCCCACGACCTCCAGGTAGTCCAGTGCCATGCCGCCGTTGGTGAGAAGGCCGGCGATGGCCTTGGCGGCGTCAATCGCGCTGCCGCCGCCCAGCGCGAGCAGGATGTCGCACTGCGCGTCGCGCGCGGCAGCGACGCCGCGGTCAACGTCCTCGGCGCGCGGCTCGCCGTCGAGCCGGAAAAGCGTATGCGCGACACCGTGGGCCGCCAGCGGTTCAGCCAGACGCGAGAGCAGACCCTGCGTGCCCGCGCGGTCGGCGTTCGTCACGACCAGCGCATTGCGGCCGAGTTCGGCCGCCAATTCGCCGACGCGCTTGAACTGCCCGCGTCCGAAGATGACCCGGCCAACGCTGGCGAACTCGAACGACGGCAGCGGCATGAACTGTCCTCAAGCTCTGATCCGCCGGGGCTGGAGCGCCTCGGCTACTGGCCGTCTCCGAAGAACAAGGTGAAATGCTTCACGCCCTGGCGCGGGTGGGCCATCCAGTCAGAGACCCGTTCCTTCCAGCGGAGGTAATGCGGCGTCTGCTGGTGCATGACGAAATCCGCCTTGGTCCGGTACGCCTCGTACAGCAGGAAGCGCGCCGAGTCATCCTCCGCCTGCAGCACGTCAAAGCGCAGATTCCCCTGTTCGCCGCGGGTGTTCCGTGCGTTGTCCAGCGTGGCGGCGATAAAGGGATCCACGTGTTCAGGTTTGACGAAAACCGTGACGCTTACCACGTACATACATGCACCTCCTCCCATTCGAGACATCCTGCGCCCGCACTCAGTCTTATGGGAACAGGCGTCCGCCGCAAGTGTACGGAGCAAGTGGCGCGATCTGCCCGGCTGCTGTAGTCTGAGCAATCGAGGAATGGCAACGCACAATTCGGGGGTGTTCATGGACGGCTCCAAAGGCGGGCCCGAACAGGTGCTGATGCTGATGTCGGGATACCAGCCGGCCTGCGTTCTCGGCGCGGCGGCTGAACTGGATGTCTTCAGCGTGCTGTCCAGCGAAGCGCTGACGGCGAACGGCGTCGCGCAGCGTCTCAAGGCCGACGTGCGCGGCATGACTGTCTTGCTCGACGCCTTGACGGCTCTTGAGCTGCTGGCCAAGGAGGGCGAGCGTTACCGGCTGCCGCCGAACCTTGCGCCGTTCCTGGACGAGGCCTCGCCGCGCAACGTACTGCCGATGCTGCGTCACCAGACGAACTGCATGCGCGGCTGGTCGCAACTGGCGTGGGTTGTGCGCGGCGGAACGCCGGCACAGCGGCGGGCGAGCATCCGCGGGGTAAAGGCGGACCGGGCGGCGTTTCTGCTGGCGATGGACAACATCTCCGCGCCTATGGCGCCGATTCTTGTGGCGAAGCTCGGCCCGCCGCAGTTCAAGCACCTGCTGGACGTCGGCGGCGCTTCCGGCACCTGGACGATTGCGTTCCTGCGCGCGGCGCCCGGCACCCGCGCCACGCTCTTCGATCTGCCCGATGCCATGCCGCACGCCCAGCGCCGCATGAAGGAGCACGGGATGAGTGACCGCGTGCGGCTCGTCGCCGGGGATTTCTACACCGACCCGCTGCCGGGCGGGGCGGACTTTGCCTGGGTGAGCGCTATCGCGCACCAGAACTCCCGGGCACAGAACCGCGACCTGTTCGCCAAAGTGCATGAGGCGCTCGTGCCCGGCGGCCGCATCGCCATACGCGACATGGTGATGGAACCGTCCAAGACAGCGCCCCGCGGCGGGGCGTTGTTTGCCGTCAACATGCTGGTTCAAACGCCGGCAGGCGGAACCTTCACCTTCGCGGAATTCGATGAGGACTTGCGGCAGGCGGGCTTCGGCCCGGCACAGCAGTTGTTGTCCGATCCCTGGATGAACTCTGTTGTCCAGGCCACGAAACCATAATTGCGCGACCCTAAGGCATCCATGACGGACATCGGCGTTGCGTTGGAGATGGAGAAGGTCAGCAAACGCTACCCCGGCACACTGGCCGTGGACAGCGTGGACTTCACGGCCTACGCGGGCGAAGTGCACGCGCTGATCGGCGAGAACGGCGCGGGCAAGTCAACCCTGATGAAGATCATCGCCGGGTCCTTCGACGACTACACCGGCCGGACCCTCGTCAACACCGCGCCCGTCCGGTTGCACTCGCCCGCCATCGCGCGCGCCAACGGCATCCAGATGATCCACCAGGAACTCAGCCTCGCGCCGCCGCTCAGCATCGCCGAGAACGTTCTCGCGGGCAGGCTGCCGTCGCGGTTCGGTTTCCTGAACCGCAGCGCGCTGATCGCCGAAGCGGAGCGCTGCCTGCAGCGCGTCGGCCTGGAGTTGGACCCTCTGACGCCCGTCGAGGAGATCAGCCAGCACGAGGCGCAACTGGTGGAGATCGCGCGCGCGGTCGGCAACAACCCGTGCATCCTCGTCATGGACGAGCCAACCTCGGCGCTGAGCCGCGCCGAGGTCGAGCGTCTCTTCACGATCATCCGCAAACTGCGGCAGCAGGGCCTGGCGATCATCTACATTTCGCACCACCTGCCCGAGATCATCGAGCTCGCCGACCGCGTCACGATCATGCGCGACGGCAAGAAGGTCGCCACGAAGACGATCAGCGAGATCACCTCGGCGCAGCTTGTGGAACTGATGGTGGGCCGCTCGCTTTCAGACCTCTACGGAAAACGACGGGAATCCCCCGGGGAGGTGAAGCTGCGCGTCGAGCACTTCAGCCGCTACGGTTTCTTCCACGACGTGTCGTTCAACGTCCGCGCGGGCGAAATCCTGGGAATCTGCGGCCTGGCGGGGGCCGGGCGCAGCGAACTGGCGCGCTCGCTGTGCGGCATTGATCCGGCGGACTACGGCGACATCTGGCTGGACGGAGAAGTTGCAACGCCGGAGGACTACACGGACGCCATCCACGCGGGCTTCGCGTATCTCACCGAAGACCGCAAGGCCCAGGGACTGGCTCTGCGCCTGACTGTGGCCGAGAACGCGCTGGCCGCGGTGGTGCCGCGGCACTGCGTGGCAGGCGTCTACATGCCGGAGCCGGGCGAGGCGCTGCTGGCGCGGTTGGTGGAGCGGCTACAGGTGTATCCGCCCGATCCCGCGCGGACGACTGGCAGTCTGTCGGGCGGGAACCAGCAGAAGGTGCTGCTGGCCAAGTGGCTGGCGACGGAGCCGGAGGTGTTGATCCTGGACGAGCCCACGCGCGGCGTGGACATCGGCGCGAAGGTTGTGATCCACCAGGCCATTGCCGAGGTGGTTGACCGGGGCAGGAGCGTGGTGCTGATCTCGTCCGACCTGCCCGAACTGGTCGGCTTGTCCGACCGCATTCTAATCATGCGCAAAGGCCACATCATCGGCCAGATGGACAAGGCGCGGGCGACCGAATCGGCCGTCCTGCTGGCAGCCAACGGCGAGGGGGAACTGCAGCCGGTATGAGCGAGCCAGCGGCCAGCAGAGAAGACGCGCGCGCGCAGAAGACGAGCCGCTTGCACGGGACGTTGAACGTGCTGGGCGTGTACGCACTGGTCATCGCGCTGTTCATGCTCGGCTGCCTGATGCCCGGCGAATTCCTGACGCGAGACAACCTGCTTAACATCCTGCGCGACATCATGCTGCTGGGCATTGTGTGCGTGGGCGTGGCGTTCATCACCTATAGCCAGCATTACGTGGACCTGTCAATCCCGGGCATCATGGCGCTCTCCGGCATCATTGCGGTCTCGATGCTGCCGTACGGCTTCGTGATCGCGCTCCTGTCGGGCATCGCGGCGGGAATGGCCATCGGGGCCGTCAACGGCGTGGTCATCGGCTATCTGCGGCTCAACCCCATCATCTGGACGTTGGCGATGATGTCGGTCCTTTCGGGCGTGATACGCAAAGCATACGGCGGCAAACAGGTATACCCGGATGCGGCGACAGACGCCGGGAACGCGTTCCTGAACCTTTACCACAGCGAAGTGTTCGGCGTTATCCCGCTGCCGTTCGCGATCCTGGCCGTGCTGGCGCTGGCGGCGGACTTCCTGATGCGCAAGACCGCGTTCGGCGCGCAGCTCAAGCTGACCGGCTCGTCCTACGAGGCGGCACGGATGACCGGCGTGAACGTGCGGCGGGTGGTCGCCGCTGCGTTCGTCATCTCCGCGGCAGCCTCGGCGCTGGCCGGCATCCTGCTGACCAGCTTCAACAAGGTCGGCGCGCAGTACATCGGCAAGGACTACGATTTCCAGGCCATCACCGCCGTCGTCATCGGGGGCACGACGCTGGCCGGCGGCCGGGGCAGCATTTTCGGCGTCATGGGCGGCGTGATGGTCATCGCGCTGATGAACAAGGTCATGTCACTGGTGCGCATCGGCGACTTCGTGATTGGCGACTTCCAGAAGAACATCGTCCTGGGCGCAGTGTTCATCCTGGTAGTCGGGATCAACTCGTTCTCGCGCAGAAAGTCGGGCCTGGACGATGCGTGACCTCCACCGCTATCGCGTCTACGTGCTGCTGGCGGCCATCGTCGCCGTCATGGCCGCCATCGCGCCCAACTTCGTGACGGCGGGGAACCTCCGGAACGTCCTGAAGTCCAGCGCGGGCAACCTGCCCGCGGCAGCAGGGTTCACCATCGTGATGATTGCCGGCCAGCTCGATCTCTCCATCGGCTCGGCGATGACGCTCGGCGGCATGATGGTCATCGGCCTGCAGCCGCAACTGGGTTGGGCGGGGAGCTTCGCCGCCGCGCTGCTGTGCGGGATGGCCGTGGGCGTGGCGAACGGCCTGCTGGTCACCAAGGCGCGGATCAACTCCTTCATCGTCACGCTGGGCACGATGATCATGCTGCGCAACTTCGTGTTCATCTACAGCAAGAGCGGCACAATCCCCGCGGCCACGTTCGAGCTATCGGACTGGTTCCAGCGGACCGCGGTGTTCGGCCTGACGCCGCAGATCATCATCCCCTTCGTCGTGATGGGCGTCCTGGCGGCGCTGCTGGCGGGGACTCCGACGGGCAAAGGCTTCTTCCTGCTGGGCGGGAATCGCCAGACGGCGTGGTATTCCGGCCTGCACGTAGACCGCTACATGGTCGGAGCGTTCGTCCTGTCGAGCACACTCTCGGCGCTTGGCGGCGCCCTGGTCGCGATGGGCGAGGCGGGCGCGAACCCGTACCTCGGCGAGAACTCTCTCATGCTGATCGTCGCCGCCGTGATCATCGGCGGCACTTCGATGCAAGGCGGCAAGGGCGGTCTCATCGGCACGGCAGTGGCGTTGATGGCGCTGGCCGCGCTGACCAAGGGCCTTGACTGTCGCGGCGCGGGCCACGAAGTGCAACTGATGGCAAGCGGGCTGGTACTGGCCAGCGTCATCCTTTATGATGCGTATTCGCTGCATCTACGAGAGCGGAAGCGCGGCCAGAGGCGGGACCTGCTGGCGGAAGTGCCGGCATTGGAGACCGCGCTGGAACAGGCAGGCGGCGACCGGGCCGAAACGGGAGGGGCCTCGTCCATGGAGCGCAAAGACAATTCCTTCGCGCTGGCGTGCGTCACCATCGCGGGCTGCGTGGCGATCGTGGCGATTTTCGCCATGTATTTCCACGCCAGCCAGCGCGTGGTCCAGGTCGTGCCGGCGCCGGGTGCGCAGGCCGGAACGCCCGCGGCGGCCGACATGGAAACCGTCGTCGCCAACCTGAAGTCCGACGACGGCCAGCCGCTGCTCATTGTTGACCAGTCGCCGCTGAACCCGCCGCAGCGTCCCGCCGATCCGGTGGCGCTGTCCGAGGACGATCCGCTGCACTGGTACGACATGGAGTACGCCGGCTGGCGCTGCACCAAGGTGAATCTGCCGCAGTCGCCGAAGACCGGCGCGCGCGGCAAGAAGGTCGTGTGCCTGCGGCACATGGACCACCCGTACACCACGGCATTCACGAAGGGCATGAAGAAGGTCGCGGACGCGTATGGCATCGAGCTGAAGACGCTCACGGCAGGCAATGCCGACGTGAACATCCAGTCTCAGCAAGTGGACCAGGTGATCAACGACAAGCCCGACCTGTGCATCATCTTCCCGGTGGACGCCAAATCCGTCGTGCCGATGCTGCGGCGGCTGAACCAGGCCGGCGTGCCCACTATCGCAAGCAATCTCATCCCCGTGGACGAAGGCATGCCGTACATCCTGACGTGGACCGGTCCCGATGACTGGGGCCAGTTCCGCATGCTGGCGCGTGAATTCGCCAAACGCATGAACTACGAAGGCGGTTATTGCATCGTCCAGCACATGCCCGGCGGATCGCCGTTCTTCTCGCGGACCTTCAGCGTCATCACGGAGCTGAAGAAGATCGCGCCCAAGATGAAAATGCTGGAGAAGCAGACCACCATGCTCGAGGCCGAGAAGAGCGCGCAGGTGGTCGCCGACTGGATCACCAAGTACGGCAAGGAACTCAAGGGCATCGTGAGCGCCGACGATTCCGGCGCGCAGATCGGCATCAACGAGGCCGTCAAGAACGCGAAGCGGGAGGACATGATCCGCGTGGCGGCCGGCAACAGCAAGGTTGGCATGGACTTCATCAACGAGGGCACGCTGCACGCCATCACGTATCAATCGGCCGAAGCCGACGGCGCGCTGCCGATGAAGCTTGCCGCCGACTGGTTCAACGGCAAGGAGATCGCGAAGCCGGTGTACTACCTCCCGAAGCACGTCATTACGAAGGAGGACGTGAACAACTACCTGCCGGCCCAGTGGTGAGGCATGGGCTTGAGGCCGGAGGCTGGAGGCGTGAGGCTATGGACACAGCGGCAGCCAAGACACGACGGGTGTTGGCGGCACTGGAACACCGCGAGCCTGACCGCGTGCCGGTGGGCGAGTTCTTCTGGACGAACTTCCTGCGCCGGGCGCGCAAGCAGTACGGTGAGACGTTCGATCCCTACCGTCACTGGGACCTGGACCTGATCGTCGTCACACCGAACATGGACCCGCACATCACGGGCATCCAGGTCCTGCAGAACACGCCCGAGTGCAAGATCGTCAGGACGGGCTTCGGCGCCACCATCGAGCGGCGCAGCACGCTGCCCATGCCGCACTACGCCGAGTTCGAGACGCAGACCTTCGAGCAGATGGAAGCGCTGAGGTTCGATGACCCGAAGGACAAACGCCGCTACTTCGACGCCATTGACGACCAGATCAACTCCGTCGGCGACGAGCTGAACCTCGGCCTGCCGGCCTGGATTGAGCGCGTGAACGCATGCGCGAAGGACTTCTGCGTCTTCGGCGGCGTCTGCGAACCGCACGAGATGGTCTGGCGCACCATCGGCACCGAGAACGTGCTGTACAAGATGGCCGAGGAGCCCGAGCGCCTGGCCAAGTTCATCGCGCGGCTGGGCGATTTCCTGGTCGGCATTGCGGAAGGCCAGATCGCGGCGGCGCGCGGGAAGCTCAGCGGCCTGTACGTCTGGGGCGACATCGCCTACAACCACGGCATGTTCTTCTCGCCGAAGTACTGGCGCGAGGTCTACAAGCCGCAGCTCAAGCGCATCTGCGACGCCGTGCACGCCGCCGGGCTGAAGACCATTTACCACGGCTGCGGCAACGCGAGCTGCGTATTCGAGGACATGATCGAGGCGGGCGTGGACGCGTATAACCCGCTGGAAGCCAAGGCCGGCCTGGACGTCCTGGAACTGAAGCGCAAGTTCGGCAGGCGCTGGTCGTTCAACGGCAACATCAACGTGCAGGTGCTCGAAACAAACGACCGCGACAAGGTGCGGCGCGAGGTGCTCACCAAGCTCAACGCCGCCAAAGGCGGCGGCTACATCCTGCAGTCCGACCACTCGATCCCGGACAACGTTGATCCGGCAACGTACGATTACGTGATCCAGTTGGCACGGGAATACGGCACGTACCCGCTCAAGCTGGGCGAGTACGATCAACGGATGTGAGCGAAGCGCCAAGGAGAGCAGACATGAAACGCTACGGCATGGTCCTCAAGCTGCGACCGGGAAAATACGCGGAGTACAAACGTCTGCACGCCGCCGTCTGGCCGGACGTGTTGAAGATGATCAAGAAGTGCAAGATACGGAACTACTCGATCTACCACAAGGACGGCTACCTCTTCAGCTACTTCGAATACACGGGCAAGGACTTTGCCGCCGACATGGCCAAGATGGCCGCCGACCCGACCACGCAGGAGTGGTGGAAGCTGTGCAAGCCCTGCCAGAAGCCGCTGGCGACGCACGCCGAAGGGGAGTGGTGGGCGAATATGGAGGAGCTGTTCCACTGCGACTAGGCCGAGTGGCTATCAGCTATTGGCTACTGGCTCGCGGCAGTAGGAGGAAGTCCGGTTCGGAGGGACGCGGATGACGTCCAGGGAACGGGTCCTGACGGCGTTCGAGCACAAGGAGCCGAACCGGGTACCGTGCTGGTGCGGGTCGTCGGCGGAGTTCTGGGCCAAGGCCAAGCGAACACTGCAACTCGATGACGAGGGCCTGCGCGTGCGGTTTGGTGACGATTTCCGCCGCGTGTGGCCGCGCTACTGCGGCCCCGAGTTCAAGCTGTCGCCGGGCGCGCAGATGCGGACGCCGTTCGGCGTCGAGCGCGCGGGTCTGGGCTACGGGCACGCGACATCGCACCCGTTGGCCAACGCGACGCTCAAAGAGGTCGAGGCGTACCCCTGGCCCGACCCGGCGTGGCAGGACGTGTCCGGGATTCGCGCCGAGGCGCTCGCAGACCACGGCCAGTATGCGATCCTTGGCGGCGACTGGTCGCCGTTTTTCCATGAGCTTATTGACCTGCTGGGCATGGAGCAGATGTACTACCGGATGTACGACGATCCCGCGCTCATTGACGCTCTGGTGAAACATAGCGTGGACTATTACGCCGAGTGCAGCCGGCGAATCTTTGACGCGGCGGCCGGCAGCATTGACATCTTTTTCATGGGTAACGATTTCGGCAGCCAGACGGGGCCGTTGCTCAGCGAGGCGCTCTTCCGGCGCTTCATACTGCCGTCGCTGAAACGGCTGACCGCTCTGGGCCACGACTACAAGTTGAAGGTCATGCTGCACTGCTGCGGCGCCGTGTACCAGTTGATGCCCGTGTTCATTGAGGCCGGGCTGGACGGCCTTCACGCCGTGCAGCCGTCGTGTCGCGGCATGGAACTGGCGAGGCTGAAGAGGGAATTCGGCCACAAGCTGCTCTTCAACGGCGCCATTGATTCGCAACACGTGCTGATTGAAGGTACGCCGCAACTGGTGCGAGGGAAAACGCGCGAGGTGCTCGAGATCATGATGCCCGGTGGCGGATACGTTGCGGGCGCGAGCCACGATACGATCCTGGAGGAGACGCCGGTCGAGAACGTTGTGGCGATGTTCGACGCGATCGCGGAGTCTGGGCGGTACAGGTGACCGGCGGCGGGCGCGAACCGCTCTTTTTCCCTTTTTCCTTCGTGTCTTTGAATTACTGTAGCACCGTTCGAGTTGAGCTTGCAGGACGGGACCATGACTGTTGCGCAAGAGAAAGGTGCAGGCCGCGGGCCGGAGAACGGCCGCATCGAAGCGGTGTCGGATCTGGTGCTCGTCGCCGGCGGTCTGAAGCCCCGTACAGTCATCATCCCCGGCGGCGACCGCGAGGACGACCTGCGCCTGGTCGAGTCCGCGCGCGATCACGGCATTGTGGACCGCTGCATCCTGGTGGGAGACGGGAAGGCCATCCGCCACGCCGCGTCCGCCGTCGGGATCAGCGTGCCCGACGATGACATCGTCGCGGCCTCCAGCCACGAGGAGACGGCGCAGCGCACCGTCGAACACGTGCTGCAGGGCACCGTGGACGTCATCCTGAAGGGCAACATTTCCACGCCGGTCCTCAACCGCGCGATGGTGCGGATCGCCGTCCGCGAAACGATGAGCCTGGTGACGATGTTCGACGCCGCGCCAATCTGCGCCGGCCGGCCGATGCTGATGACCGATCCCGGCGTGACCACGGTGTGCAGTTTCACGCGGATGGTCGGCCTTGTCGAGAACGCCGTGGACGTGGCCCGCTCGATCCTCGGCCTCAAGCGCCCGCGCGTCGCGATTCTCTCGGCGAACGAGAAGGTCATCGAATCGCTGCCCTCGACCCGCATGGGCCAGCAGCTCTCCGAGTACGACTGGCAGGACGCCGTCGTCTACGGCCCGCTCTCCTTCGATCTGGCCGTCAGCCGGGAATCCGTGCGCCTGAAGGGCGTGCCGCTGAAGGGCGCCGCGCGCGAGGTCTGCGGGCAGGCGGACATCCTCGTGTGCCCGTGCCTGGATTCGGCCAACGTCCTGTACAAGGTCATCGGCGAGATGGTGAAGTACGGGCTGGGCACGTTCGCGGGCGTCACGGTCGGCGTATCGGTGCCCTATGTGATCCTGTCGCGCGGCGACAACGTGGAGACGAAACTGCAGTCCATCGCGCTGAGCAGCATCGCCAGGGAGCGCATGGACATGGGCAGGCACCGGGCGCCGCCGGCGCGGCCGCCGTCGCCGCTGCCGGAAGACGCGCTGCTCACGGCCGTCTGGTCCGCGGCGGTTGCCACGGCGGAGAAGACGAGCCTGCCGGCACAGCACATCAACTATGTGGTGGCGCACCTGGAGAACGGCATGACGGTGGCCGCGATCCGCGGCGGCCACGTGGTGGACACGGAGCGCGTCAGCTTGAGCGACATCGCGCACCTGTCGGGCGGGCAGGGACGCCCGCCCCACCTCGCGGAACTCGACAAACTCGTTGCGGCCGGCGACAAGGCCGCGGGCATGGACATGGAGACGCTGGCCAACCGCATCGCCAAGGCAATCGGCGCGATGTTCGTCATGGCGGGGCCCGACGCGCAGGCGGTGCTGTTGAGCGGCGAGCTGCCACACTCCGAGCGTCTCGTGCGGATGCTGCGCTCGCGCTTCGCGCACCTGCTCCCGGTTTCGACCGTCAAACAGCCCTCCGGCAAGCACTCGTAAGGAATGAACCCCTCATGGCCAACAGCGACAGCACCAGCGAAGCCAACCAGCAGAAGAAGCACTGGGTCTTCCGGGTCGGCGTGGCGGACCGGGCCGGCGCGCTCACCAGCATCGCTTCCGCATTCTCCAACCGCGGCACGTCCATCGAGACCGTGGTCGGTCACGGCACGGCGTACCCCGGAGCGCCCGGCGGCGCGGTGGTGGTGACCTTCTGGTGTTCCGAAGAAGAGAAAGATCAGATCGTCCGCGTGGTGCGGCGTTTGTCGAAGGTCACATCGCTGGAGGAGCACGCGTACGAGTCCGAGAGCCTGCGGAAGAGTGCGCTGGTGCGCGTCACGCGCCGGCTGGTGCCGGCCGACGTGGCGGGCCGGGAGTCCTTCCTGCTGTGCGAACCGATGGGCGAGAAGCGCGGCGTGTACACCTACTTCCTGGCCGGCTCGCCGAACGAACTTGACCCGATCCTGCAGCAGTTCATCGAGAAGGACATCCTTACCGATATCGTTTTCTCGGTGATCGGCATGTAGGACACCAATAGGCGCTGGCAATGATTGAGGCGCGACGCTTTCGCTGGCCATTCATTGCGGCATTGCTCGTGGCCGCCGCCTGGACGGCAGCGCCGTCGCAGGCGGGTGACGAGCAGCCCCGCCGGAAACTTGTCTTCTGGAATCTGTTTACGACCGGCGACCAGCACGACGTCATCACGGCATTAGTGCAGCGGTTCAACAACTCCAACTCCGAATACTACGTCGAAAAGGTGGACATCCCGTACCAGCACATCCACTCCAAGATGCTGCCCGCGATTGCCGGCGGCACGCCGCCGGATGTTTCCATTTTCGACCGCTTCCTGGTGGCCAGCTATGCGGCACGGGGCGCGTTCATGCCGCTGGACGACAGGATCAGGGACGCGGGCATCAAGGGGCAGGATTTCTTCGACGCGCCGTGGGGCGAGTGTTTCTACAACGGCCAGCAGTACGCGGTGCCGTACGACACGGACGTGCGGGTCATGTACTACAACAAGACCCTGTTTCGCGAGGCCGGTCTGGATCCTGAGCGCCCGCCGCGGACATGGAGCGAACTGCGCGAGTATTCGAAGAAGCTCACCAAGCGGAGCACGTACGGCGGCTTTGACCAGGTCGGTTTCGTGCCGATCTTCGGCAACGTCGGCGCGCTGTACCTGTACGGCTGGCAGAAAGGCGCGCAGTTCACGTCGCCGGACGGCCGGCAGGTACTGCTGAACCAGCCCAAGGTGGTGGAGGCGCTGGCGTGGATCGGCGACTTCGTGCAGGACTACGGCATGCAGGACATCATGACGCTGTCGTCAGGCTTCGGCGGCGATGCGCAGCACCCGTTCATCAGCGGCAAGGTCGCGATGATTGTCCTGGACGTGGGCGAGTTGAGCACCATCCAGAAGTACGGCAAGGGCATGGATTGGGCCGCGGCGCCGTGCCCCTACGCCGACGACGGCGTGCCGGCGACGTGGTCAGGCGGCTTCAGCCTCGTCATTCCGCACGCCGCCGGCAACGTCGAGGGCGCGTGGGCTTTCAGCAGGTTCATCCTCTCCGAACCGTCGCAGCGCTACATGGCCACGTCCAGCAACAAGCTGCCGGCGCTGCGTGCGGCGGCGAACGATCCGTTTTTCCAGGACAGCGCGTTCTGGCGGCTGGCGGTGGACCAGATGAAGTACTCGTACTACCGCCCCATCACGCCGGTCGGAGCGAAGGTCAACGAGGAGATGTACCGGGCCGTGGACCGTGTCGTGCGCGGCAAGGATACGCCGCAGCATGCGCTGGACGTGGCGACGGCGGAATCCCAGAAGGAACTCGACCGCTTCCTCAGCGAAACGGGCGGCACGCCGGTGAATTGGACGGTCGTGTTCGCCGTGCTGGGAGGCGCGGTGTGCCTGCTGGTTCTGGCGCGGGCCCGGCAATCGTACCGGCGCATCAAGGCGCTGAGCCTGCAGCGGCACGAGGCGCTCGCCGGCTATTGCTTCGCGGCGCCGGCGATCCTGGGGCTGGCGCTGTTCACGCTGGGCCCGATTCTCGCGGCCCTGACGTACTCCTTCATGCACTACGAAATCCTGACACCCGGCGAGTGGGTGGGCGCAGACAACTACAAGCGGTTGTTCACCAGCGACCGCTTCTTCCTGACGGCGCTGTGGAACACGCTGTACTTCACGGCGCTGTCCGTGCCGGTCAGCATCACGCTGTCGCTCGGGCTCGCGCTGCTGCTCAACATGAACATCGGCGGGCGCGCGTTGTACCGGACGTGCTTCTACGTTCCCACGGTGGTGCCGGCCGTGGCGGGCAGCCTGCTGTGGGCCTGGCTCTTCAACCCCCAGTACGGGGTGATCAACGTGGTGCTGCGAAACCTGCACCTGCCGGCCATCCCGTGGCTGACCAGCGAGTACTGTTCGAAGCCCGCGCTGATCATCATGGGGCTGTGGGGCATCGGCGGCGGGATGATCATCTTCCTGGCCGCGCTGCAGGGCGTGCCGCGGCAGCTTTACGAGGCGGCGGAGATTGACGGCGCGGGCGCGTGGACGAAGTTCCGCCACGTCACGGTGCCGATGATCTCGCCGGCGATGTTCTTCATGCTGGTGATGGGCGTGATCGGCTCGCTGCAGGTCTTCACGCAGGCGTACCTCATGACCGCCGGCGGCCCGGGCGACTCAACGCTCTTCTACGTGCTGTACCTCTTCCGCGAAGCGTTCCAGAACCTGCACATGGGGTACGCGGCGGCGATGGCGTGGGTGCTGTTTCTGATGATTCTGGTGGTGACAGGCGTGCAGTTCGTGGTGGCGAAACGCTGGGTGTATTACGAGGGCGCGCGGCAATGACGTTCAGCTACGAATCGCAGCGCGCGGGCAACGAGTCGCAGCGCAACCCGGCCGGCTCGATTGCCGGGCAGCGGCGCCGGAGCAATCTGCTGGTCCATATGGTCCTCGTCGGCCTGCTGGCGATTTTCATGGGGCCGTTCTTCTGGCTGGTGAGCACGTCGCTGAAGACCAACGAGATGATGTTCAAGATGCCGCCGCAGTGGTTCCCCAACCCCGTGACGGCGGAGCACTACCGCGACGCGCTGGTGAAGTTCCCCGCGGTGCATTACACGGGCAATACGCTGATCATCGTGTTCTTCTGCACCATCGGCACGCTCGTCTCGTGCTCGATGGCCGCGTACGCGTTCAGCCGGCTGCGCTGGCCGGACCGGAACCTGATCTTCGCGCTGCTGCTGGCGACCATGATGCTTCCCGGCGCCGTGACGATGATCCCGGTGTTCATCATGTTCAGCAAGCTGCACTGGGTGGATACGTTCCTGCCGCTGATCGTGCCGTCGTTCTTCGGGAACGCCTTCTTCATCTTTTTGTTGCGCCAGTTCTTCCTGACGATCCCTGAGGAACTACTGGAAGCCGCGCGGCTGGACGGCGCGAGCGAGTTCCGCGTCTTCTGGCAGATCATCCTGCCGCTCTCGAGGCCGGCGCTGCTGACGGTGATGATCTTCACGGTGCTGCGCGAGTGGAACGACTTCATGGGGCCGTTGATCTACCTCACCAGCGAAGGCAATCGCACGCTGGCTCTCGGCCTGGCGCACTTGAACGGCGTGCAGGGCACCGAATGGGGCATGCTGATGGCCGCGTCGCTGCTGATGATCCTGCCCGCGCTGGCCCTCTTCTTCTTCACGCAGCGGCTGTTCATCGAGGGCATCGTGATGACGGGCACGAAGGGGTAGGGCCGTTTTCGGTTTCCGTATCGAGCGGGTGGATGCTAGTATCGGGGACCTTACGCAGGGAGACGCTTGAAGGAGAACGCGCATGATGAAGCTTCGTTTTGCCGTCTTCTCGCCGCACGGGCAGCCAACAGCTAACAGAGGCTGCCCGTGGCACGCGGCCTGGCTGATGGCATTGGCTGCCGGCATGGCAATGCTGGCGGGATGTGGGTCGGGTGATGGCACACCCGCCTCGACAGCGAAGAAGGACAAACGGCCGACGCTGGCCGGGATTGTGTTCCAGGAAGACGAGTTCTTCCGCCTCGTGCTGTTCGGCATGAGAGACGCGGCGAAGAAGGCGAACGTCGAGCTGCTCGTGGGCTACAGCAACAACCAGCCCACAAAGGAGGCCGAGCTCGTCAACACGTATATCGTCCGCAAGGTGGATGCGATCCTGGTGTCGGCGGTGAGCAAGAAAGGGTCGGTCGCCGCCTTGAAAGCCGCAAACGACAAAGGCATCAAGATTATCTGCCACAACACGCCGCTGGACGCAGACTTCCCGCCCGTCTACATCGAGTGTTCCCCGGCGGACCTGGGCGAACAGACCGGCAAGGCGGCGCGGAAGTACATTGAGGAGAAGCTCGGCGGTAAGGCCAAGATCGGCATCTTGGCGTTCAAGTCGCAGGTGCCGGAGCAGAGCGACGCGCGGGTGGGCGGGTTCAAGAAGGAGGTCACGCAACTGCCGGGCGTCGAGATTGTGGCGGAGCAGGACGCGTGGCTGGCGCTCCCGGCGGTGGCCAAGGCCGGCGACATCCTGACGGCGAACCCCGACATCAACATCCTCTATTCGGCCAACGAAGGCGGCACCGTCGGCGCGGTGCTGGCCGTCAAGAACGCCGGCAAGGTGGGTAAGATCGTGGTCTTCGGGACCGACTTCAACGCCCAGCTCATCGGCTTCCTCCAGTCGCAGGACAACATCCTGCAGGCGATCACAGCGCAGCGGCCCTTCGAGGTCGGGCAGATGGCTGTCGAGTCCGCCCTGAAAGTGCTCAAAGGCGAACCGGTGGAGAAGCCGATCTACCTGAAAGGCGTCTGCTTGTCGCGCACGGACCCGGCGGGCATCACAGACTTCGACGCGAAGCTGAAGGAGTGGATCGCCAAGGGGCAGGGCCAGTAAGCATGAGCGGCACATTGGGGCTGACGGGATTCCTCATCGGGCTGGCTGTGCTGCCGACGCTTGCGGCGGGTGTTGCCGCGGCCAAGGAAAGCCTCGACGCCGAGCGTGTGAAGGCCGTCGCCGCGATGCTTGCCGACGCCCCGGCCGGGCTGGGCAAGCCCGCCGACGACCGCGAGGCATGGGGCCGCCTGGCCGCCATGGATGTGTACAAGCAGACAGTGCCGCGGGCCGAGAAGATCATGGCGGATCCGTGGGCCGAGCAAACCGACGAGCTGTACCTCGACTTCTCGCGCACCGGCACGCGGACGAACTGGGAGCGCGTGGCGTTCAAGCGACGCAGTTACCTCGCGCCGCTGGTGTTGGCGGAGTGCGTCGAGAACAAGGGCCGGTTCCTGCCCGCGATCGAGAAACTCGTGGACGCGCTGTGCGCCGAGCGCACGTGGGTCATGCCGGCTCACGACCGCGAGCTGAAGAACTTCAACGGCGCCGTCACCGATATTGACCTTGCGTCGTCCGCGCTCGCCTGGCAGTTGGCGACGGCGGACCACATCCTCGGCGGGAAACTCAAGCCCGAAGCCCGCACGAAGCTCCGCGACAACGTCGGCCGCCGCGTGCTGGAACCTTACCGGGCGATGTTCTCCGGCGAGCGCCCGCCGAATTGGTGGATGCTGACCACGAACAACTGGAATGCGGTCTGCCTGGCGGGCGTGACGGGGACGGCACTGGCGCAGATCGGGCCGCGCGAGCAGCGCGCGCAGTTCGTCGTGGCGGCCGAGAAGTACTCGCGCAACTTCCTGGCCGGGTTCACGCCCGACGGCTACTGCAGCGAAGGACTCGGCTACTGGGACTACGGCTTCGGCAACTACGTGCTGCTGGCGGAAACCGTGCGGCAGGCAACGAACGGCGGCGTGGACATGCTCGCCGCCCCCGCGGCCAAGGCGCCGGCCATGTTTGGCGCGCGCATAGGAATCATTAGCGGCGTCGCGCCCGCGTTCGCCGACTGCGGCGTGAAGTCCCAGCCCGCGCCGGACGTGATGTACTTCCTCAACCGCCGCTTCGCGCTGGGACTCCGCGCCTACGACACCCTGGACTACACAGCCGTCATCGGCAACCTCGACAGCGCGATGCTCTTCAGTTTTCCCAACGCGGCCACGGAGGCCAAGCCCGCGCTGGAAGCGGCCGCCGGGCCGGAACTGCGCACGTGGTTCGACACGGCCGGCATCCTCATCGGCCGCCCCGCGCCGAACTCGCCCTGCCGCATGGGCGTGGCACTGAAGGGCGGCCACAACGCCGAACACCACAACCACAACGACGTCGGCTCGTTCGTCGTGGTCGTGGGCGACCGGCCAGTCCTGCTCGACCCAGGCAACGAAACCTACACGGCCAGGACCTTCAGCAACAAACGTTACGACAGCAAACTGCTGAACTCCTACGGCCATCCCGTGCCCGTGGCCGCCGGCAAACTGCAGCGCGAAGGCCGGGAGGCGCAGGCCAAGGTGCTGCGCGCTGACTTCAGCGCGCAGGCCGACACGCTCCAACTGGACATCAGTTCGGCGTACGCAGTGCCCGAGTTGAAAGCGCTGGAGCGGACCTTCGTCTATTCGCGCGAGAAAGCCGGCTCGCTGACCGTTGCCGACCGCGTCGAGTACAAAAGCCCGCAGGCCTTCGGCACGGCGCTCCTCACGTTGGGCACGTGGGAGCAGTTGCAGGACGGCAGCCTCGTCGTGCGCGACGGCAAGGCTGCCGTTCGCGTCGAGGTTGACGCGGGCGGCGCGGCATGGACGGTGCAGGCCGAGGAGATCGTTGAGAACGCGCCCGTCAAGCCGACCCGCCTGGGCATCAAGCTGACCAAGCCCGCCGTGTCCGCTTCCATCACCATGAAAATCACGCCGCAGGAGTGACGACATTGCTGAACGCGCCACGAGCATGACCGCGAAACTGCAGACTATCGGCATCCGCAAGGAGTACCCTGGCACGGTGGCGCTCGACAACGTCTCCGTCAGCTTCGACGGCGGGAAGGTACACGCGCTCATCGGCAAGAACGGCGCGGGCAAAAGCACGCTCGTCAAGATTTTCGCCGGCGCGGTCCAGCCGACCAGCGGCACGCTGCTGGTGGACGGCCAGGAAGTCGTCTTGCGTTCGCCGCGCGACGCCTTCGCCAAAGGCATCGCCACCGTGTACCAGGAGTTGAGCCTGGTTCCGAGCCTGAGCGTGGCGGAGAACATCCTCCTGGGCCGCTTGCCCATGCGGGACGGCTGGGGCGGCTGCGTGGTGGACTGGCCGCAGGTGTTCGCGCGCGCCCAGGCGGTGCTCGACGGCATGCAGACCAGTCTGGACGTGCGGACAACAGTTGCCGGCCTGGGCGTGGCGCAGCAGCAGATCGTCGAGATCGCCAAGGCCATGTCGTTCAAGCCGGCGGTCCTCATGCTCGACGAGCCGACCTCGGCGTTGGCTCAGCACGAAACGCAGAACCTTTTCCGGCTGCTCAGGAACCTCGCTGAGAAGGGCGTGGCGATCATCTACATTACGCACCGCCTGCAGGAACTGCCGCAGATTGCGGACACTGTCACGGTTGTGCGCGACGGCAAACACGTCGGCAGCATTCCCATCGCCGACGCCACGCCGCATACCATCGCCCGCATGATGTTCGGCGAGGTCATCCGGAAGGAGCGCCCCACGGACCTGCAGGCCGGCACGGAGCCGGTGCTGGAGGTCCGCGGCCTGGGCCGGCGCGGCAAGCTGCACGGCGTGAGCTTCACGCTGTACAGCGGCGAGATCCTCGGTATCGCCGGCCTGCTGGGTTCCGGGCGCACGGAACTGCTGCAGGCCGTCTTCGGGGCGGAGCCTTTCGACGAGGGCGAGATCGTCCTCGCGGGGCAACCCGTGCGCGGCGCAACGCCGGCGCGGATGAAGGACCGCGGCGTGGCCTTTACACCCGAAAACCGGAAAGAACAGGCGCTGGTGCAGTGCTTGAGCACCCGCGCCAACATGTGTCTGGCAAGCCTGGACCGCATCTCCAGCTTCGGCTTCACGACTCGCGCCCGCGAGCGCGCCGTCGTCAACCGTCTCATCGAGCAACTCGCCGTCAGAGTGCACGATGCCGAACAAGCCGTCTCGGCGCTGAGCGGCGGGAACCAGCAGAAGGTCGTGGTGGGCAAGTGGCTGAACACCAACCCGCGCGTCATCCTGTTCGACGAGCCGACCCGCGGGATTGACGTGCAGGCCAAGCAGCAGATCTTCCAGATCATGTGGGACTTGAGCCGGCAGGGAATCAGCTCCATCTTTGTGTCGAGCGAGCTGGAGGAACTGCTCGAAGTCTGCCACCGCATTATCATCCTGAAGAAGGGCACGCTGGCAGGCGAGGTGCGCCCCGGCAGCGTGAGCGTGGACCAACTCTTTGTGCAGTGCATGGAGCAATGAGCATGCGTGGCGGAAGCACACTGAATGAGAAACTGCGGGCCGGTCTGAAGCGCTCGATCATGGAGCTGGTGCTGCTGGCGTTGTGCTGCATCCTGGCTTTCAAGGCGCCCGGCTTTTTCACCACCGACAACCTGCTCAACGTGCTCCGCAACGTCTCCATGCAGGGCGTCATCGCGTTCGGCATGACGATGGTGATCATCGCCGGCGAGATTGACCTCAGCGTCGGCTCGGCGGTGGCTTTTTCCGGCTGCCTGGCGGCGTGGCTGACAGGGTACCTGCTCTCATCGCAAGGCTGGCTGGGCGGACCCATGGCCGTCGTTGTGTCCATCATCGCGAGCGTCCTGGCGGGGTTCGGCATCGGGTGCCTTACGGGCTACCTCCGCGTGCGTTTCCAGGTGCCGACGTTCATCACGACGCTTGCCTGGATGACGGTCCTCAAGGGCGCCGCGGAGCTCATCACCAAGGGGTTTTCACTGACCCCGTTCCCGGAATGGTACAACTTCATCGGCGGCGGTTACCTGGCGGGGATCCCCTTCCCCGCCCTGATCTTCCTCGCGACCTTTGTGGTGATACAGTTCCTCATGAGCTTCACATCGTTCGGCCGTTCGATCTATGCCGTCGGCGGCAACGCGGAAGCGGCGCGGTTGAGCGGCATCAAGGTTCACCAGGTGAAGATCCTGGTGATGGGGATCGTGGCGGGCCTGGCGGGTCTGAGCGGGATCATGCAGTCCTCGCAGGTCATGTCGGGTTCCGCGACGGCGGCGCAAGGCTGGGAGCTCGACGTGATCTCGGCGGTCATCATCGGCGGCACGAGCCTGATGGGCGGCGCGGGGACGGTGTGGGGCACGCTGATCGGGGTCATCTTCCTCGGCGTGCTGGTGAACGGCATGACGTTGATGAACATCAGCGAGTATTGGCAGCATGTCGTGCGCGGCGCGCTGATTCTAGCTGCGGTGCTGATCAACCTGGCGCCGTCATCGCGGAAATAGTTCAGCGTTTCTTCAACACGTCGCCAATGGCGTCGAGTCGCTTGGCGCCTTCGGCATGCGTTGGCACCAGCCAGCCGCCTTCATCTGTCTCGTTCCAGGCGTAGATGAGGATGGCCTTGGCCTCGGCCGCCTTCGGGTGTGCGGCGTTCCAGTCCAGCGCGGCTTTCAGGTGCGCAGCAAGTTCCCTGGGGGCCGGACTCTCATAGTAGGCATCAGGGTCGCCGCCGGCCGGCTCCCACGGAACGTTGTTCTCAACGCGCGGGCGTCTGTCCCAGCCAGTGGTGGCGAGCGGCACCACCTTGGCGCGCGTCTCTCTGAACGCATCCCACCACTTCTCCGTGTGTGCCGCCAACTGAGCGTACGGGGCACGCTTGCCGCCGCCGTTCGAGGCGTAGGCGCCAACGGCATCAAGGCCCAACTTGTCGGCGTGGTCCCTGGCCGTGGGCGGCGACCAGTGCTGGGCCACGATGTAGGGCGTGGGCAACCCCGCCGCCACGGTTGCCTTGCGCAGTTCGTCGAAGGCGGCTCGCGCATCCGACCAGGAAGCGAACTTGCCTTGACCGACCATGTCCCCTGCCTGAAACAGGTAGACCAACGGCCGCCCGCCTGCGACTTTCTGGTACGCAGGCTCCTTGAAGCAACCCACGTAGCGCGCGACCTGGGCCGGCCAATTCTTTGCGCCGCCCGCGCCGACACATCCGCCCTGAAGGTTCAGACAGAAGTTGATGTCGCCCTTGCGGGTGCTCGACAGGTACAACTTCAGCCCGAGGCTCATCGCGGCATCAGGCGCGTACGTCACGAATGCCCAGTAGTCCAGCCCTGCCGCGCGAGCGTACGCGATCTCCCGGTCCATGATGGCCTGCGTGTTGGCGCGCACCTGCACCTGCGTCGGCGAGACCTCGACGCCGTAGAACGGCAGGCGGTAATGCCAGCGCTGGGGCGAGAGCGTCTTCTCCACGACGAGGCCAACGTTGGACGCCTCGCCGTGCCAAGCGTCCCAGCGGATGGCTCCCACCACAGGCCGGCCGCGCTCCTTCCTGCCTTCAGCATCCGCCGCCACAAGGATCCCACAGGTAATCGCAAGTGTCGCACAGCACCACGGTATCCTCACGCGCGTCGCTCCTCCTCGCCTACGAGCGCTTACCCCGCTTTGGCCCTTCGACTATCGAAAACTACCGGGTGCGATAGTCTGATACTGCATGCTGCGGTTGACGCGCGCAAGGAGCGAAGGCAGATTCTGTTCGCGCATGACGCTATGAGGCAAGGACAATGAAGCCGGTCGCACTCACCATGGCAGGATTGCTGTGGCTCGCCGGAGCCGTTCTTGCAGGCCAGCCGGGCGACGAAGAAGCTGCGCCGGTTCGACAGGACATCCTCGATGCTTTCAAAGCCGGGCGGACGAAGACGCTCATGCTCGAACCTTCCGGCAAGACGTTCCCCGTGCAGTTGGCCGCGGCAGACAGCGACGGCATCGCGGTTGTCCGGGACGGCGCCAAGATGCTGCTGGCCTGGAAACAACTGAAGCCGAAGGAAGTGTTCTACCTCGGCAAGGGCCTGCTGCAGACTGGCGAGGTCGAGCCGCATTTGCGCGCCGCGCGCCTGGCACTGAAGGTCGGACTCGGGGGCGAGATGCTGACGTCCCTGCAGCAGCTCCAGGGCGATGCGCCGAAGGACTTCGACAAGATCGAGGCGGTGCGGGCGGAGATTGCGGCGCAGGCAGCGGCCGCTCAGCCCAAGCCGCCGCCGGTGACAAAGCCGCAGACGAAGAAGGAGGCAGCGGAGGATGTTCCGTTCTACGACGAGGAGTTTCTCGGCCCGTTCCCGAGCTGGGCGAATCTCAAGACGGATTACCACGCGGCAGGCAACGGCAAGAGCGACGACACGAAGGCCCTCCAGGCGGCCTTCGACGAGTTCGCGACAGCCAAGCAGTCACACAAAGTCCTGTTCATCCCCGAGGGGACATACCGCATCACGGCCACACTCGAGATGACTGACACGCGCGAGTTCTACGTTGTGGGCGAACACCCCGAGAAGGCCATCATCACGTGGGACGGCCCGAAGGGCGGCGCGATGTTCCACTGCAACGCGATGCGCGACTGCCGCTGGGAGCGAATGACGTGGGACGGCGCGGGCAAGGCCGGCATGCTGCTGAACCTCGCATGGGAAGGCAAGCTGGGCAACGGTTCCACCAACATGCAGTGGGTGGACGTGTACTTCGCGGACGCGGAGATCGGCATCAACGCCGGCGTCGGCGGCTTCCAGGTGTCCGAGACCGCCATCCGCCGCTGCCACTTCCGGAATCTCAGCAAGATGGGCGTCACGCTGAACACGGGCAACGTCCTGAACTGGTGGTTCCGGCAGTGTCTCTTTGAGAACTGCGGCCAGGGCATCGCCGGCAACATGGGCGGGTTCTACGTGCGCGAGTGTTTTTTCAAAGGCTCGCGCGACACCGACATTGCCATTAGCGCCAGTTGCACGTATTCCATGCGCGACAACGTTTCGATCGGATCGAACGCGTTCCTGTGCACGCGCGACAACGCGGTACACTGGGCGCACGTGACCATGCAGAACAACGAAATCCTCGCCGCCAGCGGCCCCGTGCTGCAGCTCGGGCTGCAAGCGCCGTTCCTGATGATTGACAACAGAATTGCGCTGCAGAAAGGCGCGGCCGGCAGAGGCATGACGACCAACGGCGTGCTGGTCGGCAACCAGTACATGGGCTGCCAGCCATGCAGTTTCACGGGCAAGCTGCTGAAGGTTGACGAGCGACCGGCCGAGTTCCAGATTCGCCCGCCAACACTTCCCGGGCCGCTGCCGGCGCAGCGGCGTCCGGTGTTCGAGGTGCATCCCGGCGCGAACTCGGCCCAGTTGCAGAAGGTCATCCTGGAGGCCTGCGCGCTCGCCGGCAAGCGTCCGGTCGTGCATCTGCCACAGGGCGGGTACAGCATTGATGCCACGGTGGTCATCCCGCCGAACAGCGACGTGCAGGTCATTGGCGACGGCTTCCGCACGCGGTTGAGCGCCGGCAAGGGCGCGGGGCCGATGTTCGAGATTCGCGGCCCCTCGCGCGCCAGCCTGCGGCACTTCACGCTGTATGGACCGGGCCGCGAGGGCATTGTCGTCGCCGGCTGCGACCAGCCCGGCTCGCGCTTCTCCTGCGAAGACAGCATCAGCCAGGGCAACGCGGTGGCGTCGCTCTTCGTTGAGCGCCTCCGCAACACGCTCGTCACGTTCCACGAGAGTTCCGGCGGCACGGGCACGAAGGCCCCCGCGTGCAGGGTCGTCGGCGCCGACGATGAACTGGCGGAGGAAGCCAAGGCTCAGAAGGCCGAGGGGAAGAAGGCCGCGCCGCCCGCGGCAGGGAGCGAGCAGCCGCGGTGCCGGGTGCGCCTGTTCGGGGGAACGTGGGGCGCGTCCGATCCGGTGTTCGAGGTCTCCAAGGGTGGCTGGCTGCTGGCGATGGATCAGTGGGACGAGAGTCCGCTGCCATGCCATTTCGAGGGCATTGGCAAGGGCACCTTCACCGGCCAGGCGATGCGCTGGGCGGTCTACAAAGACAAGGGCGCTCAAGGGCCGGATGTGAGAGTGGACGAGTTCAGCGGGCGCGCGTGCTTCCTCAACCTCATGTTGACCTCACCCGAGGAGAAGCACATTCAGATCAGGAAGGACATGCCGGAGCGCAACCTGCTCTTCCTGTGCAACACGTCCGAAGGCGCCGCGTATTACCTTAACGAATCCAGGGCCGGCAAATCCGCGCTCGTTTCCTGCAACGGTTTTCACGGGTACTGCAAGCCGGTGCCCGACCAAGGCTTCAGCAAGGAGACCGACCTGCCGTGGCTGGCGGAGATGCTGGCGCAGGTCCGAAAGGAACGCGCGGAACCGCGCACGGGCATTGGCGAGAGAGCTTCCGTCGTGCGCCTGTCCCGGCTGTGGATCATCAACACAAGCACGGGGATCCATCTACTGCCGTGACCGTTGCGAATTCCTGTTGCCTGAGACGCGGCTGTTCACTACCATCGTCGCCAAACCCGTGGAGATGCGCGCCATGAAGAACATTCTCATTGCTCCGAGAAAATACGTGCAGGGGCCGAACGTGCTTCAGGAGGCCGGCACATACATCAGCAAGCTCGGCAAGAAGCCTCTGCTCCTGTGGGACCCGCGCGTGAAGGGCCTGGTGGGCGAGCGCGTGCTGTCCAGTCTCAAGGCGGCGGGGCTGGAGGCCGTGGACGTTGAGTTCCACGGCGATTCCACCAAGGCCGAGGCCGCACGCGTGGCGCAGATCGCCAGGGAGCGCGGCGCGGATATCGCCATCGGCATCGGCGGCGGCAAGACGCTCGACACCGCCAAGGCCGCGGCCGCCGCGGCGGGGATCAAGATGGTGACGGTCCCGACCATCGCCTCGAACGACTCGCCGACCAGTTCGTTCACCGTGTGGTACGACGAGCAGGGCAACTGCACGGGCTTCGAGAGCTGGGGCGTCAACCCGGACCTGGTCCTGGTGGACAGCCAGGTGATCGCCAATGCGCCGGTGCGCGCGTTCGTGGCGGGGATGGGCGACGCCCTGGCGACGTGGCTGGAGGCGGAGGCCTGCCACAAGGTCCGCGGCGCGACGCTCTCCGGCGGCACCGCGACCATGGCCGCAATGGCGATTGCGCGGCTGTGCTACGACACGTTGATGCAGCATGGCGTCGAGGCGAAGCGCGCTGTCGAACAGCATCTCGTTACGCCGGCGGTGGAGAAGTGCATCGAGGCCAACGTCCTGCTCTCGGGGCTTGGCTTTGAGAGCGGCGGGGTGGCGACGGCACACATGATCGCCAACTGCCTGCCATCGTTCCCTGAATGTCACGGGCTGATGCACGGCGAGGAGGTTGGTTTCGGCATCATCAGTCAGCTCTGCCTCGATGAGGACGTGAACACGAACGAGATGTACGCAATCGTGGACTTCGAGATCGCCATTGGTTTGCCCGTGACGTTCGCCGATTTACGCCTGCAGGGCATCACTCGCGAGCGCCTCAGAAAGATCGGCGACACTTGTGCCGGCAAGGGTTCGCTCTGCGAGAACCACCCGTTTGCGGTCTCGTCCGACAACGTGGTGGACGCGATGGTTGCCGCCGATGCTCTCGGCAAGGAGCGCAAGGCGCGCGCCGGCAAGAAGTAGCTCCCCGGCAGCCGTGGTCTTCAGCGAACGGCCGCCAGCCGTGCCTCATGTTCCTTCCGGACCGCGTCCCAGTGAAGCACGCGCCCGGCGATCTCGGCGAGCTCCTTCAGCACTTCCTCGCGCGCGTCGCCGAGCAAGGCGATGGTGCTGCGCCGGCACACGATGTCACTCAGGTGCTCGACATATTCGTTGGCCGCGATGTGCTCGACTTCGCCGACGGTGTAGGCGGGCAGCGACTGCAGCGGCCGTTCAGCCTCGGCGTTCGCCTGCGCGGCGTAGGCTTCCGCGGCCGTGCCGTACCGTTCCAGCAGCGTGGCCACGCGCGCCTCCTTCAGGCCGGACGTCCCGGCCACGCGCTTGATCCATGCGGCGCGCTGCTCCGCGCCGATGGGGCAGTCTCTGCCGCCACCGATGGGCACGTGTTCCGTGGCGCACTTGCGCGGAACGTTCAGGTGCGCGAGCACGCGGTCCGCAACCTGTTCGGAGAAGGCGCGGAACGTCGTCCACTTGCCGCCGATGAGGCAATAGATCGGGAACGGCCGGCTGCCGTCCGGCTCCACGACGCGCACGCTGTGCCCGCGGCTGATATTGGCCGTCACGCCGCCGGCGGACGGCAGTGGGCGCACGCCGCAGAACGTGTACACGATGCACTCGCGCGGGATGGTCAATCCCGGGAAGACGCTGCGCAGCGTGGTGAGCATGTACTCGATCTCGTCGTTGCCGCAGGTGGCCTTGTCAGGGTCGTCCACCCGGATGTCGGTGGAACCCATGATGACCTTATCCATGAACGGGAAGACGATGCAGACGCGTCCGTCTTCGTATTGGTAGTAGACCATCCGCCCGTCCAGCGCCTTGTGGAGTCCCTTGCAGTCCACCACCAAATGCGAGCCTTTGGTCCCGCCCATGAAATGCGTCTTCAGCCCGAACACGCCGTTGGTGATGTCCACCCAGGCGCCGGTGGCGTTGATGACGATGCGCGGCCGGACGGCGATGGATTCGCCCGTCACAGCGTCCTGCAGGGACACGGCGCCGTCCTTGACGCCCTCGACGCCGACGTAGTTCAGCGCCCGGCAGCGCGGATTGGCGCGCTGCGCATCCTGGAGCAGCTCGATGCACAGCCGCTCCGACTGCGTGATCCATGCGTCCCAGTACGTCGCGGTCGCCACGATGCCAGGATGCAGGCCGCGCGTGGCGCGCAGCGATTCGGCCTTTCCCGTAAGGAAATGGGTCGGCGTCCGGCGGTTCCTGCGCGTGACGAAATCGTAGAACCAGAGGCCGAACTTGACGGGCACGGCGCCGCGGCTGCCCGGCCTGACCGAGAAGCCGGCGAAGATCAGCGCCGACCTGAGCAGCCCGCCGAACCACGAGAACACTGGAATCGTCGTCCGCAGCGGCGCCACGTAATGCGCCGCGTTCTCCAAAAGCAGGTTCCGCTCGATCAACGCTTCGCTGACGAGTTTGAACTCGCGGTTCTCCAGATAGCGCAGCCCGCCATGGATCATCCGCGACGACTTGGAACTGGCGCCGGCGCCGAAGTCGGCCTTGTCCACGAGCAGGCAGTCCACGCCCTGCAGCGCGAGTTCCCGGAACAGCCCGATGCCGTTGATGCCGCCACCGAGGATCAGGACGCTGACCTGGGGGTCCTTCTTGAGTCCGTCAAGAACGTCGTTACGCCAGTTCATCACAATGCGGCCACCTTCGCGTTCAGACCGCGCAACGCCGGATACAGCTCGCGGTACAACTCGAAGCCCTTGGCGTACTTCTTCCCCAGCGCGGCGTTGGGCTTGTAGACGCGGCCGGGCCTGCAGACCTTCTCGTACGCGTCCTGTTCGTTCTTGTAGACTCCCACGCCAATGCCCGCGAGGATTGCCGCGCCCAACGGCGTGGCCTCCTCAATCTCCGGCGCCTCAATCGTCTTGCCAACCACGTCCGCCTTGTTCTGCATCCAGAACCCGTTCTTGGTCGCGCCGCCGACGGCAACGATCCGCTTCGCCTTCGTGCCGAGGCCTTTCTCGAAGGAGACGAGCATGTCGAGGAACTGGTAGTCGAGTCCCTCGATGATGGCGCGCACGAGATCGCCGCGCGTGGCCATGCTGCGCAAGCCGCTGAAACACCCGCGCGAATGCGGATCAACCACCGGACACGTGCTGCCCGAAAGGTGCGGCAGGAAGACCACGCCGCCCGCGCCCGGCGGCGACTTGGCGGCTTCGGCCATGAGGACGCCCCAGTCGTCGGCGCTCTTTGCCTCGCCCGGTTGTCTGGCGCAGAGTTGGTTGCGGAACCATTCGAGCGATTCGCCGGCGGGAGTGCTGGCCCAGGCCGCATGCACGCCACGGCCGACGTGCGCCTGGATCGTCAGGCCCGCCTTATGGACCTGGCGAGTCAGCACCGGCTTCGGAATGGACGTTGAGACGATCTCCCATGTGCCCGTCACGTCGAGCACCACGCCAGGCTTGAACGCGCCGACGGGCAACGCGCCGCAGAGATGATCGTGGCCGCCGAGGACAACCGGCGTGCCTTCGGCCAGACCGGTCGCTTTCGCGGCCTTCGCGTGCACTTCGCCAAGGACAGTGCCGGCGGGGAAGGCGTCAGGCATCAGGCTGCGCGAGACGCCGGAGACCTTGAGCATCTTGTCGGACCAGGAGAGCGTGCGCTGATCGAAGAGCATCGTGCAGGACGCCATGCTGTAGTCGGTCGCGCGACGGCCGCAGAGCATGAAGTTGAGGAAGTCTTCGATGAGGAGCCACTTGTCGGCGCGCGCGAGAATCTTCGGCTCGTGCTCCTTCATCCACAGGATGCGCAGCGCGGAGTTGATTGCCCAGACGGGGTTGCCGCCGATGCCGAAGGTCTTGTCGATGCCGACGTGCTTGGTCCACCATTCGAGCTGCGGCGCGGTGCGCGGGTCGAGCCAACTGATGAAGGGATAGAGCCATGCGCCGTCGGGCGCGATTGGCACGCCGTCCATGCCCATGCCCGTGACGGCGACGGCCCTGACCTTGCGCGCGTCATCGAGCTTGCCGACGGCCTCGCGCAGCGCCTCCGCCGTCCCCCCCCAAATCTGCTCCGGCTGCCACACGGTCCAGTCGGGATGCGCCTTGTCCGGATGGAAGCGTTCGGTAGGCCGGCTGGCCGACGCGAGCACCTTGCCCCGCACGTCGTGGACGACGGCCTTGAGGCTGGTGGAACCGAGGTCAATGCCGACGAGGTAACTCATGATCCCTCCTGGTTTCCAGTTTCTGGTTTCTGGTTGCTTCGCTTGCGCCGTGCGTCAACCATAAACCCAAAACCAGAAACCGCTGTTGTGTTACGCCCAGAAGCCATCCGTGGTCTTGCCCGTCCAGTGTTCCAAGGACAGCGGGTAGCGGCCGTACATCTTCAGCGTGTGCAGCAGCGCCAGGTAATTCTCGGGCTTCACCGACGAATGGATCGTGTTGCCCGAGGAGAGAATGAAGCCGCCGCCGGGCGCGGCCTTGCGGATGCACTCCTTCGTTTCGGCGATGACATCCGAGATGGAGCCGAAGGTGAGCGTGTGCGCGCAATCCACGTTGCCCTTCAGCGCCACGCGATGGCCGTACTTCTTCTTCACCGCGCCGATGTCCATGCCGGCGACAGGGTCAATGGGGTCGAGGCAGTCAATGCCGGAGTCCACGAGCATGTCGGCGATCGGCCAGATGTTGCCGTCGGTGTGCTTGATGACGAGGAGGCCGAGAGCCTTGAAGCCGCCCATGACGCGCTGCAGCCCCGGGTTCAGGTACTTGCGGAACATGTCCGGCGACATGAACGGCTGCTTGGCCGAGCAGTAATCGTCGCCGGTGAAAACAAAATCGGCGCCGCGCTTGGCGACTTCCTTGGCCATCTCGAGGTTGACATGCACGGACATCTCGACAAGTCCTTCGATCAGCGCGGGGCAATCGTGGAACGCCAGCATCACTTCAGTAAAGCCGAGCAGATAGCGTGGCAGCGAGAAGACGTCGTTGAGGTGCACGCCAATGGCCTTCTTGCCTTTGAAGCTCTGCACGACCGCGTCGAGGCTGGTGTAGCGGCTCTTGGCGTGAGGGTCCGGCGGAACGTAACGCTCCAGGTCAGAGAGCGTCTTGATCGGCCCGGCCACCGGAAACGGGTCTTCCTCGCCGGTGTAGCGCCGAGTAATTCCCCACTCGTTCTTGAACACGTTGGGCTCAAGCTGTTCCTTTTTGAAATCCGGCGCGGTGAGGATGGCGTCCCAGTCCATGCGGACGACGAACTCCTCGTAGGAGCAGCCCGGGCAGAGGATTTCGCGCACCTTGCGGTCCACGGCCCATTCGAAATGCGGGATGCGGTCAGGCTCCTCCCGGCGCAACGCTGCCACCACGCGTTCAAGAGACGTCATCTGTGCCATCCGCAGTTTCCCCGTCCCCGTTGCACGGCATCCATATCACTGAGACATCACGTACTCGACCAGGTCGGCAAGCTGCTCGGGACTCAGCTTCTCCGTATCGCCATGCTTGCCGCCAGCGTTGAACTTCGCAAACACGTCGCCCATCGTCGCGGCACGGCCGTCATGCAGATACGGCCCTGTGCGCCAGACCTCGATCAGCGCCGGCGTGTCAACCGCTTTGCCCTTGTCCATGCCCTTTGCCGTGCCGAGCTCGTACTGTTTAAGATCGCTGAACAGCGGCGCGGGATGGCAGGTTGCGCACTTGGCCTGCTCGTAAATCTTCTGCCCGCGTTGGGCCGCCTTGCTGAGTTCGCCGTTCACCAGATACGGGCTGGGCAGGGGCTGGAGCGACTTCAGATACTCGTCAATCGCGACCGCGTCTTCCTCCGGCCGCACCGCGAACTGGATGAAGCGGATACCCGCGCGCACGGCCACCTCGGCGGTGTCGCGCACGCCCAGGCTCATCACCGGCGGCGTCTTGTGCGACAGCAGCATGCTCTTGGTGTTCTTCGGATTTCCGATGCCGTCGTTCAGCAGGTCCCAGTTGAGGCCGTCAACCCGCGCATCGGGGTGGCAACTGGCGCAGCTCTGCCACTTCTGGAAGCACAGCCGCGCATCCTGGAAGAACATCTCGCCCTTGCGCACAGTCGTCATGGGCGGTTGGGAGCCCAGCGGCACTGACCTGGGCTTGACGCAGCTGTCCGGGGTGGTGTCCACCACGCCCAGCGAACCCGTGAAGTACTCCGCCACGTACGCCTGTGCGCCAATGAGGACAACGTCGCGCGGCCCCTCGCCCGCCACCGGCAGCCGCCTCCGCAGACCGACGAGGAAGCTGAGGTCGTTCGGGACATCCGCAGCCGAGGTGGACACGTCCGACACCTTCTGCCCCGCGGCGACCTTCGTCAGTCTGTCGTGCAGGGCAGCGCGGTCTATGATGCTTATCTCATGGGTGCCCGCGTGCGTGACACACAGGTACTTGCCGTCAGCGCTGCAGACCACGCCCCAGGGGTTGGCCGCGCCCAGGTCCACATCGTCCAACAGGATGGTGTTGACCAGCGTCTTGCTCGCCGTATCAACCACGGACATGGCGTTGGTGTTCATCCAGCCGCGCTCAAGCTGTGTCGTCGGCACCTGATAGCGGCCGAGGACATGCACGGCATACGCGTACTTGCCGTCCGGCGAAACGCACATGCCGCGCAGGCTGGTGGCGCCGTTGGGGAGTTTCACCGTTGCCACGACCTTGTTCTCGCCCGTGTCAATGATGCTGATGGCCGTGGCGATGTACTCGCCGTCAGACGGCCCGACAGGCAGCAGGTTGCCCACGAAGAGGAGCTTGCCGTCGGGCGTCAGGGCCGTGGCCACCGGTTCGCGCAGGACGGCAACGGTTGCAGCAACCTTCTTTGCGGCGACATCAACCACCACGATGGTGTTGTTGAAGCGATTGCACACGTACAGCGTCTTCCCGTCCGGACTGAGTGCCGGAGCGCCGGGCGTGTGTCCCATAGCCAGAGACCAGGAGACCTTGCCGTCCGCCAGGCTGACGGCATGCACGCGGCCTTCGGGGGCGGCGCCGGTGACGTAGAGCTGCGCCTCGTCCGGCGACAGAGCCAAGCCGCTGGGCCGCTCGGGCACCGCGATCGTCTTCGCCACCTTGCCCGCGGCCACATCGAATACCGCGATCTGATGTGCGGTTGTCTCCGCAACATAGATGGTCTTGCCCGCACGATCGGCCACTACCGACTGCGGCGACAGATAGCCGCCGGCCAGCTCGCCCGCCGAGCCTCTGTCCGTTGTCGGAACGGCAAGTGTACCCGTGGACAAGCCCACCGGCGATCCCGCCGGCGACGCCCCGGACGGCTTGCCGCCATCGTCCGTCGTCCGCTTGCGTCCTTCGTCGCCGCTTCCACCGACAGATGGAACATAGCCGTCGTCACTCTTGCCCCGGCCCCTCATCACGCCCCACGCGACCAGCCCCAGACCTGCGACAACCACGAGCACCACGGCCGCCGTCATGAGTGAGCGGCTCCCGCGCGGCCCGGCATCCCGGGCTTTCCGGGGCTGACGAGGCGCGATGGCCTTCGCGGCCTTCTCCTCCGCCTGTTCCTCTTCGGCTGCCTCCTTTTCCGCCGCCTCCTCTTCCTCGGCCGGCACTTCCTCGTATTCGGGAGCGGCCTTAGGCTGGGGAGCCTGAGCTACCGCGGCGGGCTTGGCGGGCGGCGGCGCCGCCGCGGTTGCTTTCTTCGCAACCGGCTTGTCCACACTCGGACGCGGCGGCGCAGGCGTGGGCGGCGCTGCACTGGCCGGAGGTGAACGCGGCTGTGGCGGCGCCGGCGCGGGCTTGGGCGGCGCTACACTGGCCGGAGGTGAACGCGGCTGTGGCGGTGCCGGCGCGGGCGGCGCTGCCGGAGCTACCGGTTTGGCGGCCGGCTTCGTGACGGCGGGACGAGTTGCGGCAGCCGGGCGGCCGGCGCTGTCCGCAGCGCTCGGCGGTTGTGCCTCCAGCGGCACAGGGATCGTCTTGCCGCACTGGGCACATTTCACTTTCTTGCCGCGGAGCGCGTCACGCACTGCGTACGTCTTGCCGCACTCGCACCGGATATGTACTGACACTCGCCGCTCCTTCCCACAACGGCACTTTCACGCGGCTGCCCCGCCAACGCCGCCGTCTACTTCCCGCCTTTCAGGAAGAAATCGTTGCCCTCTTTGTCCGTGTGCCGCACGCCGCTGTCATCGTGAACATTCGCCACCTCGGTGAGGATGGCGCCTTCAGGGCCGCCCCACTGCCAGTGCTTGCTCTCGACCTGCGCCAACGGCACGAACATGCCGGGCTTGGCCAGCGTATCGTGCCGGGTCTCCGTCTTGCCGCCGTTGTGGCATGCCGGGATGATGACGTCCTTGCTCAGGTTGTCATCGCCAATGCCGACGATGTGCGATTCGCCCCAACGCACCAGCCAGCCCTCGCGCTTGGCTGGGTTCTTGTCGGTCTTCACGTGCCAATGCTCAGGCAGCATCTGGCCGGGCAGCAGGAAGAGGTCCATGAGCATGTACCTGTCTTCTTCGTTGTTCTTGAACATAATCGCGGCGAGGCCGAACTTGGTGAACTGGCCCTTGCCGTAATCGGAGACCCACAGCTTCTCCTTGATGCCGTCGAAGATCGGATAGCCGTGGTACTTCATCAACGCGATGATGGCGTCTTTGGCTTTGTCTTCCTTGAACTTCCCGTTCGAGTCAACAAAGTCAGAGTCCTGGAACCTGATCTTCTTCTTGTCTTTGTCGCCGGCCTGTGCACTGCTTGAGGTCAACAACGCCGCACCGGCAACACCTGCCGTTGCCACCAGCATCTCTCGTCTGTCCATGTCTTCTCTCCTTTTCTGGTTACTTGCCAAACTTGATGAACGACATCGTGTGAACGTCATGTCTGATGTTCGGCCCGTACGTGATGTCAATGTTGGAAACGTACACCTTGTTCCCGCGGCGAATGCACTCCGACGGCGCGTGCAAGCAACCGCTGATGCAGTCTGGCATCTTGCAGGGCTTGTTCTTGGTGATCTCCGTCACCGCGCCGCTGTCGGCGTTGATCTGGAAGATTGCATTGCCCATGAAATCGGCGACCCACAGGCTGTTGTCTTCCTTGGACCAGTGCAGGCCATCGCAGCTCAACATCCCCTGGCCTTTCGCCAGCGACTTGCTGCTCGTGACCTTGTTGTCCTTGTCCAGCGTCACTTTGATGACTTCGGCATCGCCAAAGTTGCAGACGTACATGCTGCCCTTGGGATCGAAGTCGAGGCCATTGGCGCCGACCTGGTACAGCGGGTCGGGGTTCTGCGTCAGGACTTTGAAGATGAGGTGGGGATCGTTCAGTCCAGTCACCTTGACAGGCGCGTCCGCCTTCAGTTCGCTGATCTTGAAACAATACACGCCGCTGGGCATGGGTTTGTCGCTGCCGAGCGTCGTGTCGTTGACGTACACACAGTCGTCTTTGCAGGCCAGGCCGTTAGCCATGTTCAGGCCGGTGGCGACGACTTCGGTTCTGGCGGCCTTGCCGTTCTCGATCACGATCCGTATCACGCGCGAGGTGCCCATCTTGGCGTCTTTCACGAACAACTGGTTGTCGGAGACGTAGAGATTGCCGTCGGAAGCGAAGGCGATTCCGAGCGGACTGCAGATCTTCGTGTCGGGATGCGGCGGCAGCTCGCTGAAGTCTTCGAGCTTGTCGTCGGGAGTAATGCGCATGATCTTGCAGGGGTCTTTGAACTCGGTGTTCTTGTTGTTCATGGACAGGTAGATGTACCCATCC
>Ga0315282_10001873_pt1 | contig 39256 bp, 30 predicted proteins | sample YL17G07_20_MG_FD_203693 | JGI IMG/M metagenome (GOLD analysis project Ga0315282, IMG submission 203693) | Sediment microbial communities from Yellowstone Lake, YNP, Wyoming, USA - YL17G07_20 | ecosystem: Environmental > Aquatic > Freshwater > Lake > Sediment | place: USA: Wyoming | collected... | reverse complement strand
CACGGCCTGGCAACGAAGACGAAACAAGGAGGCCAAGCCCGTGGACTGGCACTTCACAGTGGAAGATGCAAGGATCAGACTGAAAAGCCTCTATCCTGCATTACAAAGTTGACGCTGCACTAGGGCCGACACGCTGAGCGGCCAGGCGATGGATAAGTTCGTCGAGCAGGTCCGCAAGGAAACCACTGCGCCTAAGCCGCCTCAAGCGGCGCCTGCTGCCTTACCCGCCGCTCCCCCCGTCCAGGCCGTCGCGCCGCCGCCGAAAGGCCTGTCCCCGTGGCTCCTGATTGGGGGCGGAGCCCTCATTATTCTCCTCATTGCAGCCATCGCCCTCAGCCGCCGCAAAGCGGCAGGATAACACATGTGGATCGCCTGCGTCCAAAGCTTGCGATCCTTCTCCTCGCCCTGGTGGTCAGTCCGGCAACTGCCTCGGCCGCCCAGCCCTTGACGCAGAAGCAGAAGTTCGAGAACCTCTGCGGCCCCCTCTGCCTCACCTTTTGCGCAAGGTGCCTCGGCGTCCAAGCGCAACTCGACCAGGTCGCTCTTACGGCTGGCACTGACCTGCCGACAGGCACGTCCTTCGCCGGGCTCACCAGAGCTGCCGCGGCCCTCGGCCTGGAGGCCCGTCCTTACAGGCTCCGCCTCGACGGCCTGCGGGGCGTGACAAGCGCGACCCCCGGCATCGCCCACGTGGACGGCGACCACTTCGTCGTTGTCTGGATGGCCGGCCCGGACGAAGTGACGACGATTCAACCGCCTCTCGGATCCCAGCGCATGAGCCTTCGGTCCTTCGGCCGCCATTGGGACGGCGCGATCCTCATTGTCTCCCGTCCCGGCGAGCAGCCCAGCTTCGGCCTTGCCCGCCCCTACCGCTGGGGCGCCGTTGCAGCCGGCGCCGCCCTCCTTGGCCTGGAGACGCTTTCTCTGCTCCGCAGGCGGCGGATGCCCGCGTTGGCTCGCGGTTAGTCAAGCCGCGAGCGGCTTCCGTCCTCGGTTGACGTCATCGGCGCAAAGAAGGCCGGTTGCCGCGGTCCAAAGGCACGCTCAATCCTCCTTTGTCCGCCCGCGAGGGCGTGTAGACCTCGGCGGACTGAGGCGGATTGAGCCTGCTCCTCCCCTCCAGGCAGACGTAGCTTCCCTCCTGACCCCCAAGTGTTACCTATGTCCTGATCGCACCCCGCATATTCCCATCCATCATTCATCATTCATTCTGCTCTTGATCCTTCTGCCTTCATACTTCAGACCCGCAGGCCCTCCGAAGTTCGCCCGCGAACGAAGGAGGGTTCACCCTTCATCCTTCGCCCTGGCGTCCTCCGCCTTGACACCCTCATGGGGCACCTGTACAATCAGAAACGGTGTCGGCGGTGCTGTCAGCAACAGACCGCAACCCTCGCCCGCCGTCCATGTGGCGCGCGCAATGCGGTCCCATTGCGTCGAGGGCGGGTTCCTTGACCGACCTCGACTTAATTGTCGGCCTACGCCGACAATCCGTCGCATGGACGTTCGCGCATGCGAACGTAGGGCGACAGCCCGTCGTCGGCAAGTCCGGGGGCGAGTGCGCGAAGGTGCGGTGTGCGTTAGTTCTCATCCCAGGGCTGCGAGCTTCCTGCGGAGGCCGGTGCAAGCTGGAGCCGATATGAAAGGCTCGGGCTCCCACAGCAGAACCGGCTGGATAGCCCCGACTGGAAGACGTGAGGGCATGACTGCTGGCTGCGCAGGCCGGCGGGCGGCGGACAAGCGCTCCGCTTCCTGAGCGGCGGGTTGGAAATGCCGGCCGCGCCGCCGATGCGTTTTTGGCGGCGTGTGCTAAGGTCGGTGGCCCTCAAGGCAGGTCATGGGCCCGGTGCAAAAGAAGCGCACCTTGCTCTGCACTGCAGGGAGATAGGACATGCCGGAGCTTCGACGAGACCCCGTAGCTGGACGTTGGGTCATAATCGCCACTGACCGGGCCGCGCGCCCTCACCAGTTCCAGGGCCAGAAGCGCGTCCCCCGAGGCGGCTTCTGCCCATTCTGCGAGGGCAACGAAACCAAGACTCCTCCTGAAATCCTCGCCTACCGAAGCCCCGGCACACACCCGAACACCCCGGGGTGGCGCGTGCGCGTGGTGCCCAACAAATACCCCGCCCTGCGCGTGGAAGGGGACCTTCATATGCGCGGCGTGGGCGTCTACGACACCATGGAGGGCATAGGCGCCCACGAGGTGCTCATCGAGAGCCCGAAACACGTCCTGAGCCCCAGTGAACTCACTACCGAAGCCCTGGAGGAAGTTGTCCGCGCCTACCGCGACCGGATGCTGGACCTGAAGAAGGACGTCCGCCTGGTCTGCGCCATGCTGTTCAAGAATGTCGGGGTGGAGGCCGGCGCCTCGCTCGAGCACAGCCACTCGCAACTGATCTGCACGCCCGTGGCCCCCAAGCGCGTCCAGGAGGAAATGGACCGCTGCAATGAATTCTACCGGTTCAGAGGCAGATGCCTGTTGTGCGACATCATCCAGCAGGAGCTGGCGGACGGCCAGCGCGTCGTGGTGGATAAGGAGGGCTTTGTCGTGCTCACGCCCTACGCGTCGAGGTTCCCCTTCGAGATGTGGATTCTGCCCAGGCAACACACGGCACATTTCGAAGACATTACGGACGAGATGATCGGGGGCCTGGCGGGTGCCCTTCACGAGGCCCTGCGCCGGCTTGATGCCTCGCTGGACGATCCGCCGTACAACTACAACATCCACACGGTCCCGTTTGTTCTCGGGCCGGTGCCGTACTACCACTGGCACATTGAGGTAATTCCTCGCGTGACTGCCATCGCGGGCTTCGAGTGGGGGACCGGTTTCTATATCAACCCCGTCGCCCCCGAGACTGCCGCACAGTTCTTGCGCGAGGCATCGTGGAAGAGGGAGCCCGCCGGGGTAGGGACTGCCGCAAGCCGGTAGGGGTTCATCTCAGGGCGGCCCCCGCGTGCTGCCGGGGGAAAAGGGTAGCATCGGTTGGGGTGCCTTGCATGATCCGGCCGTGTGGCAGGGCCGGGGGGTGTGTTCTTCCAAGGAGATGAGCGGATGAGGATAGTCATTGTTGCTTCCGAGGTGGTCCCGTTCTCCAAGACCGGGGGTCTCGCCGACGTCGCAGGTGCACTGCCCTCTGCGCTGAGCAAGCTCGGCAATGATGTGCTGGTAATAACCCCCCTGTACGCCGCAGCCAGGGAGAACTGTGAGCGGCTGAACCTCGAACTCAAAGAGTGCACCGACAGCATCCTCCGCTTCCCCATCGGTGGCGCGGAGGCTGAAGGCCGCATCCTGACCAGCAGCCTGCCCGGAAGCAACGTCCCTGTCTACCTCTTGGAGAACGGCCGATACTACAACCGCCCGGGGCTTTACTCCGATCCCGACGACAACAGTGACTATGCTGATAATAGTGAACGCTTCCTCTTCCTTTCGCGAGGAGCCCTTGAGGCCTGCAAGGTCCTTGGCATTCAGCCGGACGTCTTTCACTGCAACGATTGGCAGACCGGCCTGATCCCCGCTTACCTCCATCACCTCTACCATAACGACTTCCCTGAGACCGCCAGCGTCATGACTGTGCACAACATCGCTTACCAGGGCCTTTTCTGGCACGGCGACATGAACCTCACCGGCCTTCCCTGGGAACTGTTCAACTGGAGGATGCTGGAGTACTACGGCAAGCTGTCATTCCTTAAGGCCGGACTTGTGGCGGCGGAGGTGGTGACGACGGTCAGCAAGCAGTATGCGAAGGAGATCCAGACCGAACAATTCGGCATGGGAATGGAGGGCGTGCTGCGCCAACGAAGCGACACCCTCGTCGGCATTGTCAATGGCGTGGACTACGATGTGTGGAGCCCTGAAGCTGATAAGACGCTTGCCGCCGCCTACTCCGCTGACGACCTATCCGGAAAGGCGGAATGCAAGCGCGCCCTGCAGGCCCGTTACAATTTGCCCACGAGAAAGGAAGCGCCTCTTATCGGGATGATCGGCCGCCTGGTCGAACAGAAAGGCTTCGACCTCGTGGCGGCTGCCATGGACAAGTTGATGGAGATGGGCGTGCAATTGGCCATCCTGGGCACGGGTCAGCCGAAGTACCATGCCCTGCTCGGCGAAATGCAGACGAAGTATCCGGACGGCATCGGCCTGTTCCTCGGTTTTGACGACGCGCTGGCGCACCAGACAGAGGCAGGCAGCGACATGTTCTTGATGCCCAGCCGGTTCGAGCCGTGCGGCCTGAACCAGCTCTACAGCCTGAGGTACGGCACTGTGCCCGTCGTGAGCCAGACAGGCGGCCTGGTAGACACGATCGTTGACTACAGCACCGCGACGGCCAGGGCTGGCACGTCCACAGGGTTCACGTTCAGAGCAGGCAGCATGAACCAGATGCTGCGCGCAGTAAAGCGAGCGGTGCAGGTCTACCGTGAAGATCCGGAAGCTTGGCGTGCCTTGCAACTCACAGGCATGAGACAGGACTGGTCCTGGGAGCGCAGCGCGCGCGAATATGTCCAGGCCTATGAGAAGGCGCGGGAGGTCATGCAGCGGAGATGAACCCCGTCGTCCTCGCAATCGCCATCCACAACCACCAGCCCCGAGGAAACTGGGAGCGCGTCTTTCGGAAGGCATGTGAGCAATGCTACGAACCCTTCGTGGGCCTGCTCGAGAGCAACCCCTGGTTTGTCTGTGGGCTACATTACTCGGGGTGCCTGCTGGAATGGATGGACGAGCACCGTCCCGATATTCCGGAACGCCTCAGAGCGCTCGCGGACCGCGGGCAGGTCGAGCCGATCGGAGGCGGCTATTACGAGCCCATATTCACCATGCTGCCCGAGCGCGACCGCCAAGGGCAGGTGAAGAGTTTCTCGCAGTACCTTCTCAAGCGCCTCGGCCGGCCAGTAGCAGGGCTCTGGCTGCCCGAGCGGGTTTGGGAGCAAGGCCTCGTCTCGACGCTCGCTGACTGCGGCATCGGATACACGATCGTGGATGATGCCCACTTCAAGGCTGCCGGGCTGCGCCCGCCAGACATCAGAGGCTACTACCTCACCGAAGACCAGGGACGACTGCTGCGCGTCTTTGCCAGTGATGAGAACCTCCGCTATTGGATTCCTTTTGCCGAGCCCGAGCAGAGCATCCGCTACCTGGCGAGCTTCGCGCGCGAAGGCCGGATTCCGGTCGTCTGCTATGGCGACGATGGCGAAAAGTTCGGCCTGTGGCCGGAGACCTTTGACCATTGCTACAAGAACAAGTGGCTCGAGAAGTTCTTCGAAGCCTTCAAGGCTAACGCCGGCTGGTTGCATCTGAGGAAACCGGGCGACGTGATCGCAGAGCTTCCGCCGGAGGGCAAGGTCTACCTGCCAGACTCATCCTACCGCGAGATGACCGAATGGGCCCTGCCGGCCGAAGCCCTCACCGAATACGAGGACTTGCATCACAGCCTTGCGCAAGCCAATCTGGCTGACCGCGCCAGGCCGTTCATGAGGGGAGGCACCTGGCGCAACTTCAAGACGAAATACGTGGCCGCTGCAAGAATGTACGCCCGCATGATGGAAGCGAGCGAACTGGCCGAGCGCGCATGCGGCGGCGCGAAGCGCAATAGCCGCGCGCTCGCATCATCGGCTCGGCGCGCGCCACTCGGAGCGGCGCGCCGCAGCCTCTACCAGGGCCAGTGCAATTGCGCGTACTGGCACGGCGTCTTCGGAGGGCTGTATCTGCCGCAGCTCCGCCGCGCCGTCTACGCCGACCTCATTCGGTCAAACCGAGCGAGCGAGCGAGCGCTCGGTGGCCTTCCGCCGGTGGAGAAAGAGGATTTCGACTTCGATGGCGAGCCCGAACTCAAGCTCAACGCTCGGTCGCTGGCGGCATATCTGAAGCCCGGCCTGGGCGGGCGCTGCTACGAGCTGGACCTCAAGGACGCAGCGCTCAACCTTCTTGCGACAATGCACCGCCAGAAAGAGGCTTACCACCGCAAGGTCGTTGAATTTGCCGGCAAGCAGAGCCAGGGCGTTGAGACCATCCACGCTCTGACGCGCTTCAAGCAGCCCGGGCTCGAAAAACGGCTGGTCTATGACCCCACCCCGCGCGACAGCCTGATAGACCACATTCTGCCGCCACACGGCGGGCCCGACGATGCTCAAAAGTGCTTACTGCCCGAACTCGGCGATTTTGTCGAAGGTCCCTACGAGATCCTGCCGCGCCGCGGGAAAGCGGGCGCAGCGGTGGTCATGCAGAGGGACGGCGCCGTGCGCGGCGAGCGCGCCGGGCGCCTCCGCATCAGAAAGAAGGTTTCGCTCGGCGAAAACCCGCCGCTGCTCGCGGCCGAATACGAGCTGAGCGCGCTCGGCGAGCGCGGCATCAGCGGGGTGCGGTTCGCCGTCGAGTTCAACATTGCGATCTCGGACGAGGAGGGGGGCAACCAGCGGTTCTACCACGCGCCCGATAGCGGGCGTGCAGGGCTCGGCCGCGCGGAGGGTAAGTTCGACGAAACGGCCGCCCCTGAGTCCCGAAAGCTCGTCGGGCTAGCCGATGACTGGCTTGGGGTGGATGTGCGGCTCGAAACGAGCGAACCTGCGACCGTCTGGCTCTTTCCTATCCAAACGGTGAATCAGAGCGAGTCCGGATTTGAACTCAATTATCAGTGCAACTGCGTGTACTTCGTCTGGCCGCTCGACCTCGCGCCGGGCTCTACATGGCGGTGCACGCTCGGGCTGACCGCCAGGGCTCGGTCGTCTTAGCGGCGGCGAGGACGGCTCGTGCCGAGCCGCCTGTGGATGCCGCGGCCCCTGTCCCGCCATGGTGCCGGCGCATTGACCAACCTCGAATGCGGCCATATACTCAGCCAGCCGTCAGTCAGCGTGTTGCAGGCGCGTGCGAGGGGCGGGTCAATGGGTGTAGTCCGGCGCGGCTGAGGCGGACACGATCTGCCCGCCGCCCGCGGGCGTGGAGCTTTTTCGAGGGGAGGAATCCGATGCGTCCTCTATGTCTCAGATCCGGAGCGGCAGTCTGCGTGCTGGCAGTCCTTATAGGCGGCCTCATGTGCCAGGTCGCCGGGCAGGAGAAAGCCGACGTGGCATTGCCGGAAGGCGTGAGGGCAGTCTGGGACTTAGACAAGGCGTACCGGGAGACCACTCCGACCCGCGAGCGGATCTGCATCAACGGCCTGTGGCGCTTCAGGCCTGCCGCTTCTGACGACGAGCCTGTGCCGCCCGCAGGGACGGGGTGGGGCTACTTCAAAGTGCCTGGCACGTGGCCTCTGGGAGCCGGACGCAGGGAAACAGGCCCGAGTCAGCGCATCTACGCGGCCGAGGGGTGGCCGGACCGGCTAACTGACGTGGATGTGGCATGGTATTCCCGCGAGATCAAGGTGCCGGCGCAGTGGCAGGGACGGCGCATCGGAATCCAGGCGGCCTGGGTGAACTCTTATGCGCGCGTGTTTGTGGACGGCGCCAGGGTGGGCGACATTGTCTTCCCGGGCGGTGAGCTTGACATCACCGCTGCATCGAAGTCAGGGCAGCCGCAGCAACTGGCCATACAGGTCTTCGGACGTCGGCTGAATGCGGACTACACATCCTTTGTTACACCGGCAGAGGGAGGCGCAGGGCGCAGGGGCATCGGCCGCCGTGGCCTGTGCGGCGATGTGTTCCTAACAAGCACTTCTGGGGCAGCGCGCATCGCCGACGTCAAGGTGGAGACATCGGTGCGTCAGTGGACGCTTAGCATTGCTGCAACCCTGGAAGGGCTGGAGCCGGGGAAATACTATTCCCTCCGGGCACGCGTGACGGACAAGAGCGAAGAAGTCCTGGCTGCCGAGAGCGATCGCTTCACTTCCGATAGCCTGCGGAACGGGCGCTACGTGTTCTCGAAGGGGTGGAAAGCGCTCAAGCTCTGGGACATGAACACGCCCCAGAACCAATATGACATAGCGGTTGAACTGGTGCAGGACGGTGCAGTTCTTGACACCTATTACCCCGTGCGGTTTGGCTTCCGCGAGTTCTGGGTCGAGGGGCGGGACTTCTACCTGAACGGCAGCCGCGTGCATCTGCGCGCCGAGCCACTGAACTCCGCCCAGAACGACACGGCGACGGCCAGCTACGAAGGCGCATGCGAGACTTTCAAACGACTCAAGTGGTGGGGATTCAATGCGGCTTACACCCACAACTATGGCTGCTCGCCCGGCTCTCACATCGCCTTTGAGGAGATACTACGCGCGGCGGACGACGTCGGCGTAGCGCTCAGCTTCTCCCTGCCGCAGATGCGCGACTACAACTGGGAAGGCGAAAAGCCGGAGAAGCGGAACGGCTACGAACGGCACGTGGAATACTACGCCCGCTGTGCCGGGAACCATCCCAGCGTTGTGATGTACAGCCAGAACCATAACTCCCTGGGCTACACCGACGACGAGAATCCCCAGCGCATCCCGCTCGTGCTGGACGGGATCCTTCCGGGTGACCTGCGCGAGCAGATCATGCGGGTCTATGCCCGCGAGCCCATCCTCCGGCAGTTTGACAGGGTAAGGCCGCAGTACAACCACTCCGGACCGAGCCGCGAGATGTATACGATGAACTGCTACCTGAACTGGACGCCGATGCAGGAACGGTCCGAGTGGTTCCAGCCCTGGAGCGAGTATGGCGCGCGGCCACTGTACCTGGTTGAGTACGGTGAGCCGCTGTATTTCAGCTTTGGGTCCAACCGCGGGGGGCAACGCGCCGCCGGTTCGCGAAACGTGCAGCAGTACTACTACACGGAATGGGGCTCACAGATACGCGGCGACGCCACCTTCGAGTTGAGCGAATTCGAAAAGGCCGCGCTCCGCTCGGAGGCTGCGCGCTTCCGCAATGAGGCGGCAGCCGGCAGGGCCAGGCCCGGGAGCGGGGAAGACATGCGTTCGGACGTCCCTAACCTGCGGGGGGTGCAGGCGCAGTTCATCCAGGGCACATGGCCCTACATCCGCACGGTGGGACTTAGCGGGTTCAACATCTGGGAGGAATCCGGCCTTGCCCGCTTGCGCCGGGGCGTCGAAGCGAAGGCGCACGACTACGTGCCCGACTGGGAACATCTCCAGCGCCCGGGTTACAGCCCCGACTTCTGTCAGCCGTCTGCCTCGGACTCCATGCCCTACTCTCTGGGCACCCGCCTGGAGGACTGGGAACCGAATGTCCGCGGGGCCGCGTTGCGCAGGTATAACCAGCCCCTGCTTGCCTACATCGCCGGTGAGCGTGCACACTTCACGGAAAGAAGCCACAACTACCTGCCCGGAGAGGTCGTCGAGAAGCAGGTCGTCGTCCTCAACGACTCTCGCGAGGCGGTGGACTGTACCTGCGAGTGGTCGGCCAACCTGCCCAAGGGTGCAAGCGGGACCAGCGTCGTTCCCGTGCAGCCCGGCCGGAATGAGCGCATCCTCGTGCGCTTCGCATTGCCCGAGTCGGACACGGCCCAGACCTACAAGATGCAGCTCAGGGCCACGTTCAGTACGGGTGAGGTGCAGGAAGACTTCTTTCCTTTCCACGTGCTGGCGCCGGTCAAGGTGCCGCGGGTCAAGGGCCGGATCGCCCTTTATGATCCGCAGGGCGAGACGGCCAAGCTGCTCGATGAGCTGGGCCTTCGTTTCGATACGGTCCAGGCGGACGCGGACCTGAGCGGCTATGAGCTGTCTGTAATCGGCAAGAGAGCGCTTACGGTGGACGGCCCGGCGCCGGACCTCTCCCGCGTGCGTGACGGATTGCGCGGCGTCATCTTTGAGCAGGAGGCGCTCCCGCTGGAGCGGCGCCTGGGGTTCCGCGTGGAGGAGTACGGCCTGCGCCAGGTGTTCGCGCGGTCGCTCGGACATTCCATACTGGACGGCCTTTCGAACGATAACCTCCACGATTGGCGCGGGGAAGCAACGTTGCTCCCGCCCAGCATGCCGGCGGGCAACGTCAACTCCTTTCCGATGATACAGTGGTGCGGCTTCACGGCGCCGCGCCCCGGCCGGGCAGGCTGCCGGGGCAATGTCTCGTCCGTCATGATCGAACGGCCGGCGGCGGGCGATTTCCTGCCGCTGGTCCAGGGCGGCTTTGCCCTCCAGTATAGCCCTCTGATGATCTACCGCGAGGGCAGGGGCGCTGTTGTGTTCTGCCAGATGGACGTCACCGGCCGCAGTGAAGACGAGCCGACCGCGCGGCGGCTGGTCACCAACATCCTCGAATACGCCGACTCCTATGAGCCGCCTCCGCAGCGCAGCGCGTTCTATGCCGGCGACCCGGCCGGCATGGAGGACCTTGTGAAAGCGGGAGCCGACGTGGCGGTCTACGGCGGCCAGGGCCTGGGCGACGACCGGGTTATGGTGCTGGGGCCCGGTGCGGCAGCACGGCTTGGCGACAGCGCCGGGAGGGTAGCTGCATGGGTAAAAGGCGGGGGCTACGCCCTGGCGTTGGGCCTATCGCAAGAGGAAGCCAGCGCTACGCTGGCCCTGCCTGTGCGCATGGAGGAAAAGGAGCACATCTCCTGCTTCTTCGAGCCGCCGGCGGCGGATACGGTCCTGGCGGGTGTGGGATGCGGCGACGTCATGACCCGCGACCCGCGGACAGTGCCCCTGGTGGCAAGCGGCGCGGCGGTCTCAGGCGACGGTGTGCTCGCAGTGTCGGAGCACGGGAATGTTGCCTTCTACCAACTCCCGCCCTGGCAGTTCGACTACGCCCGCTTCTACAACACCAAGATGGCGTTCCAGCGTTCGAGCTTTGTGGTAAGCCGCTTGCTCGGCAATATGGGCGTGCGGCTGCGGACTCCGCTGCTCGAGCGGTTCCGCAGCCCGCTGGTGTTGCCGCCGACGCCCCCCAAGGACGTGCTGGGACATATTCGGATTGAGCAAGAGGACAGGGCAATGTACCTGCCCACGGAGTGGAAGGGTCTGCCTCTCCTGTCAGGCGGGGCCCCCGAAGGTTGGACGGCGCCGACGTTCGACGACTCGAAATGGCGCAATATTCGCGCGCCAGGAAGCTGGGAGAGCCAGTTCGAGGACCTGAGGAACTTCGACGGCGTGTTTCTCTACCGCGTGAAGCTCACCGTCCCGCCGGAGTTCGTTGACGGCGAGGCCACGCTTGTCCTGGGCGCCGTGGACGACGAGGACCGCACCTACGTCAATGGCAGCCTGGTCGGGGCCATCAATCAACAGACGAACCCGAATGACTACTGGGAGGCGGCTCGGCGGTACGCCCTTGCCCCCGGCACGCTCAAGGCGGGCGAGAACGTCATCGCTGTAGAGGTAACCGATCTGCGCCAGACGGGTGGGATAATGGGCTTCGCCAATATCGAAGACGTCCCGCGCGTGCGCACGAGCCACGAGGATATGCGGTGGCTGGCGGGGCTCTACCTCGATGAGCCGGTCAGCGAGGATGACCCCTACCGTTTCTACCGGTGGTAAGCCACGCGCCGTGCGCGAGCCGGGCGTCTCCGGGACGGAAGCAGGATTGCGCTTTTCCGGCGTCCGTCCTCCGCGTGTTGCTGCCCGGTCGGAACGGCCTGCGTTGCAGCACGGGCCAACATTACTCCCCTACCGGTTCGTCCCACACCTTGTTCAGGAACGCGGCAATCGCATCCGGGAAGTATTCGTAACCCAGCTTGCCGTACTCGGGATCTGCAACGGAGGGGTTCCCCGACGCGCCGCTTTCAGTTATGTCCCTCTTCGTGAACCAGTCGAGGTGCAGAGGCATTTCGTCGCACTTGACAGCCGGCTTCACCATGCCTTCTCGCCTTACGAGATCGGGCCTGTGGAAGAGATAGTAAGACGTCTCCCATGCGTCGGCGTGGAAGTTGAACTGCCCCTGCTTCAACTTCGCGTAGACCTCGCTCGCCCGTGTGAAGCAAGTGCGGCTGTCGGCAAAATAGAACCTGACACCGACGACGCCTTCCCTTTTCAGCTTTCCTGAGAGGTCGCGGAGTGCTTCCATGGCCGGGGCAATGTTCCCGCCGTGTCCGCTCACGCAGGCGATCTTCTTGAACCCCGCGCGGATAACTTCGCGGACCACCTCCTCCAACAGCCTTACGTATGTGTCCAAGCTCAGATTTATGGTGCCGGGAAAGTCGGTGTGCTGTGTGGCGCGTCCGAATGGGATGGCCGGAAGCACCACGATCGGCACATGGTGATTGTCACGGGCCCTTCTGGCGCCTTCAAGAGCCCAGGTTTGGGCCAGAAAGTGGTCGCAGCCGACGGGAACCATCGGCCCATGCTGCTCGATACTGCCGAGCGGCACGAGCGCTATTCGGCCCTCCTCGGCCGCGCGCTGGACGTCCACCCAGGTCATCTCGGCCCACTGCAAGCCGGCGTAATCTCTCTCGTTGAAGGGGTGCATTCCTTGGTCCTCTTTGCTGAAGATGGAGGCCGGGCCAGTGCCGCGGACACTGCCTTTGCGCCGGCGCAGTCAGGCTGACCTCCGCGGCAGCATCGTGGCATCAGGCCGCACCGGCCTTTCGGCGGGGCCAGGCGTCAGGGCATCTGCCGCAGAACGCGCGCTGCTTTGGCCGCGTCGGCGGAGCTGTCGAGCGCCAGATACAGGACAAAACGCTTGCCGATCACGGCGGCAGACATGCCATGCAGGTTGATGTCCTTAGCGGCAAGCGCTGCCGTTATCTGGGCGCCGAGGCCGGGCTTGTCGCCGCCCTCGGCGCACACGGCGAAATGGCTTCTGATCTTGTGGAGGCCTGCCGCCTTGGCCGCCCGCGTCTGCCGGGCCCCTTTGATGGGAGCCAGGAACACGACTGCGGTCCCCGGTTTCTCGGGCGCTCTGCGGGCGGTGACATATTGAAGCTCGGCCCCCGCCTCGGCAAGCGCGGCGAGCTTCTCCGCCAGCCCGCCCGGACGATCCTGGACGCTGCCCGCCCAGATGTCAACCCGACTTACCTGCAGAGCCATAGCTCTCACCCCCCACAGAAGAGTTGCCGTCAAGACCGAGCAGCGGCCGCATCGCCCGACGGGGCCGTTCCCGGTCCGTTTCGCCTCCAATGGTAGCGTTGCCCGGGCGCAAGCGCAAGGGCGGCCTTGACTTGTGGTGCCGTCTTCATGGCCCAAGACTTTCACCTCGGCCGGAACCCGACCTAACCTGTGCGGCCTTGCTGCAACTGAGGGTCGTCCCTGTCGTGAGACAGCCTGGCGAAGACCTCCAGGCTGAGCCACATTGGCGCAACCAACTGGCGCTACGCCGACCAGAGGCAGGAAGGAGACCTCCGCTACCGCGTCTTCACGGTCTTGCCCCTGGCCGCCATTATTATCGGCACAAGAAGCGAGGGTTATGCAGGAAGGCGGCCGCTATCGGGAAGATGCCCGTGTGCAAACAAAGTCACGAGTGGTATAATCTGGTGCGGTGTCACGGGGGTTTCGGGCGTGGGGGGTGTGAGGGGGGAGAGACGCTACCATGGGCGATGAGAGAACGCTTCGTTTGCCCTGCCAGGTTTGCGGCCGAGGGGTGGCCCTGGCGGCCAGCAAAGAGGGTTCAGTCTTGAGATGTCCGTACTGCGGTGCGAGGAGCGTCTTCGGGCGGCCGGTTCCCTGCCCGGTCTGCGGCCACAAGGTGGTGTTGACTAAGGACAAGCAGGGCAAGCCCCTCAAATGCCCAGGATGCAGAGCCGTGAGCGTATTCGGCCTGCCACGGCGCGGAGTCCCCGCAGCCAGAGCAGGGCGACGCAGAGACCATGCATTCCAGGGCACCGGGGCGACCGGCGATTCGCTTGACGCAGGTGATGCCTCGCGGCCAAAGGAGCGCGCAGGGGAAGAGGAGACGCAGGAAGCAGGACGAACTGCGAGGCCCCGAGTCGCACCGGGAGAGGACCAGAAACACGCGAAAGTGCTTGGTCTGCGGGGACGGGTCAAAGCATCCGACGTTAAGAGGTCTTATCGGGAGATGCTGGCCAAGTATAACCCGGACAAAGTCAGCCACCTCGGTGATGAATTCAAGCAGATAGCCGAGCGGAAGACGCAAGAGATTCTTGCCGCATATGAGTACTTCCGTAGGAAGTACGATATCGCTTAGGAACAAAAACAGGCGGGCCGCTGCTGGGACCGCACCCGGTGCCTTCTGGGAAGCGGCAGGAGTTTGCTGCAGGCTGGTCGCGTCTGGCCTGGCGCAGGAAGGTCTTCCGTGAGGACAGCAACGGCATTGCGCGCGTACGCTATGTCCCTCGCCCGGCTTCGGCGATGGCTCGAGGACGCGATCCCTTTCGAAGAGGCCAAGGCACGGGTAGCACAGCGCCTCCGGGCGCGGGACGAGAGCTTCCTGAATTTCGTCCGGCGCTGCGTCTTCGGGAACCCCCGGAGCCCTTATCTCGCGCTGTTTCGCCAGGCGCGCTGCGAGCACAACGACCTCGCACAGGGCGTCCGGCGGCACGGACTCGAAGAGGAACTCCACAGGTTGAGGGACGCCGGCGTGTGGATCTCCCTCGACGAGTTCAAGGGTCGCGTGCCCATCGTGCGCGGCGAAGTAGCGCTTCGGCAATCGGCGTCCGACTTCGACAACCCAGCGGTTTCCTCCATCGTGGCGCCGGAGAGCGGCAGCAGCTCCGGAAGTTCGGTGCGGTCAAGCATGGACCTCGATCACCTGGCTGTGAGGGCCAGCTATGAGGCGTTCGGGCGGAAGCTCGCGGGCCTCTACGGGGTCCCCCTTGCCGTGTGGTTTCCTCAGTTGCCGGCTCCCTCGGGCATCGTCAGCACGCTGCTGCACGCCAAGATCGGCCAGCCGCCCGTGCGGTGGTTCGATGTTGAATGCGGATCGGGCAACTGGCCCGTGTGGCAGGGCAAGCTCCTGACCGCGGGGCTCGTGGCCGCTTCGCGTGCCTCCAGCCGGCCGCTTGCGCCGCCCGAACCCGGGCACGTCGCCGCCGTCCTCGACTGGATCCTGCGCACCAGGGACTACGTGGGATGGTGTGGCGTGCATACCTACGTCAGCCGGGCCGTCCGCGTCAGCCAGGCGGCGCGGAGTCGCGGGAGCGGGCTGGATGGCGTGGCGTTCTACGTCGGCGCGGAGCCCCTCACCCAGGCGCGGCACGATGAGATCCGCGCATCCGGGGCCAACGTCTTGCCGCGGTACGCGTCTACCGAAATGGGGACGATCGCCGTTGGATGCGCGGATTCCCAAGAGGCCGGCGACCACCACCTCTGCCGCGACCTCGTCGCTGTTGTGCAGGCAGATGCGGCGGCAACCGATCAGGCGGACATCCTTTACATGACTGCTCTGCACGAGGCGGCACCGAAGGTCATGATCAACGTCCAGCTCGGAGACTGCGCTCGCGTGGTACGCCGAAGGTGTGGATGCCTCCTTGGCGAGATGGGCCTTGACCTTCACCTCCTGCAAGTGCGCAGCATCGAGCGTGTGACGTGCGAAGGCATGACAGTGGCCGTGTCGGAACTCGTCCGCATCGTGGAGGAAGTACTCTGCCAAAGGTATGGGGGCTCAGCCCTTGACTACCAGTGGACAGAGCATGAAGATCGCCGAGGCAAAGCGCAGCTTCTGTTGCGGGTCAGCCGGGCCTTGGGGGAGTTTGACCAGGACAGGATCGTGAAGGATGTCCTTGGTGAGCTTGCCCAGCGCTCTCGAAGTGGCCCGATTGTGGCTGAGATCTGGCGCGAGGCGCGCACGGTACAGGTCGTGCGGGAGCAACCCCGCGCCACAGTCGCCGGCAAGCAGCTGCCATTCGTGCGGACTTAAGAGCCCTGCCACGATCCGCTCGAGGCCGCCTATCATCTTCCCCGACTACCTGTCAAACCGACCGCTGAGGTTGTCCTCAGAAGGCCCGGTGCGTATGATGAGGACCCGTCGGAACGAGTCTGTCAGTTCTATTGGCGGAGAGGATGTTATGTCCCAAGAATCGGTTCGGTTCGGAATGATCGGCTGTGGCGAGATCGCTGTGCAGACCTTTGAAGCCCTCATGGCTGCAAGCAATGCGAGGCTCGCGGCAACTTTCGACGTGAAACAGGAGCTTGCACAGGACCTGGCCGCGCGGGCGAAGGGGGCCGCTGCATGCGCAAGCCAGGCCCAACTGCTGGCGCGTGAGGACGTGGAAGCCGTGATCATCTCGACGCCGCACTACCTGCATGAGCCCATAGCACTCGCCGCCGTTCAAGCAGGCAAGCACGTCCTCGTGGAGAAGCCGATCGCCTGCACCGTTGCCCAAGGGCGCCGCATGGTCGAGGCTGCGGCGGAGGCAGACCGCCGGCTGGGCGTCTGCTTTGTCCGCCGCTACTCACCCATTACGGAGGGCGTGCGCTGCTTCATTGCAGACGGGCACCTGGGCAAGATCATTGGGTGGCTGATCATGGAAATGAGCCACAAGAAGGAAAGCTACTGGACCGGGGGGTATACCCAGCGTGCCAGGACCGACTGGCGGCTTCGGCCCGAGACCGCGGGCGGCGGCTTCCTGGTGATGAACACCATCCATACTATTGACTGGTTCCGATACGTGACCGGACAGGAGGTGGTTAGTGCTAAGGCCATTGGCGGAACTTACAACAGCCCCCCTGGCGTTGAGGTCGAAGACCTGTTCAGTGCTTCCGTGGCGCTCTCGGGCGGAGGAGTCGGCGTGATTGCCGGCGGGTCCTCGGTGCCGGGAGGCATACAGGGGAACTGCCTGCGGCTGATCGGAACGAAAGGGCAAGTGAACTCAGGAGGCGCAGGCGCTCAGGGCGTCCCCATCTTCCTTACGGAGGGAGGGGAGATCGCCGGCCAGAAAGTGCCTGCCGGCGAGTGGACAAACGTGGACTTCAGCGGCGGCAAGGCCGGCAACGCCCGGGCGCTGCTGATAGATGCCTTTGGGCAGTGGATACGGGGCGGGCAGCAGTTCCTATCGCCCGGGGAGGACGCGCTGAAAACGCTCCAGGCCTGTGAGACCATCTACCGCAACGCGGGGCTTTTCCACGAGTAACGCGGATGCTCTTCGCCTTGACAGGAGCTGCGCCCGCCGCTATCGTGCCGTGCGTATGAATGCCGGCGCTCTGAGAGCGGCTCCTCGGAGGAACGTATGCGGGAGGGTGTCATGGCTCATCGGCATCTCGTCGTGGCGGCGGCGGTTGTAGCGGCCTTGGTGGCGTTGCAGTCTGTTGAACTGCGGCACGCAAGACCGAGCACCGGCGGTGCCGACGGATGCGTCCTCATCGGCAGCATGGTCCTCGGAGGCCCTTGCGCGTTTGGCGCCGAGGATAGTTCAGGTGCCCGCACGGCTCCGGTCCAGATCGCCGCTGAGAATGCCGCTGTCCCGCCGGCTGAGCGCGCGGCGCCTGCCGATGCCGGAGGCAGCACACGGGGTGCTGAGGGCGCTCCCCGCGCGCGGGGGGATGGCGGGGGAGCCGCTACGACGGCCGGAAGTCCGGGCACCAATCCGGCGCCCCGCGGCGGACGCATGCGCCAGGATGCCGGCGACCTGATCGCGCAAGCCCTTACGCCGATTGATGACATGATCCGGGAGAACGGCGTCGCTTTCCGGGCCTCACACTTCGCCGAGGACTGTCGCGATTGGGACCCGGAAGGCTACGGGTATTACCAGGGCCACGCCAGCCGGTTCGTTTTTGCGATTGAAGCCACCGACGGCAAGGTCAGCGAGTACTCGGTTTGCGCAGCGGCCGGCCCGGACGGTCAGTGCGGACTCTACGTCTCGGTGTGCGAGTATCACGTTGTGGCTGAACAGCGAACGGGCAAGGACGGCAAGCCCGAGGTCCGGCACAGCGTGGCAATAGACAGGATATATCTGGTCAAGCCCAACGCGTTGTCCCTGGCATTGCGCGCCCAGATGCTTGACGAGCTGAGCCAGGGCAACTTCATGAGAGCATATCAGCAGTATGTCCGGCAAAAGCGCGAGGGGCAGCCAGCCGAGTCAGTCACCCGCCCCTGGCTCCAGAAGGGAGCCAGGTAGCGCGCCAGCCCCGCCGCTGTGAAGCACGGCGCTCTGTAGCGAGACCGACGCCTCACTGCTTAGCGGGCGTCTGAGGCCCGATATACGAAGTGGCTGCGACCACGTCGTCGTACCACATCGTAACGTCCCGCCGGACCCTGCGGTTGTCGGTGTACATGCCGAGCCCGATTCGGTCCGCCTTGAGGCTCGCGACAGTCCGGAACCGGAGGTTGGGAAAGTCGCCGACGAGCTTGCCGTCCACCCAGATGGCGATGCGCCCGTCGCGCTCTCCCGGCGTGTTCGCCTTGACCATAAGTTCGTAACAGTACCAGCGGTCGCGTTCCGGGATGAAATCGGGCCGGGAGACGAACTGCTCGCCGAAGAGTTGCCTGTCAGGCGGGATGACTATGCCGGAGGGGAAGAACTGATCGCCCCAACGACTTCCCTGGTCCATGTGGTAGACATACGTGACCAGGTGGCCCGGCGAGGGAATCTCCGGCTGAGGCCGCCAGGTGTCCAGCAACACCCCGAACTTATTGGTGCCGTCCGGGCGGACACCCGGGCATGTCTGGGGGACGCCCGGGGCTCTGGCTTCGATGCCCGCCCCATTGTGCGCCCCTCCGTGGTACAACTCGGTGTCCTTCTCGAACTTGGCGTAGTACCTCAAGAAGAGCGTGTCGAATCCCCCTTCGAAGTGCTTCTCTACAGATAGGCCGCCGGCCTCGCCTGAGCCTGGCCGCACGATCGTCATCTGCACGGCCTTCCTGCCGCTGTGAACGTTCTCGGCTTGCTCCATGATGAGGCACCCGCCCCAGGTATTGTCCCACTTGGTGTTGCCTCCCTTGCGGTAGCCGTCCGGGAGCCGGCCGGTGTCAGTGGCCTCGAAGCCATCGGCGAAGACGACCGCCGGGTCTTGTTCGATTCCCTGGTCGCCCGGGTGCTTCGCAGCGATGCCCTCGCCTTCGGGCAGGGGCTGGGCCCGCGGCGCCTCCCCTCCGTGGCTGGCGAACCCCGCGACGGTTAGCCCCAGTGCAATTACGATTCCAATGCTGATCCGCTGACGCATACGCATTCCTCCGAGGACGGTCAAGTCAGCATGGCGCGCCGGGGGGGATTCGAACCTCCGACCGTCGGATTAGAAATCCGATGCTCTGTCCACTGAGCTACCGGCGCGCGGCTCACAACGGGCACAACGGCTGCCGCTCGGCCTTGCTGTCCCAAGGGACCTCCAGAATATAGCACAAACTCCGCCGCCTCTTAAAGAGCGCAGGCGCCCCCTGCCGCACCTGGCGCTCCGGGCGCGAATGGCGGCCCCGGGTCTGGTCTGCCAGACTCTGCCCCGAACGGGCCTCCGTGTCTACGCCCGCGGGACGGAACACATTCACCGGCGCACTGGCTCCAGTTTGCCGGACGCGGCCTTCAGCGCGACCACGGCCGCCAACAGCCCGGCGGGCACTATGAGCAGCCCTGCGCGCAGCCCGCCCCACTCCGCCGCCAGCCCGATGAGCAACGGCACGCCCCCAAAGCCTGCGATGCCCGCCACGGACAGCATCGCCAGCAGCGTGGCTGAGCCCGCCGCCATGCGGCTCGTCGCGAGGGAGAGTATGCACGGCCAGAAACAGGCGATGCAGAGGCCCCCCAACACGAAAGCCCCGAGGCTCACAGACAGGCTCCTCACCAGCGCCAGGCAGAGCGTCGCGCCCGCGCCCGCCAGCGCCAGAGCCACCATCAGGCTCGGCAGGGACACGAAGCGTGTGGCGGCCCCCGTGGCGAAGCGCCCGATGGTCATGGCTGCCGCGAAGACCGCCAGGCCGTATGACCCCACGAGCGCCGACGCGCCGTACTCCGCTTGGATGAAGTTCGGACTCCAGAAAGTCAGGCTTCCTTCGCAGCCAGCCGTGAGCGCCATGGCTGCGGCCAGGGGCCAGAAGGCCCGGCTGCGGAGTATCTCCCGCACCGGCAGGGGCGCAGGCCGCGGGCCGTCCTCGGCGCTGCGGTACCGTCCCGCCGCGAACATGATGCCCACCAGCAGGGCCGGCACGGCCGCCAAGGGGAAGGCGGTGCGCCAATGCGTGCCGCGGTCAAGGGCAACGCCCATCAGGAGGGATGCCGCCGCGAGCCCGGCCGAATAGAATGCGTGCAGCACGTTCATCTGTGTGGCCACGGCCCTCGGGTGAAGCTCTGCGATAAGAGGGCTCGCCAGGCCCTCGATCGGGCCGAGGCCGCAGCCTATCGCCATCATCCCAACGAGGAGGCCCGGGTAGGTGCCGGTGGCCCCGGTCCACAGAAGGCCCAGCGCGACGATGCAGAGCCCCCCGCCCAGAAACCACCGTTTGCCAAAGCGATCCGCAAGATACCCGGCTGAGAGGGTTGCCAGCGCAAGCATGACCGAGCGCGAGGGCGCCAACAACCCCCGCTCCGCGAACCCGATCTGCAGGTCATCTCCAATCTGCTTGAGGGGCACGGATACGAGCGTGGCCGTGCCGGAGAAGATCAGCATGGACGCCCACGCCGTGGCCGTCAGCCATCGCACGCCCGGCCCCCGTCCGCCCCGCACGCTCGATTCTGCGTCGCTTGCCACTTCGGTGCTCCGGCAATATGAGGTCGAAAGACGTCCCCTTTTACCGCATGACGCCGCCCGTTTCCAATGCGGCCACATCACGCTCAGGGTTGAACGGAGTATGAGCGGATGCTATGATTGTCCACCGTTCGGCGGTGAACCTTTTCGGCTGAGATATCGCGGGGGAAGGCCGTGGGAAACGACATCCACTTCACCATGCAGACTCCGTGGGCGGGCATCACGTGGCAGGGATCCCTCGCGCCCACAGGGGACCGAACTGAACCGGACCTGGGGCGCATCGCGTCAATCCTGGCTGCAAGGGTCCAGGAGCGGTGCAATGAGAGCAAACCTGCAGGTGGCTCGGTTCCGCAGCTTGAGCTTTCCGTCCAGCCGGCCCTTGGCAAGGAAGCCTATGCCATCGAGAACGCCCCCGCAGGCGTGCGGATCGTTGGTGGCGACTGGCGCGGCGTGTTGTACGGCGCCGGGCGGCTGCTGCGGGAATCGTCCTACGAAGCGGGCTTCGTTCCCGCCCGCCTCCCGGTGCGCTCAGCCCCGCGCGCTTCGCTTCGCGGCATCTACTACGCGACCCACTTCTTCAATTGGTACCACATGGCTCCCCTTCCGGAGGTCATGCGTTATACGGAAGACCTCGCGCTCTGGGGCATCAACACCATCGGGACCATCTTCCCCATCATTGACTTAAGGGGCTGGGACGATCCGCGCACCGGCGCGGGCATCCGCCAGATGCAGGGCATCTTTTCCGCGGCCAGAGGAACGGGCCTCCAGGTCTGCCTTCTGGACGGCAATGTGGGCTTTGTGGATTCGCCGGGCCACCTCCGCGCCGAGCCGGTGCCCGATCCGCTCGGGAGGCACGGCAACCTGGGCAACACGCTGTGCCCGAACAAGCCCGAGGCGTTGGCGCTGCTGTTGTCTATCCGCCGCGAACTCTTTGAATTGCTGTCCGACGTGGGCCTCGACTTCCTGTGCCTCTGGCCGTACGACGAAGGCGGCTGCGGGTGCGCCAGGTGTGCCCCCTGGGGTGCGAACGGCTATCTGACCTTCTCGCGCGCGCTGGCCGACCTTGGCCGGCAGTACTTTCCCGACCTGAAGGTGATCCTCTCGACCTGGACCTTTGACACGCCGCCGCAGGGCGAATGGGAGGGCCTTTCCCGCGCGCTCGCTGCCGATGGCGATTGGGTTGACTACATTATGGCGGCGGCACATGACGACTTCCCGGCCTATCCCCTGGAGCACGGCGTGCCGGGGGGCAAGCCGCTCATTGACTTCCCTGAGATCAGCATGTGGGGGCTCGGGCCGTGGGGCGGACTGGGCGCCACTCCCCTGCCGCAACGGTTCCAGCGCGTCTGGAACCAGGCCCGCCAGATTCTCGACGGTGGATTCCCTTACTCAGAAGGCATCTACGAGGACATCAACAAGGTCCTTTATAGCCAGTTCTTCTGGGATGCGGACCAGACGGCAGAGCAGACGCTCCGGCAATACGCCGCCTATGAGTTCTCGCCGGCCGTGGAGGACGAAGTGCTCAGGATCGTCGAGCTGATCGAGTCAAACCACACGGAAGCGGCCCTCCACACTCGAGCGAACATATCGGAGGCCGAGGAGGCCTACGAACTGGCGACACAGGTTGACGCGCGGCTGCCCGACCGTGCCCGCAGGAGCTGGCGATGGCGGATTCTGTTCCTGAGGGCTCTGTTGGACCGTGAGCGCTATCGGCTGGCCGGGCCAGGCCCCTGGCCTGCGGCGCGGTGGAATCTGCGCTGGAAAGATGTCTTGCGCGGTAGCGCCGTGGCCCAGACGGCGATGCAGGAATTGGCCGACATTTACCATTGCCCCAAGGACCCCAAGGGCGCCGATCGTCACCACTATGAATTCCTCCATCCGCCCCTGGCCGGGGAGGGCGACTGACCGCCTGCCGCTGCGGATGCCGCGCTTCCCACGAAGGGATAGCGGGGCTTCGGTGGGGTTCCGATTGCGCGACGTGTTGGGCGGCTTTGCCGCGACGGCTTCAGCCGATGGCTTCGCCTCCTTCTTCGCCCGTGCGGATGCGGATGCAGCGGGGCAGGTCGAGCACGAAGATCTTGCCGTCGCCGATCTGCCCCGTCCGGGCTCCGGCGATCAGGGCGTCAATCGTTGGCTGCACGTAGGCCTCGTTAACGGCGATCTCCAGCTTCACCTTCCTCAGCAGGTTGCCTGCCTCTTTGTGGCTCCGGTAGACCTCGGCGATTCCCTTCTGCCTCCCGCGCCCTACGACATTGGACACGGTCACCAGGTGTATCTCCTTCTCGGTGAGGCGCTTCAGCACTTCAGGAAGCCGGTCTGGCTGGATGATGGCGACGACGTATTTCATCAAGCGGGTCCTTTCGGTCAGTCAATCTGTGTGTAAGCGGCTTCCTTGTGTTGCGTGAGGTCAAGGCCGACGCGTTCCTGGTGATCAGAGACGCGTAATCCCATGAAGACGCCGACCAGCTTGAACAGGATCACTGAACCGACAAAGGCGAAGACAGCCGTCACAAGGACCGCCCGTGCTTGGATCAGCAATTGTGCGGGATTGCCATAAAGAAGCCCGTTGGCACCCGCAGCATTCACAGCCTTCGTCGCCCAGATGCCCGTGGCGAGGGCACCCCACGCCCCGCCGATGCCGTGCACGCCGAAGGCGTCGAGCGAGTCGTCATAGCCGCACCGCGTCTTGACATGGTTCACCACCAGCCAGGGGAAGAGCCCCGCGCCCACGCCGATGCAGAGCGCACCCGCCGGGTTGACGAAGCCCGCCGCCGGGGTGATGCCAACAAGTCCCGCCACCGCGCCCGTAATCATGCCCAGGGTCGTCGGCCTCTTGTACTTCACCCAGTCCAGCACGGACCACATAAGGCCTGCCGCCGCGGCGGCCAGATGAGTGGCAGTAAACGCGGTCGCAGCGAGCGCCCCCGCCCCAAGGGCGCTTCCTGCGTTGAAGCCGAACCACCCGAACCACAACAGCGCCGCGCCAAGCACCGCCAACGGCAAGTTGTGCGGCGGTGACACATCCTCTGGATATCCCTGCCTCTTGCCGAGCACCAGCGCTGCGGCCAGAGCGGAGAGGCCGGCGTTGATGTGCACTACAGTCCCGCCGGCGAAATCGAGCGCCCCCATGCCTCTCAGGAATCCGCCCACACCCCAGACCCAGTGCGCGACCGGGTCGTAAATAAGGGTTGCCCACAAGAGCGAAAACACGCAGAAGGCCGAGAACCTCATCCGCTCGGCAAAGGCGCCGATGATGAGCGCCGGTGTGATCACTGCGAACATCATCTGGAACATCATGAACGCTTCGTGTGGCACCGTGGGAGCGTATCCAAGTGGGTCCGGCGCGCCACCCACGCCCTTCAAGCCCGCCCAGCCAAGGCCGCCGATGAGGCCTTTCACGTCCGGTCCGAAGGCCAGGCTGTATCCCACTGCGAACCACTGGATGCTGACGATGCAGAGAATGAAGAAGCATTGCATGAGAAGGGAGAGGATGTTCTTCCTGCGCACGAGCCCGCCGTAGAAGAACGCAAGCCCCGGGGTCATGAGCATGACGAGCGCTGCGCCCAGAAGCACCCACGCGGTGTCGCCGGCGTCAATCTTCGCGGCTACCGATGCCGTCTCCTCGGCAAACAGTGACGGCGCGCCGAGTACAACAAGCGCCAGGACTGTTAGTGTCAATGGCCACGGCTTGGGTTGATGCAGCAATCCTCGCATCGTTCTATCGCCCCTTCGGAAATCGCCGTTCGGAAAGAAAGGAGATGAGGCTAAGAGCAGATAGCGCGCCAAAGTGGCGGGCCGCGCTTCGTATTACCTAAGCGCCTCGGGGCTAATGACTTAGGAGAGCAGATGTGGCTGGGCGGCTTCGTCCATTTCCTACCTGTTCGTCGGAAATGGAGACGCATGGTTACCAGAACGTGGCAATTGCTGACCCCTCCGGGAGAGGTCCGTGAGGCGCCGTCGGCTCCAGCGGGGGCCACAGCGCAAGCAGTTTTCGCTGGAAACCGCGGCCAAAGCAGTTAAACTGGCAGCGGATGGAAGGTTGCGGTCGGTTGGCGGGTGCCCGCGCCGGACGCGATGCCCGCCCTGCTCGGCTGCTCTATGGAAATGAGCGCCATGCGATTTGTGCTGGTAGCAACGTTCTGCGCTTCGTTTACGATCGCCGTTATCCTGGTGCCGCTGGTCAGGGCGGCCGCAACGAAGTGGGGCTTGATGGCCCACCCGGGCGGCCGGCGGAAGCACCGCGTTGCCCTTCCCCTCGGCGGAGGCATCGCCGTCTTCCTTGCATGCTGCCTGCCCGTGCTTGCAGCCGGCGTTCTCAGCTACCTCTGGCGCCACGACCAGTCCCTTTTCAGCGTGCCGCCGTCGCTCCAGGATGATGTGCTAAGGGCATCTTCGCGGCTGCCCGTCCTTCTGTTAGTGCTTGCAGGCGGGCTTGCGGTGGCGATCTTCGGGCTCGTGGACGACGCAAGGAACCTGCGGCCACGGACCAAGTTGTTGGGCCAGTTCATCATCGCCGGGGCGGTGTCCCTGGTGCCTGACGTGCGCATCAGCCTTTTCATACCGAGCCCGTGGGTCCACGTTGTGCTTACGTCCGTCTGGATCGTGCTGATGATGAACAGCTTCAACCTGCTCGACAACATGGACGGGCAGAGCGGGCTGGTGGCCCTCCTGACCGGCGGCGTGCTGTTGGTGCTCGCTCTGCAGACCGGACAGTATTTCATCGCGGGCCTGCTTCTGGCACTGATGGGAAGCGTCCTGGGCTTCCTTCTCTTCAATCTCCCGCCGGCCTCCGTCTTCATGGGCGATGCGGGTGCCATGTTCATAGGATACGTGCTCGCCATTGCGACGACCCTGACCACCTTCGTGACGGGCACCAGGGTGAACCCGCTGTTCCCCCTGCTTGTCCCCCTCGTGATCTTCGCGATGCCGCTCTACGACGTGCTGAGCGTGGTGGCCATACGGCTACACAAAGGCAGGCCTCTGCTGGAAGGTGACCGCAGCCACGTGTCCCACCGGCTGATGCGCCTGGGAATGAGCGACCGGATGGTGCTCTTGACGGTGGGGCTGATGGTCTTGGCGACTTCGCCCGGGGCGACCATCCCTTACGGCTCGGCCACCTGGCAGATCGTTGTTCCGGCAGCCCAGGCCGCGGCGGTGATCCTGGTGATCATACTGCTCGAGTTAGCGATCGCACCCCGCAGCAATCACGAAGAGGAACCGTGACCCGCCCCCGCGGGAACGGTAGGCGCTCGCACGACGCAGATAGCTACACGCCCGTTTCGGCTCCTATGCCTCCGCTCCCTTGCCCAGTACGGGCATGGCAGACTGGGCGTGGTTCTGCATGGTCTTTCCGACCTTGAAGCAGACGACTGCTTTCGGCGGCACGGACACGACCTCGTCAGTGCGCGGGTTCCGCGCCTTCCTGGCAGGCTGAAGCCTTGTGTCGAACACGCCGAAGTTGCGGAACTCCATGCGGTTGCCCTTGGCGAGTTCGTCAATGATCTCATCGAGGAAGAGCTGGACGATCTCCTTGGTGATCACCTGCGCGTAGCCGGTCCTCTTTGCTATCCTCTCGCACAGTTCACGCTTGGTAATTGTTCGGTTAGCCACGGACGACGCCCCTTTCGCCCTGGACGTAAGGGATGCAAGTTGGAAACTGTTGTCCCCGCAGTATTTCGGTCAAGCGGTTCGGGATTCTAAGGGAATCACCCCATGTTGTCAAGCAGAATCTGTTCGGGCCGCGTAGGCCCCTCACGCCGGTTCTGATCCTGGCCTGCAACAAGGGCCGCGAGATTGAGTTCGGGCTCGCCGCTGCGCCACGAACGCACTTCCGGCCCGTGAGGACGGGTTCGCCTGAACCTGCCCGCCGGTCGAATGCCCGCTCAAGCAAACTCTCAGCCCACCAAAGGCGGATTGAGCGCGCGATCTATCCGGCAGACGGGAAATCCCTTACAGGGGTAGGCCAGGCGTCCCTCGCCGTCGCCGAAAGCCCCCTGTCTCATTCCGTCGAGGACGGCTTCCTTGGCTGGCCTCGACCAGCTGTCGCTCTTTCGGCGACAGCCCGGCGTCCCGCCCCGCACCTTTTGCTCGTTCGGCCGTAGGTCGGGGCCACCTGAGCATGCGATAGCCCGCGGCAGAGCGTGGAGGCCACCGCTCCGCACGTTACACGACTTCGGCCTCGAGGACGCGCTTCATCCACAGGGGCAAGGTTTCTTCACGATAACGCAGGGAGATGCCGCCGAGTGGGCGCGAGGGACGAGCCGGCGGAGGCGCCGCGCCCGCTGACGCACGTTTGCAACGCGGGGCGTGCACGGGTACCTTAGTCCAAGACTGGCTTCCAGCCAGGCGGACGACTCGCCCAAGGCCTCCTCTCATAGCCTGCCAGCCGAGGCGTCCATGCTCCGTGGAATATGAACGTCGAGGGTGAGGAGACTGCAACATGAAGCGTCTGATAGCTGTGCCTTACGCAGACGGCGAGAAACGACTCGAATTGGATCAAGAAAGAATGGCCTTCTGCGTGGAGCCGTCACTGCCGCCCCGGCCGTCCTTGCAGGAGGAGCAGGCTGTGGTCCGACGTGCCCTTGCGAACCCGATCGGGACGCCGCGACTAGATCAACTGGTGAAGCCCGGCCACACAGTCGCCGTCTTAGTAGACGATTTCACCCGTCCCACCCCCGCCTACAAGGTCCTTCCCGTTGTGCTTGAGGAACTGGCGAAGGCAGGCGTTGCCCGACGCGACGTCCGTATCATCATTGCGCGCGGCACCCACCGCAGGCTTTCCCCTGCTGAGATCAAGCAGAAGGTCGGGGCAGACATCCCGGATCGCTACGACGTGAAGAACCACGAAAACGACCGGGATCTGGTCCACCTCGGCGCATCAAAGATGGGCACGCCGGTCTACATCAACCGCACCGTCGTGGAAGCAGACGTCCGGGTCGCCATCGGCAGCGTGTGCGCGCACCCTGTGGCCGGCTACGGCGGTGGGGCCAAGATCATCGTCCCGGGCGTTGCTGGCGAGGAAACTATCCATATTAACCATTCCCGCTGTGACCACCCCAACGTGACAGTCGGCAAGATTGACGGCAATCCGGTGCGCGAAGACATGAACGACATGGCCCGGATTGCGAAGCTGGACTTCATTGTCAACACGATCCTCAACCCATACAAGGAGGTCATTGGGGCTGTCGCGGGGGACGTATTGGAGGCCCACAGGGAGGGCGTCAGCGTCTACAACAACATATATGGAGCTCCTGTGAATGAGCCGGCCGACCTCGTCGTCGTAGGCGCAAGCCCACGAGACGCCACGTTCGGCCACGCCAGCTTTGCCCTGTACGCCGGTGCGTCCATGACGAAGCCTGGCGGCTTAATGGTGCTGGTCGCGCCGTGCACGGAGGGGCCCGGCAGCAGGCAAGGCCGGGAACGCTTCCGAGAGCTGGCGAGCATGGCACCCGCCGAGTTGGTGCGCCTGATGCGCGAGGGGAAGGTCGCGGCCTCCGGGGGCGCTTTCGACTATTGCTACGCCAAGAGCGTCCGCGACAAGCGCGTCATCCTGGTCTCCGACAGCTTCTCGGCTTCCGAAGCCCGGGACCTCGGCGTCGGACATGCGGAGACCGTGCAAGAGGCGTTAGACGGCTCCCTTGCCGACATGACACCTGACGCCTTGGTAGGCGTGTTGCCTGTCGGCGGCCTGAGCGTCCCGGTGCTCCCCTGAACAGCTTGATGATGGCCCCGCTCAATCCGTACGGTCAGGTGCCGCGGTCCGCGCCAGGCGTTTGCGGTGGAACCGGTCCAGCGGTACCTTAAACCAGAGGCCGGGCGCGAAGAAGCAGATGCAGAACGAGGAGTGCACGGGAGAATCGCCATGAGCCTGATGGGGCTCGATATAGGGACGACCGGAACGAAGGCTATCATCTTCGACGAAGAGGGTCGCATCCTGGCGGGCGCTTACCGCGAATACCCCATGCTCCAGCCGCGCCCGGGCTGGATGGAGTTAGACCCCCATGAGGTCTGGCGGAACGTTGCACAAGCGGTCTCGGAAGCTGCCTCCGGCGCCCGGCGCGACCCCGTGGAGGCGTTCGCGATCAGCGTCCTCGGCGAGGCTTCCGTGCCGGTCGCCAAAGACGGGGCGGTGCTGGGCAACAGCATCCTCGGCTTCGACAGCCGCACGTCGGAACTCTTCGACAAGTGGATCGCAAATCAGGACCGCGGGGAGATCATGCGCATCTGCGGCCAGCCGCCGAGCCAGATGTTCAGCATCGTCAAGCTGATGTGGATCAAGCATAACCAGCCTGCCCTCTACAGGAAAATGGCGCGATATCTGACGTTCGATGCGTTCGCGCACTCAAAGCTGGGGCTTGAGCCGCACGTTGACTACTCGATGGCCGCGCGGACCATGGCCTTCGACATTCACAAGAAGGCCTTCAGCAAGGAGCTTTGTAAGTGGGCGAACGTGCGCGCCGACCTCTTCTGTCCGGCCGTGGCCACGGGCACAGCAGTAGGCAAGCTTGGGCGAAAGGCAGCCAAGGAACTCGGCCTGCCGACAGGTTGCCTCGTCGTGGCCGGCAGCCACGACCAGCCTGCCGGTGCGCTCGGCAGCGGCGTAACCCAGCCGCGCGTGGCTATGGACGCCACGGGCACCGTTGAATGCTTCGCAGTTGCCATGCAGTCCCCCGTGGTCAACCAGACCATGCTGAAACACAACCTGGCCTGCTACCCCCACGCGGCCGAAGGGCTGTACGTGGCGCTGGCTTTCAACTTCACTGGCGGGTCGCTGTTCCGCTGGCTGCGCGACAACTTTGCGCGGGCGGAGGCCGAGGAGGCCGCTCGCACCGGCCGAAACGTGTATGACCTCCTGATCGAGCAGATGAGCGGCGAGCCGACGGACCTTCTCGTCATGCCCCACTTCATGATGACTGGCACGCCTCACATGGACGGGAATCCGGTGGGCGCTATCGTCGGGCTGACACTCTCCACCCGGCGGGGGGAGTTCCTGCGCGCAGCCCTCGAAGGCATCGGTTATGAGATGAAACTGAACGTGGACATTCTGGAGCAGGCCGGCGTGAAAGTGGATGAGTTCCGCGCCATCGGCGGCGGCGCGAAGAGCGACTTCTGGCTACAGTTGAAGGCGGACATGTATAATCGGCGCGTCGTGAAGCTCGCGGTGCCGGAAGCGGCGTCGCTCGGGATGGCCATTGCGGCGGGCCTTGCGGCCGGAGTCTACAGCAGCGCTTCCGAGGCCGCAGCGGAGTTGATCGAGCCGGAGGCAACGTTCGTCCCCGACCGAGGCAGGGCGCGCTATTACGATGGGAAGCTGGCGCAGTATCGTGAGCTTTACGGTGCCCTGAAAGAATGGCAACGCAAGGTCGGCTTCCGCTGCGAGGCGGGCCTGTGAAGCCTGAGGTCATATGAGCAACGCCCTTTTCAAGGCCGTGCGGCTGGTTGACCCTGCGGCGGGAATTGACGGCGTGCGGGACGTCCTCGTCGCCGGCGGCTACGTTGACCGCGTCGGGGAGAGCATCTCTGCAGAGGACGCGGCCCGTACCCTCCGCGGCGGGAAGAAGTCCATGCCGCTCGTAGTAGTAGACTGCAACGGCCTGTGGATGTGGCCGGGGCTGGTGGACGGACACGTGCACTTCCGCGAGCCCGGCTTCACGGAGAAGGAGACCATCCGCACGGGAGGGATGGCCGCTGCGGCGGGAGGAGTCACCTCCGTCGTCTGCGAGCCCAATACCGACCCGCCCCTTGATTCGGTCGCACTTGTGCGGCAGCTTGCCGTGAAAGCGCGGCGCGACTCGCCCGTGAACGTATACTTCAAAGCTGCCATGACAAAGGGGCGCAGAGGCCGGGAGCCTGCGAACATCCAGGCCCTTGCAGGGGAGCCCGCTGTCGTAGCGCTGAGCGACGACGGCGACCCGGTGGTGGACCCGGACCTGATGGAAAGCATCTGCCGCACGGCCGCGTCGGCCGACATTCTTCTCACGCCGCACTGCGAGGACTCGGCTCGGGCGCTCGGAGCCTACGCCGTGGGCACGGACCCCGGCTTCAGGCCGGGCGAACCGTACACGAACGAAGACAGCTACATAGAGCGCGACGCGCGGCTGGCAGCGCGGGCAGGCTGCCGCATCCACTTTTCCCACGTCAGCCTGGGGCAGAGCATTGAAGTGATCCACCGGGCGAAGAAGCAGGCGCACGACCCCACGAAGATAACCTGCGAGGTGACCCCCCACCACCTCCTGCTGTCGAACGAGCAGGTCGTCGAAGGCGACGTCCCGAACGTGAACCCGCCGCTGCGGTCCCCGCAGGACAGAAGAGCGCTACGGGAGGCCGTGGAGGCGGGCCGCGTGGACGCCATTGCGAGCGACCACGCGCCGCACACAACGGCCGACCTGCTCGCCGGGGCGACCGGGGTGGTCGGGCTGGAGACGGAACTCGGTCTGATCCTGACCCGCTGCGTCTGGACGGGCGAACTATCGGCCGAGCGCGCAGTCGCTCTGCTCAGCCTGTCGCCCGCCCGCATCTTCGGCCTGCCCGCCGGAACTCTGAAGGTCGGGTCTCCGGCGGACCTGGTGCTCATAGACCCCGGCATGACGTGGACAGTGAACCCTGAGGAATTCCGGTCCAAGGCGCGCAATACGGCCTTCGCCGGATGGAAGTTGCGGGGCAAGGCGGTTGCCACTTACGTGCGCGGCGAGGAAGTCTACAGCGTGGCTGGCTTCAGCCAACGGGTGCTCGACGAGCGGGGCCCGGGCGAACGCCCGCCGAGCGAGCGAGCGAGCGAATAGAGGCTCCTGCGCCATGATGATATATGTGGATGGGACGGACCTGCTCGGCTATCTGACCGAGGCGGGCGACACGCTCGTGATAAGGGGCCACCGGGACCGCAGCCGTCAGAACCTTGGGCGCTGGCTCGTACGCTACTGCGAGCGGCAGGGCTGCCGCGCGGTGCTTGTGTTCGACGGGACCGAACTTGGCGAGGTGCTGTCGCCCGTCGAGCGCCACGGCCCGGTCAAAGTGGTGAGCCTGCCGTACGGCGGGGACGCGCGGGCAGAGATTGCGGGCCCGGCGAACCGCAGCGCCGAGCAGGACCGAACGCTCGTCGTCACCGACGACGTCCGGCTGGCCAGGGACCTCGAACATGGGAAGGCAAGAGTGTTGACCTCCGAGCGCTTCGTCCGCCGGGTCCGGAGGGAGGTCCGCGCTGGAGACGAGTCACTGCCCGGCGAGCCCGACGAGAAGTTCACCGGGCTGAGCGACGAGGAGGTAGACCTCTGGCTCGGAGACTTCAGTGACGAGCCCTGAGGCCCAGCACGAGAGTAAGCGGGCGCTGTCGCCGCTCCAAAGGGCGGGCAAGCTGGCCGCCTTGTTCGCGGTCACGGCGTTCTTCGCGGTCATGTGGGGGCTCCTTCTGCGCGATCACCTGCGGACGCAGTCGGCGGCCCAAATGCGGCCGAACTACGATAGCCTGCTCAAGCCGGGCGAGCAGGAGCGCAACACGGACTGGGCCGTCTACTTCGGAACAACGCGCATCGGCCTGCTGACCATGAAGGTCTGGCGCGAGCCCGACAGCACGATCACCGTCCGCACGAACGCCGCGATCACCATCAGCCAGGCGGCGCGCTACGTCGTGGGCATCACCGGCGACCTGGACTTGGAGTTCCAGGCTACAATCTCGCCATTGCGCGGGCCCATGTTCTTCCAGGTAAACTCCAAGCTACTCGATGCGGCGCTTCAAGGGACGGTCAGGGACAATGAAATCCACCTTGCCGGCCACCTGGGCCCCGAACGCATAAGGACCTCGCTTCCGTACGAACAGGACACGCTGCTGGGAGAGGCGCTTTCTCCGCTGACGGCCCTTCCCGAACTCAAGGAGAGCCAGGTTGGTCGAAGCTGGGACATCAACATGGTGAACCCGATCACCGGCGCCGTGCAGAAGGTCACCATTGCAGTCGCGGGCTCAAAGAAGATCGTCCTGAATGGAAGCAAGGTCAGGGCCTTCGAGCTGACGTTCGTTGCAGGCGCCAGCCATTGGGCGTCGTGGGTGACCGAGGATGGCGACGTGCTCGTGCAAGGAACTCCGTTCGGCCTGATCATGAAGCGCCAGGATCTGCCTGAGAGCGTCCTGAGCGAACTCACAACCACCACCCGCCCGGAGCCGGAGTTCGGCAAGTGAATGCGCCCACAAGGGGCCTCCTGGAGCGCCCTATTTCCCAAGGCCCGCGTCAGTGACCTACGTCTGGGCGGGGGCGGCGACTCGGATGCGAAGGGTCGGCTCCAGCCGGGCCCCGACGTCCAGCACCGAAGGCTGAAATGCTGCCACCGGCGTAAGGCTCTTCTCAATACCAGCGGCATTCCGATCGAGGTTGGCGACGGGCGGATTAGGAAAACTCCGTTGTATCCTCAAAGCCACCCCACAGGCCAAAGCTCTCCCACCACCTGACAATAATGGACGTCGGGTGCATGAAATCTCAATCAGGTTCACGCGGCCGAAGGCCTTAGTCCCGGCTCCTGAGCTACCGCAGCCGCAACAGCCTGTCGTTCCGAATCCCGCGCCCGCGGGATGAGGAACCTCGGGTCGCCCAGAGACCTGTCACCCCGCGAAGTGCCGGCGGAGCCGGCCCCTGAGTGCTCCGCAAAGCACCGATCCCGTCTCTCACCGCAAGCGGCCCCCTGAATCAGGCGTACCCCAACATGGCCACCGAACCACGGGCTGTCCGTGCCTCAGGCAGGCGAACGGTCCGATCGAGTTTTCATGCACGGGTTCGCGGCCGGGGCCTTGTGAAGACGTCGCATGATCTGGTACAATCCAGGTGTTGGTCCCAGGGGAGGAGAATCTTGGCATGCAAACAGTCAAATTCGTCTGCTGGGAAGAAGACGGCGCTTGGATAGGCTATCTTCAAGACTATCCTGACTATTGGACCCAGGGGGAAACCTTCGACGATCTCAAAGACCATCTGAAAGACCTGTACCGCGACCTCACGAGTGGTGAACTGCCTGGGATCCGCAAGGTAGAAGAATTGGTCTTGCCATGAAGCGGGCCGATCTGGTCAGAGAGGTCGAGCGGGCTGGGTGTGTGCTGGTGCGGCGTGGTGCCAAGCACGACTGGTACCGCAATCCAGTCACCGGTGTTTTTCAACCGGTGCCGCGTCATCGGGAAATCAAGCAGTCTCTGGCCAACCACATCCTCAAAATGCTGAGCCATCCGGCCGAAGGGAGATCCACCTCGGCATCCCGGGATAGACGCCCTACCTGATCGTAGTGCGGCAGACTCTGTAGCGCGCGACGCTTAAAGTGATTTCACTTCGTTTGTGAATCCTCTGGCGCGGGAACACACGGGCTCCCTCGGCGTCTAACAAGGGGCGAGCCGACCTGGCGCCTTGGTCTTGGGGGGGCGTCCAACCTGGGGGAAGAGGTGTTCCATGAGCATTACGAATGCGTTTGTACGTGCCGCGGTGCTGGCATTCTGCGGGATATGCCTGCTCTCGACCAGCGCCGGGGCCCTGATCGAGGTGGGCGGGGACGAGCCCGTGACTGATCGCGGCTGGCCCACGGGTGCGCGGGAGGTGGTCAACCTGCCGACCAGGGTCAGTTACTGGGTAGGGCCCCCCTTCGGCGGCGGGCAATTCTGCTTCCAGTACCGCTGCGAGGACACGCAGGCCTTCAACGAAGCCCTGGAGGCTTTCTCAAGGATAGTGGCTCCACGTCTTGAGTTGATTGTGCTCGATGGGATGACGACCCCCGGAGAGGGACTCGGCGCGAGCGCGCATTGGGAGTTTCTGGCGTGGGTTCCCGCGGATTTCTACGGGTGGGGGCGGCAGGGCGGAGCGCGGCCGCGGGTGGGCACGTACTGCGCCCTTCCCGTGCCGACCCTCACGGTCTACCTGGGCGAGGGCAATCCCATCCGCTGGGAAGATGTCAAAGTCCCTGCCAACATACAGGTGATTGACAAGCGTGTGGAGACCTCGGCCTATAAGGACTCGACGGGAGGCGTCATTGAGATGCACGTCTATGACATGGGGACAGGGGCCGCCGTGGCCGGCGTGGCCGTCTCTCTGTCACAGCCGCGTGGGAATGGAGCAGGCAGCACCTATCATGCCGAGACGGACGACCGGGGCACGGCGGTCATCCTCAATATCGCCAAGGGCACGTACTATATCGGTTTGAGCTGCGCCGGATACGCCACCCGCGGCCTGGGTTACTATCAGAATCGTGGCAGAACGCTGGAGGCCTACGACGCTACCCTCGCCACGGCGGGTGTTCTCAACGGCAAGGTGCAGGACCCCAACGGGAAGCCCATAGCGAGCGCGGCCGTCACGCTCGGCGATATGGTTGCGGAGGACGAGACCTCCTATGAACTTGCCACTGGCAGGGCCGTGACCGACGCGGCCGGGCTGTTCGCGGTAGAAAGCCTGCCTGCGAAGGTGGTCGGCAGCCTCCGCGTCAACAAGGACGGCTATGCCATGGCCATAATGAGCCAGGAGGTACTGGCGGCGAAGGTGGCTATCACGCTGCAGTTCGGCGCGACTGTACGGGGGCGGATCAAGTCAGTCACGGCGGAGTCAGCGGAGCAGGGAATCTACGCCGAGTTGACCCCGGAGGGGGGAAATCGGCCCGGCACGTACGGCGGCAGCACGAGGTGCGGGGATGAAGGCGCCTTCGAGTTCAAGAACGTACCCGCGGGCCGATACGTGCTGACCGGCGGGGTGTCTCCTGGCGGCGCAACAGGCAGCGAGCGTGGGCCGCGCAAGACACTCGACGTCAAGCCGACGAAACCCGGGGAAGTTATCGAGGTGGATCTCTGAGCGGCCTTACACTATGCTCCCAAACCTGCAAGCCCCAAGCCGCCCCTGCGCCTTCTGTGGGGACGCCAGGTGTCGGCAATCTGATGGGGCGCGAAAAGGGTCAAACGCTTCGGAGAAACCTTTGGCCCGGCGAAAGGGTTGACGCTGAGCGCACCGAGACGTATCATCCTCTTAGGCGCTGTTGCCGCTGCCACATCATCATGCAGCGCCTCCACAACGTGCGTTAACCTCTCGGCTGAATGGAGGAGGTTGGTTCCATGCTCCACAAAAGACTTCCACAAGACGCTCCGGCCTGGGCCCTTTTGGTAGCCCAACTGGCCGCCGCCGGCAGGCGCGGCAAGGCGGCGCCCGGGCCGGCAAAGTCCAAGATCCCAACGCGTCCATACAGGGACGGCGTTGAGTTGTCAGTCATCGGCCTGGGGGGCGTCGTCGTCTCCGGCCTCGAACAAGACACAGCCGACCAGATAGTCAAGGAGTCGGTTGAGCGGGGCGTGAACTACTTCGACGTGGCGCCCACCTACGGCGACGCCGAGCTGAAGCTCGGCCCGGCCCTTGAGCCTTTCAGGAAGGCGGTGTTCTTGGCCTGCAAGACGACAAAGCGAGACGCCAAGAGCGCGCGTGAGGAGTTAGACCGTTCGCTCGAACGGCTCCGCACGGACCACCTCGACCTCTATCAGTTCCACGGCGTCAGCTCGATGGAGGACGTAGAACGCATCCTCTCGCCCGGCGGCGCGGCCGAGGCCTTCCTCGAAGCCCGCGAGCAAGGCAAGGTCCGTTTCCTGGGCCTCTCCGCACATGCCGAAGGCCCGGCCATCGCGCTCATGGAGCGGTTCAAGTGCGACTCCGTCCTGTTGCCCATCAACTTCGTATGTCTTGGGCGGGGTAGCTTCGGCGGGAAAGTGCTGGAGCACGCGAAGCGCAACGGCGTGACCACGCTGGCCTTGAAGGCGATGGCTTACACGCCGTGGCCGGCCGGAGTGGAGCGCGCGCAGCCCAAGTGCTGGTATAAGCCGGTGACGGACCCTGACCTCGCCCGCGACGCCCTGCGGTTCGCACTCGCGCAAGGCATTACAGCGGCGATCCCGCCTGGCGACGAGAAGCTCTACGCGATGGCCCTCGGGCTGGCTCCGGATCTGATCCCGTTTACGCGGGACGAATGCGAAGCCCTCGTCGCCAGGGCGGAAGGTGTAGACCCGCTCTTCAAGGCCCCGGAGTAAGTTGCCCGGCAAGGGGTTCGCCTTCGGCATTGTTGTGCGCTCTGCACGATGGATAAACGAACAAAGCTCGCCTCGATGAGGCTCTATGCGCTGCTGACCGAGCAGCACTGCCGGCGCCCCTGGCAGGAGACGGCCGAACTGCTCCTTGCAGGAGGCGCGGACGTGATCCAGCTTCGCGAGAAGGACCTGCTCGGGGCGGAGTTGCTTGCGCGGGCGCGCATCCTGCGCGCGATGACCGAGCGGGCGGGCGCGCTTCTTATCATCAACGACCGGCCGGACGTTGCCCTCCTCGCGGAGGCGGACGGTGTGCACCTGGGACATGAAGACCTGCCGCCTGAGGAAGTGCGAAAACTGATCGGCCCTGATCTGCTCATCGGCTGGTCCACCCATTCGGCCGAGCAAGCTGCGCGCGTTGCGGAGCTTCCAGTGGATTACGTCGGAGTCGGACCGGTCGCCGCCACTGCTACCAAGGGTTACACGGAGGGCATGGGGCCGGAGCTTGTGCGTGCCGTCTGCGCGGTGGTGCGGATACCGACAGTCGCCATCGGCGGCATCACGCCCCACAACGCCGCGTCCGTCGTGGAGGCCGGCGCGACTGCCGTGGCTGCCTGCCAGGTCCTATGCGGCTCGGAAGACGTGGAGGCTGCCGCGCGCGAGCTGCGCTCGGTCGTGGCGAGAGCAGCGGCGAGCCGCCGGAAGGAGCCAAATGGCCGAGATGCCTGACATCCTCAGGAAGGCCTGCGCGGCCAAGGAGCTCGAAATTGCGGCCCTGAAGCGAGCGGGCAGAGCGAAGCTCGCGCGGGCCGCCGCCGCTCAAAGCGCCCCCCGAGGCTTTCGTGCAGCCCTCGCGGCCGCGCCCGGCGTGGCCCTCATTGCTGAGGTCAAGAAGGCTTCTCCCTCAGCGGGCGTCATCCGCGAGGACTTTGATCCGGTCGAGATCGCTCGCGCGTACGAGCGAGCGGGCGCAGCGGGCGTCAGCGTGCTCACCGACCGCGCGTTCTTCCAGGGCGAGCCGTCCTTTCTGGGCGCGATCCGTGAGGCGGTCACGCTTCCGCTTCTCAGGAAGGACTTCATGCTCGACGAGCTTCAGGTGTTAGAGGCGCGCGCGCTCGGCGCCGACGCCTGCCTGTTCATAGTGGCTGCGCTCGGTCCCCGGCAGATCGAGCGCTTGCTCGGCGCTTGCTGCGAACTCGGCATGGACGCGCTCGTCGAGGTCCACACTGAGAGCGAGCTGAAGGCGGCCCTCTCGGCGGGCGCCGACCTGGTGGGCATCAATAACCGCGACCTGCGCACCTTTGAGGTCAGCCTGGAGGTCACGGAAAGGCTGGCGCCCATTGTGCCTCATGAGGTGGTCCTGGTCTCCGAGAGCGGCATCAGGACCCCGGAGGATGTCAGGCGTCTGAAAGCCGTCGGCATCAAGGCGGTCCTCATAGGCGAAGCCCTTATGCGCGCAACGGACATCGAGGCGGCCGCGCGGGCCTTTGCCAACGTCTGACGCACTGGCCGTTCCCACCACGACGACACGACAGGAGCCAGAAGGGCGGGAAGCCTGCGCATCCTGTCAGCCCTTCGCGCTCTGCGCCTATGTGGAGAGCTTCCTCAACTCGGACACGATGCGGCGGTTGGCCGAGGGCATGGGATACTCGTCCAGTTCGGCGAGTGCTATCCAGCAGTGCGAGCGGTTCTCGGGCAGCCCGCGCGGAGCCCGGCAGATGAGCGCATGGAGCCGCACCTCGAAGACGGTGTAGTAGTGCGTCAGCTCGACGAGCTGCCGCCCGGGCCTCACGTCTACTCCTAACTCTTCCCGGCATTCCCGTCTGAGGGCTTCGACTGGCGTCTCGCCTTGCTGAAGCTTGCCTCCAGGGAATTCCCACATCCCTCCGAACATCCCTTCGCGAGGCCGTTTCTGGATGTAGACCCGGTCGCGGCTCCTGAAAACTGCTGCCGCAACGCGGATCTTCCTGAGCGACTTCGGGACGCGGCGCGGGATTTCGTATTGCAGGCCCCGCTTGAAGGCTTCGCAGTGGCTCGTCAGGAAGCACTCGCCGCAGCGCGGCGCGCGGGGCCGGCAGATCAGGCTCCCGAAGTCCATCAGGGCCTGGTTGTATTCAGCCGAGCGGCCGCGGGGCAGCGCCTCGGCGGCCCAGTCGCGCACGGCCCTTCTTGCGGGGGCCTCCGTCCCGGTTCCCGCCAGCGCCAGCAGGCGCATGAAAACCCGCACGACGTTGGCGTCGAGGGCCACTTCATCCGCGCCGAACGCCAGGCTTCGGATAGCGCCGGCAATGTAAGGCCCGATGCCGGGAAGCTTCAGAAGCTCGCCGCGCGACGATGGAATCCGAGCGCCGTGCTGCTCGACGATGCGGCGGGCGGCTCGCAAGAGGTTCAACGCGCGCCTGTAGTAACCCATTCCTTCCCAGAGGCTAAGGACTGCCCGCTCACTTGCGCGAGCGAGCGAGCGGGCGTCAGGAAAGCGGGCGATCCAGTGCTCGAAGTGCGGCACCACAGTGCCGACGACCGTCTGCTGGAGCATGACTTCGCTGACCCAGACGCGGTACGGCGTGGGGGCGACGCGCCAGGGCAGGTCGCGCGCGTTGGCGGCATACCACTTCAACAGCCGGCGGCCTGTGTCTCTTGCGGCGCGCTCGTCCATGCCGGGCAGCATAAGCGACCGCTCCTCTGCGCACAAGCCAACCTGCGCAAGTGCTTCAACACGGAGACACCCGCCTTAGTGCACCTTGCCGCAATTACGATGACATATTTTATGGATGGTTCTGGGACGCCTTCTGGTATAATGCACTTCCGGAAAGGAGCTGCAGTATGCCTCGAAGGA